>Ga0070741_10003260_pt1 | contig 40809 bp, 40 predicted proteins | sample Coa_R1_4_FD_66440 | JGI IMG/M metagenome (GOLD analysis project Ga0070741, IMG submission 66440) | Surface soil microbial communities from Centralia Pennsylvania, which are recovering from an underground coalmine fire - Coalmine... | ecosystem: Environmental > Terrestrial > Soil > Unclassified ...
TCGCGCTTCTGCGCCGGAGTGAACCGGGATCGTCTTCCCATCGCTGCATGTCCTCCTCGGAGCATGCAGCCTGCTGCCCACCCTGACCAGTGTCAGGGACCATCAGGGGGTCGCACCGGCGCGCTGCCGCGCGCCGCCTCGGTGGGTCAGGGCAGTTCGAGCACGACCTTGATGTCGTCGGCACCCTTGTTGAGCGCGCGCCTCCACTGGTCGAGCGGCTCGCGCCGGGTGATGAGTCCGGCGAGCCAGTCCCGGTCGGCGTCGGCGAGCGCCGCGGCCGCGGCGCCGTAGTGCGTGCGGTTCGCGTTCACCGATCCGAACACGACGTCATTGTCGAGGACCATTGACCGGTTGAGCGCGCCCATGTCGACCTGCAGCGCGCGGCTGGACGACACGCCGGTGAGGCACACGGTCGCGCCCGGCGCGTTGTTCGCCATCACGTCGAACACCACCTGGCCGACCCCGGTGCACTCGATCACGATGTCCGCGTCCCGGGCCAGCGCGGCCACCTCGCCGGCGTGATAGCTGGCGCCGAGCGCCTCCACCAGCGCCGGCTTCGGGCCGCTCGTGACGATGTCCACGACCCGCACCTGCAACCCGCGCTGCACCCCCAGCAGGGCAGCGAGCAGTCCGATCGGCCCCGCGCCGGTCACCAGCGCCCGCTTCGGGCGGTAGGCGGCGCGGGAGGCGATCGTGTCGATGTGGGTCCACGCCTTGGCCACCACGCTCGCCGGCTCGAGCAGCACGCCGAGCAGGCCGAGCGACGGGTCGACCTTCACCGCGTAGGCCGGCTCGATCCGGTACCGCTCCGAGCAGTAGCCGTGGCGACCCTTGATCCCCCGCTCCGTGTAGCGGCCGTTGCGGCACATGTCCCACTCCCCGACCGCGCACGCGGGGCATGGCTCCGGGTCGGGACGGCGGACGATGCCGACCACGTGATCGCCGGGCTGCACCGCGCTGCTGGCTGGCGCCTCCAGCACCTTGCCGAGCGACTCGTGGCCGATCACCAACCGGTCCTCGCCGGAGGGTGCCTCACCGTAGAGGCCCTCGACGATCTCCGCGTCGGTGCCACACACGCCTATCGCGAGCGTCTGCACGAGCACCGCGCCGTCGTCGAGCGCCGGCTCGGGCACGTCGGTCAGCGCGGCCGAACCGGCCACCCCGGGCTGGACGGTGAGCGCCTTCATGTCGCGGCCGGCGCCGGCACCGGGCGCCAGCGGGGGTACTCGATGCCGGCGAGGTGGTTGATCACGTAGCCCTGCACGACGAGCAGCACGACGGCGAACATCAGCACGACGAGCTGCCACGGCTCGCGCAGGATGCCGAGCGACACGATCAGCGTCGTCGCGCCGGCCGGCGGGTGCGGCACCCGCGCCCACACCATCGCCCCGCTCGTGAGGCCGAGTGACAGCGCTGCGGCGCCGGCGCGGCTCCAGGCGACGCCTTCGACGAGTGCGGGCGCGTTGTTCGTGAGACCGAACACCACGAGCGACAGGTACCCCGCCAGCGCGCCGATCGCGTGACCGCCCAATGTGTTGCGCGGGCACGCGGCGGGGAGCAGCGGCGTGTAGAAGAGCAGGAAAGCAGTCGGGCCGAGCGACGGGAAGATGAACGGCTGGCCGGTCACGAGCGCGGCGACCGCCATCAGCCCGATCGCGATCACCCCATTGACGAACGCGAACAGGCCGAGGACCACGGTCGACGAGTGGCGCTCGACGAGCGACGGGAGACGCACTCTCCGGGCCAGCCCGAAGACGATCGCGGCCATGTCGCCGCCGATCGGCCCGGGCCGCTGCGGCCGCTCTGGTTCGGACCTGCGGTCGGTCACCGCAGGTACCGGTAGAAGAGCCCGGCGCCGGCGGCGAGCAGCACCGACAGCCCCGCCGTCACCCAGGCGAGGCCGTCGTTGCCGTTGAAGAACGCGTCGATGCCGACGGTGAGCAGGAAGATCTGGAGCGACAGCAACACCACGACGAACACGCCCACCACCGCAGGCACGTCGCGCTGGGCCCGCCACCGCCCCGGCGCAGCCATCGTCAGATCCCCTCCGAGTGCGCGCCGAGCGCCCACACGGTGTCACCGCGCACCTCGATGTCGATGCGCCCGAGAGGGCGTTGCGGCGGGCCGGCGAGCACCGCGCCGGTCTCGGCGTCGAAGTGACCCTCGTGGCAGGGGCACTGCATCTCGCCGCGCTCCGCCGCGTAGTACACGACGCACCCGAGATGCGTGCACTTCTGGCTGAAGGCCCGAAGCTCGCCGCCCGGCAGGTGCACGAGGATCGCCGGATCGGCGCGGGTCGGGTAGTGGAACAGGTGCGCGGTGCCTTCGGGCACGTCCGCGAGCGCAACGATCGGTCGCGGCTCCCCTTCGTTGACCGACCGAAGCGACGACCACAGCGCCACGCCGACGTTGCCGGCCGCGAACCCACCGGAGGCCACGACGAGATAGCGGACGAACTCCCGCCGGGTCACCTCGTCCTCTCCGGCCGAGGTGAGTGGGAAGTCCTGGCGCCAGACCGGTACGCGCTCGTCGCTCACGTGCCCGCCCCCAGCTCCTCGAGACCGAATGGGTCGTCCTGCCACGGTCGTGCGGTCGCGCCCTCGACCACGTCGACCGGGCCGGGCTGGCGCACGACCGTATAGACCTTGGTCCGGACATGCTGCGCGCCGAAGCGCCACTCGTTGACCAGCGTGCCGGTCCTCGTGGTCGCCCATTCCTCGCTCGTGCCGTACCACAGCGCCTGGCTCGGGCAGACCGATGCGCACATCGGCTTCAGCCCGATCGAGGTCCGGTCGTAGCACATGTCGCACTTCATCATCTGGTCGAACGCCGTGATGTAGCGCGGCACGCCGAACGGGCAGGCGAGCACGCAGTTCGAGCAACCGATGCAACGCGGCTTCAGCGACGACTGCACGACACCGTCCTCGTTCTGCTTGATCGCGTCGGCGGGGCACACCTCGGCGCAGGTGGGGTCCTCGCAGTGCATGCACACCATAGGGGCGGTCTGCGTGGTGACCGAGGAGTCGATGTCGTCGAGGTGGATGACCGACGTTCCCCGGTGCGTCCCGCACTCCTCGCAGGCCTGCACGCAGGCCCGGCAGCCGATGCAGCGGCTCGGGTCCATCACGAACAGCACCTCGCCGAACGCCGCTTCGGTTGCGCTGCTGCCAGCCGCGCGTTTCGGTGTGATCGACACCCGGACGGTCGTCACGGTTCGCTCGCCGTGTGCAGCTCGAGGTCGCGCTCGTCAACGACCGGCGCGTGCTGCGATCCAACTCGCTCGATGCGCACCGCTGACACCTTGAACTCGGGGATCTTGGAGAGTGGGTCGAGTGCCCGGTTGGTCAGCTGGTTCGCAGCCTGCCGGCCCGCCCAGTGGTAGGGGATGAAGACGGTGTCGGGCCGGATCGTCGCGACCACCTTGGCCGGCAGCGTCATGCTCCCCCGCCGCGACGTGACCTGCACGAGGTCGCCGGTCTCGATGCCGTACTGCGACGCGAGCGTCGGGTGGACCTCGCAGAGCGGCTCCGGATACTGCGCGACGAGCTGGGCGATGCGCCGCGTCTGGGTTCCCGACAGGTACTGGCTCACGACCCGGCCGGTGGTCAGCCAGATTGGGTACTCGTCGTCCACCACCTCCGCGGGAGGCCGGTACCGCACCGGTGTGAATCGACCGCGACCGGTGTCGGTGTAGAAGCGGCCGCCCTCGAACAGTCGCGGCGTGCCGGGGTGATCGGGCTCGGGGCACGGCCAGAACACCCCGTACTCGCGCTCGATGCGCTCCCACGTGATGCCGAAGTAGTCGGCGCTGCCACCCTTCGAGGCGAGGCGCAGCTCGTCGAAGATCTCCGCCGCGCTGCGGTACGGGAAGTACCGACCCTTCCCGATGCGCCGAGCGAGGTCGCAGATGATCTCCCAGTCGACTCGCGCGTTGCCCGGTGGCTTCTTCGACGGGTTGAGCTTCACGACGCGTCCCTCGAGAGTGGTCGAGGTGCCCTCGTCCTCCTCGTGGAGCGAGCCGGGCAGCACGATGTCCGCGTGGAACGCGGTCTCCGACAGGAAGAAGTCGATGGTCGCGTAGAACTCGAGCTTGTCGAACGCCTGACGCGTGAAGGCAGTGTCGGGGAGCGAGACGACCGGGTTGAAGCAGATCGACAGCAGGCCCTTGATCTCGCCTCGGTCGATCGCTTCGACGATCTCCTCCGCCGTGAGGCCCTTGCCCGGGATCTCGTCGACGTCGCACCCCCACACCGATGCGACCTGCGCGCGGTGCTCGGGGTTGGTGACGTCGCGGTTGCCGGGGAGCTGGTCGCACTTGTGGCCGTGCTCGCGCCCGCCTTGGCCGTTGCCCTGGCCGGTGATCGTCGTCACGCCGCAGCCCGGCTTGCCGTACTTGCCGGTCGCGAGCCCGAGGTTGATCGCGGCCGAAACGTTCTCCACTCCTTTGGTGTGGTGCTCGAGGCCACGGGCGTGCAGCAGCATTCCCGTCGGCGACGTCGCCCACCACTCGGCCGCCTGCTCGATGCGGCCGGCGGGGACACCGGTGATCTCCTCCGCCCACGCCGGCGTGTGGTCCGCGACCGCGGCCGCGGCCTCCTCGAAGCCCTCGGTGTGCGCGTCGATGAACTCGTGGTCGAGCCAGTCGCGGTCGATGATCACGTGGAGGATCGCGCCCAGCAGCGCGGAGTCGGTGCCGGGCCGCAGCCCGAGGAACAGGTCGGCGGTGCGGGCGAGCGGCGTCACCCGTGGATCGGCGACGATGAGCTTGGCGCCGCGGTCGCGTGCCCGCCACACGTAGCTGGTCGTGATCGGCGCGCACTCGGCGACGTTGGCACCGACGATGAAGACCACGTCGGCGAGCGGGATGTCGCTCCACGGGTTGCTCGCCCGGTCGATGCCGAGTGCGCGCTTGTTCGCCACGCCGGCCGACACCATGCAGAGCCGGCCGTTGTAGTCGAGGTTCGCGGTGCCGAGCGCGAGCCGCGCGAACTTCCCGATCAGGTACGACTTTTCGTTGTTGAGCGAGACCCCCGACAGCATCGCGAACGCGTCCTTGCCGTACCGACTCTGGATGCGCTGGATCTCCGACACCGTGCGGTCGAGCGCGTGGTCCCAGGACACCGGCCGGAAGCCGTCCGGGTGGCTCGGGTCGCGCTCGAGCGGTTCGAGCAGGCGATCCGGATGCGCGTTCTGGAGGTAGCGCTTGACCCCCTTCGGGCACAGCTTGCCCTCGTTGAACGGGAACTCGTACCAGGGCTCGAACCCGACGACCTCGTCGTCTTTGACCTTGAGGATGATCCCGCACTGCTGTCCGCAGAAGCAGCAGTGGGTCTTGACCTCACGGTCGACGTCGATGCCGGCGTTCCATCCACCGGCCGGCTCGCGGTTCAGGTGCGGTCCGTAGCGGGCGACGAGCTCCTCGTCGGTCAACGGCGGTCGTGCCATGTCCCTCCGGTGCCTCCGGTCAACCGAATCCTCCGACGCGCCTCGACTGGGCCAGCGTGACGAGGCGACGCCGGCACGGCGGACAGAACTCCTGGTAGTTCCCCCCACCGGTGAGCGAGTAATCGAAACCGACCTGCGGGAGCACGTGCATGAGGTCGCGCACCTGCATCATCGACGCGTACGGCTCGCCGCAGCGCGAACATCGTTGTTGCGGGCCTTCGGCCGCTTCGCGCTTGTAGTACGCGACGCCGACGTTGGCGGGCCGCTGGAAGATGTGGAACAGCTTGCCGAACGGGATGTACAGCAGCCCGAGGATCACGGTGAGCGCGTGGACAGTGTTGAGGAAGATGTAGAACCGGCCCTCCATCCACAGGTTCGAGGCCGTGAGCGCGAGCCCGGTGACCGACACGGCGAACAGCCCCGCAAGCGCGAGGAAGTCGTTCGACCGCTCGACCGCGAGGGCGCCCGGGTCGTGCACGCGCCGCGCCAGGAAGATGAACACCCCCGCGAGCACCAGGGCGGCCGCGATGTCGAGCAGGTGGAATGTGACCCACCCCAAGAAGCTGCGGCTGTCGAACGAGAACGTCCCGATCGTGCCGACAAAGGTTCGATACCGGCGGCCGTTCTGGCCGACCGACTCGAAGTGGAGCAGGCCGAACACAAGCGGGAATGTGACGAGCGCGGCGAGCACGCAACCCCAGAACACGAGCTGGTGGGCGAACCACCGGGCCGACGAGCGGGCCCGGATGAACGACTGCACGAGCAGGTTGCGCACGACGAGACCCGGCAGCGCGGCCAGGTTCGCGGCGCGCCGGCCACGGGTACGAAACGCCTCCCAGCCTCGGCGGTTGAGCAGCGCCGTCGGCGGGCGGCGCAACCAGACGAGATACCGGTAGACCACGCCGAAGATCGCGAACAGCGTGCCGAACAGGTAACCGGACAGCGACGCGTCGAACCACCGCAGGTTGCCGCTACCGGCGACCGCGATCGCGAGCGCCACGATCGCGGCGACGAGACCCCAGGCAGCCGCCCTCCGGTCGATGCTCGCCAACCCGTTCACGACACCTCCGAGTTCGCCCGCGCCCAGACCGTAGGCGCGCCGGCCAGGCGGAGTCAGACCGGTCGCGTGCCTCAGGGTCTCTCGATCTCGTGCCCGTCGACGATGGTTTCGAGACGGCAGCCGGCGCGGCGTGGATCGCGCGGGACGAGCGCCTCGACCTCTACGCCCCCACCGAGCGCGTCGGCCATGCCCTCCGCGAGACCTCGGTGCAGCTCGCAGACCACGGCGGGGTCCGCCGACGCGGCGGCCGCGTACGGGCACTGCTGCAGGATCAACACCGTGCGACCGCCGCGCTGGCGCCGTTCGGGCTCGAAGCCCTGGCGGGCGACGAGCGCTTCCAGCGCGTCGAGCGCGGCCTGCCCGTCACAACCGGCCACTCGGCGACCGTGGGGCGCGGCGACACGCCGGCCGGCTTCGTAGCCGACCTCGCGCGGCGAGCGGTTCGTGCCGATCAGTTCGATGAGCAGCAGCGCGAGTTGCTCGTAGGAGCTCGACCCACCCCACGCACCGGCAGCGGCGGGCACGATCCGGTACTGCAACTTGCGCCGGCCGGGCCCGCGAGGTGGTGCCAGTTCCTCCTCGACGAGCTGCGCCTCGCACAGCTTGGCGAGGTGCTGGCGGATCGCGTTGTGGTTGAGACCGAACACCTCGGTGAGCTCGGCTACGCCGACCGGCGCGGTGGCCGCCTCGAGGTAGCGGAAGATCGCATGACGGGTGGGATTGCCGAGCGCCCTGGCTTGCCGCTGCACCCGCGTGCTCGCGGCATCGGTCGCTGGTCCCACGAACAGCAGTATTGCACGATCGAGTTCGCTGTTCTAGTATTTCTAGTCATTACTAGAATATATGAGGAGGGGTGGGATGGCCCTCGAGCCGAAGATCGTCGACGCCCGGCCCATGCTGGCGCGAGGCGAGGAACCCTTCGAGACGATCATGGCCGCGGCGGTGTCGCTCGAGCCGGGCCAGCCTCTGGTGGTGCTGGCGCCGTTCGAGCCGGTGCCGCTCGAAGGCGTGCTCGGCGCGCAGGGCTTCACCTGGGAGGCCGAGCCGCTCGACGGCGGCGACTGGCGGGTCGAGTTCCGGCCGGCGACATGACCGCGACCGTCCAGTCCGGTGCGGTTCCGGGTGCCGGTCCCGCTGCAGCCCACCGCACACGCGGCGTACCTCGTGCAGTCCCCCCTGCTGGCATCCCGCTGACCTTCCTCGCGGCGGCAGGCGCCGGCCTCGTCGCGTTCGGCGCCGCCATCGCTGCGGTCGCGCCCACCGCCGTGACGGCACCGAATGCGCCGGAGCCGATCGGCGCCGTGCACCTCGGCATGCTCGCGTTCCTGTCGACGGCGGTGCTGGGCGCGATGCACCAGTTCGCACCGGTCGCGAGCGAGCGGCCGTTGCGCTCACCGCGGGTCGCGTACGCGACCGCGGTGGTGTGGATCCCCACGGTGTGGGTCCTCGCAAGCGGGTTCGCCAGCGGGCATCCCGCGGTCGTGAGCGCCGGTGGGGTTGCGGCGTCGGTCGCGATCGCGCTGGCCGCATGGAACCTGTCGGCCCCACTGTCCGCGCGTGGGAAGGGCACGCCGGTCGCCGGCCTGCGCATCGCGCTGACCTTCCTCGTGATCACCGCCGGCTTTGGGGTCACATACGCGTTCGACCGTCACACCGGCTGGTTCGCGCTGTTCCCTCGCCGGGTGCTGGCCCACGCCCATCTCGGGTTGCTCGGCTGGCTCGGCGTCGCGTACGTCGCCGTCGCCGAGAAGCTGTGGCCGATGTTCCTGCTCGCGCACCGGCCAGGTGCACGCAGCGGCGCGTGGGCCATTCGGTTGCTGCCGGCCGGCGCCCTCGTGCTGGCGGCTGGCGTGCTCCTGCCGTCGCCGCCGCTCGCGGTCGCGGGTGGCGTACTCGTCGCCGGTGGACTCGCGGCACACCTGACGTCGCTCGCCGGCGTGCTGCGTCACCGCCGCCGCTCGCTCGAACTGCTCCACGCGTTCATCCTGTCGTCGGCGGCGTCACTGGTCGTCGCCGCGGTCGCGGGCACGGTCGCAGGGCTCGCGCCGGTGAGCACGACGTGGCGCGTCCGGCTCACCTCGGTCGAGGTGCTCGCGCTCGCGGGGTGGCTGGCGCTCGCCGTGATCGGGCACGCGCACAAGATCGTGCCGTTCATCGCTTGGACGAGACTTCGCGAGAAGGGGTTCAAGACCAACCGCGACGGCGCTCCGCTGCTGTTCGCACACCTCTACGACCGGCGCGTTGCCCGCGCCACGTATCTCGCCGCGGTCGCTGGGCTCGGTGTCGCGCTTGCCGGGCTCGCGTCGGCGACTGCCGCCGCGCTGCGCGCCGGCGGCATCCTGCTCGCCATCGCCGGCGGGCTCGCCGTTGTCAACCTTGCGACCGGGCCGCACCGCGCGACCGGGCCTCACCCGACCGAGGAGGTCTCCCCATGTCCGTGACCGCACCCCTGCACGAAGAGCACGCCGACCTGCTGCCCTGCGTCGCCGAGCTCGGCAACACCGCGGCATCGGTCGGCTCGTGGCCGTCCGGCACGGCGGACCGGCTCGCCGCGATCGTCGCGTTCCTGCGCGATCACCTCGTGCCCCATGCGCGGGCAGAGGAGGAGGCGCTGTACCCAACCGTCGAGCGTGTGCTCGGCGCGCCCGGTGCGACCGGCACCATGAAGGCCGACCACGTCGAGGTCGTCAAGCGCATCGACGCGCTGGCGGACCTCGTCGGTGCCGTGGGCGCCAGGCCGCCGTCGGTCGAGCAGGCGGAGCAGCTGCGCGCGCAGCTCTACGGCCTGGAGGCGATCCTCGTGCTGCACTTCCACAAGGAGGAAGAGGTACTGCTGCCGGTACTCGACGAGCACCTGAGCGAGGAGGAGGCCCAGGACATGTTCCACGCCATGGTGGCCGTCGCCCACCCGGACCATCACCACGTGGCATGAGCGGCGACGCGCCGCCGACGACCGACCACGACCTCGAGGTGGCGCGCGCCGCGCTCGCCGAGGTGCTCGATCCGGAGCTCGGCCTCGACGTCGTCTCGCTCGGCCTCGTGTACGGAATGTGGAAGGAGGGCAACCGGGTCGTGATCGAGATGACGCTCACGACCCCGGGCTGCCCGGTGTCGGCCAGCCTTCCGGACGAGGCCGCAGCGGCGGTCGCGGACGCGCTCGGACCCGGCGGAGCGGCGCGTGTCGACATCCGCGTCGTGTGGGATCCGCCGTGGACGCCGGAGCGGCTCAGCGAAGATGCCGCGGTGAAGCTGGGGTTCCGCCGTCGCGCTTGAGCGGCTCGGACCACGACGTCGTCACCGCCGCGATCGCAGCGACGAGCAGCCACGCCGTGGCCGGAAAGGGCTCGAGCTGCAGGAGACGGGCGAGCGGGCCGAGCTCGACGACCAGCGCCGTCGCCATCACGAGGGCGGTGAGCACCGCGAGCAGCGTGCGCGTCGCGGGGCCGCCGCTGCGCCACCAGGGGCGGTCGGGGCTGCGCATGCCAAGCAGCAGGAACGGTTGGCTGGCGAGCACGATCGCGAACCCGAGCGCTCTGGCCTGGCCCACGGCCCAGCCGGCGTGGAGCGCGACGAGGTACGCGGTGACGACACCCAGGGCCAGGGTGACGCCGACCGCGTAGGGGCGCCACAGCGCGCGCAGGCGCAGCGCGTCGCTGACCGGCCGTGGGGCCCGCTGCATCACGTTCGCATCGGGCGGGTCGGCCTGGAACACCAGCGAGACGGTCGGGTGCAGCAGCAACTCGAGCAGCACGAGGTGGACAGGGAGCAGCAGTAGCGGGCGGTCGACGAGCGGGACGACCAGCGCGCCGAGCAGCAGCGGCGGATGAAACGCGATGAGGTACGCGAACGCCCGCACGAGGTTGTCGAAGATGCGCCGGCCGTCACGCACCGCGCCCACGATCGTCGCGAAGTTGTCGTCCATGAGCACGAGCGTCGCCGCCTCGCGCGCGACCTCGGTCCCCCGCTGCCCCATCGCGACCCCGATGTCGGCCTCCCGCAGTGCCGGCGCGTCGTTTATGCCGTCGCCGGTCATCGCGACAACCTCGCCGCGGGCACGCAGCGCGCCGACGAGCGCGTGCTTCTGATCGGGCCGGATGCGCGCGAAGATGTTGATCTCGGCGACGAGTTGCTTGAGCTCGTCGCCCTCGGCGCGGTCGAGGTCGTCGCCGGTGGCGATGAGATCGCCTTCGACACCTTCGTGCGGCAGCTCGAGTCCCTCCGCGACCGCGTGCGCGGTGGCCGGGTGGTCGCCGGTGACCATGATCACCCGCACGCCACCGGACCGGCAGGCGGCGAGCGCCTCGGAGACTCCAGGACGGATCGGGTCGCTGAACGCGATCAGCCCGACGAGCCCGATCCCCTCCTCGTCGATCGAGCGGTCGCCGGCCGGCCCGGCGACGCACGCCGACGCGACCGCGATCACGCGCCTTCCCTCGGCCGCGAATGCCTCGTTGGCGGCCCACGCCGCGTCTCGCTCCTGCTCGCTGGCGCGTGACCGGGCGAGCAGGCCCTCGATCGCGCCTTTCGAGGCGGCGCGGTGACGGCCGTCGTGCTGCCAGACATGCGTGAGGAACTTCACCTCCGGGTCGAACGGCCAGTCGGCGACGAGGGTCCCGTCGTGCAGACCATCGACGTCGATCCCGTGACGGCGGGCGTAGTCGACGATGGCGCGGTCGAGAGGATCGAACGGGCGGGGTTCGCTGGCGAGCACCGCGGCCTCGAGCAGGCAGCGCTCGGCAGGGTCCAGCGCGCCACCGTCGCGGCGCACCCCACTCACCGGCGTCCACAGCCCCGCGAGCGCGAGCCGGCCCTCGGTCAAGGTGCCGGTCTTGTCGGTGCAGATCACCGTCGTCGACCCAAGCGTCTCGACGCTCGGCAGCCGCCGAATCAGTGCCCGCTGCTGCGCGAGCCGCCACGCGCCGAGCGCGAGGTACAGCGTGTACACCATCGAGAACTCTTCGGGAATGGCCGCGATCGCCAGGCTGACGCCGGCGATCACGGCGTCGCCCCACCCGTGACCGTGCAGCAGCTCCGCCGCGATCACCGCGATGCAGAACGCAGCCGCGAGCCCGGCCAGCGCCCGCACGAGGCTGGCAAGCGCGCGCTGCAGGGGTGTCGACGGCGGACGCGCCGCCGCCACCAGCGCGCCGATCGCCCCGTAGCGGGTAACTGAGCCGGTCGCGGTCACCCGCACGGTCGCGCGTCCCGAGAGCACGGTCGTGCCGGCGTACACGCTGGAACGCTCCGTCTTCGACACCGGCAGCGACTCGCCCGTCAACGACGACTCGTCGACCATGAGCTGAGTCAGGGCGAGCACCTCCGCGTCCGCGGGCACGACGTCGCCCTCTTCGAGGTCGATCACGTCGCCGACGACCAGCTCCTCGGCTGGGATCGTCCAGGCGACGCCGTCGCGCCACACGGTCGCGGTCGGCGCGGTGAGCTTGCGCAGCCGGTCAAGGGTCCGTTCGGCGCGCGACTCGAGCAGCCAGCCGACCGCGGCGATTGGTCCGAGCGCGACGAAGGCGACCACGGCGTCACTGGTCTCGCCGATGGCGAGGTAGGTCGGCGCGGCCACGAGCAGCAACGCCACCATTGGGTCGGCGAGCGGCCCGAGCACGCGCTTGAGCCGGGCACGGCGGGCAACCGGGACGATACGATTCGGTCCGTCCCGCTGGAGGCGGGCGCGAGCTTCAGCCGTGGTCAGGCCGTCGGGGACCACGTGGCCAGGCTGCACCGCCGCGGCGAGCTGCCGGTACGGCCTTAGGTCACGACATCCGGGTGCCGATGCCCTTCCTGCGCCGGGATCGTCTCTTCGACCCGCGTCCGCGGTCACCGTGCCGGGGCGGCTACTCCTGCGGGATCGCCTCCCACCACTGGCACCACCATTCGGCGCCGACCAGGATCCGCAACTTCTGGTGCCAGCAGTACGAGATGTCTGCCCAGGGCTCGAGGTAGTACCGGCAGTTCTCGCACTTCTCGTCACCGTTCGGCTTGCCCTTGAGCACCGCGTTCTCGGCGAGGATGCGCAGCTCGATCGACTTCTTCTCGTCGATCTCCTTCGGCTCGGGCTCGGGGATCACGTAGTCGGACATCTCTGGCAACCTACCCGGCGCCGCGACGTCCGGGCCGCGCGCTCAGGCGGGCGCGCGCATCCCGCGCGACGTGACGTCGAGGGCGAGGCGGTGATGGATGGCGCGCGACGAGGAACCGACGCGGAGCTCGACAGTCCCGTCCGCCAGCCGCCAGCGTCCCGCGGCCGGATCCCACCAGGACAGGGCTCGCTCGTCGACCGGTAGCTCGACGGTGGTACGCGAGCCCGCGTCGAGGCGGACCTTCGCGAACGCCGCGAGCTGCACGGGCAGGCGCGGTGCGGACGCGGCACCGTCACCGTCGGCGGCCGGCCGGGCGTACACCTGGACCACCTCGGCGCCTGGCCGATCGCCCCGGTTGGCGACCTCGACGCGGACGACGGCGGTGCCGTCACGGACCTGCACCGTCGCACCGAGCTGCTCGAAGGTCGTGTAGCCGAGCCCGTGACCGAAGCAGAACGCGGGCTCGATCCCGGCCGCTTCGTAGTGGCGGTAGCCGACGAACAGGCCTTCGCCGTAGGTGACCCGCCCCTCCGTGCCGGGGTACCAGCCGTGCGCGGCGAGGTCCTCGACCCTGGCCGGGAACGTGATGGGGAGCCGGCCGGCCGGCTCGGCCGCGCCGGTCAGCACCGCGGCGAGTGCGGCCGCGCCTTCCTCGCCCGGGTACCACACGGTCAGCAGCGCAGCCGCTCCTGACGCGCACGCGAGGTCGACCGGCGCACCGGCGTTCACGACGACGACCGTGCGGGGGTTGGCGGTGATCACGGCGCGAACGAGATCCTCCTGCGCGCCCGGCAGGCGCAGGTCGGGCCGGTCCTTGCCCTCGCGCTCCCATCCCGGGTCGAGCCCCACCACGACGACCGCGACATCGGCCGCCGCCGCGGTGTCGACCGCGCGGTCGAGCTCGTCCGCGACGGCTGGCCGCGCCGCGCGCAGGTCGAAGCCCGGAACCTGCGTAGGGGTCGCCGCGACCTCGATGACCAGCTCGTGGTCCTCACCCGCGGCGAGCTCGACCTCGCCCGCGGCGACGCCGCCGTCTTGTGCGTCGACGACGACCCTGCCGTCGACCAGCAGGCGGCCCGGTCCCCCACGACCGAGCCCGAGCGTCCACGGGCCCGACACCTCGGGGCGCAGCACGCCACGGGCCCGCAGCGACACCTCTCCGGCGTCGACATCGGGCGACGGCGAGCCGAGCATGCGACAAAAGCCGGTGCGCGCGATGTCATGACCAACCGGTTCGCCCTCGAAACGGTCGTTCGCGAAGTACTCGACGTGCAGCCCGTCGACCAGCAGCCGTGGGTCGACCGCCGGCAGCCAGCGTGCGATTCCACAACCCCGCTCGTACACGATCGCGGCGCCGGGCAACCGGGCCCGTAGCTCGTCGACGAACGACACGAACCGGCGGGGCACGAACGACGCGCTCCCGCCACCACCGGTCACCAGCAGGTCCGCATTCGGGCCGATGACAGCTACCTGCCGGACCGCGGGGTCGAGAGGGAGCACCCCGTCGTTGCGGAGCAACACCGTCGACTCGATCGCGAGCTCACGGGCGATGGCGCGACGAGCGGTGACATCGGGATCCTGCGGTTCGCTGTCCGATGGCGGGTGATCGAGCAGCCCGGTCCGTACCGCGAGCCGCAACACCCGCCGTGCCTTGTCGTCGACGACGCCTTCGTCGAGCCGTCCGTCCCGCACGGCATCCGCGAGGTGACGGCCGAGATGCCGGGGTGGGCCCGGCATCTCGACGTCGAGCCCGGCGATCGCGGCCTCGAGGGTGCCGTGCGTGCCGAACCAGTCGGACATCACGACCCCGTCGAAGCCCCACTCCCCCTTCAGGATCTCGCCGAGCAGGTGCGGGTGTTCGCCGCAGTAGGTGCCGTTGACGCGGTTGTAGGCCGACATCACCGCCCACACCCCCGCGTCACGCACGGCCGCCTCGAATGGTCGCAGATGCACCTCGCGCAGTGTGCGCTCGTCGACCTCGGCACTGATCGTCATGCGTTCGTGCTCCTGGTCGTTGCAGGCGAAGTGCTTCACGCAACAGCCGACGCCGCCGCGCTGCACGCCGCGCACGTAGGCGGAGGTGACGCCGGCGCTGAGCAGCGGGTCCTCGCTGAACGATTCGAACGTGCGACCGGCGAGCGGCATACGAGGGATGCACACGGTGGGCCCGAGCACGACGTGGACCCCCTTCGCCCGCGCCTCTTGCGCGATCGCGCCGCCATACCGTTCGATCAGCTCGACGTCCCAGGTGGCGCCGGCGGCCAGGCCACACGGGAACGACAGGGACTGCCGGGTGCCGATGTACTGGCCGCGCACGCCTGACGGGCCGTCGGAGACCTTCAGCCGGCCGATCCCGAGACGGTCGATCGCGGGCAGGTGCCACATGTCCTCGCCGGCGGTGAAGCTCGCCTTCTCGTCGAGCGACATCGACGCCAGCAGCGCCTCGACGCGATCGTCCACGCCGTCATCTTGGCCGACGGGTGCGGCCGGCGGAACGTTGCGGTCAGCGGCAGCTAGCGAAGACGCCGAGCGCCGGCGATCATCACCCGCTGGTACACACCCGGAGCAAGCCGGGACACGAGGTCGATCAGCTGCGCGTCGGGGCCGATCAGCACACGGGCCCGGTCGTGCTCGACCGCCTGAAGGATGCGGCGGGCGGCGCGCTCCGGCGTCGTGATCGCGATGCGGTCGAAGTTGCGCCGGGCGCGCTCGGTGTCGCCCGCCATCGTCGCGACGCTCGCATCCATCCGGGCGTTGCGGGCGATGTTGGTGCGCACGCCGCCGGGCAGCACGGTCGTGCACGACACCGGTGAGCCTGCGATCTTCAGCTCCATGCGGAGCGCGTCGGTGAAGCCCCGGACGGCGAACTTCGCCGCGTTGTACGCCGACTGGGTGGGCACGCTGATCAGGCCGAACACGCTCGACAGGTTGACGATGTGCCCTTCACCGGATCGCTCGAGGTGCGGCAGGAACGCGTTCGTGCCGTGCACGACTCCCCAGAAGTCGATGTCGATCAGCCAGCGGAAGTCCTCGAATGACATCGACCGGATGGTCGAGCCGAGCGCGACGCCCGCGTTGTTCACGACCAGGTTGACCTGACCGTGCTCGCCCGCGACCTCGTCGGCCCAGGCATGGACGCGGTCGCGGTCCGCGACGTCGACGCGCTGCGCGGTCACCTTGACGCCGGCACCCTCACACCGGCCCACCGTCTCGGTGAGCCCTGCCTCATCGACGTCGCAGAGCGCGAGGTGCGCACCGCGGCGTGCCAGCTCCTCCGCCAGCGCGCGACCGATGCCGGAGCCCGCGCCAGTCACAGCCGCGACCCGGCCTCGGAGATCCTTCATGACGCCACCACCACGGCGGCCGGATCGCGGGCCGGGTTCGAGAACCGCATGACGCCGTCGTCGATGTCGCCGAGCTTCAGCGCGCGGTAGTCGCGCAGGTAGCTCTGGTACACCCGCCAGGGTGGCTTCGAGCCCTGCTTCGGGAACCGGTCGACAGCTCGCAGCACGTAGCCGGAGGTGAGACCGAGCAGCGGCTCCGTGCTGATCGACGGGTCGTCGTTCACCGGGGTGCACTGCCGCATGCCGGTCTCGCGCATGCGATTGAGCAGCCGGCACACGTAGTCGCAGGTGAGGTCGCACTTGAGCGTCCAGGACGCGTTCGTGTACCCGACCGCGACCGCGAGGTTGGGCACACCTTCGAGCATCATGCCCTTGTAGGTGAGCTTCGACGCGGCGTCGACCTTGTCGCCGTCGACGCTGAGCTCGATCCCGCCGACGAACAGCAGCTCGAGGCCGGTGGCCGTCACGACGATGTCGGCTTCGAGCTCCTCGCCAGACTCGAGCAACACGCCCTGCTTCGTGAACGTGTCGATGTGGTCGGTAACCACCGATACCTTGCCCTCGCGGATCGCGGCGAACAGGTCGCCGTCGGGCACGGCACACAGCCGCTGGTCCCACGGGTTGTACCGCGGCGTGAAGTGACGCTCCACGTCGAAGCCCTTCGGCAGCGCACGCGCCACGCGCGCGATCAGGATCCGCTTGACGAGGCCAGGCCAGCGCCGGCTCAGCTGGTAGAAGCCCTGCGTCGCGACGGCATTGACCCAGCGCACCACCTGCCCGGCGCGCCGCTCGGGCAGCACCCGTCTCAGCAGGTCCGGCAACGGGTTGCGCGCCGGGACGCTGGCGATGTAGGTGGGCGATCTCTGCAGCATCGTGACGTGCGCCGCGAGAGGTGCGAGCGACGGCACGAGCGTGATGGCCGTAGCTCCGCTTCCGATCACGACGATGCGCTTGCCGGCGTAGTCGAGATCCTCCGGCCACGCCTGCGGGTGGACGATGGTGCCGGCGAACCGTTCGGTTCCCGGGAACTGGGGCAGGTAGCCGTGGTCGTAGCGGTAGTAGCCGGTGCAGCAGAACAGGAAGCCGCACGTCAGCTCGGCGGTCTGCCCCGTCGCGACGTCCTCAGCCGTCACGTACCAGCACGAGTCGGCGGTGGACCATTCGGCGCGCGTGACACGCCGCTGGTAGCGGATGTGGCGGTCGACACCCGCTTCGCGTGCCGTGTCCTCGATGTAGCGCAGGATCGACGGTCCGTCCGCGATCGCCTTGTCGCCGTTCCACGGCCGGAACGAGTAGCCGAGAGTGAACATGTCCGAGTCGGAGCGCACGCCCGGATAGCGGAACAGGTCCCACGTGCCGCCGATGCGCTCGCGGGCTTCGAAGATTGCGTACGAGGCCCACGGGCACTCGGACTCGAGGTAGCAGCCCGCACCGATGCCGGACAGACCGGCACCGACGATCAGCACGTCGAGGTGTTCCACCGGCGCGCCGGTCACGCTGCTGCGGTGACGAGCTTGTCGTTGAGCGTCCCGTTCTCGCCGAACAGCTCCTCGCGCCACCGCGCGACCAGCGCGGTCGTGTCGCGGTCGTCAGGATGGAAGCCGGGACGGTTGTAGTCCCGCAACTGACGCCACAGCGCCCGGCTGAGCAACGGCGACTTCCGGAACCGCTTCCAGCTCTTGCGGAGCTTCCCCGGCCGGTAGGTCTCGCGGTCGAACAGCAGCGAAACGGCGATCTGCAGCGCCATGCCGCCGACGAAGGCGAAGCGGAAGAAGTTCATCGTCCAGACGCGCAGGCGCTCGCTGCCGCCAACGGCCCGGTAGACGTCGAACGCCACGGCTTTGTGCTCGGACTCTTCGAGCGCGTGCCACAGGAACAGGTTGCGGACCTCCTCGTGGCCGAACTGGTCGCGCGTCTCCGCGCTCGACAGCACCAGCTCGGCCAGCGTCGCGGTGAAGTGCTCGAGCGCGGCGGTGGCGGCGAGGTTCGAGATCGGCGGCAGCAGCCGCTCGCGCAGCCGCAGGCCCGCACGCGTGATCCGCTCCACCTCCTTGGTCGGGTAGCCGAGCTCGGCGAGGCGGTTGTTCAGCGCGCGGTGCTCGCGGCCGTGCATCGCCTCCTGGCCGATGAAGCCCGCGACCTGCCGTTTGAGCTCGGGGTCCGTGATCTGGTCCCGGTAGTGGCGGACGGAACGGACGAAGAAGTCCTCTCCGTCGGGGAACACGGCCGACAGCGCCGCCGCCAGGTGGCTGAGGATCAGGTCGCCGTCGGCGGCGAAGTGCTTCGGGAGGTTCTGCAGCGACGACTCGAAGGAGATCCGTCGGGTGGGGACCTTGCGTTCCGGGTTGCTGGTCTGGAGCATCACGGACAGCCTAAATGATTTGAGTGATTTCCTCAATCCCTCAAATCTGGTAATCTTCGTCACATGGCGCAGCGGAAGGGCGAGCAGACCCGGGCCGCGATCCTGCACGCGGCCATCGCCCGCTTCGGCCGGGACGGGTTCCGGGCGACCTCGGTGGCCGACATCGCGCGGGATGCGTCGGTCGGCGGGACCGTCGCCTACGCCTACTTCCCGAACAAGGAGGCGCTGTTCCTCGCCGCTCTCGATGAGGACGCAGCCGCCGTCATCGGCGAGGGGCTGACGAGCGTCACCGACCTCATCGACGTGCAGGACTGGCGTCAGGGGCTCATCTTCACGCTCGTCAGCGCGCTCGACCACCACCCGCTGGCCCGCCGCGTGCTCGCCGGCCTCGAACCGGACGTGACCGACCGCGTGCTCGAGATCCCCGCGCTCACGGAACTGCGCAAGGCGGTCGCCGAGCGGCTCCGGACCGAGCAGCTCGCGGGCAGCGTCCGCCGCGACATCGATCCCGCGGTGATTGCGAACGGTCTCGTCGCGATGGTCTTGTCGCTGTTGATGTCGGTCGTACAACTCGGGACCGAGACCACTGCGCCGTACGCCGCCGACGTCTCCGCCGTCTTCGCGGCCGCGATCGAACCGCCGCGCACCGGCTCGCGCTGATCGCGATCAGTCGAGCGCGAGGTTCGCCGCGCCGGCGAACAGCACCGACGCGGGCTCACGGTCGCCACGCACGATGGCGCCGGATCCGGTCAAGTCGGACCGGTTGCCGGCCACGCGGCAGAACTCGGTGCCGTCCACGACAACCCGCACATCACCCCGGCGCGGCTGGGCTGCGCCATCGAGGTTCACGTCCCATGTACCGCCGCCCGGTCCGGTCAGCACGAGCCGGACGGTCTTGCTGGCGACGTCGTGACCGGTCGCCGCGACCCCATCGGGGAGCAGCCGTACGACGAGATCGATCATGCGGGCGAGCTGCTCACCGTCCGGGGCGATCAGCGGCCGGTCGGTCGCGCGCCGGATGTCCTCCTCGTGGATCCACATCTCGAAGGCGCGCACGACGAGCACCGCGTCGAGCGGAGCCGTGACCCCATAGAAGGCCACGCTCGCCGCTGGGTCGTGGGTGGCCGCCGCCGCGATCGTCGCGGTGGCGCGATCGAACCAGTCGCGGTGGGTGCTGGCCGGTGGCCTCGACGCCTGCGCGGCCGCGGTGGGCTGCGTGGCGTTCACGTGATCGTCCGCGCCGAGGGTCCCCGTGCCGTCGAGCGCGGCCGCGAACGCCTCCTCGACGCCGATCAGGTGCCCCACGAGGCCTTGCACGTCGAGGTCGCGCAGCGCCGGCGCGTGCCATTCGGCGGGAGCCAAGTCGCCGAGCAGGTCGTCGAGGCGCACCACCATGCGGCGGAACACCTCGGCACCGGAGATGTGGTCCGGGGCCGGAACCGACCGGCCCGGCGGCCGAGCCGCGGCCGCGGCCGCGACCACGCGGGCGCGCAACCGTGCCGGCGTCGGCGTGGCGTCGCTCTCGGCGAGCGCGAACCGCAGCTCGAGCAGCGGATCGGCCGGCCGGCCGCGCTCGGGTGCGTCACCGGCGCTCATACCAGCTCCCCCCGAAGGGGCGTCAGCCACTCGGACAACTTCGCGCGCGCGAGCCGCAAGCGCGACTTCGCGGTCCCTTCCGGGATCGCGAGCACGTCGGCAACCTCCCGGTACGTGTGCCCGTGCCAGAACACGAGCTCGACGGCTTCACGCTGACCGGCTGGCAGCCGCGCAATTGCGTCGTGCACGATCCCCGCGACCGCGGCAGCGTCGATCGGATCGTGGTCTCCCGGGCCGGCGCCGTCGTCTCCCGCCGCGCGCCGCTCCTCGCGCGCCCGCCGGCGACCGTCGCGCCGCAGCGCGTCGACGGCACGGCGGTAGGCCTGCACGCCCAGATACGCGCGCAACGATCCCCGGGCCGGGTCGAAGCCCGACGGGTCGGACCACAGGGCAGTCATCACCTCTTGCACCACGTCCTCGGCGACCGACCTGCTGCCCGAGACGCGCCGGGCCAAGCCGAACACGACCGGGCCGTACCGGTCGAACAGGTCACCCACGGCCTCGTCGTCGCCCGCCGCGAGCCGCGCGACGAGCACGACGTCGTCGTCCACCGCCGCCACCTTACCGATGACGTCGCGCCCGCGAAGGGCGCGGTCCGGGTCCAGCTCGTCACGCGACTCGACAGGCAGCACGAGGGCCACAACACCCGTTCGGCGCGAGGCCTCCGCACGGATCATGCCGTGGGTGCGCGGCCACTGATCCGTCGCGGCGCCCGGTGGCGAACGTGTAGTCGAGGAGTTCACTGCGCCCAGACCGAGGAGCGGAACATGGCAGAGGCAGTCGTTCTCGAATTCAGCGGCGTCGGCGAAACCGAGTACGACGCGGTCAACGAGAAGCTCGGGATCGACCCGAAGGCGGGCACCGGCAACTGGCCCGCAGGCCTGCGGATGCACGCCGCCGGCTACAGCGACGACGGCACGTTCATCGTGAGCGAGATCTGGACCTCTCGGGCGGCACAGGCCGAGTTCATGCACACGCGGCTCGGCGACGCGCTGGCGGCTGGAGGCGTCACTTCGGCGCCGAAGGTGACCTGGTTCTCGGTCCTCGCGTACCAGACGCCGAACGCCTGAGCGCCCTCACTCGCGGGCGAGCTCGGTGCGGGCGGTCGCGGCCACGTCGGCCGCGTCGGCTCTGCCGCGGATCGCGAACGTCACGCGGTCGATGGTCCCCGTGAACGGGAACGGCGGGTCGTAGTCGTCGACCACGGGCGACAGCGCATCGCGTCCGATGTCGAGCCCGGTCGAGCCGAGCATGCGCACGAGCTTCGGGATCGTGATCGAGGTCAGGTCCCGGCCGTCGGCGGCGAGCGTGAGCGTGCCGCCCTTGCCCTCACGCTCGAACCGGACGACGAGCGTGTGCCGGCCGGCGTCGAGGGCGACCGGCGCGGCGGCGCGGTGATGCGTACCAAGCGCGTTGTAGTCGAACTGGAGCGTCCCGTCCTTGACGAAGAACGTGTGACCGGCGTTGTGGCTGCCGCGCGCGTACAGCACACCCTCGGTCCGGTCGCGGTCGACGGTGATCTCCGCGGTGATCTCCCACGACCGCCCGCCGAGCGGCGGTGCCGCGTCCGCGGGGATGTGCGCGATCGGCGGGTAGTACACGTAGTCGCGCCGGGCGTGGACCGTTCCGGGCAGCGGCGGCGCTGCGAACAGTTCGATGCTGCGGTCGTCGAGCGGGAGCACGCCGTGCTGGCCCGCCTCGACCCACCACGCGTCGATCAGCTCGCGTAGCTTGCCGGGGTGTTCCGCCGACACGTCGTGGCACTCCGAGAAGTCCTCGTCGAGATGGAACAGCGCCCACTCGTCGTCGTCGAAGGGCTGGCCGGGTTCGTGGTAGGTGGTGATCTTCCAGCCGTCGGCCCACAGGCCCCGGTGGCCCATCTGCTCGAAGTACTGGATGTGCCGGGGCGGCGGCGCATCCGCATCGTCGAAGGTCGCGTGCAGCGACGCCCCGTGCACCGGGATCTGCGGCACGCCGCCGAATTCCTCCGGCACCGGTGTGCCGGTGAGGTGCAGGATCGTCGGGGCGATGTCGACGAGGTGGCAGAACTGCCGGCGGAACGCACCGCTTTCCCGGATGCCGCGGGGCCAGTGCACCACCAGCGGGTCGCGCACCCCGCCGCCGTAGGTGTTCTGCTTGTACCAGCGCAGCGGCGTGTTGCCGGCCTGCGCCCAGCCCCACGGGTAGTTCGAGTGGGAATGCGGCCCGCCGATGTCGTCGAGACGGGTCGCGACGATCTCGTCGATGTCCTCCCACGCCGCGTTGAAGAAGCTGAACTCGTCCATCACGCCGAACGGCCCGCCTTCGCGTGACGCGCCGTTGTCGGACAGCACGACGAGGAAGGTGTCGTCCAGAAGGCCGCGATGCTCCAGGAAGTCGACGAGCCTGCCGATCTGCGCGTCGGTGTGCTCGAGCATCGCCGCGAACGCCTCCTGCAGGCGCGCCGCGAACGCGCGCTGGTTGGCGGTCAGCTCGTCCCACGCCGGCACACCGGGGTTGCGTGGCGCGAGCGTGGTGCCTTCTGGGATCACACCCATCTCAACTTGGCGCGCGAACCACCGCTTGCGCACCGCGTCGTAGCCGTCGTCGAACCGTCCCCGCCACCGCTCGCGGTACTCGACCGGCGCCTGGTGAGGTGCGTGCGTCGCGCCGAACGCGAGGTAGAGGAAGAACGACCGGTCCGGCCGGATCGAGCGCAGATCGCTGATCCAGCCCATCGCCTTGTCGACGATGTCCTCCGACACGTGGTAGCCGTCCTCGGGCCGGCCCGGCGGGTCGATGTGGCCGTTGTCGCTGGTCAGCTCCGGGTGGAACTGGTCGGTCTCGCCCTGCAGGAAGCCGTAGAAGCGGTCGAAACCCTTCTGCAGCGGCCAGTTCGTGTGCGGGCCCGCCGCGGAGCACTCCTCCATCGGCGCGAGGTGCCACTTGCCGGCGGCGTAGGTCGCGTACCCCTGCGCCCGCAGTAGCTCGGCGATCGTCGCGGCGCGCGGAGAGATGCCGCCGCGCATGTGCGGGAAGCCGGTGTTCCAGTTCGACACACCTCGCATCCCGACCGCGTGCGGGTTGCGGCCGGTGAGCAGCGACGCCCGCGACGGCGAGCACAGCGCAGTCGTGTGGAAGCCGGTGTAGCGGAGGCCGTTCGCGGCGAGACGGTCGATCGACGGTGTCGCGAGCTCCGACCCGTAGCAGCCGAAGTGAGCGAACCCGGTGTCGTCGAGCACCGCGACGACCACGTTCGGTCCGCCGCCCGACGGCCGCGGCGGCCACCACGGCGTCGAGTCACGGTAGGTGCGACCGATCCGGCCGCCGAACTCGGGCTCGTTCGGCGTGAGGACGGTCATCGGTGGAACCGTAAGTAGTGACAGAATCTCTGTCAATAGTTAGGGTCGGGGCGTGGATGGCGGAGGCGGGCCCGCGGGCCTGTGGCGATTCGAGGACGGAGGACCACAGCGCCGGCAGTCGGTCGCCGCCGCGCTGGGGATCGACCCGCGCGAGGAGCTGCGGGTGACCACCCGGCTGGCACCGGTCGTGACGATGGTCGTCGCGGGCGCGACCGGCGCGCGGTACCTGCTCCGGCACGGTGCGGGACCGTCCGCGACCTGCACGGTGGAAGCGATCGACCCGGTCACCCTCGAGCCGCTCGCCACATCTGGCGAGCTGGCGGGCGGGCCGGTGTGGCCGGGTGGAATCGGCGTGCACGACAACGGCTCGATCTACGTCGTGTTCGGCAACCACGCGCACCGTCTCGACCCGCAGCTTCGCCTGCTCGCATCGCGCGAGCTGCCGCGGCAGCGGCCGTACAACAGCTTCGTCCCACTCCCCGATGGGCTCCTGGTGACGAAGGACTTCGGCGGGTCGACGCCCGCCCACACGCTGCCACGCGACCAGCGCGTGCCGTGCGAGCTCGTCGTGCTCGATCCCGACCTCCGGATCGTCGACACGCTCGAGCTCCCGGAGCCGTCGGTCGCGCGCCTGTCTGCCGACGGCGACACCGTCTACGCGGTCGGCGATCCGAGCCTGCTGCGCGCCCGGTGGGACGGTGCTCGCTTGCGGCTCGATCCGGACTTCCGGCCCCGATACCTCGTCCACGCGGGCCAGACGTACGGATGGGACTGCGTGATCGCCCTCGGCGCGGCATGGTTCCTCGACGACGGAGACGGCAGCGAGCGGTTCAACGGGTCGCTACGCGGCAATGGGCTGTCGAGCGCGCCGCTGCACCTGGTCCGCGTCGACCTCGCCAGCGGCGAGGTGCACATGGCGGAGGTGTGCGGCGCGCCGGGTGGCCTCGTCGCCAATCCCCCGGTCGTCGACGAGCGCCGAGGGATCGCGGTCGCGTACGACAGCGGCAACGGCGTACTGCGCGCGTTCGGCACCACCGACCTCGAGCCGCTTTGGCGACGTGAGCAGGACCATGGCAGCCACCTGTTGCTGTACGAGGAGTCCGGCGAGCTCGTCACCGGTGACCACGAGGACGTCGTCGTGATCGACGTGGCAACCGGAGACGAGCTGGCGCGCGCCAGAACCGGGTGGGGCATCCAGTCGGTGCTGTTCCCGAGCCCCGGGAGCACACGCGACTTCTACGTCTGCTCGCTGATGGGTGTCAGCCGGGTCGAGGTCGTGCCCCCGCCCGCGGGTTGATCAGCCGCGACGACCTCGCGACCGGGCCGGACCGCCCAGCGCGTCGCGCAGCACCGCCAGCCGCTCGGGCACGACGGAGCACATGACCCAGCGGCCGACCTTCTCCTTCGTGATGAGCCCAGCGCCGGCGAGCACGGCGAGATGGTGTGAGACCGTCGGCTGGCTCTTGCCGACCGGTGCTTCGAGGTCGCAGCTGCACGCCTGGCCATCGGGCGCCGCCGCGATCAGCGACAGCAGCCGCAGCCGGACCGGATCGGCAAGCACCTTGAAGGCCGCGGCGAGCTCGGTGGCCTGCTCCTCGTCGAGCGTCTCGGTGAGCAGCGGGGCGCAGCACGCCTCGATCGTCCTCACGTCCATGCGACGTCCATGCGCAGATCTCCTTGTATGTATCGACAGATGTCGATACATTGACGGTTGTCGATACCATACCCGACCAGGAGTCAAGGCAATGTCCCGTGTGCAACTCGCCCTCAACGTGTCCGACATCGACGACGCGGTCGCCTTCTACGGCAAGCTGTTCGGCGCCGAGCCGGCCAAGCGCCGCGAGGGCTACGCGAACTTCGCGATCGACGAACCTCCGCTGAAGCTCGTGCTCATCGAGAACCCGAGCGCCAGCCAACGGCTCAACCACCTCGGCGTCGAGGTCTTCTCCACCGACGAGGTCACCGCGGCCCAGCGCCGCCTCGCAGGCACCGGCCTGACGACCACCACCGAGGAGGGCGTCACGTGCTGTTACGCGGTGCAGGACAAGGTCTGGGTGGACGATCCCGACGGCGCGCCGTGGGAGATCTACGCGGTGCTCGCCGACAGCGACGGGCCCGAGGCCGCGCCGGTCACCGTCGACGTGTGCGGTGCGGGCGCCTGCGGCTGCGCGCAGTAGGTCACGCTCGGGCTCACGCGACGTCGGACTCGGCGGGCGCAGGCGTGAACTCCCGGTACGCGCTCCACGCGCGTGGCCCGTAGACGCTGGCCGGCCCGCCGTCCATGAGCAGCGCGACCCCGAGCGCCTCCGCCACCTCCTCGGCGGTCGCACCCCGCCGGGCCGCGGCCTTCGCGTGGTAGGCGATACAGCCGTCGCACTGCTTCACCACCGCGATCGTGAGCGCGATCAACTCCTTGACCCGCGCCGGCAGCACGCCGTCGCCGACCGCGGCGCGATGCAGGTCGCCGAAGCCGCGCCACACCTCCGGGATCGCGTCGCGCAGCGACCGTGTCGGCTCCTCGAGCGACCGGATGACTTCACGGAACGGGCCCATGGGCAACCTCCGAGCCGTGCCGCGGGGTTGGGTCCCCGCCCGTCTCAGTCAACCGCCGTGCGCCGGGTGCGGGCAGGGTCGAAGGTCCCGCTCGAACGCGCCATCGGTCATCGTGAGCCGGGCAGGACCCGTCGCCCGGCCTGCGAGACTGGCAAACGATGTGGCTGTCGTGGCAGGCGGCAATGGCGCTCGCGATCCTCAGCGCCGCGTTCGGCTGGTCGACCCGCCGGGTGAAGGCGCGCGGCTGGGCGTTCGCGTCCCAGTTCACGCAGGAGCTGTCGCTGGTCCTCGTCCTCTACTCGATCTGGCAGATCCTCGGGTCGCTCGGCACGGTGCGGATCGCCGACGGGTTCGCGCACGGGCGCGCGGTCTTCGACGTCGAGCGGAACCTGCACATCGCCAACGAGGCCGCGATCGAGAGCCGGCTCCTCGCGCATCCGCTGTGGATCCAGGCGTGCAACGGTTACTACGCGATCGTCCACGTCCCGGCGCTGGCGGTGTTCCTCGTGTGGCTGTTCGTGCGTCACCGTGAGCGGTATCCGCGCTACCGCAACCTCGTCGCGCTGGCCACCGGAATCTGCCTGTGCATCCACTTCATCCCGGTCGCGCCACCGCGCCTGTATCCCGACCTCGGCTTCGTCGACGCGGCGAAGCTCTACGGCCAGTCGGTGTACGGCACGATCGGCCAGGGTCTGTCCGACCAGATGTCGGCGATGCCGTCGGTGCACGTCGCGTGGGCCGTCGTCGTCGGCTACGGGGCCATGACGATCAGCCGCAGCCGCTGGCGGTGGGTCGCGCTCGCGCACGCCGTGCTCACCGTCGTCGCGGTCGTCGCGACGGCCAACCACTGGTGGCTCGACGGCGTGGTCGCCGTCGCCATCGTCGGCGCCGTCGTCGCCGGGCAGTGGCTGCTGGGGGCGCTCGGCGAGCTGTGGCGGTCTCGCCGGGCCACTGCCCTCGTGACTGCCGAGCTGTGAAGCCGCTCGTTCCTGCGAACATGCCGGCTCCGATTGCGCAAGGCTGTCGCGCGTGACCCGGAGCGGATGGTCACGGCCGTGATCGTTTCCTTGCTCGCGTCGGCACCGTCGCAGTTGCTGCCCGCGCGGGAGCAGATGGCCTTCACCCTCGGGTTCCACATCCTGCTCGTGCCGTTCGGTGTGGCCTTCACGTTCCTGATGATGCTGACGAACTGGCGCGGGATCCGTCACGACGACGCCGACGCACTGCTCCTGGCGCGGCGGTGGTCGAAGGTCGCCGCCGTCCTGTTCGCGGTCGGTGCCGTGTCGGGCACCGTGCTGTCGTTCGAGATGGGCCTGCTGTGGCCGGTGCTGATGGATCGCTTCGGCGCCGCGTACGGCACGCCGTTCGTCGTCGAGGGCATCTTCTTCTTCCTCGAGGCGATCTTCATCGCCATCTACATCTACGGCTGGAACCGGTTGCGGCCATGGCCGCACCTGTGGACCGGCCTGCCGGTCGTGCTCAGTGGCATCGGCGGCACCGCCGCGGTCGTCGCGGCGAATGGCTGGATGAACCTCCCCGGCGGAATGCGCGTCGAGTTCGGCCGGGTCGTCGACGTGAACCCGTTCGCGGTGTTCTTCAACCGCGCCTTCTGGTACGAGGCGGTCCACATGCTCCTTGCGGCCTACATGGTCGCGGGGTTCATCGTCGCCTCGGTGTACGCAGGTGCTCTGCTCCGCGGCCGGCGCGACCGCTACCACCGCATCGGGTTCGTGTTGCCCTTCGTCGTTGCCGCCATCGTCGCGCCGATCCAGATCGTTGTCGGCGACGTCGTCGCTCGCGAGGTCCACCTGAAAGAGCCCGCGAAGTTCGCGACGATCGAGATGCTGCAACAGACAGGGACCCACGTCCCGGAGACGGTCGGCGGTGTGCTGATCAACGGCGAGGTCCGCGGCGGTTTGCGCATCCCGTCGGGGGCGTCGCTGCTCGCGGGGTACAGCCGGGACACCGAGATCAAAGGGCTCGACGCGATTCCGGCCGGGGTTCGGCCGGGCGCGCACCTCGTCAACATCGTCCACCTCTCCTTCGACGTGATGGTGCTGTGCGGATTCGCGCTCCTCGGGCTGAGCATCTGGTTCGCGGTCGGATGGTGGCGCCGCCGCGACATCCCGGCGAGTCGTTGGTTCCTGCGAGCCGCAGCCGCGTCGGGGGTCGTGGCCGCCATCGCGCTCGAGACCGGGTGGGTGGTCACCGAGGTCGGGCGGCAACCGTGGACGGTCACCGGGCTCCTGCTCACCCGCGAAGCCGTCACGACCGAGGGCAACATGTGGCTGTTCTTCGCGGGCACGATCGTCATCTACGTCGCCGTGGGGATCGCGTCGATCCTCGTGCTGCGCACGATGCGCCGGCGCTGGCAGGCCGGTGAGGAGGACATGGACGTCCCGTACGGCCCCGGGCAACCGCTCGAGGCCGCGGTGCCGGAGATCATCCCGTGAGCACGCTCGTCGCAGTGATCCTGTTCGCCGGCGTCCTACTCTACGCGGTGTTCGGGGGTGCCGACTTCGGTGCTGGCTTCTGGGACCTGACCGCAGGTGGCGCGGAGCGCGGCCGGCTGCCTCGCGCGCTCGTCGACCGGTCGATCGGCCCGGTGTGGGAGGCGAACCACGTGTGGCTGATCTTCTGCCTCGTCGTGCTGTGGAGCGCGTTCCCGCTGGCGTTCGCCGCGATCATGACAACGCTGTACATCCCGCTCGGCCTCGCCGCGCTCGGCATCGTGCTGCGCGGTTCCGGGTTCGCGTTCCGCAAGGCCTCGGTCGGCACGCAGGCGCAGCGCCTGGCTGGTGCCGCCTTCGCGGCCTCGTCGGTGGTCACCCCGTTCTTCCTCGGAACCGTCGCCGGCGGACTCGCGTCAGGCCGCGTCCCGGACGGCGGCGGCGGCGACGGGCTCACGAGCTGGCTGAACCCGACGGGCGTGCTCGGCGGGCTGCTCGCGGTGGTCACGTGCGCGTACCTCGCGTCCGTGTTCCTCATCGCCGAGGCCCGCGCCCGGCGGGTGACCGAGCTCGAGGATTGGTTCCGCCGCCGCGCGTTCGCGTCGGCGGGCGCGGCCGGTGTGCTCGCCGTCGCGGGCATCTTCGTGCTGCACGCCGACTCGCGGCACCTCTTCGACCAGCTCCTCGGTCCCGGCCTCCCGCTGGTGCTGATCTCGGCCGCGACCGGCGTCGCGAGCCTCGCCGTGTCCCAGCGCGCCGCACCCCGCGTGCTCCGCATGCTCGCGGTCGGCGCCGTGGGCGCAATCGTCGCCGGCTGGGGCGTCTCGCAGTACCCATACCTGCTGGGCACGCACGTGAAGATCGGCCAGGCAGCTGCCCCCGATCCGACGTTGTGGACGGTCGTGATCGTGTTCCTCGTGGCGGGGGTCGTGTGCGTGCCGTCGCTCGTGCTGCTCTACGTCCTGCAGCAGCGCGGGCAGCTGGAGACGATCTGACCGGGCAGCCGACCGGATCCGGCCGCCGGTCAGCCGGGCAGCCGCTCGAAACGCGGCGGGCGCTTCTCGAGGAAGGAGCGGACCCCTTCGGCGAAGTCGGGGCGGCCGAAGCTCTCGGTCATGAGCTGCTGGGCCTCCTTCTCGGCCGGACCGAGGCCGCGGTGCAGCTGCTGGTACACCTGCCGCTTCATCACGGCGAGCGACGCCGGCGAGCAGTGCGCAGCCAGATCGGCGACGTAGTCGCGTGCCTCGGCCACGACGTCGCCGTCGACGGCGCGGTTCACGAGCCCGAGCCGCTCACACTCCGCACCGTCGATCTTGCGGGACGAGAACAACAAATCGAGAGCGACGGCCGGACCGACGAGGCGGGGCAGCAACCAACTCACCCCCCACTCGGCGATCAGGCCGCGCTGCGAGAACGCCAGCGTGAAAACCGCGTCGCGGGCCATGAACCGAAGGTCGCATGCCAGCGCGATCGGCACGGCCATCCCCGCGATCGCGCCGTTGATCGCGGCGATGATCGGCTTCTGCACCGAGAGCAGGTACGTGTACGTGCCGCGCAGGTCGTCGCCCCAGGACGGGTCACCAGCCTCCGCATCTGCACTCGCCAGCTCCTGCGCGGCGCTGCCTCGCTCGTCGCCGTCGAAGATCCCCTGCAGGACCTTCATGTCGGCGCCGGCACAGAAGCCGCGACCCGCTCCCGTGATGACGATGCCGACGACGCGCCGGTCGCGCTCGGCCTCGCCCACCGCGTGGCGCAATTCGTTGCCCATGTGCGGCGTGAACGCGTTGAGTGAGTCGGGACGGTTGAGCGTGATCGTCGCGACCGGGTCGGCGACCTCGTAGAGGATCTCGTCGTAGCTCATCGACCGCCATCATGCCCACCCGGGCGACACCACGCTCACCCCTGCGCCGGGCCGCTCAGACGAACGAGGCCACCCCGAAGAGCGACTCGAGCACGTCCTGGCCTGACTCGGGGGCGGTCACCTCGATCGCGACACCGCGCCGATCGACGGTCAAGGTGAACGCGAAGAATGGGCAGCGCCGTTGCTCGGCGACGAGCAGGCGGGCGATGCGGTCGACGGGTGCATCCCTCGCGAAGGTCAGGCGAAGGCCGCCGATCAGCGGCTCGCGGCGAAGCACGCCGCTGAGCACGTCCCGCCATTCGTCGATCCGGTCCTGCGTGTCGAGCGCGTCGAGGGAACAGGCAGTTGGTTCGACGTTGCGACTCATCGCCGGCCGAAAACCACGCCTCCGGGCGGGCGTATTCCTGGCGAGCCGCACCCTTCTCGGGGCCCGGGCCGGCGTTCGGGGCCCTCGTCGCAGCACGCAGCAGATTCAGTACCCTCGTGGGTCTTGGCGGCGCGGAGACATGCACGACGGTACGGGCCGCGACGCTGGTTGCTGTTCAGCACCGGCGCCTCTGTCGTCGCGATCGTCACCGTCGCGGGGATCGTGGTGGTCCGCGGCCCCAGTCCCGGCGACGGCGCCCTCGACGCGGCAGCGGGGCGGGACGCGGCCGAGATGGTCGAGTTGCAGTTCTCCCCCGCCGACAGCGCCGTCGACGTCCCCCTCGACTCGTCGATCACCGTGCACATCACGGCCGGCCACCTCGACCTCGTCACCGCGACCGGTGCTCTCGGCGCGCCGGTCGAGGGCACGACTGACGCCGACGGCACGACGTGGCGCTTCGACGGACCCCTCGCGCCGGGCACCACCTACTCGGTGATCGCCGACGGCACCACACCCGCCGGCGAGCCGATCCACGGCGCCGCCACGTTCACGACCGTGACCCCCTCCGACGTCCTCACCCCGCGGATCACCCCGTCGGACGGGTTGATCGTCGGGGTCGGCCAGCCGATCGTCGTCCGCTTCGACAGTCCCGTCACCGACCAGCAGGCGATGCTGCGACGGCTGACCGTCACGATGTCGGCGCCCGTGCCCGGCGCGTGGCACTGGTTCACCGAGACCGAGGTGCACTTCCGGCCCAAGGACTACTGGCCGGCCGGCGAGCACGTGACCGTGACCGTCGACCTCGCGGGCTACGACAATGGTGACGGCGTCTGGGGCGACGGTGTGCACACGTCCGAGTTCACCGTCGGTGACTCGCACATCAGCACCGTCGACCTCGAGGCGCACACGATGACCGTGACCGACAACGGCCAGGTCGAGAGAACCATGCCGGTCTCCGCAGGGCGTGACAAGTACCCGACGATGACGGGCACGCACATCGCGCTGTACCGCCAGCGCGACGTGCTGATGGACTCGTCCACGGTCGGGATCCCGAGAAACTCGCCCGACGGCTACTACGAGCACGTGTACTGGGACGTCGCCATCACCGACGGCGGCGAGTTCGTGCACGCGGCGCCGTGGTCGGCGAGCGCGCAGGGCAATCGCAACGTGTCGCACGGCTGCGTGAACCTGTCCGAGGCCGACGCGGAGTGGTTCTTCAACTTCAGCCGCATGGGTGACGTCATCGACGTTGTGAACGGACCGCGGCCGCCGGAGCTCGCTGACCACGGCGTCATGGACTGGAACACGCCCTGGGAGGTGTGGCTGGCCGGCGCCAGTCCGGATCGGCCCAGCGTGCGGTGAGTCAGCGCGCAGGTCGCGCCAGTTAGTGGCGACCCAACCTGCTGCACACGCGCCACCGCATCGTGAACGCTCGGACGCCGCGTGCGTTTCGGTGCCGAAGGCCCCTTCCCTCGGACGAGGGAGCTCGTCGAACATGGGCGTGATGGAGGGTGGACGGAGATCCGGCGAGGAGCGCCGCGGTGCGGCCGGCCACTGGGACACCGTGCACCAGTCGCACGAGGAGACGGCGCTGAGCTGGTACGAGGCGGATCCGGTGCGCTCGTTCGAGTGGGTTCGGGCCGTGGCGCCCGAGCCGTCGGCGACCATCGTCGACGTGGGCGCGGGCCGCTCCCGCCTCGCGGATCGGCTCCTCGGCGCGGGCTACGAGGAGATCACGCTGCTCGACGTGTCCGGTGACGCCATCGCCGAGACCCGCGCCCGGCTGGGCTCGCGGGCGCCGCAGGTCCGGTTCGTCGTCGGCGACGTCCTCGACTGGCGCCCACTCCATCGCTACGACGTCTGGCACGACCGGGCGCTGTTCCACTTCCTCACCGATCCCTCCGACCGCGCCCGCTACGTCGCGGTCCTACGAGCCGCGGTGCGGGTGGGTGGTCACGTCGTGATCGCGACGTTCGCGCCTTCCGGCCCGGAGTCGTGCTCGGGGCTACCGGTGGTCCGGTACGACGCGGAGGGGCTCCAGCGCGCGCTCGGCACGTCGTTCCGGCTCGTGCGCGCCGAGGAAGCCGCTCACCGCACTCCGAGCGGCGGAGTGCAACCGTTCACCTGGGCGTGCTTCCAGCGCTGCGCCTGACCGATCACCGGCCACGCCGAGCGATCCAGCTGCCGCGGACAGCCGGGTGCCGCGCCCGCTTACGATCAGGGTTCCAACGCTCGAGCATCGGGGGGACGTGGAGACACAGCACGGCACCGGCCAGGACGGACCCGCAGCCCGGCGGACGTTGCTCCGGCGCCGGTGGTTCCAGTGCGCGCTCGGCGCGCTCGTGTTCGCGGGCGTCGCCTTCGGCCTCTACGTGTGGCGTCAGTACCGCGTGCTGACCTCGGCGACGTACAACGTCATCGACTACACGGTCCCCAGCGCGCCGCGCCTCGTCGCCGGCACCGGCGAGACCGTCTACCGCATCGACCCGACGCAGTCCGAGCTCCGGTACGCAGTCGACGAGAAGCTGTTCGGGCAGAGCGCGCACACCGCCGAAGGCACGACGAACGGCATCGCCGGCGACATCGCGCTCAACACGACCAACCCGGCCGCGAGCCGTGTCGGCGAGATCGTCGCGAACGTCGAGGAGCTGCACTCGGACAACAACCTGCGCGACGCGCGCATCAGAGCCGACAACCTCGAGTCGCACCAGTACCCGCTCGCGTCGCTCACCGTGTCGCAACTCGGGGACATGCCCGCGGCCATCGCGCAAGGCACCACGTACAACTTCCGCGTCGACAGCCAGCTCACGGTGAAGACCACGACGGCGCCGGTTGCGTGGGACGCGGAAGGCTCTGTCGCCGGCGGCAAGCTGACCGTGCAGGCGACCGCGCACGTGAAGATGTCGACATTCGACATCGGGCCGATCTCGATCGCCGGGCTCGTCAGCACGTCGGACGACGTCACGCTGACGATGAAGCTCACCGCGCTCGACCCGTCGAAGTTCAAGATCCCGACCGAGATCGCGGCACCGGCGTCGGCGCCACGCCCGCACGACAGCCCCTCGTTCAAGCAGGTCGTGATGCCCGCGCTGGAAGCGAACTGCGCGTCGTGTCACAACCCGGGGCAGGTGGGCGCCGCGCACTGGACGCTCGACACCGCGGGTGACGCGGCCGCGATCTCGGACGGCATCGACACCGTCGTGCAGTCGGGTTACATGCCACCGTGGCCGGCGTCGACCAAGGGCGTGTCCCTGCTCAACTCGAAGCGGCTCGACCAGGCCACGATCGACGCGCTGGTGCAGTGGTCACGCGCCGGCGGGCCGCTGGACGTGCCCGCGTCGACGCCGATCCGGCCGCGTGGCGGCCCACCGGTCCCGTCACCGCGCCACGACATCGTCCTGCAGATGCCGGATGCGTACGCCGGCTCGCTGGATGTGCCCAACGACTACCGCTGCTTCGTCCTCGACCCGCACATCACCCAGCCGACCTTCATGACCGGGTACGAGGTCACCCCCGACCAGCGCGAAGAGATCCACCACGTCCAGATCTTCCACATCGACTCGTCGCAGGTCGCGGCCGCCGCGGCGCGCTCCGGCAAGGACGGCAAGCCTGGCTGGAGCTGTTACGGCAGCGTCGACCTGCCGACCGCGCGGCGCAATCGCCACGCGGTGCCTGGGTTCACGGGCCAGGCGGGCCTGATCGCCGGATGGGTGCCGGGCCAGGACCCGGTCGTCTATCCGGACCAGTCCGGGATCCTGCTCGAACCCGGTGACGCGCTCGTGCTCCAGGTGCACTACCACTACGACGCACCGCCGATCCCCGACCGCTCGACGGTGTCGATCCAGATCGACCCGGGCACCGCCAACCTCCGGCGCATCGACATCATCAACCCGATCGGGCCGGTGGAGATCCCGTGCATGCCGGGCGCGGTCGCGCCGCTGTGCGACCGATCTGCCGCGCTCGCCGACGACGCGCGCCTCTACGGGCCGATCGGCTCGCTCGCCGAGGAAGGCCTGCTCGCGCTGTGCGGCAAGCGCGCTGACGAGCTCGCCGCAACCTTCCACGACGGCATCGCCACGTCGAGTTGCGACTACACCGTGCCCGAGTCGGGCACCATCGTGTCCGTGTTCGGCCACGAGCACACGCTCGGCCGGACGTTCCGGCTCACCCTCGACCCGGACACACCGAATCCGACGCTCCTGCTCGACATCCCGACGTGGAACTTCGACTGGCAGATGAACTACGCGCTCGCGCAACCCCTTCACGTCCAGGCAGGGCAGAAGATCCGGATGGAGTGCTCGTGGGACCGCGCGCTCGACCCGAACCGGCCACCGAAGTACATCGTGTTCGCAGAAGGAACGGAGGACGAGATGTGCTTCGCGACCTACGCGATCATCCCTGACGACCAGGGGCCGTGAGCCGATGGGGTCCTCGACACCCTCCGCTCGGTCCTGCGCTTCGAGCGCTTCGACACGGATCTCGCTGCGAGACGGCTGACCCGGGCTGCATCGGTGGCCGACCTCCGCCGTCTGGCCAAGCGGCGGTTGCCGGCCGGGGTCTTCGACTACATCGACGGTGGCGCGGAGGACGAGCGCACGCTCGCCGCGAACCAGCAAGCGTTTGCCTCGACCACGTTCCGGCCGCGCGCCCTGCGCGGCATCGACAAGGTCGACCCGTCGACCGCGATTCTCGGCCAGCCAGCGGCCTACCCGCTCGTGCTGGCGCCGACCGGCTTCACGCGCATCGCGGACCCGGACGGCGAGCTCGCTGTCGCCCGCGCCGCGGCCCGGGCGGCGTTGCCCTACACGCTGTCGACCTTGAGCACCCGTTCGATCGAGGAGGTCCGCGCCGTGAGCGAGGGCTGCCTGTGGTTCCAGGTGTATGCGTGGCGGGATCGCGCGCTGGTCGAAGAGATGATCCGGCGAGCTGCGGCAGCGCGGTACGAGGCACTGGTTCTCACCGTCGACACCGCGGTGTTGGGCCGGCGCGAGCGCGACGTTCGCCGCGGGTTCGCGCTGCCACCGAGGATCGGGCTGCGCACGCTGCTGGACGGCGCGGCACATCCGGGTTGGACGTTGCGGTTCCTGCGTAGCGAGCCGATCCGGTTCGCGAACGTCGTCGGCCGCGACGTCGGTGACGGGACGACACCGGTCGAGCTGTCGGCGTACATCAACACGCAGTTCGATCCCGCGCTGTCATGGCGCGATGTCGACTGGCTCCGTTCGATCTGGGACGGGGCCTTGGTGGTCAAGGGCATCCAGCGGGTCGATGACGCGTTGAAAGCGGCGGAGCACGGTGCCGATGCCGTCGCGCTCTCCAACCACGGAGGCCGGCAGCTCGACGGGGCACCGGCCACACTCCCGCTCGTCGCGCCTGTGGTCGACGCTGTCGGCGACCGAGTCGAGGTGATCTGTGACGGCGGGGTGCGCCGCGGCAGCGACATCGTAAAGGCCGTCGCCACCGGAGCCTCGGCCTGCATGGCCGGACGCGCGTACCTCTACGGGTTGGGCGCAGCCGGAGAGCGCGGCGTCGACCGCGTGCTCGAGTGGTTCCGGGCCGATGTCACGCGCACGATGAGCCTGCTCGGCGCGGCGACGGTCGCCGAGCTCGACCGCGACCTGGTCGAGCTGAGCCGAGCGCACGCCGTGCGGCCGCCCGCACGACGGCGAGATCACTCCCTCGACGGTGGACTGCCACAGCCGTTGGGATGACGGAAGGCGCGATCAGCCGGAGCGGGCTGCCTGCATCGCTTGCCACACACGCATCGCGGTGAACGGCGGGTCGAGGTGGCGGATGCCGAATGGCGCGAGCGCGTCGACGACGGCGTTCCACACCGCGCTCACCGATCCGGTGGTTCCGGATTCGCCGATGCCCTTCGCACCGACCGGGTTGCGGGGGGTCGGGGTGACCGTGTGGTCGGTGCGGAACGAGGGCAGGTCGGCCGCCGACGGCACCGCGTAGTCCAGCAGGGTCGCGGTCAGCGGGTTGCCGCCGTCGTCGTAGCGCACCTCCTCGAACAGGATCTGCGCGATCCCCTGCGCGAGGCCACCGTGCACCTGCCCGGTCGCGAGAAGCGGGTTGATGACGGTGCCGCAGTCGTCGACGGCGACGAGGTCCCTGATCGTGACCTGGCCGGTCTCGCGGTCGATCTCGACGACGGCGACGTGACACCCGAACGGGAACGTCCCCTCCTGCGTGAAGTCGGTCGCGTGCTCGAGCGACTGCCCGCGCTCGGCCGCAGCCGCCGCGAGGTCCTGCCAGCTCAGCGCGGTGGCCGGCACGCCAGCCACGCCGACGCGGCCGCCGTCGAGCACGACCACATCCTCGACGGCGGCTTCGAGGAGGTCGGCGGCGAGCGTGCGGGCTTGGAGAAGGACCTCCTCGGACGCGCGCAGCACCGCGGAGCCGGCGAGCTGCAACGAGCGCGAACCGAACGTACCGGTGCCGTGGTCGACCCGACCCGTGTCGGAGTGCACGACGCGGACGTCCTCGAACGGCACGCCGAGCACCGCGCTCGCGATCTGCGCCCACATGGTCTCGTGTCCCTGCCCGTGCGGGACGCTGCCGGAGGTCACGACGACCTGTCCGTCGTCTTGCACGCTCACCGCGCCGAACTCGGATCCGAGTCCTGATGTCTCGACGTAGCAGCCGATGCCGATACCGAGCAGATCCTCGGCCGGATCATCTCGCCGGGCGCGCTGCTCGGCGCGGAGCGCGTCATAGCCGGCGAGCTCGAGCGCACGGTCGAGCGCGCCGGCGTAGTCGCCGGTGTCGTACGCGGCGCCGGTCGCCGTGGTGAACGGGAACTCGCTCGGCGCCGGGAAGTTCCGCCGGCGCACGTCGGCCGGATCCATGCCCAGCTCGGCGGCGACGAGGTCCACGGCCCGCTCACACAGGGCCGCCGCCTCGGGCCGGCCTGCGCCCCGGTAGGGCCCCGTCGGTGTCGCGTTGGTCACCACGGCGATCGAGCTGTAGTCGTGGGCCCGCCAGCGGTACACGCCGGCGGACATGAAGCGGGTGACGAGCGGGATGAACGAGCCCCGCAACGGATACGCGCCGACATCCGCCCAGCCGCGAACCCGCAGCCCGCCGAGCGTGCCGTCGCGCCGCGCGCCGACCGTGATCGCATGCACCTGCGCGCGCCCGTGGGTCATGTTGAGCAGGTTCTCGGTTCGGGTCTCAACCCACCGGACCGGCGCGCCCAGCCGCAGCGCGATCGCCGCCACGACGATCTGCTCGACGTAGGTGCCGCCCTTCGCGCCGAACCCGCCGCCAACCGAGGGCGCCCGCACCCGAAGCCGCTCCGGCGGCAACCCGAGCGCGGCGCACACCTCGTCACGCACGCCGAACACGCTCTGGGTCGACGCCCACAGCGTGAGCGATCCGTCCGCTTCGGGCACCGCCAGCACACCGTTCGGCTCCAGCGGAACCGGCGCGATCCGTTGGTGCCGCAGCTCCGCGGTCACGACGATGTCGTCGCCGGCGAACAGGTCGTCGTCGCCGTCATGGTGGCGACCGCCCGCGATGTTCGTGCCGTGCTCGGGGAACAGCAACGGCGCACCGTCGCGGGCCGCTTCCAGCGGATCGAGCACCACCGGCAGCGGGTCGACGGCGACAACCACGGCCTCCGCCGCGTCGGTCGCCGCGGTCGGGGAGCGGGCGACGACCACCGCCACCGGCTCACCGGCGAAGCGCACCCGGTCGAGCGCCAGCAGCGGGCGCGCGAGCGCACCCAGGTTCGCGGCACCCTGCGCCGGCAGATCGAGGTCGCGCGCGGTGAGCACCGTCACGACGTCCGGCAGCTTTGCGGCGTCGGTGACGTCGACCGCGCGCAGCTGGCCGTGGGCCACGGTGCTGCGCACGAAGACCGCATGCAGCATCCCTTCGCGGTCGAGGTCGCCCACGAACCGGGCCGCGCCCGTGACCAGCCCGGGATCCTCGACGCGGCGGACTTCGTGGCCGAGCACCGTGCGCGTCACGACGGGGGAAGATAGACGCGTGGATCGGTTGCGGGACCGGCTCGTCGAGATCGCCGCCGCGGGTGGGACCATCACCTACGACGCGTTGCGCCGCGAGCTCGACCTCGAAGGCGACATCGTCCCCGCACTGCGAGCGCTGTCGGTGGCCGAGGACGAAGCCGGCCGCGGGTTGCTGACCGCTGTGGTGGTCCGGCCCGACACCGGCCGGCCCGGCGACGGCTGGTTCCGGCTCGCCGCCGAGCGCGGCCGCGACGTGCGCGACCGCGAGGCGGCGTGGCAGGCGGAACGGGCGAGGCTTCGGTCGGCCTACGAGGAAACCAGGTGACGGGCGGACCGCGCCTCGGTCAGCGCGTGGTGTGGAGCGACGCCTCGATGCCGTCGAAGAGCCGGTTCAGGTTCCGCTCGAAGCGATCCGGGTCTCGCAGCGCGCCCCACACCTCACGCCACACGCTGCGCAGGTCGCGGTGCTCGGTGAGCGCGCTGAGCTCGGGATAGGCGCCGGTCTCGAGCAGCACCGATGCGTACTCGATCACGGTGTCCTCGGTCGCGGACGAGTCGGCTGCCGACGTGTTGCGGTGCTGGAGCGCGTAGCCGAACGTGTACTCGTCGATCAGCGCGACGATGTCGATCTTCGAGGCGAGCGGCAGGTCGAGCGACGAGACTGCGTGCAGCGTCTGGTCGAAGTGACGTACGGAGTTCGGCCCGAGCGGCGGGTCGTCGTTGCAGTCGAGCATCCACGGGTGCCGTTCGAACGCCGCGAGGCTCCGCTTCGCGATCAGCGTCAGCGCGGCTCGCCAGTCGCTTGGCATCGCGACGTCGGGTGGCAGTACGACCTCGCCCATCACCGCGTCGATGACGAGCGTCAGCAGCTCGTTCTTCGTGCGCACGTAGTGGTAGAGCGTCATCGTCCCGACATCGAGCTCGGCAGCCAGCCGGCGCATCGACAGTGCGCGAATTCCATCGGCGTCGGCGATGCGCAGCGCGGTCGCGGCGAGGTCCGCGCGGGACAGGCGGGGCTGGCGCGCTCGTGGCGGGACCCGGGTCCAGAGGTCGACCGCGCCAAGGCGCTCGACCATCGCCTCGTACGCCTCGGCCTTCAGGCGCGACTTCGGCTTGGACCGATCAGTTCTGGCCGCCTTCTCCGTCAACTTCTCGATGACGAGATCGCGCAGCGCTTCGCCCAGCAGCTCCTTCGACAAACCGCTTGCCTTCCGTACGGTGTACGACTACCTTGATCGTACTATGTACCACCCAGCCGTACACAATACGACGATCGCCGTGGAGGCGGAAGGCCTCGGCAAGCGCTACGGCGACCTGTGGGCCTTGCGGGGCCTGGATCTCGCCGTGCGCCGCGGTTCGGTGCTCGGGCTGCTCGGCCACAACGGCGCCGGCAAGACCACCGCCATCCGGATCCTGACGACCCTCGCGCTCCCGACCGAGGGCCGCGCGATGGTGGCCGGTCACGACGTGGTCACGCACGCCGATTCCGTGCGGCGCCGCATCGGCGTCGCCGCGCAGGAGGCGACCGTCGACGGGCTGCTCACCTCGCACGGCAACCTCGTGATGGTCGGACGGCTCCACGGCCTGCCCGCGAAGGCGGCGCGATCGCGCGCCCACGAGTTGCTCGAGCGCGTCGACCTCACCGACGCGGCCGGCAAGCTCGCCAAGGACCTCTCCGGCGGGATGCGGCGGCGCCTCGACCTCGCCGCCACCCTGATGTCCGAGCCGTCGGTGATCTTCCTCGACGAGCCGACCACCGGTCTCGACCCGCGCAGCCGCAACGACCTGTGGGACATGTTGCGCGAGCTCGTGCGCGACGGCACCACGATCATCCTCACGACGCAGTACCTCGACGAGGCCGACCGGCTCGCCGACGACATCGTCGTGCTCGACCACGGCCGCTCCGTCGCCCACGGCACACCCGGCGACCTGAAGGCGCAGATCGGCGGCGACCGCATCGACATCACGACCGCGTCGGCGAACGACCTCAAGCGAGTCGCCGGCGCCGCGGGGATGTTCGCGACCCGGCCACCGGCGATCGACCACGACTCCGGCACCGTCACCATCCCCGTGGCGGCCGACACCCGCCTCATCGACGTCGTGCGCGCCGTCGACGACGCCGGCGTCGACATCGTCGACGTCAACCGCAGGCAGGCGACGCTCGACGACGTGTTCCTCACGCTCACCTCCACACCAGCGAAGGTCCCCGCATGAACCTCAGCACGCTCACGATCGACCGCCTGGGCATCCCCCCGTTCCGTGGAGGCATCACCTATGAGGAGATGCCATGCCCGAGACGAGAAGGAAGTTCGATCCGGAGTTCCGCGCGGGCGCGGTGCGGATCGTTCGTGAGACCGGC
>Ga0070741_10003261_pt1 | contig 40802 bp, 40 predicted proteins | sample Coa_R1_4_FD_66440 | JGI IMG/M metagenome (GOLD analysis project Ga0070741, IMG submission 66440) | Surface soil microbial communities from Centralia Pennsylvania, which are recovering from an underground coalmine fire - Coalmine... | ecosystem: Environmental > Terrestrial > Soil > Unclassified ...
GCACCTGCCGCTCAAGATCAACGTCGCCGGCGTCATCCCGCCGATCTTCGCGTCGTCGATCCTGATGTTCCCGGCGCAGCTCGCCGGCTTCGTGCAGTCGTCGTGGATGACCAAGATCTCCGACGTGCTGCAGCCGGGCGACTGGCGCTACAACGTCATCTACATCGGCCTGATCGTCTTCTTCTGCTACTTCTACACGGCGGTCACCTTCAACCCCGTCGACGTCGCCGACAACATGAAAAAGTACGGCGGCTTCATTCCGGGGATCCGGCCGGGCAAGGCCACCGCGCAGTACATCGACAAGGTGCTCAGCCGCTTGACGTTCGGCGGCGCGCTCTATATTTCGGCGGTGTGCGTATTGCCGTCGCTGATGCAGCAGAAGTTCAAGGTGCCGTTCTACTTCGGCGGCACCAGCTTGCTGATCGTCGTCGGCGTGGCGCTCGACACCGTCCAGCAGATCAACAGCCACCTCATCACGCGCAACTACGAAGGCTTCACCGGTCCGAAGGGACCGCGCATTCGCGGTCGCGCCGTGCGGCAGCGCGCGTAGCGTGATGGCCGTCCCCTCGATAGAGCGCAACCTGATTCTTCTCGGCGCGCCCGGAGCGGGCAAGGGCACGCAGGCGCAGCGGCTGGCCACTCGCTTCGGGATCCCGCAGATCTCGACGGGCGACATGCTGCGGGCCGCGCGCCGCGAAGGCTCGCCGCTCGGCAAGCGCGCCGAGGAGTACATGAACAAGGGCGCGCTGGTTCCCGACGAGGTGGTGATCGGCCTCGTCGAGGAGCGGCTGGGCAAGGACGACGCGCGCGCCGGCTTCATCCTCGATGGATTTCCGCGCACGATCCCGCAGGCCGAGGCGCTCGGCCGCGTGCTCGACAAACTTTCGCGCGCGGCGCTGCGCGTGATCGACGTGCAGGTGCCCGAGGCCACGCTGGTCGAGCGGCTGGGCGGCCGCCTGTCGTGCCCGAAAGACGGCGCGTCGTACCACGTCAAGTTCACGCCGCCGAAGATCGCCGGCATCTGCGACAACGACGGCACGCCGCTGGTCGCGCGCGCCGACGACAAACCCGAGGCGATCAGCCAGCGGCTGCGCGAGTACCACGACAAGACCGCGCCGCTCGTCGACTACTACACGCGCGCCGGCCTGCTGCGCTCCGTCGACGGCGTGGGCGAATTGGAAGTCGTGCTGGACCGGATCGTCCGCTCGCTCGAATCATGAGCATCTACTTCAAAAGCCAGGACGAGATCGCCAAGCTGCGCAAAGCCAACCTGGCGGTGGCGGCGGTGCTCGACGCCTGCGAAGCGGCGTGCAAGCCGGGCATCACGACCTGGGACCTGAACGAGATCGCCGACCGCGTGATGAAGCAGCACAACGCGACCTCGGCGTTCCTCGGTTACCACGGCTACCCGGCGGTGCTCTGCACGTCGGTGAACGAAGTGGTGGTGCACGGCATCCCGCGCAAGGACGTGGTGCTCGAGGACGGCGACATCGTCGGCATCGACTTCGGCTGCTTCGTCGAGGGATTTTGCGGCGACTCGGCGCGCACCATCGCCATCGGCGAGGTGACGCCCGCCGCCCGCAAGCTGATGGACGCCACCCGCGAGTCGCTCGAGCGCGCGATCGCGCAGTGCGTGCCGGGCAACCGCCTGCAGGACATCGGCTGGGCCGTGCAGTCGCACGTCGAGCCGCTCGGCTACTCGGTGGTGCGCACGTTCGTCGGCCACGGCATCGGCAAGGCGATGCACGAGGACCCGCCGGTGCCGAACTACGGCTCGCCCGGCCGCGGCCTGCGCCTCAAGCCGGGCCTGGTGCTGGCCATCGAGCCGATGGTCAACGCCGGCGCGCCCGAGGTCGAGGTGCTGGCCGACCGCTGGACCGCGGTGACCAAGGACCGTTCGCTGTCGGCGCACTTCGAGCATTCGGTTGCCATCACCGAAAACGGTCCCATAGTTTTGAGCCGCGCCTAGACGCTTTTCGCTTGATCCATGCAGCGACGCGCTGTATAAGGTCCGGCCCGTTCGAGAAGGGCGCTTTTGGCATTTTTGGAGTCGCAGATGAAGGTTCGAGCGTCGGTCAAGAAAATTTGTGACAAGTGCAAGGTGGTGCGCCGCAAGGGCGTCGTGCGCATCATCTGTGAGAACTCGCGCCACAAGCAGAGGCAAGGCTAATGGCTCGTATCGCCGGCGTCGATCTTCCGCGCAACAAGCGCATGGAGATCGCGCTCACCTACGTGTTCGGCATCGGTAAGTCTTCGGCCAAGGACATCCTCGAGAAGGCCAAGGTCTCGCCCGACAAGCGCACCGACGATCTCGACGAGAACGATCTGCGCCAGATCCGCGACGTGCTCGAGGCCGGCTACAAGGTCGAGGGCGATCTGCGCCGCGAGATTTCGATGAACATCAAGCGGCTGATGGACCTCGGCTGCTACCGTGGCCTGCGCCACCGCAAGGGCCTGCCGGTCCGCGGTCAGCGCACGCACACCAACTCGCGCACGCGCAAAGGTCCGCGCAAGGGTCAGCTCCGCCGCGTCGCCGCCAAGCCCTCGGGCGGCGGAACGCCGAGCGCTTGAGGATTAGCTCATGGCGAAAGTAGCGAAGAAGAAGGTCAAGAAGAACGTCCAGAGCGGCATCGCTCATATCCAGTCGACGTTCAACAACACCATCGTCACCATCACCGACGTGAGCGGCAACGTGGTCGCGTGGTCGTCGGCGGGCGTGCGCGGCTTCAAGGGCTCGCGCAAGTCGACGCCGTTCGCCGCGCAGCTCGCCGCCGAGGACGCCGCCAAGAAGGCGATGGACCACGGCATGCGCTCGATCTCGGTGTTCGTGAAGGGCCCGGGCTCGGGCCGCGAATCGGCGCTGCGCGCGCTGCAGGCCGCCGGGTTCAAGATCACGCTGATCCGCGACGTCACGCCCATCCCGCACAATGGTTGCCGGCCGCCCAAGCGGCGCCGCGTTTGATCCAAGGAAATCGATAATGGCTCGTTACATCGGTCCGGTTTGCCGTCTCTGCCGTCGAGAAGACATGAAGCTCTTCTTGAAGGGCGATCGTTGCTACACCGATAAGTGCGGCTTCGAGCGCCGCGCGTACGCTCCCGGCCAGCACGGCCAGGCGCGCAAGCGCAAGCAGTCGAACTACGGCGAGCAGCTGCGCGAGAAGCAGAAGGTCAAGCGCATCTACGGCATCGCCGAGCGCCAGTTCCGCGGCTACTACTACAAGGCGTCGCGCCTCAAGGGCGTCACCGGCGAGAACCTGCTGGTGCTGCTCGAGCGCCGCCTCGACAATATCGTCTACCGCTTCGGCTTCTCGGGCGATCACGCGCAGGCGCGCCAGTTGGTGCGCCACGGCCACTTCCTGGTGAACGGCAAGCGCGTGAACATCCCGTCGTACCTCGTGCGCACCGGCGATCTCGTCGAGGTTCGCGAGAAGAGCCGCAAGCTGAAGGTGATCGAGGAGTCGCTCGGCACCATCGAGCGCCGCGGCGTTCCGCAGTGGCTCGAGCTCGACAAGGAGAAGTTCGTGGGCCGCGTGAAGGGCATGCCGGCGCGCGAGGACTTCACCATGCCGATCCGCGAGCAGCTGATCGTCGAGCTCTACTCGAAATAATTTCCCCGACGCGGCCCGGCTGTGCCGGCAAGCCGCTCGAAACGCGAACACGGCGCGCGCAATCGCCGCGACACGAGAGCAAGGAGCAACAAAGAATGCCGACCTCCACGTCGAACCCGGCCGTCTACTCGAAGAATTGGCGCGATCTCATCCGTCCCAAGACCCTCGACGTCGAGCGCGAGTCGATGACCGAGACGCACGGCCGCTTCTCCTGCGAGCCGCTCGAGCGCGGCTTCGGCACCACGCTGGGCAACAGCCTGCGCCGCGTGCTGCTCTCGTCGCTGCAGGGCGCGGCCATCACCGCCGTCAAGATCGACGGCGCGCTGCACGAGTTCCAGACGCTGCCGGACGTCGTCGAAGACGTCACCGACATCGTGCTCAACCTCAAAGAAGTCATCGTGTCGATGAGCGATCCCAAGCCGAAGGTGATCCGCCTCGACAAAGAGGGCGAGGGCAAGGTCACGGCCGGCGACATCGCCACCGTCGACGGCGTCACCGTGCTGAATCCGGATCATCCGATCGCCACGCTGTCGCGCGGCGGCAAGCTGCACATGGAGCTGCTGGTGCAGATGGGCCGCGGCTACGTGCCGGCCGAGCGCAACAAGACGGCGACGATGTCGGTCGGGACGATCCCGATCGACTCGCTGTTCGCGCCGGTCAAGAAGGTCAACTACACCGTCACGCACGCGCGCGTCGGGCAGCAGACCGACTACGACAAGCTCACGCTCGACGTGTGGACCAACGGCTCGGTCACGCCCGACGACGCCGTCGCCTACGCGGCGAAGATTCTGAAAGACCAGCTCTCGATCTTCATCAACTTCGAGGAGACCAACGAGCCCGTCGAGGAGACGGTTTCGGAGGAGGCCGCGAAGCTGAACGAGAACCTCGACAAGAGCGTCGACGAGCTGGAGCTGTCGGTGCGCTCGGCCAACTGCCTGCAGAACGCCAACATCCGCTACATCGGCGAGCTGGTGCAGAAGACCGAGGCCGAGATGCTCAAGACGAAGAACTTTGGGCGCAAGTCGCTCAAGGAGATCAAAGAAATTCTCGCCGAGATGGGCCTGTCGCTCGGCATGAAGCTCGACGGCTGGGTGCCGCCCACGCTGCGCGGCAAAGCATAAGTAGAGGAAGCGAGCCATGCGCCACCAGAAATCGGGACGGAAGTTCGGACGGAAATCGGCGTCGCGCCACGCGCTGTTTTCCAACATGGTCTCGTCGCTGATCGAGCACGAGCGGATTCAGACGACCGATCCGAAGGCCAAGGAGCTGCGCCGCATCGCCGAGCGCACCATCTCGTGGGCCACGTCGGTGGGGAATCTGATCGGGAACGAGAAGGCCGACGCGGCCGACAAGGCGCGCGTGATCCACGCGATGCGCATGGCGCAGCGGGTGGTGAAGCACAAGCCGTCGCTGGCCAAGCTGTTCTCGGAGATCGGCCCGCGCATGGCGGGGCGGCCGGGCGGCTACCTGCGCATCATGAAGCTGCGCCACCGTCACGGCGACGCGGCGCCGATCTCGATCATCGAGTTCGTCGATCGCGCCGAGGCGCCCGTCGAGGACGACGAGGCGGAGTCGAAGGGCAAGAAGTCGGCGAAGGGCGAGCCGGCGGAGAAGAAGGCGGCGGCGCCGAAGAAGAAGGCGGCGAAGCAGGAAGCGGCCGGCGGCGAAAAAGCCGAGAAGGCCAAGAAGAAGCCGGCCAAGAAGAAGGAAGAGAAGAGCGACGAATAGGAGGGACTGCGAAGCAGCCCCGACTATCTGCTCCGTTCTGCGATTCGCCGCGTTTTGACCGAGTGATTCGGAGAGGCCCCGCCCAAAGCGGGGCCTTTCTTTTTGCGCCGAATCGCGCCGAAAAGTTGCCCGCCGATCGTCGCCGCGATCTAATCGACGCATGGACGGCGCCCTCGTCTCCACCACGGTCGCGCTCGTGGTCGTGTGCGCGCTCGCGGTGGGCGCGCTGCGTGCGCTCGGGCGCCGCGGCGGGCGCGCGCGCGGCATGCGGCTGGTGTCGCGCCTCGCCGTCGAGCCGCGCCGCTCGCTGGTGGTGGTCGAGGTCGCCGGCCGCTGGTTCCTGGTCGGCGTCGGCGACGGCCCGATGTCGCTCCTGAGCGAGCTCGACGCCGCCGAGGCCCGCGCGCAGTTCGATCCCGCGCCCGACTCCTCGACGGCAAAGAGCGCGTTCGCCGCCGCGCTGCGACGCGTGCTCGGCGGCGCGCGATGAAGCCCGCCGATCTCGCCGCCTGGACCGCGCTGCTGGTCGCGCTGCCGTTCGCCGTCGTGGTGCTCACCAGCTTCGTGAAGTTCGCGGTGGTGCTCGCCATCCTGCGCCGCGCGCTCGGCGGCTCGGCGATCCCGCCGGCGTCGGTGACCGCGGCGCTGGCGCTCCTGTTCGCGCTGTTCGTCGCCGCGCCCGTCGGCGAGCGCGTGTGGTCGCAAGCGGCGTCCGCGACCGCGCCCGCCGACGCGATGGCCAGGGCGCGCGGCCCGGTGCGCGACTTCCTCGCGCAGCACACGCCCGCGCGCGAGCGCCAGAGCTTCCTCGAGTTGCAGCGGCAGCTGCGCGCGCCCGCCGAGCGCGCCGCCGTCAGCGACGAGGATCTGGTGGTGCTCGCGCCCGCGTTCGTCGCCGCCGAGCTGAAGGCGGCGTTCCAGGTCGGCTTCCTCCTGTTCCTGCCGTTTTTGGTCATCGAGCTGGTGATCGCCACGGTGCTGCTCTCGCTCGGCATGAACACGCTCGCGCCCGAGGCGGTGTCGCTGCCGTTCAAGCTGCTCCTGTTCGTGCTCGCCGACGGTTGGCACCTGATCCTGCGCGGCCTGGTGCTGCACTACACATGACGCCGGCGATGGCGCACGCGCTCCGCCAGGCGCTGTACCTCGTGCTGCTCCTGTCGGCGCCGCCGGTGGCCGCGGTGCTCGCCGTCGGCGTGGCCACCGCGTTCCTGCAGACCGCGACGCAGCTGCGCGAGCGCACCATCTCGACGGTGCCGAAGATCGTCGCCGCGGCGCTGGCGCTGGCGGCGGCGGGGCCGTGGATCGGCGCGCAGCTGGTGGCGTTCTTTCGCGCGGTGCTGGAGGCGGTGCCGGGGCTGCGCGGATGACCGGGCTCGCGGCCGCGCTCGCCGGCGCCGCGCGCGTGGGGCCGCTGGTGGCGATCGCGCCGCCGCTCGGGCGCTCGTGGCTGGCGCGCGCGATCGTCGGCGCGCTGCTGGTGGCGGCGATGTGGCCGGCGCTCGCGCACGCGGGCGAGGTTCAAACGAGCGGCATTTTGCCGCAGCTCATTTTTCGCGAGCTGCTGGTCGGCGTGACGCTCGGCGTGCTGGTGGCGGTGCCGTTCCGCGCCGCCGAGGCCGCGGGCAACCTGCTCGGCGACGCCGTCGCCCGCTCGGCGCCCGGCGTGCCGCCCGCGATCCTCGACGGCGCGCGCAACCCGCTCGGCGAAGCCTACGGCCTGTTCGCGCTGGCGCTGTTCGCGTCGCTCTCCGGCCCGCGGCTGATCGCGAGCGGGCTCGCCGCCAGCTACCAGGCGTTCCCCGTCGGCGCCGCCGCGTCGCAGCCGGCCGGCCTCGCGCTCGCCCTCGACGCCGGCGCGCACCTGGTCGGCGCCGCCGCCGCGATCGCCGCGCCCGCGCTCGGCGCGCTGGTGCTGGCCGATCTGTTCGCCGGCCTGGTGCAGCGCGCGCAGCCGGCGCTGGCGCAAGCGCTCGGCGCGCCGCCGCTGCGCCTGATCGTCGCCGTCGCCGCGCTGGCGCTCGGCGTCGCCGCCGCCGCGACGCTGCTCGCCTCCGCCGGCGCGCTCGGCGGCCTCGAGCGCGCGCTGTCCGACGCCGCGCGCTCGCTCGGCGCGCGATGATCCCGCGCAGCGTATACAATCATCGACGATGGCCCGTGTCGTCCTCGCGCTCGCGCTGGCCTTCGCGCTCGCTCCCGCCGCGCGCGCCGACGAGCCGCCGCCCGGCGAAGACGATCCCAAGCTCGATCGCCCGCGCCCCGAGCTGCACTTTCCCGACGAGGACGATCCCAAGCTGGCGCGCGGCACGATCCACAAACGCGTGTGGCCGCATCACGACGTGCCGCGCTTCAAGCTGGCCTACCGCTTCCTCATGGCCGCCGGCCTCGAGGGCGGCGAGACCACGTTCCACGCGCTCGAGTTCGACTATTACCCGTCGTCGTTCCGCTTCTTCCGCTTCGGCCTCGACAGCGAGCTCGGCTTCGCCGGCGGGCCGTTCAACCTCTTCTACTTCACCGTCGGGCCGGTGGTCGGGTTTCAGTGGCCGGGGCGGGTCACGCCGTTCGTCGACGCGCGCTTCGTCGCCGGATTGGCCGGCGCGGTGATCCAGGGCATCGGCGTGGTGAGCTACATGTACACGGGCGGGCTCGAGGCGGGCATCGAGCTGTACTACGCCAGCCGCTTCTACCTGACCGCGGCGATCGGCTGGGCGCACCCGGTGTACTCGGGCGCCGACGTCGAGTACGTGCGCGCGCACCCGACGCTGCAGCCGGTGCGCAAAGAGTTCGCCGACGATTCGTTCACGTTCAAGATCGGGCTCGGTTTGTGAGCGCGACGCTGCCGCCGACGGAGAAGCGGCGCGACGAGGCGCGCGCGGCCGGACGCGTGCCGGTCACGCCGCTCGGCTCGGCGGCGGCGGCGCTCCTCGCCGGCGGCTTGATCGCGTGGGCCACGAGCGCGAGCGGCGCCGGCCGCGTGGTGGCGCTGGCGAAGCAGGCGTGGACCGGCTCGCTCGACGGCGCGGCGGCGATGGGCCTGGTGCTGCCGGCGGTGGCGCGCACGGCGCTGCCGATCGCGCTCGGCGCGTGGCTGGCGGCGATCGCGATCGGCGCGCTGCAGACGCGCGGCCTGCTCGCGCTCGGAGCGTTTCGCCGCGCCGACGATCCGGCGCGCTTCGACGAGCACGCGCTCGCGCCGGTGGCGTGGGCGCTCGCCGCCGCGCTGCTCGCGCTCACGCTGTTGCAGCTTCGCTCGACGGCGCGCGGCCTGGCGCACGCCGAGGGGATCGCCGGCGCCGCGCAGGTGGTGCTCGCCGGCTTCGGCGCGATCGTCCCGCGCGCGCTCGCGCTGTTCGCCGCCGCCGCGCTCGGCGACTGGGCGTGGCGCCGCGTGCGCTACGAGCGCTCGCTCCTGATGACGCGCGCCGAGGTCGAGCGCGAGCGCCGCGAAGAGTCGGGCGACCCGCGCCTGCGCGCCGAGCGCCGCCGCCGCCACCGCGCGCTCGCCGCCGAGCCGCGCCGCCCGCCGTCGGACACCGAGCGCTGATCGCCGCGGCGCGCCCGCCCGCGCGCTGCTAAAATTCCGCCGCATGACCGGCGAGCGCATCAAGCTCACCAACTACAACGTCGCCGCCGGCAACGTCGGCTTCGCCATCCTCGTCGGCGCGCTGCTCGGCGCGTTCCTGGCCGCCGGCCTGGCCGACTCGCTGCCGGTCGTCGCCGCGCTGATCGTCGGCGGCGGCGTGCCGATCGCCGCGTGCGTGGCGCTGGCGTCGCGCACCGTCACGTCGATCGTCATCACCGATCGCGTGCTCGTGCACCGCGTGTTCGGCCGCGTCGAGCTGCCGCTCGCCGATCTGTACGAGATCGAGCTGGGCGTGCGCTCGGAGCGCGCCGCGCTGCGCGGCCACTCCGTCGAGATCGGCAAGTACCTGGTGGCCACGCTCAAGTTCCGCGCGAATTACGTCGAGCGCACGTTCACCATCAAGATCGATCGCGACGAGGTGGCGACGCTGCGCGCGCTCGTCGGCGCCGAGCGGGTGACCACCGCGCCAGAGCTCGCCGGTCTGCGCTGACGGCGCGCGCCGTGCTACTTTGCGCGCCATGCGCCCCGTGCGAAAAGCCGTCATCCCCGCCGCCGGCCTCGGCACGCGCTTCCTGCCCGCCACCAAGGCGGTGCCGAAGGAGATGCTGCCGATCGTCGACGTGCCGACGCTGCAGCTGGTCGTCGAAGAGGCGCTCGCCTCCGGCATCGAGGAGATCGTGCTGGTCACTGGGCGCGGCAAGTCGACGATCGAAGATCACTTCGACGCGAGCTACGAGCTCGAGCGCACGCTCGCCGATCGCGGCAAAAAAGAATTGCTGGAGCAGGTCGAGCGCATCTCCAAGATGGTGCGGCTCATCAGCGTGCGGCAGAAGGAGCCGCTCGGGCTCGGCCACGCGGTGCTGGTGGCGCGCCAGGCGATCGGCGACGAGCCGGTGGCGGTGCTGCTCGGCGACGATCTCTACGACACCGACGGGCGCGCGCGTCCCGCGATCGGCCAGCTCGCCGACGCGTACGCGCGCCTCGGCGGAAAAGCGGTGATCGCGCTGATGGAGGTGCCCGCCGGCCAGGAGCACCTCTACGGCGTGGTCGCCGCCGAGGCGACGGCGGACGATCCGTCGCTCGTGCGCATCACCGACATGATCGAGAAGCCGCCGCCCGGCACCGCGCCGAGCCGCCTGGCGATCGTCGGCCGCTACGTGCTGCCCGCCGAGATCTGGCCGATCCTGGAAAAAACCAAACCCGGCAAGAACGGCGAGATCCAGCTCACCGACGCGCTCAAGGTGCTCGGCGAAAAATCGGGCGCGTACGGCCTCACCGTCGACGGCGTGCGCCACGACGCTGGCGACAAGCTCGGCTACCTCGGCGCGTGCCTGTCGTACGCGCTCAAGCGAAAAGAGCTCGCGCCCGGCCTGATCGCGCTCATGAAGCGGCTGATCGACGAGCATCGCTGACGCGCGAGTGTCATGTTGACGGTCGAATGATCGCGCGCGTCGCGGTGCTCCTGCCGGTGGCGAAGCCGTTCGACTACACGGTGCCGCCGGCGCTCGCGTCCGGAGTGGCGATCGGCACGCGCGTGTGGGCGCCATGGGGCGCGCGCTCCGTCGAGGGCGTGGTGGTGGCGCTGGATCCGCCGGACGCGGCCGAGCGGCTCAAGGCGCTGCACCGCGCCGTCGACGCGCCGCCGCTCGCCGCCGAGCTGGTGTCGCTCGCGTCGTGGGTCGCCGACTACTACCTCGCGCCGCCCGGCGAGGTGATGCGCCTGCTCTTGCCCGCCGGCGGCGGAGCCAGCGCGCGCCGAACCGCCGCGCTCACCGTCGAGGGCGCGCGCGCGGCCGAGTCGCTCGCCTCCGCGCTGCCGCCGCTCGCGCTCGCCGAGCTGCCGGCGAGCCAGCGCGCGATCCTGCGGCTGCTCGCCGATCGCGGCCCGCTCCTCGACGAGAAGTTGGACGCCGAGGTGCCGTCGTGCGCCGCCGCGCTGCGCGTGCTCACCGAGCGAGGGCTGGTGGCGATCGACGAGGCGGTGCGCACCCGCGCCGCGCGCGCGCACGTGATCCTCAAGCCGGCGCGCGCGCCCGCCGACGGAGAATTGGATCGCGCGCCGCGACGCGCGGAGGTCTTTCGCCGCGTCGCCGAGGCCGGCGCGCTGGCGCTCGACGAGCTGACCGCCGCCGACGCGCGCGCCTCGGCGCACGTGCGCGCGCTGGTCGAGGCCGGCCTCGTCGTCGAGGAGCGCCGCGAGATCGCGCGCGATCGGTTCGCCGCGCTGCCGCGCGACGAGGGCCCGCCGCCGACGCTCACCTCGGCGCAGGCCGCCGCGCTCGCTGCCATCGAGCCCGCGCTCGCCGCCGGCGCCTACGCGCCGTTCCTGCTCCACGGCGTCACCGGCTCGGGCAAGACCGAAGTCTATCTGCGCGCCATCGCCACCGCGCTCGCCGCCGGCAAGCGCGCGCTCGTGCTGGTGCCGGAGATCTCGCTCACGCCGCAGCTCGCGGCGCGCTTTCGCGGGCGCTTCGGCGACGCGGTGGCGGTGCTGCACAGCGCGCTCTCGGACGCCGAGCGCGCCGACGCGTGGCGCCGCATCCAGCGCGGCCAGGTGCAGATCGCGCTCGGCGCGCGCTCGGCGGTGTTCGCGCCGCTCGAGCAGCTCGGCATCGTGATCGTCGACGAGGAGCACGACGGCTCGTTCAAGCAGCAGGAGGGCGTGCGCTACCACGGCCGCGACGTGGCGCTGGTGCGCGCGCGCGCGGCCGGCGCGGTGGCGGTGCTCGGCTCGGCGACGCCGTCGCTCGAGACCTTCGCCGCCGCGCGCGAGGGACGCATGCGCCTCGTCGAATTGCCCGAGCGCGCCACGCCGCGGCCGCTGCCGTCCGTCGAGATCGTCGATCTGAAATTGCACAAGCTCGCCGAGGGCGGCCTGTTCTCCGCGCCGCTCACCGCCGCGCTCGCCGCCACGCTCGCCGCCGGCGAGCAGGCGATCCTGTTCCTCAACCGCCGCGGCTTCTCGACGTTCATCTTGTGCAAGACGTGCGGCCAGGCGGCGCGCTGCCGCGACTGCTCGGTGGCGCTCACCTATCACCGCGCGAGCGATCGGCTGATCTGCCACTACTGCGGCTTTCGCACGCCGCCGCCGCCTGTGTGCGCCGGCTGCGGCGGAAAAAAGATCGAGCGGCTCGGCTACGGCACCGAGCAGGTCGAGGCGCAGGTGAAGCTGCAGTTCCCACAGGCGCGCGTGGCGCGGCTCGATCGCGACACCGCGCAGGGCGCCGGGCTCGAGCGCGTGCTCGACGGAATTCGCGCGCGCGCGATCGACGTGGTGGTCGGCACGCAGATGATCACCAAGGGCCACGACTTCCCGAGCGTGACGCTGGTGGGCGTGGTGCTGGCCGATCATGGGATGCACCTGCCCGACTTTCGCGCGGCCGAGCGCACGTACCAGCTGCTCGAGCAGGTGGCGGGGCGCGCCGGGCGCGGCGAGCGGCCGGGACGCGTGCTGGTGCAGACGTACAACCCGAAGCATCCCTCGGTGACGTGCGCGCGCGACCACGACTACCTGCGCTTCGCCGAGCAGGAGCTGGCGGCGCGGCGCGAGCCGGCCTATCCGCCGTCGACGCGGCTGGCGTGCCTGCACGTCGACGGCGCCGATCCGCAGGCGGTGCGCGCGATCGCCGCCGCGGCTGCGTCCGCCGCGCGAGCCGCCGCCGCGCGCGCGCCCGACGACGCCGGCTGCGCGGTCATCGGTCCCACCGAAGCGCCGCTCGGCCGCTTGAAGGGCCGCACCCGCTGGCAGGTGTTCGTCAAGGCGCAGCACCCGCGCGCGCTGCGCACGCTCGCCCGCGCCGCGCTCGCCGTCGAGGCGCCGCGTTCGGTGCGCCTCAGCGTCGACGTCGACCCGATCTCGATGCTTTGAGCTACAATCAGCGGCCGTGCAGCCCCCGGTAGTGATCGCGGCCAATCCCTACGAGGGAGAGCTCTGCCGCCGCGCGCTCGCCGACACCGGGCTCGAGGTGCAGCTCGCCGAGGATCGCGGCCACGCGCGCGAGCTGGTGCAGTCGGCGCGCCCGCTGGTGGTGGTGATCGCCGCCGGCTGGTACCACGCCGACGCGCTCGAGCTGATCCCCGAGCTGCGCGAGCTCGCGCGCGACGTGCCGATCTTCTTGCTCGGCGATCGCGACGGCGCGATCAACGACGAGAACGCGGCGGCCAAGGTGGGCGCCAATCGGCTGTTCCTGCGGCCGATCGAGGTGGACGCGCTGGCCGACGCGATCGAGAAGCTGGCGGTCGAGGACGAATTGCACGGCGAGGTGTCGGCGCAGCTCGAGGCGGTGTCGCACGCGCCGCCGCCGGGCGAGCCGGCCGTCGAGCTGGAGGCCGACTACGGCGCGGAGTGGGAGGTGCATCCCGCCACGCCGGTCGCGCGCGCGCCGACCGAGGTCCTGCCGCCGGCGACGACCGCGGTGGAGATTCCCTCGGCGCTGGGCGCGCTGCCGGCGCCGCCGCCGACGGTGACCGTGCCGTCGAAGCTGCCGCTCTCCGACACCGATCCCGGGCGCCTGTTGCGCGCCGACGACGTGCTCGCCGAAGCGGCGGGGCTGCGCATCCAGGCGCTGGCGTCGGCCGACTTCGCGGTGCGCTCGGAGAACGGCGACCCGCCCGCGCCGCGCGCGCCGGCCGGCGCGCACGCCGAGCACTTCGCCGATCGCTCGACGTTCGCGCGCCGCCTCGATCGCCAATTGTCGGAGGTCGAGCGCCGCCTGTTCCCCGACTCGACGCCGCAGCACGCGCGCGGCGGCTACGACTACGACGACGCGCTCGGCGACATCGATCTCGACTCGCTCGGCATCGACACGCTGCCCGGCATCGCCGCCGACAGCCTCGATCAAACCTTCGATCGCCGCGAGCGCGAGCGCGCGAACGAGAGCGACACCAACGCCAACGCCGCGGTGAACGCCACGTCCTCGTCGCTGCTGCGCCTCGCGTCCGAGCGCAGCGCCGGCGAGTCCGAGCTCGCCACGCCGCCGACGCTGGAAGAAGAGGGCGAGCTGTCGTCGGTCGACATCGCCGAGCTGCTCGCCGGCCTGCACGCGTCGGGCTGGAGCGGCCGCTTGTCGCTCGCGCGCGGCGACGGCGAGAAGGCCATCTGGTTCGACGCCGGCCTGCCGGTGTTCGCCACCTCGACGTTCCAGCACGATCGCCTCGGCGATCTCCTGTTCCGCGAGGGCAAGATCACGCGCGAGCAGCACGCGCGCACGCGCGAGCTGGCGGTCGAGCCGGGGCGGCGCACGGCGGCGGTGCTGGTCGAGCTCGGCATGCTCAAGCCGCGCGAGCTGTTCACCGCGCTGCGCCGCCACGCCGAGGAGATCGTCTACTCGTGCTTCGCGTGGGACTCGGGCCACTTTCGTCTCGCCGCCGCCGACGCGCCCGCCGAGGACAAGCTGCGCCTGTCGTTTCATCCGTGGGCGCTGATCCTCGAGGGCGTGCGGCGCAAGTACGGGCTCGAGCGGCTGGTCGAGCGCGTCGGCGCGACCGACACCGTGCTCACGCCGACCACCGGCATGGAGCGCGCGCTGGAAGACTGCGAGCTGACGCCGCCCGAGCGCGTGGTGGCGGAGATGTTCGACGGCGAGCGCTCGCTGGCCGACGTCGCGCTCGCCACCTCGGGCTTGCCGGGCGCGACGCTCACCGAGACCGGCCTGTACGCGCTCGCGTGGGGATTGTGCGCGGTGGGCGCGGCGCGCATCGGCGCGCAGGGCGTGGATCGCGTCGGCGTGCGCGCGGCCTCGACGCTGGTGACGCCGGTCGGCGCGCAGTCGGTGCGCGAGCGGCGCGCCGGCAAACGCGACGGCGAGGCGGCCGAGCGCCCGGCCGATCGCGCGGTCGATCGCGAGCGGCTGCTCGCCAAGCGCGCGCAGGTCGCCGACGCCGACTACTTCGCCATCCTCGGCGTCGATCGCCACGCGTCGACGCACGAGATCGAGCGCGCGTTCGAGCGGCTGCGCACCGACTTCGCGCCCGAGCGCTTCGCCGAGCCGGTGCGCGCCGAGCTGCACGACGCGCTCGACGAGATCCGCGAGGTGCTCGACGAGGCGCACCGCGTGCTCGCCGACGAAGCCGTGCGGCACGCGTATCGCGAGCACCTGATCGAATGAAGCTCGACGTGGTGTTCATGGGCTCGCCCGAGTTCGCCGTGCCCTGCCTCGACGCGCTCGTCGCGCGCGCCGACGTTCGCGTGTGCGCGGTGGTCACGCAGCCCGACAAGCCGGCGGGCCGCGGGCAGAAGCTCGAGCCGCCGGCGGTCAAGCTCGCGGCCGAGCGCGCCGGGCTGCGCGTGCTGCAGCCGGCGTCGGTGCGCAAGCCGCCGTTCCTCGACGAGCTGCGCGAGCTCGCGCCCGATCTGTGCGTCGTCGTCGCGTACGGAAAGATCTTGCCGCCCGAGGTGCTGGCGACGCCGCGGCTCGGCTGCTGGAACGTGCACGGATCGCTGCTGCCGAAGTTTCGCGGCGCCGCGCCGATCCAGTGGGCGATCATCCGCGGCGAGCGCGAGACCGGCGTGACGCTGATGCAGATGGACGCGGGCATGGACACCGGCGCGATGCTGCTCAAGCGCGCGCTGCCGATCGACGACGCGGTGACCGCGGGCGAGTTGCACGAGCGGCTGGCGCCCGTCGGCGCGGCGGCGCTCGCAGAGGGGCTCGATCGTCTCGCGCGCGACGGCGCGCTCGCCGGCGAGGCGCAGGATCCCGCGCTCGCGACCATGGCGCCGATGCTGACGAAGGACACCGGGCGCGTCGATTTCTCGTCGGGCGCGCGCGCGGTGCGCGATCTCGTGCGCGGCTGCGATCCGTGGCCGACGGCGTTCACCACGCTCGGCGGCGAGCCGCTGAAACTTTTTCGCCCGAAGATCGTCTCGGGCGCGGGCGAGCCGGGCGTGGTCATGGGCGCCGATCGCGACGGCCTGATCGTCGGCTGCGGCGCCGACGCGATCGCGTTCGGCGAATTGCAGCTCCCGGGCAAGCGGCGCATGCCGGCGCACGCGCTGCTCGCCGGCCGCGCGATCCCGACGCGCACGCGCCTCGGCACATGAACGCGCGCGAGGTGGCCCGGCGGGTGCTCGCGCGCGTCGACGAGGGCGCGTACGCCACGCTGGCGCTCTCGGGCGAGCTGGATCGCGCGCGCGGGCTGCACGAGAACGATCGCGGGCTGGCCACCGAGTTGGTGTACGGCGTGCTCAAGCGGCGGCTGCGGCTCGACTGGGCGCTGGGCGCGCTGGCGCCGCGCGGGCTCGACGCGCTCGACGCGCGCACGCTCGACGCGCTTCGCCTCGGCGCGTATCAAATTTTGTTTTTGCGCATCCCCGCGCACGCCGCCGTCGACGACGCGGTGGAGGCGGTGAAGCACGCGCGCGGCGCCAAGCTGGCCGGCTTCGCCAACGCGCTGTTGCGCCGACTCGCGCGCGAGGGCGAGCCTGCGCCGCCGCCGGAGAAAGATCTCGCCGCGCACCTGTCGGTGGTCGAGTCGGCGCCGCGCTGGCTGGTCGAGGACGCGCTCCGCCGCTTTCCGCCCGACGAGGCGCGCGCGTTTCTCGCGTCGCTCAACCAGCCGGCCCCGCTGTGGCTGCGCGCCTCGTCGCTGCGCGGCACGCGCGACGAATTGCAGGCGCTGATCGCCGCCGATCGCCCGAACGCGCGCCTCGAGCCGTCGCCGCTCGTCGACGAAGCGCTGCGCGTCGAGGGCGGGGGCGATCTGTTCCACACGCGCGCCTACGCCGAGGGGCGGTTCCTGGCGCAGGACGTCGCGGCGCAGATCGTCGCGCGCCTGGTCGAGCCGCGCGCGGGCGAGTCGCTGCTCGACGCGTGCGCCGGCGTCGGCGGCAAATCGACGCACCTGGCGGCGCTCACCGGCGACCGCGCGCGCATCGACGCCGCCGATCTCTCGGAGCGCAAGCTGGAGCTGTGCGCCGATCACGCGCGCCGCCTCGGCGCGGCGTCGATCGCCACCATCGCGTGCGATCTCACCGACGAGCGCGCGCCGCTCCAGCCGGGCTACGACCGGGTGCTGCTCGACGCGCCGTGCACCGGCCTCGGCGTGCTGCGCCGCCATCCGGAGGCCAAGTGGCGCCGCGAGGCGGCCGACGCGGTGGCGCTCGCCGAGCTGCAGGCCGAGCTGCTCGCCGCGCTCGCCGGCCGCGTCAAGCCGGGCGGCCTGCTGGTGTACTCGGTGTGCACGTTCAGCGACGAGGAGGGGCCGCGGCAAATTGCCGCATTCGCCGCCGCGCACCCCGAGTTCGCCGTCGAGCCGCCGTCCGAGCCGCGCCTGGCCGCGCTGTGCGACGAGCGCGGCGCGCTGCGCACCTGGCCGCATCGCCACGACGCCGACGGCTTCTTCGCGGTTCGGCTGCGCCGCAAAACGTTGTAGAGTTTTTCCCGTGAAACCGATCATCGCGCCGTCGATCCTCTCCGCCGACTTCGGACGCCTGGCCGACGAGGTGCGCGCCGTCGACGCGGCCGGCGCCGACTACATCCACGTCGACGTGATGGACGGCCGCTTCGTCCCCAACCTGACGATCGGACCGGTGGTGGTGGCGGCGATCCGCAAGGCGACCAAGAAGCCGCTCGACGTGCACCTCATGATCGAAGATCCCGATCGCTACGTCGACGAGTTCGCGCGCGCCGGCGCCGATCTGATCGGCGTGCACGTCGAGGCGTGCCGCCACCTGCACCGCGTCGTGCAGCAGATCCGCGCCGCCGGCAAGCGCCCGTCGGTGACGCTCAACCCGCACACGCCGATCGATCACGTGCAGCACGTGCTCGAGGACGTCGATCAAGTCTTGATCATGTCGGTGAACCCGGGCTTCGGCGGGCAGAGCTTCATCCCCAACGTGCTGCCGAAGATCCGCGCGCTGCGCGAAGAGCTGAGCGCGCGCGGGCTGGCGGTCGACATCGAGGTCGACGGCGGGATCAAAGTCGACAACATCGCCGAGGTCGCGGCCGCGGGCGCCAACGTGTTCGTCGCCGGCTCGGCTGTCTTCGGCGCGAGCGACTACCGCGCGACCATCGCGGCGCTGCGAAAAAACGCCGAGGGCGCGACGCTCACCGCCGCGTAGCCGCTCGCGCTAGAAGTCGCCGAACAGCTCGGTGATGCGGACGTCGAGCGCGGTGGCGACCTTGAACAGCGACGACACCGACGCCGACGATTCGGCGCGCTCGATCTGCGAGAGCAGCGACACCGACAGCTTGGTCCGCCGCGACATCTGCTTGAGCGTGAGCCCGCGCGTCTTGCGCAGCTCGCGGATGTTGCGCCCGATGGTCTGGTGCAGCTCGTCCTCCTTGCGCAGGACGAGGCCCTTCTTGCGCGCGATGCGCTCGATGATTCCGCGGAATTCGTCGACGGAGAACGGCTTCTTCACGTAGGCCGAGACTTCGTGCTCGATCGACGCGGTGGCGGTCTCCAGCGACGGGTAGCCGGTGAGGATGATGACCGCGAGATCGTTGTCGACCTTGCGGATGTGGCCGAGCAGGTCGATGCCCGAGAGCTTCGGCATCATCAGGTCGATGATGCAGATGTGGAACTCGCTCCCGCGCAACACGTCCACGACTTGCGTCGGGTCGCTCACGGTCACCACGCGGTAACCGTCGTGGGTCAGGAAGTCTTCGAGGTACTCGCAGACGTCCTTGTCATCATCGACGACCAGCAGGCTGAGCTGGGACAACAGCTCCCCCAGTTAGAAGTGTAGTCGGGGCGAGAGGATTTGAACCTCCGACTTTTCGGTCCCGAACCGAACGCGCTACCAGGCTGCGCTACGCCCCGAGTGAAACCCGACGTTCCTACCCCGCATGCGGCAGCTTGTCAAACCCAAACTGTCGTACTCCTTCGCACCGGGGGTAAACCGACCGATCGGGGCGCGCGCTCCCCGCGTTGCGGCCGGGCGGTCAATGGCGCGGGCAGCCATTTCGAGCGGTTCCAGCCGAGCGGATGGCGGCCCCCCGGTTGCAAAGTGCGGGCGGCATGCGCTTCATCGCGGTCCTGGGGGTGCTGGTCGCGGCGGGCTGTCTCGGCGACCTGGTTCCGCTGCACGCGACGCAGCAGTCGCAGATCGCCGACGGCGGCGCGCCGTCCGACCTGGCGCCGGCGCCGGATCCGAACCCGGGGCCGGCCGCCGATCTCGCGCCCGCGCCCGCGCCCGCGGACCTCGGCACGCTCTCGGCGTGCATCAACAAGACGACCCCGCTCACCGACGGGCACCACAACGTCGGCACCAACTGCATGACGTGTCACAACAACGCCAATCCCAACATCCCGCAGTTCACCGTCGCCGGCACGCTCTACGACGCGGTCACCGGCGGCAACCCGGTCGCCGGCGCCACCGTCGAGATCACCGACGCGGCGGGCAAGATCCTGCCGATCATCTCATCGACCAACGGCAACTTCTACTCGGAGCAGCCGCTGACGTTCCCGGTCCACGCGCGCGCCACCGCGTGCCCGGCCGACCTGCACATGAACGCCGCGCAGGTCATCGGCGCGTGCAACTCCTGCCACACCGCGGCGAACCAGGTCCACGTGCCGTAGCGCGCCCAATCTGTGGTGAACCGACCCTGCCTGGGGAGCGAAGTCCCGGTGCGACATCCGAAAAAGCGAAGAATTCCGTCGGTGGCACCGGGCCCATCGGTTGCACAAAGCACCCCCATCATGGTCCCCAACCGCCGACTGCGTGAGGAGCTGGCCCGGGCCGAGCGCGCGCGCGCCCGCCGCTCGCGCGAGGACAGCCAGGTCACCGTGGTGCCGATGGACGACCCGGTGCCGGCCGGCAATACGCCGCACCCGTCGGAGGTGTTGGCCATGCCGTCCGAGGAGATCGAGATCCTCGACGGCGAATCGCAGGGCATGCGGATGCAGGACGCGACCGTGCAGACGCCGATGCCGCACATGCCGAAGACCATCAGCCTGGACGAGGACGATCTCGACTGGGCGGCCGACGAGGAGCAGACGCGCATCGATCCGCCGTCGGATCCGATGATCGAGATCAGCGAGGTCGAGGAGATCTACGAAGTCGGCGATCGCCACGCGGTGAAGTCGGAGCGCGTGACGCTCAAGCGCCCCGATCGCGGCGACGAGAAGAGCGTGGTGCGCCGCTTCCTCGACAGCGTGATCACCGCGGTGCCGCGCGCCGTGAAAAAAGCGGTGGGCGCCGCCCCGAAAGCGAAGGCCAAGCCGGCCGCCGCCGCCGCCGCGCCGCGCCGCGATCGCACGCCGGCGCGCGCGCCGCAGGTGCAAATCGATCAGCGCGCGTGGCGCGAGATGCGCACCGCGCCGATCTTCGACGGCCTGCCCAACGAGGCGCTCCGCGACGCGCTGCTCTCGGGCGACGCCAAGGTCCTGCGCCTCGAGCGCGACTCGCTGGTCCCGCTCTCCGACAACGGCGGCGCGCTCGGCCTGGTGCGCGTCGGCCAGGTGGCGCTCGGCCTGTTCGCCGCCGACGTGCTCAAGGCCGAGCGCGAGGCCGCGGTGCGCATCGCCCGCGCGGGCAAGATCGACAAGAAGGAGCGCAACCGCCGCACCAAGCAGGGCCCGATGATCCGCCTCGCCGACAAGAACCTCGCCACGTTCGAGGACGGCGACGTCGTCGAGACCGCGGTGTCGGCCGGCGACCACTCGACGCTCGCGTGCTTCGCCGTCACGCCGGTCACCGTCATCACCATCGCGCGCAGCCGCGCCGATCTGTGGCGCCGCATCTACCCGTTCATGGCCGATCGCTTCCGCCGCGCCGCCGCCACCGCGCGCGCGCGCCTCGACGCCACCGACGGCGCGAAGGCGCTGGTCGCCGACTTCTTCATCCGCCACGGCCTCTCGGTGTCGATGACCCTGCGCGTGCGCAAGCTCGACGCGTGCATCGAGTGCGGCGCGTGCGAGCAGGCGTGCGAAGATCGCTACGGCGCCAAGCGCCTCTCGCTCAACGGCCGCATCCTCGGCGGCCTCGACTTCGTCGACGCGTGCCACACGTGCACCGATCAGCGCTGCATCGATCCCTGCAACTTCGACGCGATTCGCTTCGACGTCGAGCGCCGCGAAGTCCTGATCAACGAAGCCAACTGCACCGGCTGCACGCTGTGCGCGACCAACTGCCCGTACGACGCCATCGAGATGCACGAGCTCGACGACAAGCCGCTGCTCAAGCTGCGCCTCGACAAGGCCGGCGCGCTGGCGTTCGGCGACGGCACGCCGCGCAAGGCGCGCCTGCGCCGCATCGCCTCGAAGTGCGATCACTGCGCGTTCTACGAGGACCAGGCGTGCGTGAGCGCGTGCCCGACCGGCGCGCTGATCGAGGTGCTGCCGCAAGACGTGGTCTCGACGCTGCCCGATCAAGCGCGCGCCACCGCCAAGGCCGGCTTCGATCGCACGACCACGATCGACGTCCGCAAGCTCAACGAGACCTCCGCGTTCGTCAAAGGCCTCGACAAGCTCCCCGAGCTCGGCCGCGCCCGCGCGCCGCGCGCCAAGATCCTCATGGGCGTGTGGTGGACCGTCGGCCTGCTCGCCGTCGCGCTCGCCGGCCTGGAAATTCTCCTGCGGAAATATTTCCCCGCGTGGTCGGCGCAGTTCTGGATGGCCACGCACGTCGACGGCATCGATGCCGATCTCGCGCTCAGCCGCATCGACTATCGCCCCGGCTGCGAGCTGGCCGTCAACCTCGGCTACGCCGGCACCGCGGTCATGCTCTCGGGCATGGCGTACGTCTGGCGCCGCCGCATCGGCTTCATGCGCAACTGGGGCTCGCTGCGCGCGTGGTTCGACTGGCACGTGATGACCGGCGTGGTCGGCCCGGCGTTCATCCTCATGCACTCGGCGGCGAAGCTCGACAACTGGGTGTCGCTCGCGTTCTGGTCGATGATCCTGACCGTGGTCTCCGGATTGCTCGGCCGCTACCTCACGACCGAGCTGCCGGAGAAAGCGTCGACGGCGATGGTCGAGACGCTCGAGGTCGATCGCAAATTGGCCGAGCTGCGCTCGCAGCACCCGGGCGTGCGCGTCGCCGACGGCTGGTTCGAAGGCTATCGCCGCCGCGTCGCCAACTGGGACAAGCGGCTCTCCGGCGGCAACAAGGAGAAGAAGCCGACGTTCCTCGGCGCGGTGGCGACGTTCCTGTGGGTCGTCAAGGACGACGCGATGCGCGGCCGCCGGCTGCGCGCGCTCAATAAGGCGCTCAAGGTCGCGGTGCGCTCGCGCAAGGCGCGCAAGGACGCGCTCCGTCTCGCGCAGCGGCTCGCCACGCTCGAGCGCCGCCGCGTGCTGCTGCCGCGCCTCGAGCCGCTCTTCAGCCAGTGGAAGGCGGTGCACGTGCCGATGGCGATCACGCTGACGATCATCGCGGCGATTCATATCACCTTGGCACTTCGCGCCGGATAGGCGACGATACGCGCCAGTGCGCCGCGTCTCGCTTGTCTTACTCGCCGTCGCTGTCTGCCTTCCCGCTATCGTTCGCGCGGACTTTTTCTCGTCGAGCCCGGGCCCGCTCACGCAGCCGCACGCGCAGCTCGACAACAAAGATCATTGCCAGGATTGCCACGTCGGCTCGCGCGACGTCTCGGGCGACAAATGTCTGAGCTGCCACAAACCGATCGCCGAGCGCCAGCGCGAGCGCATCGGCGTGCACGCCAGCCCGAAGGCGATGGGCAAGCCGTGCGAGCTCTGCCACACCGATCACAAAGGCCGCGGCAAGGACATCCTCGGCTTCGCCGCGTTCGGCGGCAAGGAGCGCTTCGACCACGGCGCGTTCACCAACTTCCCGCTCGACGGCAAACACCAGACGACGCCGTGCGCGAAGTGCCACACGCAGAAGACGCCGTCGGGCACCGTCACGTACTTGAAGTCGCCGGTGCCGTGCGCCGGCTGCCACGCAAATCCGCACGGCGATCTGCGCGAGCCGCTGCGCCGCTGCGAGCGCTGCCACGACGCCAAGAGCTGGCACCTCACCGAGAACGCGCAGTTCAACCACGATCGCGACACGCGCTATCCGCTCGAGCGCAAGCACGAAGGCGTGCAGTGCATCGCCTGCCACGCGACCAAGAAATCGGGCGAGCCGCCGAACGCGAAGTCGATGCCGCCGCCCGCCACCGGCGGCTACCAGAAGATGACGTTCCGCTGGGCGACGTGGGCCACCGACTGCCAGCCGTGTCACGACAACGTGCACGGCTCATCGCTGTTCGGCCAGAAGGCGTGCAAGCTCTGTCACTCCGCGCGCGTCGAGTTCACCAAGATCAATTTCGATCACAACCGCCGCACGCGCTTCCCGCTCGACGGCGCGCACGCCGATCCCAAGAAGGCGACGTGCGCGACGTGCCACAAAAAAGACGAGCGCGGCAAACCCGACCGTCGCTGCGAGACGTGCCACGACGACGTGCACAAGACGCGCTTCGACAAGGTCTCGGGCAAGGACTGCGGCGTTTGCCACACCGCCGCCAACTTCAACGTCGACTTCAAGTTCGATCACTCGGGGCGCACGCGCTTCCCGCTCACCGGCGCGCACGGAAACGCCGACTGCCGCGCGTGCCACCGCGGCAAGGGGCCGACCGATTGGGAGCATCTGGAATCGTTGATCGTCAAAGGCAAACCCGTTCAATGCATGGGCTGCCACCAGCACGAGAACGTGCACCAGAAGCAATACACCGACGACAAATGTCTCGATTGCCACAAGATGGCCGGCGTCGTTCAAACCAAGCCGCGCGCGATCAACGAGTTTCACGGCCCCAATTCGCGCTTCCCATTGACCGAAGGCCACCGAAACGTCGAATGCGGTAAATGCCATCCCAATGACGTTTTCACCAATACGCCATTGCAGTGCGGGCCCAAGTGCCACGCCGACGAATTGCACAAAGGGACGCTCGGCAATGACTGTTTGAATTGCCACACCGGCGGCAAATGGGAGGCGCGGCTCTTCGATCACGACACCAAGACGCGCTGGCCGCTCGTCGGCAATCACAAAGACGTCTTGTGCGAAGGCTGCCATCCGCGCCGCGACTTCGCCGCCAACGTCGGGCAGGGCTCGGCGTGCGTGAACTGCCATTTGAAGGACGACGCGCACGCCGGCAAGCTCGGCCGCAAGTGCGAGAACTGCCATATCCCGACGGGCAAGCTGCTATTCGACCACAACGATCCCAAAGTCTCCGATTGGCCGCTCACCGGCGCGCACGTCAAAGTGCGCTGCGGCGATTGCCACACGTCAATCCATTTCAAACCGACGGCGCGCGAATGCGGCGGCTGCCATCCCGAGCCGGACGTGCACCGCGGCCAACTCGGCACCTTGTGCGCGTCGTGCCACGTCGACAGCGATTGGAAGATCGTGCGCACCGGCCACGACGTGCCGACGCCGCGCTTCGGCGGCGCGCACGATCGCGTGCCGTGCGTGCAGTGTCACTCGGGCGGGCGATTGCTCGCCGGCACGTCGCAGCTCTGCATCACGTGCCACCGCAACGACGACGTGCACCACAACTCGCTCGGGCCCAACTGCGGCGAGTGCCACACGCAGCGCACGTTCGCCGGCGCGCACTTCGAGCACACGCGCGTCGGCTGCGAATTGACCGGCGTGCACCGATTATTGCCGTGCGTCGATTGCCACGTCGGCGGCAACTTCACCGCGCTCGCCACCGAGTGCGCGGCGTGCCACCGCAAAGACGCCATTCGCGGCGCGCCCGCGTTCGGCTCGCCCGCGCACAAGACGTTTCCCACCTGCGCCAATTGCCATAATCCGAACTTCTTCGGCCCCGCGTCCACGGCCTCGAACCGCGAGTCGGTGTGCCGATGAAGCGGATTGCCGTCGCTGCGGCGCTCTTGTGCCTGGCAACCACGGCGCGCGCGCAGGATTTGAAAGACCGCTTCAATATCAAGCTGACTTTGACGGGAATGTATTTGACCGAGCAGCAGGCGGCGGCAAAACCGGAGCTCAATGAAGCGTCGGGCGGTTTGTCGCTCGGCTGGGTCGATCTGCGCACGGTGATGGACGCGCGCCGTTTGCCGGGTCAATTCGAATTGCACCTGGACGGCCGCGTGCGCATCACGCCGGACGAATTCTCGACGGACAAAGCCACCGCCGGCGCGACGCAGATCTTGTCGCGCGGCTATTTCGGCGGGCGCGAGTACGAGGTGCGCCAGGCCTACGCGCGGCGGCGCGGCGAGCGCGTCGACTTCGCGCTCGGCCGCATGATCGTCAATGAAGCCGACGCGCTCAAGATCGATGGCGCGCGTCTATGGGTTCGTTTCGGCAAACATTGGGACGTGAGCGCGTTCGGCGGCTCGTATCCCAATCCCTATTCGCGATCGATCTTCACCGACTACAACGGCTTCACCTTCGCAGGCGGCGCCGATACTTCGTATACGTACGATAAAATCTGGGGCTCGGTGTCGGCGGTGGGCGCGTATCTCGGCGGGCTCGACGACGGCGGGCCGTTCGATCCGGCCAATCCGAACGGCAAACCCTCGGCCGAGACCCCGCGCGTGTTCTTCACGTGGACCGACTTCGTGCGCCTGGCGTCGTGGCTCGACTTCTTCAGCGACCTGGTGGTGGACGCGACCGGCGCCGCGGGCGCGCAACTGACGCGCGCCGATCTGACCGCCACCGGCCGCCTCGGCAAACACCTGACCCTGCGGATCGGCTACGACCATTTGTCGTCGCTGGCGATCGAGATGTATTTAATCAGCTTGATCTCGAACAACGTGCTCGGCAGCTTCGCTTTGAATCGCGCGCAATACGTCCCGACCACCATGATTGAAAACAATTTGATCATCTCGCGCACCGCACGCGATCAGGGGCGGCTGGCGGCCGACGTCACGTTCGGCAAGCTGTCGATCTTCGCCGAGGGGCGCATTCGGCACCGCAGCCTGGCCAATCCCGGCGAGGATCCGCAGTTCAACGGCGCGCCCACGCCGACGCTGGCGCTCGACGGCACGATCGGCCTGCGCGACCGCGGCTCGCTCGCCGGCATCCGCGCCGGCACGTGGATCTCGTATATCGCCGATTACCGCGCCAATTCGATCATCTTCGATTTGGATATCGGCCGCAGCTTCTGGGACGAAAAGCTCTCCATCGACGCCGCGTTCTTGTATGCGCGCACCAAAGACGCGGGCGCCGGCCCGCCGCCCGGCCAACCGCCGTGCATCAATCCGGCGGCCAATCCATTCTCAAACGCGTTCTACCTCGGCACGTGCACCGGCACCCGCGATGGCGCCGAGTACGAATTGGGTTTCACCGTCAGCGGCTCGCCGTGGAAGAAGTGGCTCGGGCTGCTCGACTACCGATTGGTCGTAGACGAAACCGGCGGCAAACCCGACATTCTCACGCACATGCTTTTGCTACGGATTGAAGCGCGTTTTTAAGACGACAAACGCGAACGTAAACGTAAACGTGAACGCCAAACGATTGAACGACGAACGATTGAACGTGGAACGATGAGGGTGGCTGCGTCTTACAGGGAATCGCAGCAGCACCCGCGCCAGCCGCAGACGGCTGACACGGGCGCTGCAAAATAATTGGCCACTGCGCGGCGAGGCTCGGTCGACAGTTCGCCATCGCCGCACCTCCTCGGTAGGTCGTGAAGGAGGTGCGGCGATGGCGAACTACCTTTTCGAGAGACTCGATGTTTATCGCGTGGCGCGGGAGGCGCTGCGGGTGGTCATTGCGTATCGCAGCCGGCTCAAGGGGCTGCCGGGCGAGGTTGCGAGTCAGTTGGAGCGGGCTACCGTCTCGATGGTCGCGAATATCGCTGAGGCCACTGGTCGCAATTCGCCGGCGGATCGGCGGAATCGATTCGCGATCGCCAGGGCCGAGGCGAACGAGGCTGGGGCCATGGTCGAGATCGTCGTGTTGTACGGCGTGTTCTCCGACGAGGATTACGCCAAGCTGCGGTCGTCGTTTCAGCGCGTCACGTACATGCTCACGGCGCTGATGCGCCGCTGAGCGAACGGGCGCCGGATCGTCGGGATCCGGCGCCCGCGGTTTCATCGGCGGCGAATCATCGCCTTGAGCATCTGCACGACCCGCAAGAGCCGCGACGTCATGGCCACCTGAACGTCCTGCGGCAAATTGCCGTAGAGCGCCGCCAGATCCAGACAAGCCCCGACCTCGTTGGCGCTGCCGCAGGCGATTTGATAGTGCCGCCGCTGATCGGCCGCGCTCCATCGCCCCGCGCCCTCGGCGATATTGAGGACCACGCTGGCCATGGCCCGTTCGAGCTGCGGTCCCAGCTCCCCCGGCAATCTCCGCCAGCACCCCCGGTGCTCGATGCTGATAGCGAGCGCCTCCTTGGCGACCCGATATACATCGAGCCTCTGAAAGCTAAAGTGGTTGTCGTTCATCGCTGCGCCTCCTTTCACCTCGCCGAAGGAGGCGCAGCGATGAACGACATCCCTGTAACGCGAGATATCACCCCAGCGAGCCGTGCAGCGAAAGTGCCAGCCGTCTTCGGCTGGCGCGTCGCTGCACCGCCAGCGACACCGTTCCCGTAAACGCAAACGTAAACGCAAACGTAATCGTAAACGATTAAACGATTAAACGATTAAACGACGAACGCTTTAAACCCGCTCAGCGAAAGATCCGAACCCGGCGCGCCGCGATATCGAGCAGCAATAAAACCGCCACCGCCCACAGCAGCCACGACCACAGCTCGCGGTGGAACGGCACGCGCTCGCCGGCGGCGTCGAACAGCGCGGCCCCTCGCGCCTGCGCCTTGCCGCCGGTGATCTCGGCGACGCGCCTCAGCAACGCCTCGTCCGGCGGCAGCGCGAGGTATTCGCGCGGATACGGCAAAGACACCGTCCCCGCCGTCTCCGCCACCTCGCTCCCGTTCTGCTTCAAGACGGCGCGCAGCAAAAACGATCCATAACGATCGATCGCGAACTCGCCCTCGTACCGTCCCGCCGCCGTCGGCGAGAGCGGCAGCTCCATCGGCTTCTGCGGATGCTCGGGATCGATCACCTGCAACGTCGTATCGAGCCCCGACAGAAACCGATCGTCGGCCGCGATCGCGTCCACCGCCACCCGCGCGCGCGGCGGATCGACGTCGACGTGCAGATCGAAGCTGGCGCCCGTCGCCCCGCCCGACGTGCCCGGCGTGTGGCGCATCGTCGAGCGCACCAGGTGCGCCCAGAACTTGGCGTAGCCCGGCCAGCGGATCCACTCTGCCGCCCATCGGTTCTTCACGTCGCTGGTGAACGCCGCCGTCTGCCCCAGCCCGACGCGCCAGCGCGCCAGGATCGGCTCGGACAGCGTCGACTCGAGGATCACCTCCGACATCGGCTTCGGCTTGGTGGTCACGTAGCCGCGCAGCGGCGGCGCGTCGTTGATGCCGACGCCGTCGAGCAGCTCGGCGTGCTTGACCACGCGCAGGCCGATCGGCTCCTCGACCAGCGCCGAGCGCGCCACCTGCGTCGTCTCCTTGGTGAAGATCTTCGGGATGTTTTGCGCGTCCTGCGTGTAATAGAAACGCCCGCCGCCGTCCTCGGCCATCTTGGTGAGCAGCGTCTTGTCCGCGCCCGCGCCGACGCCGACGGTGGTGAGCGTGATGTTGTGCTCGGCCATCTCGGCGACCAGCTCGAGGATGCCTTCGTAGTTCGCCTGGCCGTCGGTGAGCAGGATGACGTGCTTGCGCTTGGCGGGCGTCGGATCGAGCCACTCGAACGACATGCGCAACGGCGGCAGGAACGAGGTGCCGCCGCCCGCCTGCAGCTTCGAGATCTCCTGCACGATGTGCGTGCGGTTCGACGCGCGCTGCAGGCGCACCGTCGGCACCGCCATCGAGTCGAACGCGATCACGCCGAGCAGGTCCTCGCCGCCGAGGATCTCGGCGGTCGCCTTGGCCGCGTCTTTCGCCAGCTCGATCTTCTCGCCGGTCATCGAGCCCGAGCGATCGATCGCCAGCACCAGCGCGAGCTGCGGCTGGTCGCGCTTCTTCTCCACGTCGAAGCGCACCGGCAGGATCGACTCGACGCGCGAGCCCGAATAGCCGCCCGAGCCGAAGCTGTTCTCGCCGCCCGCCATGATGAAGCCGCCGCCGAGATCGCGCACGTAGCTCTCGAGCGCGGCCATCTGCGCCGGCCCGACGAACATCGCCGGCACGTCGGAGAGCAGCACCAGGTCGTAGCGCGCCAGCTCGCGCGGCGACGACGGCAGGCCGTACGGGCCGCGCGTCTCGACGTCGATCGACTCCTTGCGCAGCGCGTTCGTGAGGTACGCCGACGACTGCGGCTCGCCCTCGACGTACAGCACGCGCGGCTTGCCGCGCACCGCCACCGACGCGACCGCCTGATTGTTGGCGGCGAAATGATCTTTGAGCTTGGTGCTGAGCACCGCCTTGAACGTCGTGAAGCCGGGCTGAAGGATCTCGGAGCGCCAGCGCACGGTGTTGGCGCCGGCGCGCAGCTCGAGCTCCTTGCGCCCGTCGAGCGGATTGACGAACTCGTCGCGGTAGAGCGTCACCGTCGCGCGGCCGGCGCGCGAGGCGTAGACCTGCGCGGTGACCTCGAACGGCGCGCCCACCTTGACGTCGGCGGGCAGTTCGAGCGAGCGCACCAGCACCTCGTCGTCCTGCTCGGCGGGGAAGCTGGCGTAGCTCACGCGCACGCCGCGGTCGCGCGCCGCGAACGCCTCGGCGGCGAGGTTGCCGGCGGTCTCGTTGCCGTCGGAGATCAGCACCGCGCGCGCGAGCGTGCCGGGCGGGAACAGGCCGTAGGCGAGCTGCACGGCGGCGGAGAGATCGGAGGTGTCGCCGTCGTGGCGCGCGAGAAAGTCGGCGGCGAGCGGCGTGCCGTCGGGCGGCAGGTCGAGCGCGCGCGGATGTTTGCCGAACGACACCACGCGCAGCACGTCGTCGCCGCGCCGGGTGGCGCGCGCCTCGTCGATCAACTTGCGCGCGTCGTCGAGCTGGCGATCGGAGATCGAGTCGGAGACGTCGACCAGGAGCACGGTGGCGACGGTCGAGCGCTGGCCCACCGTCGACGGGCGGGCGAGCGCGAGCGCCAAGAGCGCGATCAAGAGCGCGCGCAGCGACGCCGAGAGCCACTGCTGGCGGCGCGTGAGATCGACCAGCGAGAAGCGCAGCGCGGTGAACGCGAGCGGCGCGCCCACCAGGAGATAGAGCGCGCTCGGCCGCAGCAGCTCGAACGCGCGCCCGCCGAGCGAGAAGTGGACGAGGTCGCGCCGCCCGACGGCGAGCGCCAGCGCGAGCGCGAGCACCGCCGCCGCGAGCGCGGGGATGGCGACACCGAGCGCGCGCCTCATGGCCGCGGCCTCACACCGTCACCCGGCGGTTGTAGGTCCACCACTCGACGAGCGCGATCGCCAGCGCCACCAGGATCAGGTACGACCACAGCGAGCGGCGCACGCCGAGCCGGCCGGGCTCGGGCGGCGGGAGCTTGCGGCCGTCGACGATCAGCTCGGCGCGCGGCGCGATGCGCGACTCGCTCGACGACGCCAGGTTTGCGGCAAATTGCCGCATGGCGGCCGGCGCATCCGACGGCGGCAGCGGGCTCACCTGGTAGTAGCCGGCGCTCGAGCCGTAGAAGCTGGCGCGGCCGTCGTGCACCGGCGCGCGCTGCGTCTTGCCGTCGGGCGCGGTGACCGCGAGCTCGCTCGCGCCCGGCGGCGCCGGCAGCCGCCACGGCTGGCCGGTCGCGTAGGTGGCGAGCAGCCCGGTGTCGGCGCCGGCGAACCAGTCGAGCGCGTTCACCACCAGCACCGGGAACGCGACGCGCATCGGCAGGTCGCTGCGGCGCAAGTCGAAGCCGAGCGCCACCGTCTTGCGCCCGTCGCGCTCGCGCGCCGCGATGATCGGCTGCTTGAGCGCGGCCGCCACCGCCACGTCGCCCGGCGCGAGCGCGAAGCGCGTGGCGTGCGAGATGTTCAGATCCTTGAGCGTCACCCAGCGCATGAGCGGGTGATCGGCCGCGACCTCGGTGACCAGCGGCGCGTCGAGCTCGCCGGCGACGGGAAACGGGCTCGCCGGCCCGCGCGGATCGAGGTAGAGCGCGTGCGTGCGCGGCTCGCTGCCTTTCGGCGGCGTGAAGGCGTCGAGCACCACCGCGTCGTACTTCGCCGTCGCCGCCGCGTCGTAATTGCCTGGCGCGAGCTTCTCGACCTGCAAATTCTCGTCGAGGAGGAGCGCGCCCTCGAGGAACAGGTTGCCGGCGGTGATCAGCTCGACCTTGAGCTTGTGGCGCGGCGGCAGCAGCGCGTAGGCGCGATCGTCGACGGGAAACGCGTCGAGCGGCTCCTTGGACGTGGGCGACTCCGGGCGCAGCCGCGCCTCGAGCCGCGTGCCTTCGCCGGCGAGGTTGGGATACAGCCGCTCGACGCGCTCGCCCGCGCCCAGCTCCAGCCGCTCGACGTTCACCACCTCGCCGTCCTGCACCAGCTCCAGCCTGGCGACCGACGCGTGATCGCGGAACGACTGCACCTCGACCAGCACCTCGTAGGCGGTCTGGTTGGCGCGGTAGCGGCGCACGGCGAACGCGGTGATGCCGACGTTGTCGCCCGATTTGCCGACGGGAGCGAAGCGTACGTCGACGCCACGCAGATCGATCGTCGACAGCTTCTCTTTCTCCGTCGAGTCGGCGAGCCGCACGCGCGCCAGCACGCGATCGTCCCACGCGCCGTCGCCGAGCAGCACCAGCGTCGGGCGCGTGCGGCCGCGCAGCGCATCGGCGGCCAGGCGCAGCGCGCGCTCGAGATCGGCCGGCGTGTCGGTGGCGGCCGCCGCGTCGACGGCGCGCAACAGCTCGCGGTCGTCCGACTGAAAACCGGAGATGGGCGCCGGCCGCCCGTCGAGCGACAGCACCATCGCCACGTCCTCGGCGCCGAAGCCGCGGATCAGCCGCCGCGCCTGCTCCTGCGCCTCGGCGAGCCGCGTGGTGCCCGCGGCGCCGCGGCCGTCGGTCGCCTGCATCGACGCCGAGGTGTCGAGCAGCAGCACGATGGTGCGCCCGCGCGACGAGGCCGACAAATGCGGATCGCCGATCGCGCCGAGTATCAGCGCCAGCATCGCCAATTGCAGCAGGAGCGAGATCAGCCGGCGCAGCTTGCGCCACAGCGCGGTGGTCTCGGTGTCGCGCAGGATCTTCTGCCACAGATCGGCGAACGGCACCTCGACGCGCTGGCGGCGCAGCTTGAGCACGTAGAGCGCGACCACCGCCGCGCCGAGCACGGCGAACGCCGGCGCGAGCAGCCCGAGCGGCGCGCCGGCGAGCGTCACGACAAGAAACCGCCCGCGCGGAAGATGCGCAGCACCAGCTCGTCGAACGGCACCGTGGTGTCGGCGCGAAAGTAGGGGATGCCGCGGCCGGCGCAGAAGGTGGCGAGCTGCTCGCAATACGCCGCGTGCGCCTTGGCGTACGACGAGAGCGCGCGCTCGGTGATCGTCACCTCGCGCAGCTCGCCGGTCTCCACGTCGACGAGCTCGACGTCGCCGCGCAGCTTGGGCCGCGCCTCGCGCTCCGACCAGATCTGCACCACCGTCGGCTCGAAGCGGTGGTAGCGCAAGAGATTGAGCCCGTCGGCGTAGCCGGCCGGATCGTAGAAGTCGGAGATCACCACCGCGAGCCCGCGCCGCTTGGTCTGGTGCACGAACGACTCGAGCGCGCGCGACAGCTCGGTGCGTCCCTCGGGCGCGACCTCCGAGAGGAAACGAAACACCTTGAAGATGTTTCCCTTGCCGCGCGACGGCGGCAGGCGATCGCGCGACGGTCCGCCGAACGGCACGATCGACACGCGATCCAATTTCGCCAGGCCGACGTACGCCAGCGCCGCGCACACCGTCTGCGCGTAATCGAGCTTGTCGTTGGCGCGCATCGACGCCGACGCGTCGATCAAAATATAGATGTGTAGATCTTCCTCTTCCTCGAACAGCCGCAGCAGCAGCTTGTCGAGCCGGCCGTACACCGACCAGTCGAGGTAGCGCAGATCGTCACCGACGGTGTAGTTGCGGTGATCGGCGAACTCGACGCCGGAGCCGGTCTTCTTGGTGCGGCGCTCGGCGCGCATGCGTCCGGAAAATACCTTGCGCGAGACGACGTAGAGATATTCGAGCTTCTTCAAAAAGCTTTCGTCGAATTGAGCGCGCATGAAGGGCTATTCGGGGATCTCCGCCAGGATGCTGTCGATGATGGTGTCGGGATCGATCCCCTCGGCCTCGCCTTCGAAGTTGAGGATGATGCGGTGGCGCAGCGTCGGGCGCGCGACCGCCTTGATGTCGGCGCACGAGGCGGCGAAGCGCCCGTCGAGCAGCGCGCGGATCTTGGCGCCGAGGAGGCACGCCTGCGCGCCGCGCGGCGAGGCGCCGTAGCGCACGTACTTGCGCGTGAGCGGCGGCGTCGGCTTTTTGTCGTCGGCGCCGACCGGCGGATGCGTCGCCTCGAGCACGCGAATGGCGAAGTCCTGCACCGCGCGCGCGACCGGCACCTGCCGCACCAGCTCGCGCAATTCGAGCAGCCGCGCGCCCGAGACGACTTTTTCCGCGCGCACGTTGTGCTCGCCGGTGGTGCGATCGAGGATGGTGTGCAGCGACTCTCTCGACGGAAACGTCACCTTCAGCTTGACGAAGAACCGATCGAGCTGCGCCTCGGGCAGCGGATACGTGCCCTCCATCTCCAGCGGGTTCTGCGTCGCCAGCACGAAGAACGGCGGGTCGAGCTTGTAGGTCGTCTTCGAGACGGTGACCGACTGCTCCTGCATGGCTTCGAGCAACGCCGACTGCGTCTTCGGCGTGGCGCGGTTCACCTCGTCGGCGAGGATCACGTTGGCGAAGATCGGCCCGCGCTGAAATTGAAACCGCTTCTGCCCGCGCTCGTCCTCGACGATGACGTTGGTGCCGAGGATGTCGGCGGGCATCAGGTCGGGCGTGAACTGCACGCGCGAGAACGAGAGATCCACCGCCTCGGCGAGCGTGCGCACCAGCATGGTCTTGCCGAGTCCGGGCACGCCCTCGAGCAGCGCGTGGCCGCCGGCGAGCAGCGCCATCACCACGCCCTCGACGATCGCCTCGTGGCCGACGATGACTTTGCCCACTTCGTCGCGCAGCCGGCGCACGTCGCGCTGGAAGCCGGCGACGCCCGCCTGCACGTCTTTTTCGGTCATGACGTTCTAGGATAGCAAGGATGCGTGCGAGCGCACGCTCGTCCGCCGCGGGCGGCTAGAAACGCACCGTGAGCGAAAGCGATCCACCCGCGGCGCCGCGGCCGCTCGACGGAGGCGCGGGCGCGAAGCCGAGGCGCAGGTCGCGCTGGATCGCGCGCAGGCGGCGCGAGCCGATGGCGAGCAGCGGGATGCCCGCGCCGAGGAGCGCCGCGCTGCCCGCGCCCGCGCCGATGGCGCCGAAGCTCTGCGGGCCGAGCGGCTTGTCGGGGCCGAACAGGTTCCAGCGCTCGAGCGAATCGACCACGCCGACAGAGACGGCCACGATCGCCAGCGCGCAGCCGACGGCGGTGAGCACCGCGCCCGAGATCTTCATCGCACGAGCCGCCTGCGCGTCGTCGTCGCGCGTTAGCTCGCGATCGTAGCGATAGGGCGCGGCGGACGCCCACGCGCCGGTTTCGCCGGCGCGCGCCGCCGTCGAGGACGCGAGCGAGATCACCATCAGCAAGGCCGCGGTCGTTTTCATGGCGCGCGGTTGTGCAGTCGGCGTGCCTCGCCGCGCGCCGCGGCGATCGCCTATTAATGGTGGTGAAGCTTCGACACCTCGCGCGCCGAATGGCAAGATCGCGACGATGACCGGCCTCCTGCTCGTCAACCTGGGCACGCCCGACGCGCCGCGCACGCCCGAGGTGCGGCGCTACCTGCGGCAGTTCCTGTCGGACCCGCGCGTGCTCGACATCAATCCAGTCGGGCGCGCGGCGCTGCTCGAGCTCGTGATCCTGCCGTTTCGCCCGAGCAAGAGCGCGCACGCGTATCAAAAGATCTGGACCGAGCGCGGCTCGCCGCTGCTGTTTCACGGCCAGGATCTCGCCGCCGCCGTCGCTGCGCGGCTCGGCGCCGATTGGGCGGTCGAGCTGGGCATGCGCTACCAGAATCCGTCGATCGACGCGGCGCTCGAACGGCTGCGCGCGCGCGAGTGCGATCGCGTCGTGGTGTTTCCGCTCTATCCGCAGTACTCGGCGGCGTCGACCGGCTCGTCGGTGGAGGAGGTGTTTCGCGTGGCGTCGCGCCGGTGGGTGACGCCGAGCCTGTCGATCGTCGAGCCGTTCTACGACGACCCGGCGTTCATCGACGCGTTCGCGTCCGTCGGCGCGCCGCTCGTCGGCGCCGACCAGATCGATCACGTGCTGTTCAGCTTTCACGGCCTGCCCGAGCGCCACATGATCAAGAGCGACGCCAGCGGCAAGCACTGCCTGCAATCGGCGAATTGCTGCGATTCGATTCAATCGGTCAATCGACATTGTTATCGCGCGCAATGTTTCGCCACCGCGCGCGCGCTGGCCGCGAAGCTGTCGTTACCGACGGAGAAATGGAGCGTGAGCTTTCAATCGCGGCTCGGGCGGACGCCGTGGATAAAGCCTTATACCGATCACGTTTTGCCGGAATTGGTCAAAGCGGGCGTCAAACGCGTGGCGGTGTTCTGCCCCGCGTTCGTGGCCGATTGCCTGGAGACGCTGGAGGAGATCGGCATTCGCGCGCAGGCCGACTTCGTCGCCGCCGGCGGACAGTCGCTCACGCTCGTGCCCTCGCTCAACGCCTCGCCCGCGTGGGCCGACGCCGTCGTCGAGATCGTCCGCCGCCAGGCGTCGAGGTACGCGTGACGTCCGTGTTACACTGCCGTGATGCGCGTGCGAATCGCCTTTTTGCTCGTGCTGGTTTCACCGTCGGCGGCGCGCGCGGCGACGCGCGATCAGGTGGCGCAGCACTACGCGCCCGTGATTTACCAAGAGACCAATGACTCGGTAAAGGATCTGTTTACCGCGTTCGATTTCGACGGCGATTGGAACGGCGACAATCAAGCCGAGAACATGGAGTGCTGGTCGGACTCCACCAAGTGCAACACCGCCGACAATCCCAATTCGGCGTGCGCGGGGCAGAAGTGCCCGCTGGTCGCCACCGTCTATTACACGGTGATCGAGACGCCGACGCACTGGTTCGTTCAATACATGCCGTATCACCCGCTCGATTGGAAGGTCACCAACGGCCACGAAAACGACACCGAGAGCATTTTGATTACCGTCAATAAAGCGGGCGGGCCGCTCGGCGTTTTGCAGGCGATGGAGACCCGTTTTCACGACGTCTGGTATCAATATTCGAATGACCCGGCGATCGGCACCGCGGGCGACAACGTCGACGGGCCGGTGCACTTCACGCCGGGCGGGCGGCTGGCGGTTTATTCGCAGATGGTCGGCCACGGAATATGCGGCGGGTTTTCGCCGCCCAATTTCGCGTTTCCCGATTTGCAGCTCACCTGCAATCACTCCGATACGCCGCATATCGATACGCAAGGCGTAATCTATTCGCCCGATCTCGCGGCGGCGATGCCGGTGGTGGTGTCCGGCTCGACGGTGAACGCCGGTTATACGCTGGTCGAATTATTGAATTCGGTGTGGCCGCATATCCACGACATTGGCGCGGGTAAAACGTTTCAAGCGGCGATCGATTACAACGGCGAGCGCTGCGCGATGTTTACCTGCCCCAAACAATTCGGGGGAAATTGGGAAGGAAACGAGGGCGTGTCGCCGGGCGAGCCGTGGGCGCAGGTCGGCGGAAACGGCGTCAGCGCCGACGGAGATCAGTTCTTCGATCCGGCGTTCACGATGTCCAAGCGATTGGCGTTTCCCATGCCGTTCTCGCTGACGTATTGCTTCAATCCATATCTGGGAATCGCGGATACCTGCGGCGATACGGCGGACGACGGCGGCGTCGAGATCCCGGACGCGGGCGTCGGCGATTTGTCGGGCGAGCCGGCCGATGCCTCGCGCTTTCCCGGCGGCGACGGCCCGACCGGGCCGGGCGGGCACTCGTCGTCGGGCTGCGGCTGCCGCATCGGCGCGAGCGCGGCCGATTCCTCGACGGGCGCGCTGCTGATCTTGGGAGGCGCGCTGCTGGCGATCAGCGCCGCGACGCGAGCATCACGCCGGCGGGGCGCGCGCGCCGGGCTTCGCGAGGCGCGTTCGAGCCGTACAGCGCCGCGGTGAACGACACCGACCACCACAGATAGAAGCCGACCGAGCCCGCGAGCAGCGCGGGCGCGACCGCGCGCGACCACACGCGCGTCGCCGAGCGCAGCCACGGGCGCGCGGCCAGGCGCCGCTCCTCGTCGAGGATCGCCTGCGCGCGCCGCCGCACGCGCTCGCCGGTCAGGTCGTCGATCGGCCGCGCCGGCAAACGGGCGAGGTCGCGCAGCAGCGGATCGTCGTCTTGCTCGCTCATCGTCTTCCTCCCGCCGCGCGGCGTCGCTCGGCGATCTCCATTCGTTCGGCCAGGAGCGCGCGGGCGCGCGACAGCCGCTGCCGGACCGCGTCGTACTCGATCCCCAAGATGCGCGCCGCCTGCTCGGGCAAAAGTCCCTCGACGGCGATCAGCAGCAGCACCTCGCGCGCCGACGCGGGCAATGACGCCAGCGCCGCCTCCAGCACGTCGAGCGCGCCGCGCGCGTCCGCCTGCTCCTCGGCGTCGATCGCCGCCGGCGGGGTTGCGGCAAATTGCCGCAGCCGCTGATCGTCCAGCGCGTGCCAGCGGCGGTGGCTGCGGAACTGGTTGCGCGCGACGGTGTAGAGCCACGCGCCGAGCTCGGTGTCCTCGCGCAGCGTGGTGGCGTGGCGCGCCAGCTTGAGCCACGTCTCCTGAAACAGATCTTCGGCGAGATCGCGCCGCCCGGCCAACCGCGACAGGAACCCGAAGATGCGGTCGCGGTAGCGCGCGTACGCTTCGTCGAGCGCGGCCGCCTCGCCGCGCCTCAGCCCCGCCACCAGCTCGTGCTCGGAACAGCCCCGCACGCCTCGATCAACGCTCGCGCGCGCGCTTTGTGACAAGCGAAAAATTTTTGTCACACGCCGCCGCGCGCGCCGTTGTGCTCGTCGAGGAGGCTGCAACATGATGACCTTGATTCGCGAAGGTGGTTGGCCGATGTGGCTGGTGTTGATCTTCGGGCTGGTGTCGCTCGGCACCGCGGCGCGCTTCGCGTGGAAGCCGGCGCGCGCGCAGCTCGGGTTCATCTTCGGCATCACGACCGCCACGCTGTTCACGTCGGTGATGGCGATCTGCGCCGACCTGGCCGCGGTCGGACACAGCGCGATGGCGAACTGGGACGAGTGGAAGGATCAGATCGTGCGCGTGCTCTGCCAGGGCTTCGCCGAATCGATGAGCCCCGGGATCATGGGATTCAGCATCATCTCGATGGTGGCGCTGCTCGTCGCCGCCGGCGCCGCGCGCCTCGAGCCCGCCCCCGCGCGTTGACAAGCGTCGCGCTCGCCCCATCTTCCCCTGAACAATCGCGTTATCGACAATCGCGCCCAATTGGGGGAAGATCGCTGAGCGGGCACCTAACGAAGACAAAGGAGGCGGTGATGGGGATCCTTTTACAGAGAGCGGAAAAACCTCCGGTCGGCGTGACCAAGGATGCGACGGTGCTCCTGGCCGTGCAGACCATGGTGCAGAAGCGGGTGGGCGCGGTGCTGGTGTACGAGAATGATCGCGCCGTCGGGATCTTCACCGAGCGCGATCTCATGGCCAAGGTGGTGGTCAAAGGGCTCAACGTCGCGGAGACGCGCGTGTCGAGCGTGATGACGTCGCCGGTGCTGATGATCGCGCCGGCCACGCCGCCGGCGGAGGCGCTGACGCTGATGCTGGAGAAGCACATCCGCCACCTGCCGGTCGCCGATCCGCAGGGGCGCGTGCTCGGGATGCTGTCGATCCGCAACCTGCTCCAGGATCAGATCGACGATCTGAAGAACTCGGTCGATACGCTCGAGGCGTACGCGACGTACGACGGCGCCAGCGGTTAATCGCGCGGCTTGATCAGCTGGAAGTAACGCTTGATGTAGAAACGATAGCCGGGGGGCACGCGCTCCTTGGACATCACCTCTTCCATCACCGACGTGTAATCGGAGTAGACGCGGCGATAGGCCTTGGTCGAGAAGCCGCGCTCGGCGGAGCCGAGGATGGTCTCGGAGCGCGACGGGCCGGCGGCGTCCTTGCCTTCGACGCGCGTGTCGTGGCGCTTCGACGCCAGCTTGGTGGGATCGCCGATCAGGTTGGGATCGTGCTCGTCGCCGATGCCGTCGCCGGGGAGCTGTTCGCCCTGGCCGCCCTGGCCTTGCGGTCCCGGCTTCTCGCCGCCCGGGCCCATCGGCAGCGGCAGCAGCACCGGCGTGTTGCCCTCGCCGAGGATCAGCGTCTTCTCGCCGCCCGCGCGGTTGTTGAAGTCGCGCAGGAGTGACTTCGCGCCGCCCTTGCCGTTCTGATCCTTGCCGTTCTGTCCGCCCTGGCCGTTCTGTCCGCGCCCGTCGCGGCCGCTGTTCGCCTGCTGGCCCTGGCCGCTCTGCGGCTGGCCGTTCTGCCCCTGCTGCGAGCCGGCGCGCCGGAGAATTTCCTTCAGCTCGGCGATCTGCACCTGCGCCTTGGACATGTTGCCGAGCTTGCGGATCTCGTTCTCCATCTGGCCGAGCTGCTGCGCGGCGCGACGCAGCGCCTCGGCGGCCTCGGGCGAGAGCTTCTGGCGCAGTTGCTCGGCGGCTTGCTGAAGCTCGCGCTGCAATCGCTGGAGCTGGCGCTGCTGCTCGGCGCGCTGCTGCTTCTCGCGCTCGAGGCGCTGGAGCTCGCGCTGGTTGCGCTGCAATCGCCGCTGCAGTTCGCGATCGTTCGGCCGCTCGGCGAGCTGCTTCTGCAGGCGGCGCTGCTCCTCCTTGAGGCGCTGCTCCTCCTGCTCGCGCTTCTTCTGCTCGGCGGATTTTTCGGGCGGCTGCGCGGCGGCGTCGGCGGCGCGCTTGAGCGAGCGGGCCAGCTCGTCGCGCTTGCCCTCGTCGGGCTTCTTCTGTTTGTCGAGGCGCTCGGCCTCGGCGGCGAGCTTCTCCAGCTCCTGCTTCGCCTTGTCGAGGTCCTCTTTCGCCAGCGCCTGGCCGGCCTCGCGCGTCAGCTTCTCCTTGCCCAATTCGGCGCCGGCTTTTTGCAGCGCGCGCTCGAGCTCCTCGAAGTTGCCGTCCTGCGGCTTGAGCTGCTTCTCGATCTCGGCCAGCTTGTCGAACACCTGCTTGCGCGTGAGCGCCTCGGCGTCGAGCTGATCGAGCAGCTGCTTGAGCTGATCGGCCAGCTCCTTGGTCGCCGGATCGTCGCCGCGCTCGGCTTCGCGCTCGAGCTCGGCGGCGGCCTGGCGCTCGGGCGCGAGCAGATCGTGATCGACCACCAGGTGCGGCGTCGACGGAGGCGGCGGCGCCAGCACGTGCGCGCGCTCGGGAAAGCGCAACAGCGCGACGAAGCCGGCGACCGCGAGCACCAGCGCCGCCGCGCCCAGGCCCGCCGGGCGGAGGAACGGCGCGGCGCGCTTCGGCACCACGCGCGAGGCGTGGCGCGCGGCGTCGTCGATCGCCGCCAGCATGAACGGCGTGGGCGCGCGCTCGTCGAGGAACGCCAGCGCCGAGCCGAGACGATCGTCGAGCGCGTGGCTCACGTCGGCGCGCTTGGCCGCGCGCGCGAACGAGATGCGGCCGAGCGCGCCCCACAGCGCGCCGGCGGCGATCGCGCCCGCGCCGGCGAGCGCCGCGCGCAGGAGCCCGGTCGAGCCGAGCACGCCCAGCCTCCATAGATAGACGGCGATCAGGGCGAGCGAGGCGGCGGGGACGGCCGCGCGCGCCGCGCCGTCGAGGGCGGCCTGCGCCCGCATCCGGCGGCGGATGCGACGGAGGGGCGGAAGCACGCTGGCCGAGAGGGACGGGCGAGCCATCGGTCGAGTCTCAAGGATAGCCGCGGGTCGGCGAAC
>Ga0070741_10003262_pt1 | contig 40802 bp, 35 predicted proteins | sample Coa_R1_4_FD_66440 | JGI IMG/M metagenome (GOLD analysis project Ga0070741, IMG submission 66440) | Surface soil microbial communities from Centralia Pennsylvania, which are recovering from an underground coalmine fire - Coalmine... | ecosystem: Environmental > Terrestrial > Soil > Unclassified ...
CGTTTTGGACCCGTTGCAACGGGAAGAGCAACGGGTACCCCGAGTACGCCTCGCCTCTTCGCTCGCTGCGGCCCGGGTACCCGCCTGGCGGGTGCGACGGCCTTTTTGAACATCCTGCGGAGCCTTCTGATCGCACGTGCGCTCTGTTCTGGTCCTGCGTGTCGAGGGTGTCCAAATCGTTGTTCAACAACCTGCTAGGCCGACGCATGAAACGCGCAGTGCCACCCTGGATGCCGAATGCTGCGCAGGACCGCTTGGCGGACGGCACGCGACACGAGTTGTCTCCCCGTTCAAGCCAGGCGCGCCATGGAGGCGACCATGCCCACACGCATCACCATTTATCCAAATCCAAGGCCATCCCGACGCGCCGGCGCGGCATTTCGATCATGCGCTGGCGGACGGGTGTGCAAAGAAGGCCCAAGACGGCGGGCATGAGGTCGGGCGGATCGAAGTCGCCGCGCTGGACGTTCCGATCCTGCGGACCAAGGAAGACTTCGAACGCGGCCCGTTTCGGACGCGCCTCTGCCGGGGAGACAAGCAGTCAATTAAAAAAGCCCGACGCCGCACCGGGCGGGAACAGCACATCGGTTACGAGGGAGAGACCAGTCGCGGTCGCCGAAGATGAGGTCACCCGATGAGAAGCAGAGAGAGGTATGGAAGCCAGGGAAGCAGGGTGATGCCCAGGCAGATCGACAGGGTCACGATCGAGGCGACCAGGTCCTCGTCGAGTTTGGTTTCGGCGGCGAAGATCACGGCGTTGACCGCGGAAGGCATGGCGGCGACCAGGATCACGATTGCCCGTTCCAGCCCAGTCAGATTGAGCAAGAACACCGCTGAGAGACCGAGCAGCAGCCCGCCACCCATACGCACCGCCACGCCGAGCAGGGCCAATGGCGCAGTGCGGCCCAGAGCATCGAGGCTGATCGACAGGCCCAGCACCAAACTCGCCAGCGGGGTCGTCGTGAGATGGACCGGTGTCAGCAGGTCGCGAAGCCATGATGGCAGGTTCAACCCCGCGGCCTTCAGGACGAGGATGACGCCGAGCGCCCACAGCGGAGGCGCAGAGAAGAAACGGCCGAATGCCGGTGGAGCTTTAGAGGAGCCCGGCCCATGCCAGACCGCCAGGCCATACACCACGGTGAACGTCAGCGTGGTTTGGCCCAGATCAAAGAGGACCGCGCGGCCTAATCCCGCCTCTCCGAAGGTCGCGAGGACGACCGGGTAGGAGAAATACATCGAGTTGATCAGGCCGGTGGCGACCAGGAATCCGCCTTGAGTGGGGCGAGGGAGTTGCAGGAGGCGGCACAGGAGCCAGGAACAGAGGAGCAGTGGCAACGTGACGAGGCAGGCCGCAGCGGGAAGTTTCCACACCGCCGGACTGAAGCCGATCCGATCGAGGGAGACGAGAATCGTGGCCGGCAGGCTGACCGAGAAGACGAACGTGGCCAACCGCTCGGCGTGGGACTTGGTGAGCAGCGCAAAGGACCGGAGGAGGGCGCCGACCACAAAGATCGCGACAAAGGCTTGAAGCGCAGGAGGCATGACGGCGTCACTCGGTCAAGAGTGGTCGCGGGAGAGTAGCAGAGAGGAAGAGGGAGGAGCCAGACCGCCCTCTCCCGGTAACCTAACCAACGGTATCATCGAATGGGAGCAGCGCCATGGATTCCAAGAATTCGCCACGAGACTCAGCGGACTTCTGGTCGAGATCGCTCGACCGGCGACAGATGCTCAAGTCGCTCGGCGTCGTCGGGTCGGTCCTGGCCTTGAGCGGCCCGCGAGGGCTGGCGGAGGCGATGGCGCCGACCGCAACACACGCGCAAGGCCCAGAGCGCAGTGCGGCAACCGGAGCAGTGCCGAAGCGTGCGCTGGGGAAGACCGGGGTGGACGTCTCGGTGCTCTGTTTCGGCGGCGCGCATTGGGGCCGCATGAGTTCGGAAGCCGAAGCCATGCGGGTGCTGCACGAAGCCATCGACGCCGGTGTCACCTTCATGGACAACGCCTGGGAATACAACGGCGGGCGATCCGAGGAGTGGATGGGCAAAGCGCTTCAAGGCCGGCGCCAGCAGGTGTTTCTCATGACCAAGGTCTGTTCGCACGGACGCGACAAGAAGGTCGCCATGCAGCAGCTCGAGGACTCCCTGCGCCGCCTGCGCACGGATTATCTGGATCTCTGGCAGATTCACGAAGTGATCTATGATGACGATCCGGATCGGCACTTTGCCCCCGGCGGGGCGGCCGAGGCGCTGCTCGATGCCAAGCGGCAGGGCAAAGTCCGGTTCATCGGATTCACCGGCCACAAAGATCCCAAGATCCATCTCAAGATGTTGGCGCACAACTTTCCATTCGACACCTGCCAGTTGCCGCTGAACGTCTTCGACGGCACCTATCGGAGTTTCGAGCAGGAAGTCTTGCCGGTGTTGAACCATCGCGGCATCGCCCCGCTGGCGATGAAAACGCTGAGCGGGAACGGGGAGCCGATCAGACAGGGGATCATCACCGCGGAAGAAGCCCTGCGCTATGTGTTGAGCCTGCCGGTGGTATCCATCGTGAGCGGCATCGATTCGAGGGAAGTGCTCCAGCAAAACCTGAACATCGTGCGCCGCTTCACGCCGATGACCGCGGCGGAGATGCAAGCGCTGCGCGTCCGCGTGGCCCGTTACGCCATGGACGGGCGGTTCGAGCTGTTCAAGTCCACCAACCGCTACGACGGCCGCATCGGGAGGGAGCAGCATGGGCTGTCGTGAGCGTCGTTCGTGAAGCGTGTAGAAAAGGCGTTTAATTCCCCATTGCCAAATACACGGCCTGACCCTGTTCTGTCCTCCAGAAGTTGTGTCTGACCTGTATGACGGAACCGGCGTGCGACGCGGATGCGCTGATACTGGGATGACCGGCTCCTTATATAGGCGTGTGTCGAGCACGAGGGAGCACAGCTTCGCTGCACCTCAAGGACGCAGGGGAGATAGGGAGACTCGCCGGGGGGCGCTACGCGGCCGTGGCGATATTTCGGAATGGCCGAAAACCGGCTCAGGGGGCTGATCTTAGGAGATAGGGTGGCCGGAGGCAGTGTTCTTTTCCGTCACCGGAATGAAGGAAAATCCATGCGGCAAGCCGATGCCGATTTTTGCCCCACAGCCAGTTGCGTTCACCGGCCAGAGACCGCGCCCTTCCGATTTTCGTCTCAAGACCGAGCGTTTGATCACTCGTTCCATCAGGTGGCCCATTCCTTGCCGACACGTCCAGGTCTGCCTCTTGCTTTCTTCCCCAGCAAGCTGTTGTGGCTCTTCTGCCCTCACCCTTCCCCTCTCCCCTCAAGGGAGAGGGAAAAGAGGCAGCAGACTGGACGCTTCCGCCAGGCTGCTTCCTCCACCCCTCAAGGGAGAGGGGAAAGAACCACCCACACGATTTCCTGAAGAGCCGCTGTTTCTCACAGGGGGACCGAGGTGGGAACGATGGAGCGGCGTCAATTTCCGCGGGTGCCGGTTTGCTACCTTGGGCATGTCTCTACGGGCGACAAGGCAGCGCTCGATGCCGTCGTGCTGGACCTCTCGGTTGGAGGGTGTCGCATGCACAGCACGACGCCGGTCCTCCCGGGGGCGTGCCTGGATCTGCAGATCGCGCTGCCGAATCAAATCGCGCCGTTCGTCGTGAAGGGAGCGACGGTCCGGTGGTCGCGGCAGCCGGAATTTGGAGTCTCCTTCACGGGGTTGCGTCCGGAGGACCAGGCGCGTCTGTGCCGGTTGATGTGATCGGCGCGAGGTCGGCACCGGGCTGTATCCTGAAGCCGCCCGAATGATGGCTGCACGCGGTGGGCCGGAGCCTGAGGATACGAACCAGCCGACGCTCGCTTGTGCGTGGAGAACCGGGCTCGTTCCGACAAGGAAACAAGAGGTGTCAGACATGCAATCGAAACAAGCCACATCGACGATCTGTTCGCCGCCCCGAGCCGGCACCATTCTCCTCGTCGAAGACGACAAGACCCTGCGCGACCTTGCGCGGATCGCGCTGCTGAGACTTGGTTATACGGTGCTGTTCGCGGCGGACGGCGACTCCGCCATCAAGGTCTCGCAGATGCATCGCGACCCTATCGACCTGCTGATCGCCGACGTGGTCTTGCCCGGGATGAATGGGTCTCGATTGGCCGAACGACTCCGAACTTTCCGACCGGACATGCGGGTCCTGTTCATGTCCGGGATGGTGCCGGAAGGCAGCGTTCGGGTCGCCGCGATGTCGGGATCGGGATTTCTCCAGAAACCTTTCAGTCCCGACGTCCTGGCCGCCAAAGTACGGGAGATGCTGGCGGATACAGGTTCGTAACCCTTGGGAAACCGCTCAAGAACGAGACAAGGGCGAGGACTTCCTGAGTGGCGCGTCGCGCGCGGCAGGACGTCGACCTGGCTCACGACTTTTTGAAGAGATTCTGAAACGCGCGCCGCGCGGCTTCAGGGTCCGTTGATCCTGACGACGTTTCCCGCTCGACCGTGATGCGCAGCGAAAAGAAGGTACACGCGTTGCGAGCGCGCTTGTCGGCGATGCGTTCAGGGATTGGCTGGGCGCATTCGAACCGCCGGCCTGGAGCGAAGTGGGTACACTGCTGGCAGGCGTGCAACTCGGCTTGGCACTTGGGACACCGGCCGAATGCATCGGTCAACGGGGGGAGTTGCGTTCCGCAGTCCGCGCAGCGGACGACGGTTCGACTCGGAGGCAGAGCGGGCGTATGTGACACGGACGGCCCCTCGGGCTTTCCTTTTCCTGTCTTTTCGGATTCCCGATACCCTCGCTGACCGTATTTTCTGTCCGTCATCGCGATCCTCCTAGGATTTCGGCTTGAGTCTACTCCAAGCGGCGGTTCGTGTCACCCCGTACACGCCGAGCGTTACGCGCTCCTGCAGCGCGCATTCCTGTCATGGCGCAGCTTGCGCCGAGTAAACAGGGTGTCTCAACCGCCCGCCAAGGCTCCGCCCCGCCTCACGCACTATCTCGGCCAATTGCTGCCGTCTGCTTGAGACTTCCCCGATCCTTCCTTCTTCGGTCGTTCAATCCAAAGCGCGGAGGTGTAGAATACCCATCACGGATCAATCTGCCTTGCGTTGGCGAGGAGTCTTTCATGGAAGGAGGGGGGAACATGAAGCGGATTACATGGAACCACGACCGGGGTTGCGGGGATGATACCAGTCGTTGGATCAGGCGCGGAGTGTTGCCCGTCTTCGTGTCGGGATGGTTAGCCCTGCTCCCACCGCCGGTGCCAGCCAGCCATCAGGGCCATGCGGGTCATACGGAAGAGGAGGTCCATGAGCCGGCCGGTCCGGGCTATGCGGTCCCAGGCGCGTCATTTCGGGTCTTCTTCGACGCAGCAGAATCCACACCGGCGGGTGAAGAGCTTGGCCAGACCTACGTCGAGGAGGCCGTCCAGACCGTCGTCGAGGCCTTTACCGTGATGATGCAACATCGGACCGACTACGCGCGATTCGATGAAGCCTTGAAGAAAAAGGCGCTCGACAAAGTCGTCGTTGAACCCGCCGTGGTGAATCGGGATGGAAAGGAGTTTGCGTTTTTGGTCGCCCGCACGAAAGATCCGGGACGGGTCAAATTGCTGATCAGCGCGTCGTTCTTGAAGGAGAAGGGCTATGTAGGGCATCCCGACAAACTGGTTCCGGTTCTGGCCCGAGAGTTCCAATGGGTCGTCAGCAAAGCGGATACCGCCCCCAAGCCCAAAACCGTGTCGGTCGACCGCGACCTCCGACATGCTCCGATCCGCACGGACAAAGAGATTCAGGAGATGTCGGGAGAGGAGCGGGAACGACTTCTTCGCCAACTGTTCGACACGTATCTGAAAACCGTGGACGACTACAAGAGCTTGCAGGGGCAACCGTTTTACGAAGTTGGCACCACCACGCTGGTTCCCTCGACCCACCCGGATTCCACGATCAAGCTTTACGACATTCGGGTCCGCGAGGCGCTGCAGAAGATCGTGCGGGACCCGTATTTTGCAGAACACACGCCGAAGGCGGTCCGCAGTCTGTTAAACGGAAAAATTTGGAGCGTCGCGTTCGTCAAAATCGATCAGCGGGATTGGGCGACGCGCACCCGGGTGCTTCCGGAAGAGAAGGCCGTGCTGGTGGGGAACAGCGAACACCCAATTCAACCGGCTGCGGTGTTGGTCAACACCTATCGGACGGCGGCTCCGGATGACCCGTTTTTTGCGGACACGCAGGGCCTGCCGATGGGGGCGCTCTCGGCGGATCAGCTCGCCCGCGTCATCGCTCTCGAAATTCAGCACAACATCGTCGAGAAGTCCATGCGGGGTCACGTGGTCCAGGACGCGAGTACCTCGCCCAAGTAATGGAGGGCGATCAGGGCTTTCGGAGAAGCCGGCTTGCTGCCTCTCGCCTGCAGCATCAGCCAGGCCGAGGCGCTGACGGTCCGTATAGCCGGTCCACCGCGGGTTCGTCATCCCGGATGCGGCTTTCCCCTCCAGCGCCGCTTTCGCTCTCTGCGAGATCATCGCCTTCACCGGCTCGATATCGCCGGGGCTGTACCAGCCCTTGACGACGCCGCGATCCAAAATTCGAATGGCGTCGTTGATGAAGGCTTGGGCGTATGCTTTGTTGTTGTCGGCCAGCGCCTGACTCGCTTGGTTGAGCAGGTGCAGAATCGCCGGCACCGGCGGATCAGCCGGAACGCCCATGAACAAGTCTCTGAACTGCTCGCCCGCAAGCTCCGCCTGAATCTGTTTGACCCAATCGACGTCACGCGGTCGGCGGACGCCGGGGCCAGCCATTGCGCTGCAATGGACATGGATGAGCCCATGGCGACGGTTGCGATCGAGAACACGATCGCGAACAGGAAGTTTATTCCGCACGTCGTCATCGAGCAATCCGCGGCTCAACAACCTCCCGGTTCGCGGCAAGGCGCAAGCGGCTGAGTGTTGGGACGTTTCGATCGCCACGTCCGCCTCCAGGGCGAAGCGGCCCCGGCCGTGTGGGACAAGCCGTACATCCGGACACTTCTGTTCCATCCGTTTGCGCAGGCGGTGTCGCCGCCGCGCGCACGGGTAGTGGGCGTGAGACCGTCGTCGAGGGCCACTCCTCTGTCTCGCGGCCGAGTTGCTCGATCCCGGCCGCCACGTGCGCCGCGCGATCCCGCACGGCGCGGGCGTACCGCAGGCTGTGATCGATCGCGGACAGATGCAGCGCGCGTCTCGCTCGGGCGACCATGCCGATCAAGCCCTCGCCGAATCCCACCTCGGATCCCGCGCCGTTTTCCGAATAACCCCGGCTCGCGATGGTCAGGAGTTTCTGGTTTCGCTCGTCCGCCAGCAGAATCATGGAGTGGCGAAAGCTGAAGCCGCCCGCAAACGAAAGACGCCCGTCATTCCCGCATTGGACGCGACGGCTTGCAATTGCAGCGACATCGACTCGAACAACGGGCCGGAGGATTCGGAATGGTCATACCGCAAGCACAGCCGATAGGCCTGGTGGTTCCGTGGGCGAGGATTATGGCGCAGGCCAGCGGATTTTCTCGGATGTTCTTGTGCGTCTTGTTGAAGAACTGGAACGAGATCGCCACATGCGTCAAGTCGATATCGTAGACCTGGCTGATGAACGTGATATTCGGGGTGCCGTCGCGCGCACAAGTGCTCAACGCGGCATGGACCTTCCGTCGTCTTTGTCGCCCAAAACCACGGGTTCAGCGGACTTGATCGCATACTGGCCGAAGTCACGGCGGTGGAAATCATCAATCAGGGGGAGGACCTGCATCATGATGCGCAGATCGTCAAATTGGCTCCGGGCAAGACCGCGGCGACGATGAGGCTCGAAGCCGGCAACTATGTGGTGCTCTGTCTGATTCCCGACAGACACGGGGTGCCGCATGTGGCATTGAGGATGGGAAAAACCGCTCTTGGTCACGCCGGCTGGCGTTGCGGCTGACACGGAACCCGTTCCGGACCTGATCATCACCCGGAGCGACTTTCACTTCAGTCTTTCCAAACCCATCGAGGCGGGAACGCACACGATTCAGGCACTCAATGCCGGCGGTCAGCCGCACGAAGAAGTAGGCGTCGTCTAGGATACGGGACAGAGAGGACCCGGTCTCTTTGTGACCGCTATTTGATCGTAATGGCCAAGACCATGCCTTTCCTGGCATGGGAATCCGGGATATGGGGATTTGGAAATAGGCAGATCAGGGCGTAGCGGCCGGGGGATAACGTGGCCGTGAACACGCCCTCTCCGCCGGGCTCTAACTCGGTGATTCCTCCAACCAGCTTTCCGGGCAACGGAGCGCCATGGCCCAGCGTCCATGCGGATACAATCTGATCGGGCGATGCGTCGGCCGCGAGCCGGAAGAGACTGACCTCGTGCGGCTGACTTCCGCGATTGACGGTATAAAAAGTATGGCGTCCTGGCCTGATGCGTTCCACGAGGCTGAATTCAAAATCGCGCATCGCCAGATGGTAGTGGCCCGAAAAGACCGGCTTCAAAACCGGTCTCTCGATCACTTGCAACGACTTCCGCATGCCCAGCGCCACGTGCGGGATCCCATTGTGCGCCGGGATCGTGCAGATGAGTACGTAAGAACCTGGGGCAAGATAGACCATGGCCTCGCCTTCTTCCCCGGGTTCGACCCCGTTCGGTCCGCCCACTCGCTTGGCCCAGGAAGGCAGGGCCAGCACGGGCCCCTGAAGCGAGGCGGCGAGGTCTTCCGGACGCTTGTCCTCTTCCAGACGGAGCAATTGAATGTGATGCGGTTCGCGGCCGCGATTGGCGAGCCGGACGGCGGTCATGCCGGAGGGTAAGACCGCGGGACCGTCGAACCCATAGTCTTCGGCCGTAAAGGTCGCGACGAAGGCTTCAGACGAGGAAGGCGACGGGGCCGAAGCGGCGAGACCGCAGAAACCGATGAACGTCCGGATATAGGTCCTCTAAGCCGTCATTTGAAAAACTTATCAGAGGAGGGGCGGAAATCTTTTTCCACATCCAGGGACCGCCCGCCCGGCGGCGAACCGAGACCCTCGGGCGCGCGCCTGCCGAGGTCCTTGTCGAGGCTTTTCAAAATCTCGTCCGGACGTTTGGCGCCGATGAAGTCGCGAAAAAGCGTCGGTCCTGGGGGCAGACTCGGTCCTCCCGGCGGCCCGACCGTAGGAGCCGTTCCAGGCCGGTCCTCGACGCGGAAGTCACCGGCGGGGCCCAGTTGGCCCGGTTGCGCAAGTGCTCGGACGCCAATGACCAAACCAAGGAAGAGCAGAGGCACAACCCATCTCATGGTGCTCATGATGGCCTCCATCTATCTATAATGAGGGTGGAAACGAGACAGGTGGTTCACTCTACCACGCTGGAGAACGCGGATACAGGGGATCCCATTCGAGACGATCACAGAGGCGAACGGGAACCGGCGAACCCGACCGGCAAGGTAAGCTGTTGGTCGCGCGGGGGATCCTTGATCCAGCTCGCGTGACCGTCCCCCTCCAAACTCGATACAATAGGCCGCGGTTCGCTCGCCGGATGAACGTGCTTAACGGAGGCCCATCATGCAATTGGCTCTAGACCCACATGAGCAAGAAACCTCGGTGTGGGCGTTGAAGAGTGCGGTTTCCGACCTCGGAGCCGAGATCGCCGATACGGAGAATCAGGAGTTTCGAGAGGACCTGAAGAGGCGAAAAGCGATCTTGCTGGGGATTCTCGACCGTCTGAATAAGTAGATGGGCGGCTCCACTCATAGCCTGACCGCGACGAACCGGACCGAACGGAACAGTTGATTGTCATGGTACGGGATGGGCGTGCGTCCTCTCAAGAAGGAGAGTTGCAGGCGACGAACGGGGCACGTACGATGTCGCAAGAGGAGGCCGAGTTATGGCTGACAAGCACATCATCGCGGTGGTCGGAGCGACAGGAATGCAGGGCGGCGGGCTGGTCCGCGCGATCGTCGACGACAGGGGATTGTCGGCGCGGGCACTGACGCGCAAGGTGGACTCGGACAAGGCCAAGGAGTTGGCAAGACTCGGAGCGGAGGTGGTCGCCGCCGATCTCGACGATGTTGAGAGTCTGAAGCGGGCGTTCTCAGGCGCCTACGGGGTGTTCTGCGTCACCAACTTCTGGGAGCATTTCTCTCCCGAGAAAGAATTCGCCCAGGCGCGGAACATGGCGCAGGCGGCCAAGCATGCGGGCGTCCAACACGTTATCTGGTCGACGCTCGAAGACACGCGCCGCTGGGTGCCGCTCGCCGACACCCGCCTGCCCACGCTCATGGGCAAATATAAGGTGCCGCACTTCGATGCCAAGGGAGAAGCGGACGGCGTGTTCAGAGATCTTCATGTGCCCGCGACCTTCCTACTCACGTCCTTCTACTGGGACAACCTGATCCATTTCGGCATGGGTCCCAAGAAGGGGCCGGACGGCAAGCTGACGTTCACTCTCCCGATGGGCGACAAAAAATTACCGGGCATCGCCGCCGAAGACATCGGGAAATGTGCCCTCGGCATCTTCAAAAAAGGCCGGGAGTACATCGGTAAGACCGTCGGCATCGCCGGCGAACATCTGACCGGCGCGGAAATGGCCGCGAAGCTCAGCCGGGCGTTGGGGCAGGAGGTGCGCTACAACGCGGTGACGCCCGAGGCGTACCGCGGATTCGGCTTCCCCGGGGCCGAGGATCTCGGCAACATGTTCCAATTCAAGCGCGATTTTAACGACGTCTTCTGCGGCGCGCGCGATCCCGCCGTCGCCCGCGCGCTCAATCCCGCGTTGCAGACCTTCGACCAGTGGTTGGCTCACAACAAGAACCGCATTCCTGTCGGCTAGCAACTGCCTCACGCCGAGGTTCTTTTTCTTGCCTCCAGCGGTAGAGGCTGAGAGCCCAGCTCTTCCGACTCGCCGATCTACGCGGTCAATGTGATTCCGGATTGACCCGTACCTTGCCTCTGAAGGCGTAATGGACGTAGACCTGATACGCGAGCACGAGAACGAATCCGACGGCGAACCAGACAACGCCGATCCGCAGGCCGTACGCGTTGGTGGTACGTTCCGCCGAGGCGGAGGTCCGCTTCTACGTGCGGAATGGAGCAATCGTCCGACAGCGCGAACCAGCGGTTCAGCGCTTCCGGGTCCGTGCACGCGTGGAAGACCTTCTCGCACGGCGCCGAGAACCGGCGGGTGATCCGGAGCGCGGTGTCGGAGGCGAAGGACTGGTCGGCCATCTCGATTCCTCCGACGGATAGACGAGGGTCAAGACGCGTTCCTTGGTCTATCCAGGAGAAATGGACAGGAAGATGGTCGCGTTGCCACGGCTGAGCAGGAGCAGGACCGGCGATTTGGGTGAGAGCTGAGCGGTCAGCCGTTCGAAGTCCTGGACGTTCTTCACCGGCTTGCGGTTGATCTCACGGATGATGTCGCCGGAGCGCAGGCCGGCACGCTCCGCCGGGCTGTCGGGTTCGACGTCCGTGACCAGCACCCCGCTCTTGGGGCGCCCGGAACCGGACGGGATCGGTTCCACGGTCACGCCGGCAAGCGCGTGCTCGCCTTTCGCACCTTCCGAGGAACCCCGCGAGGCCTTCGCAAGGTCTTTCGGCAGCTCGCCGATCGTCAGCTTGATCTCTTTTTCCTGCTTGTCGCGGAGCACCTTGATCGTCACCTGCGTGCCCGGGGCGGTTTCGGCGACCAGGGCGCGCAGATGGGCCGGGTCGTTGATCATCGTCCCGTTGTACTGGAGGATCACGTCGCCGCGCTCCAGCTTGGCCTTGGATGCCGGGCTGTCTTCCATCACGTCGGCCACCAGCGCGCCTTTGGTGTCGGAGACGCCGAATTGCTTCGCGAGATCCTGATTGAGTTCCTGAATCGAGACGCCGATCCAGCCGCGCACGACCTTGCCGTGCTTGATCAGGCTGTTCATCACGCTCTTCGCCATGTTGCTGGGAATAGCGAAGCCGATGCCCATGTAGCCCCCAGTGCGGCTGAAGATCGCCGTATTGATCCCGATCAACTCGCCTTTCAGATTGACCAGAGCGCCGCCGGAGTTGCCGGGATTGATGGCCGCGTCGGTCTGGATGAAGTCTTCGTAATCGACAATGCCGACGTTGGCCCGTCCGACGGCGCTGATGATGCCCATGGTCACGGTCTGGTTCAGGCCGAAGGGGTTGCCGATGGCGAGCACGAGTTCGCCGACCTGCAACTGACTCGAATCACCCCACGGCAGCGTGGGCAAATCGGCGGCGTCGATCTTGATGACCGCGATATCCGTCTTGGGGTCCGTGCCGACCAGCTTGGCCTTGAAACTGCGTTTGTCTCCTAACAGAACCTTAATCTCATCGGCCTTTTCAACCACGTGGTTGTTGGTGACGATATAGCCGTCCGGAGTCACGATCACGCCGGAGCCCAAGCCCTGTTCGCGTCGTTCTCTCGGAATGCGGAAGCGGCGTTCGAATTCTTCCCCGAAGAAGCGCCGGAAGAAGGGATCGTCGAAAAACGGATTGGAGAATTGCTCGCCGCCGTCGCCTTTCCGAGTAGAAGAGATGTTCACGACGGATGCGCGGGCGGCTTTCGCGACCGCGATGAAGGTCTCATTGGACGGAATCCCCGCGGTCGGCACCGCGGTGGCGACGGGGGTCGGCGCGGGAGCCGGAGCGGCCACCGCCGCGGGCGGCGTCGACGGCAGCGGCGGTGGCGCCTGTTCCTGCGAACAGCCGATCACGAGCAGCAAGGCCGCCGAAAGTCCGAGGAGCAGGAGCCTTGGGAGTTCTTCCCGGTGCGAGCGATACGTGGCCAAACATCTGTGCAGAGACATGCGCTTCTCCTTCCTCATTCGAACATGCGGCCGATATGTCAGTTTATTAACCTTCCGGGCTTCTTAGTCAAGATGCGGGAGCGTTCGTGTTGGCGAAGAGCGAAGCGTCGCGGTTACTGGCGTGGCAGATCCGGGCGCGGGTCGGGAACGAACCCATGCCGGTTCGGCATCTGTACGGCGGGTAGCGTGCGCGCGTCGAGCACGGTGTGCTCGCCCACGATGCCGTTGCGATAGAGCAGCCAGGCGACCACGGAATACACTTCATCGGGTATCAGCGACTGCGGGGCGGAGAAGGGCATCGTGCGGCGGATGTAATCGAACAGGGTGGTGGCGTAGGGCCAATAACTGCCGATCGTCTTGATCGGGTGCGACGTGGTCAATGTGCCCTGTCCACCGACCAACCGATCGCGCGGTCCTTCGACGCCGGTCGGGCCATGGCAGGCGGCGCACTTCTTGGCAAAGACCGCGGCCCCTTGTTTCACGGTGCCGCGGCCAGGCGGGAGGCCGTCGCCGCTCGGCGAGACATCGATGTCCCAGGTGCGAATCTCCGCTTCCGTGGCCGGGCGGCCGAGGCCATAAGAGGATGGGCTGTCCGGAACAGAAGCGCCGACCCAGGCCGAGACCGTCGCGGCGGCCACTGCAATGAGGCAGGCTCCTCGCAGCACGACGCGTGGCGAGTCTTTCCTTCCTTTACAGGAGCGAGGAGAGCGTTTAGACATGGATATTCGTCACCGTGCCGTCGCGCGACACGCGCCAACTGTGAACGGCATTGTAATGGTACACGGAGTTTACACCGCGCACCGCGATCAGGTCGGCGCGGGCCGGTTGCACATAGCCGGTTTCGTCCGTGCACCGGCTCTGCAGAATCGTTTCCTGCCCCTGCCAGCGCCAGGGAAACCGAAAGCGCGTCAAGCACTTGGGCAGCACCGGTTCCTGCAATTGCGCCGGCCGCCATGTGCGTCCGCCGTCCGTGCTCACGTCCACCGACGTGATCCGTCCTCGTCCGCTCCAGGCCAACCCGCGGATCTCCACGAAGCCCGACCGAATCCGTTGCCCGCCCGATGGACTGGTGATCACCGACTTGGCCTCCATGACGAAGGTAAACTGCCGGGCCGTCCCGTCCGGCATGAGGTCCGTGTAATGCGACGTCTCTTCACGGGTCATGAACGGCGCGGTGCCCAGTTTCAGGCGCCGCAGCCACTTAATGCAGGTGTTCCCCTCCCAGCCCGGAATGACCAGCCGAAGCGGGTAGCCCTGCTCAGGCCGCAGCGCTTCGCCGTTCTGCGCGTAGCACAACAGGCTTTCTTCCAAGACGTCCTTGAGCGGCAAACTGCGCGTCATGGCCGCGGCGTCGCCGCCCTCGGCGAGCACCCACGTTGCATCCGGCTTGACACCCGCCTCGGCCAATACGGTCGCCAGCGGCACGCCGGTCCATTCGCTGGCGCTCATGAGGCCGTGGGTTTCCTGGACGGTGCGGCCGACGGGTGCTGTCCATTCTCCGGCCGAGTTCCCCGAGCATTCGATGAAAACGACTCGCGAGGCGGACGGAAACCGTACCAGATCGTCCATGGCGAAGATCAACGGGCGTTCCACCAGGCCGTGCACGAGCAACCGGTGTCTGGCCGGATCGATTGCGGGGACGCCGTTGTGGTGCCGCTCGAAGTGCAATGAGTTGGGGGTGATGATCCCGTGGAGCGACTGGTGCGGAGTCAAGGACGCGGCGGATCTGACCAGTCGGCCCGCTTGCTCGAACGGAGACCGTCGGCCATACGTGCTGGTCGGCGCGCCCGGCACCTTGGTCGGGTCCTCCGGGGCCGCCGGTTTCGCATGCGCCGATGGCAGAAGCGAGTGGGCGGCCGCCCATCCCGCAAAGGTTGCCGCGCCGGCGATGAAGGCCCGGCGGCTGAGCGGCCGGGAAGACTGATCGGCCTCCGAAACGTTCTCATCAGGTTCCGGCATACGCGCCATCGATCACCTCGCGTCGGTTGGTGGGGACCGATTATGGATTGCCGCGTAAGCGCAAATCAATCGTCCGTGCCGAGATCGATTCCGATCCCGTACCGTTCGAAGATGGCGGTGAGGAGTGCGAGGTTGTCGCGATAGAGCATCACGCCGAATAGGATCAGGAACAGTCCACTGATGGTCGAGATCACTCCGAGGTACGTCCTGATCTGTCCGAACGCGCCGAGAAAACGGTCCAGTCCGATCGCCGTCGCGAAAAACGGCGCTCCTAGTCCGATCGAATAGAACCCCAGCAGCACCACGCCGTCCATCACGGTGTCGCCCGCGGCCGCGTACAAGAGAATCGTGCCGAGCACTGGCCCTACGCAGGGGGTCCAGCCGGCGGCGAAGGCCGCGCCGATCAGCAACGAGCCCACGGCGCCGAGCGGCCGGCCGGCGAACCAAATCCGTCTTTCGCGCAGCAGAAAGGGCAGCTTCACGGTGCCCAGCAGAGCAAGTCCGAAGATGATGGTGGTGGTCGCGCCGATTTTCCGAATGAACACCTGAGAGTCCGTCAAAACCCGGCTCATCAAGCCGGCCGAGGCTCCCAACGCGACGAAGACGGCCGAAAAGCCGGCGACGAAGAGGAGTGCGTTGACGATGATCGTCGTGCGGCGCCGGCGTCGTTCGACGGAGTCCGTCAAGTCGCGGAGCGACAAGCCGGTGAGCGACATGAGATAGGACGGTACCAGCGGCAATACGCAGGGCGAGAGAAAGGACAGCAGGCCGGCCAGAAACGCGGCCAGGAGCGAGGTGTGGGGCAGTGAATCGATCATGGAGAGGTGCGTAGATGAGGGCGGGGACCGGGTTCGCGAGGTCCCCGCCGGTCTTCACTCGGTCAACGCGGACAGGAACTTCTGAAACGTGGCGTTCTGGAGAATGCCGGCGCCGCGATGCACGAGCACGATGCGCCCTTGAGCGTCGACCAGCACGGAAGTCGGCGTGGCGTTGACGTTGAAGGCCTGCGCCGTCCATCGATCTTCGTCATAGGCTGTGGGAAATACGAATGTGCCCGGCCTGGCCTTGACGAAGGCCTCGACGTTCGTTCGCGTGTCGGCGAATCCGATCGAAATCACATGGAGCCGCGCCGGCTTCTCCCGTTGATGGAAATCGCTCAGCTTCGGCAGCTCGCGTTGGCAGACCTTGCACCACGGAGCCCAGAACACCAGCAGCGTCGGCCGGCCCGCGATCGTTTCATGGCTGTACACCTCGCCGGCCAACGTCACCAGCTCGAACGGCGGGATGGCTGAAGGCGCCGATCCGGCCACGTCCGCTCCGTTTCCGATCAGGCTCCCCCCGAGGCCGGACCACACGATCGCCAGGACACAGAGACCGCTTCCGATCCGTCGCACGACGACCACCTCCTCGTTACGGCTTGATGTAGATGTAGCCCTGCCGCTGAAGATCCGCGATGCGTTTCACCGCGACGGGGTGCAGGGTGGCGACGAACCCCTTCGCCAGATTGTCCAGCGTCTTGCCGAACAGCTTCATGGACACCTGGCACATTTCTGCATGGACCCCTTTCTCGATGATCTGGTCGAACCGTTTCTTCATCTCGGCGTCCATCTTGTCTTTCTCGAACAGCTCCAGGGCCGGTCCGTGCACGACCAGTTCCACGTCGATGTTCTCCGGCCCGCCCTCCGCGTCGATGTGCTTGTTGATGAGAGCGAGCGCGTACTTGGCGACCTCCGGATCCTTCCCATCCACGTGGTACAGGACCTTGACTTTCTCCTTCGTGGAGCCCTCCGCCGCCTGCGCCGGGTCGAGGCTTATGGCGAGGGCTGACGCGGCGATGGACAGAACCGACGCGAGCGCGAGCTTGCGAGTGAATGTGGTGATCATGGTCTCCTCCTTTGGTGGTAGTCTGCGAACCGCGCGACTCATGCGCGCAGCATAGCGGGCCAGGCGGACGGCGGGCAGAGGAGGATTTCGGGGCAGGGGGACAATTTTTTCCCCTGGTGGGATAGGGGACAATGCCCCTTCTTCAACCTGACTTAAACCTTGGGGCGGAGTTGGGCGTAATAGACGGCGGCCTGGGCGCGGCGCGTCACGTGGAGTTTCTGGAAGATGTTGCCGAGATAATTGCCGACCGTTTTCTCGCTGAGGTCGAGCGCGACCGCGATCTCCTTGTTGGTCTTGCCTTCGGCCACCAACGCGAGCACGCGCTTCTCCTGCGGGGACAATTGGTTACGTCGTTCGTCGGGGGGCGGCGGCGCGGACCTCACACGCGCGAGCACCCGTTGCGTCACGGCCGGATCGAGGATCGAGCGCCCGCCGGCCACGGTCTTCACCGCGCGGAGCAGCTCCTCGCCGCCGACCTCTTTGAGCAGGAACCCGTCGGCGCCGGCGAGAATCGTAGCCAGGACCGCGTCGTCGTCGGCGTAGGACGTGAGAAACAGCACCCGGGTTTCGGGGCGCTCGGCCCGAATGTCGCGGCAAGCCTCGATTCCGCTGCCGTCCGGCAACCGGACGTCCATGAGGACGACGTCCGGCTTCAGACGCGCCGCTTCGGTCACGGCCGCCGCTTGCGTGCCGGCTTCACCGACCACCTGGAATCCGTCAGCCTCGCTGAAGAGCGTCCGCAGGCCGAGCCGAAGTACCTGGTGATCGTCTACCAACAGCAGCCGAATCGGTTTCGTGTCAGATCGAAGCATGGGATACCTCCTGAGGCAGATCGCAGACGATCCGCGTTCCGCGCCCCGGCTCGGAATGCACAGCCAACCGGCCGCCGAGTTTCCTGGCGCGGGCGTCCATGTTCCGCAAGCCGTGCCCTTGTTCGTAAACCACGCCCGTCTCAAATCCCACGCCGTCGTCCTCCACGATCAGCCTGACGTTCCCGTCGCATCGTTGCAATGATACGGTCGCCGTCCGGGCGGCGGAATGCCGGAGGCTGTTGCTCATCGCTTCCCGCGCGATCGCGAGAAGGTGCGCGGCCTGTGCCGACGTCATCGCGTTCGCGGCGGCGGGGTCGACCCGCAGGTCGAAACGGATCCGTTGCGGCCCTTCCATCATGGCGACCAGGCCATTCAATGCCGCTTCGAACTCGTATCCCTTGGAGAGGGGCCGCTCAGCTCCGATCAGGTATCCGCGGAGGTCACGAATGACCGATTTGAGTTCGTCAATGCCTGAATCCAGTAGTCGGGCCGATTCGGTCGGATCGATCGTCGCCTGCCGCCGGCACCGTTCCAGGCTGAGCGTGGTCGCAAAGAGCGATTGGATGGCTCCATCGTGCAGGTCCTGGGCCATCCGCTCCCGGTCGTCCAGCACCTGCCGAAGCTGCCGCTCGCTCCGGCGCAGAGTCTCTTCGGCCTGTTTGGTCCGTGCTAAAGAGGTTTCCAACTCGGAGATCGTGCGGAGGTACCGGCTGGTCACGTAACCCAAAGCCAGCGCACAGGCGCTCAGGCGCAACAGATGCCAGAACCACCAACGGGCGTCCCAGGGCGACGAATACATGAAGACCAACTCGGCCAAGGCGAACAAGAGGGAGAGGCCGGCGAACAGATAGTCCTCCGCTCGGCCGAAGCGCCGATGGTCGAGGAGCAGACGCAGGGTCGCGGCGAAGAAGAGCAGGCAGGCCAAGCTCTGGGGCGCGACCGCCGTGGGTGTAAAGTCACCGTGACGGATCATCTCCGGGACTCGGTCGAACCAGACCAGAATCGAGACGCCCAGGGTCAGCGCGCCGACCGCGGTGGCCCACGGCAGCCACGGGCGCCGCTTCCGGAGGGGCTCGGAGGCCTGAGCCCAGACGAACGCGAACCCGCCGCCGCCGAGCAGGCTGGCCATATTCCGCAGCAAGACAAACGCGTTTCCCGGCGGAACCATGGCATGGAACGTGTCGAGAATCCCCATGCCCAGGAAGCCCATCGCCAAGGCTTGGAACTTTGCACCGCCCGGCTCCTCGCGCCGTCGCAGCAGGACCGTCGCCATGGCCATTGCAGCCAATCCTCCCAGCGCTTCCATCGACGAGTGCAGCGGCTCGTGATGCCAGCGCTGGTCGGGCCAAAGCACGGAGAGCGCTGCGCTTGCGAGCAGCGAGGCGACGGCGCCGATCCCCAAGATCGCGTATGAGAGCATGGGGCGGTCGGTCATGGGATGGAGGACTGCTGTACCGTGAACACCCGCTTGGCGTATTATTGATCGCTACTATACGATCTTTCGCCGTGGCCTGAAAGGGCCGAGTGAGACGACCTTCGGATGGTGAGCGCGCGCCGTTTTCATCGGTGGCGGTCCGTGGTGTACGGATCGATTTTCTCGCTCTTCGTGTTTGGGGCCAGCCTAGCCGCCCAGCGTGCCGGGCAGGATCGGCAACCGCCGGTGCCGCTGCCCGGGCTTACCGCCGAGGAGCGGGCGAGATTCGAGGAAGGGCGTCGGCTGTTTGAATTCGAGTTCACCCCGCGGGACGGCCTGGGGCCGGTCTTCAATGCACGGTCCTGCGCAGCCTGCCACCATATCCCGATGGTCGGCGGACATGGACCGGGCTATCGCAGCAATATTCGCTACCTGGATGGACAGGGAACGCAAGGCCAGCTCTTCCATGACAAGGCCATCGGCGGGATGCCGGTCCCAGCCTTGCCCGACGGCGCGGTGATCTCGAAACGGAAGCCACCGTCGCTGTTGGGGCTCGGGCTCGTCGAAGCCGTCCCCGACGAGGCGATTCTGGCGCACGCCGATTCGGAGGATCGGGACGGGGACGGGATCAGCGGGCGACCGGCGATCGGAAAGGACGGACGTTTAATGCGGTTCGGCTCGCAGGCCCATGTGGGGAGCCTCGTCGAGTTCGTCGCCGACGCGTTGCGGCAGGAGTTGGGGTTGACCTCGCCCGTGCCGGGGTTCGAGGAGGAACCCGTGCCGTTGCCCTTTCCGGTGCCGCCACGTTTACGGCGCGTGCCGAGTCCGAACGTGACGCTGGAGACTGTGCAGAAGCTCGTGGACTTCGTCGCGCTGCTTGCGCCGCCGCCGCGCGGGACGAGCGAGTTCGGCCAGGCACAATCGCCTCGCGGAGAGAATCTGTTCAGAGAACTGGCCTGCGCGGCGTGTCACGTTCCCTCGTTCCGCACCGGTGCGCAGCCGGTCTCGCGTCCGGGCCTGCTCCAGCCCTCTTCAGCGCGCGCGTTGCTGAAGCGGGACATCTCGCCCTATTCCGACTTTCTCCTCCACGACATGGGGCCGGCGCTGGACGACAAGGTGTCGTTGGGCGTCGCCCGGACAACGGAATACCGGACGCCGCCGCTCTGGGGCCTGCGCTTCCGCCAACATCTGTTGCTCCACGACGGACGGGCGAACAACATCGAACAGGCGATCGTCTTCCACGACGGCGAGGGAGCCGCCTCGCGCAAACGCTATTTACAGCTGCCGCCGGAGGAACGGAGAGCCTTGATCGAATTCTTGAAGACGCTGTAAGGGAACGATCAAGCCAGCGGACTTTTTCAACATCGTGTCAGTCGCACCCGATGCGCCGGCCGGCGGTGATGATCCCTTCGCGGTTGGAAACGAACACGAGTTGGCAGTTCACGCCGCTATAGAGCGGCAAAGTCCGATAGTCGTCTGCCTGGCCGGGCATCCGATCGATTGTCATGTCCCACACCATCTCGATCGATCCGTTGTCCAATTCCTTCGGATGGAGATTCGGAGGCCCCAGTTCGTAGTACAAATCGGTCTTCGGCTTTCCGATCCATCGATCGATCACATCGTCCCAGGTCTGATAGATTCCGGCCACGCCGGGATCGCGGCTCGCCGCGCAGCCGACCACACCCCCCAGCACTTCCAGGATCAGCAGCACGGAGACGATCGTCGGACTCATGGTCTTTCCTTCCGTGATTTTCGACGGCGTTTGGCGTATTCTGTCGATCGAGCCAACCCGCGGCGCGCGGACGTGCGGAGTGTAGCAGTTTCCGGGACGGAGGCAAGAGGCGGGGAGGGGGACGCGGTCGAGAACGGTCAGGGTCGGGGCTTGGATCGCGGATGCGGGACGCGCCGTGCGGGCGCCTGGTATTGCGAGGCCGTGAAAGGTTGATGAAGGTGACCACCCTGGTCCGTTGGATGAAACGCGGGATCGCGCTGCTGGTATGGAGCGGCGTCTCGGCGGTTCTGGGCGTCGGCCTTTACGGATTTTATCTGTCGACCAGCCTGAGTCTCCCCAAAAGCGAAGACCACCCGCCGTTGCTCATCTATGGCGCCCCCTTTCTCCTGAAGCCTGATCAGGATGTCGACGAAGTCCGGTTGCTCGAACGCCTTCATCGTCTGGGCTACCGCCCGGCCTCCTCGGAGGCCCTTGCGCCCGGCGAGTATCGCGTCACCGAGCAGACCCTCGACATCTACCTCCACGATCAGCCCGACGCGCACACTCAAGCCCTGCCTATCCGTCTGACGCTGGACGGCCGCCGCGTGGTCGAGATCCTCTCGCTGGTCGACGGGGCGCCGATTTTCCCGGTGTCGCTCGAGCCGCAGCTCATCAGCGGCGTGCGCGGCGAGTCGCGCCAAGTGCGCGAGTGGCTTCCGCTCGCGTCGATCCCGAAGCCGGTGATCGATACGGTGCTGGCCGTCGAGGACCACCGCTTCTACTCGCATCCCGGCATCGATCCGGTGGCGGTGGGGCGGGCCGTCTGGGCTAATCTCGTGAAGGGCGAGGTCGTGCAGGGCGGCAGCACCATCACCCAGCAACTCGCCAAGAACCTCTTTTACACGCCGCAGCGGACCTTCGTGCGGAAGATCAAGGAATCGATCGCTGCCCTGGTCCTGGAGGCCAAGTATCGGAAAGACGAGATTCTCGAGAGCTACCTGAATGAAATTTACCTGGGGCAGGCCGGATCCGTCGCCATCTACGGTGTGGGCGAGGCGGCGCATCGGTACTTCGGAAAATCGGTCGACGATCTGACGATCGAGGAAACGGCGCTGATCGCCGGCATGATCAAGGGCCCCAACACCTATTCGCCGGTCCGGGACCTGCGGCTGGCCAAACAACGGCGCGACGTGGTATTGCGCCGACTGCGGGACGAGGGCCGCATCACCGAGGAGCAGTGGAAGGCGGCCATTAACACGCCGGTTCGGGTGTCGCCTCCGCAGGACAGTCTGGCAGACGCGCCGTACTTCGTCGATTATGTGCTCCGACAGTCCGAGGAAACGGCCGATGCGGCGCTGCCCGACGGGACGAGAGTCTATACCACGCTCGATCCCATCCTGCAACGGATCGCCGGTGAGGTCCTGCAGAACGGCCTCGCGCGGCTGGAGACGACCTATCCCAAGTTGAAACGCACGGACCTGCCGCTGCAGGGCGCGTTGGTGGCGCTGGATCCCAGGACCGGCGGCATCCTGGCGATGGTCGGCGGGCGGGAGTATCGGGCCAGCCAGTTCAATCGGGCCGTGCAGGCCAAGCGGCAACCGGGCTCGCTCTTCAAGCCGCTGGTGTATTTGGCCGCGTTCGAGGCGACGAGAGACGCTGGGTCGGGCGCCGTCACGCCAGCCAGCCTCATCCTCGATGCGCCGGTGACATTCGAGTCGCCGGCCGGACCATGGTCGCCCCAGAACTACGACCGCCAGTTCCGCGGCGCGGTGACGATCCGGGCCGCGCTGGAACAATCCCTCAACGTGCCGGCGGTGCGGGTCGCGCAGACGGTCGGCGCCAAGCGCATCGTCCGACTGGCGCATGATCTGGGAATCAAGAGCCCGCTGGACCACAACCTGTCGCTCGCGCTGGGCAGTTCCGCCGTCTCGTTGCTGGAAATCACCGCGGCCTTCGGCGTGCTGGCGCACAACGGGCTGGCGGCGCAGCCGTCGTCGATCAGGTCCGTCGCGGCGCCGAACGGAGACCCGCTGTGGCACGCGCTACCCGATCGGCGCCAGGCCGTGTCGCCACAGGCGGCCTACCTGGTCACCTCGCTGCTGAAAGGCGTCATCGATCGCGGCACCGCAGCCAGGGCCAGGGCGATGGGGCTCAAGAGCGTCGTGGCAGGCAAGACCGGCACGACCGACGGGTATCGCGACGCTTGGTTCGTCGGGTACACGCCGGAGATTGTGATCGGGGTATGGGTCGGGTTCGACGACGAACAGCCGCTCGGCCTCACGGGGGCGCAGGCCGCGCTACCGATCTGGACGGAGTTCGCCCGCCGGGTGATTCCATCCAATTCTCCCGATTTCACCGCGCCGTCCGGCGTGGTGACCCGCGAAATCGATCCGCAGACCGGCCAGCTCGCCACCTCGAAGTGTCCGGAGCGAACGCCGGAGGTCTTTATCGAAGGCACCGAGCCGACGGTCTACTGCGAAGTCCATGGCGAAGGCTTCTGGGACCGGATCAAGCGGACCTTCAGCTTCTTCTGATCCTTCCGCCGCTTGCGTGAATCCCGGCTGCCCGGCATGCGACGCCGCGGGAAAGCTGTCGGAAAACGACGGAAGTGTTGACGAACCTGCAAGGTTGTCGCATCTTCGGAGATAGATATTTGAAAGGGAACGTTCCGTGAGACCCGCATGATTCCTCCGCCAATTCCCACCGATGAGGCCCAGCGCCTGGCCGCGCTGCAATCGCTCCACATCCTCGACACTCCGCCGGAGGAACGGTTCGATCGCATCACGCGTCTCGCGCGACGCCTCTTCGACGTGCCGATCGCCTTGATCTCGTTGGTGGATGCGTCGCGGCAGTGGTTTAAATCCCGCGCTGGCCTCGATGTCGCGCAGACTCCCCGGGAGATTTCTTTTTGCGGGCACGCGATCCTCGGCCAGGGGGCGTTCGTGGTCCAGGACGCCCGGGTCGATCCTCGCTTCTCCGACAATCCGCTGGTGACCGGCGAGCCCGCGATTCGTTTCTACGCGGGGTGGCCGCTGGCCGATCCCGCCGGCCATCGATTGGGTGCGCTCTGCCTCGTCGATCGCCGGCCTCGACAGTTGAGCGAAGCCGATCTGCAGGTCTTGCGCGATCTAGCCTCATTGGCGGAGCGGGAGCTGACCAACCGCGAACTCCTCGAGGCTTTGACCCGCTTGCGGGCGAGCGAGGAACGATACGCGTTGGCGGTGCGCGGCACCTCCGACGGCCTATGGGATCGCAACATCCTGACGAACACTGAATACTGGTCACCCCGCTTCAGGGAGTTGGTAGGCTATCATGAGTCGGAACTGCCGAGCACCTTCGAATCGTTCGTCTCTCTCCTGCATCCCGACGATGTGGACCGGGTGACTTTGGCCATCCGCGCGCACCTGGAACGCCGCGACCCATACGACATCGAATATCGCTTGCGGACCAAGAGCGGGTCGTACCGGTGGTTTCGGTCACGCGGCCAAGCGGTGTGGAACGAAGCCGGCCGGCCGGTTCGCATGGCCGGCGCGATCACGGACATTACGGATCGTAAGTCAGCCGAAGAGGAACTGCGCGCGACCAAGAAGCTGCTGCGGGCGATGCTGGATCATACGCCGGCCGTCGTCTATGCGAAGGACCTGAACGGCCGGTATCTCTTCGTCAACCGCCGTCACGAGCAGGTGTTCGGCCGGACGAACGAAGAAACGGTCGGTCGGAGCGATGACGAGCTGTTCCCGGGCCAGCCGATCGCGGTCTATCGGGCGCATGACCGCGAAGTGCTCGCGACCCTCAAGGCGATCGAATACGAGGAAACCGCCGTCCAGGAAGGCCGGCGTCATACCTACCTGTCGGTGAAGTTCCCTTTGCTGGACCCATCCGGCCGGCCGTTCGGCGTCTGCGGCGTTTCCACCGACATCACCGATCGCAAGGAAGCGGAGGAGGAACTCCGAGAACTCACGGATCGGCTCCAGGCGATCGTGCGGGCCTCGCCGGTCCCGGTCGTCGCCATCGATCCCGACGGCATCGTGAACATGTGGAATCCGGCCGCGGAGCGCATCTTCGGCTGGAGCGAGGACGAAGTCGTCGGCCGCCCCGTTCCCTTTGTGCCCGACGACAAGCGGGAGGAATTCCGGGCTCTGCGCGAACGGGTGCTCCGCGGCGAATCGCTGTTCCAATTGGAATTGCAACGGCGGAGAAAGGACGGGACGCCGATCGTGGTGAATCTGTCCGCCGCACCTCTACGGGATGGGGGAGGGAACATTCACGGCATCATGGCGGTCTTGGAGGACGTGACGGAACGAAAACGATTGGAAGAGCAACTGCGGCAGGCGACGAAAATGGAGGCGATCGGGCGGTTGGCGGGCGGGGTGGCGCATGACTTCAACAACATGCTGACAGCGATCCGCGGCTACAGCGAGCTGTTGGTCGCGGACTTGCCGGCGGGCGATCGGAAGCGGCGCCAGGCGGAAGAAATTCTCAAGGCGGCGGAGCGGGCGGCGTCGTTGACACAGCAGTTGCTGGCGTTCAGCCGGCGACAGGTCATTCAACCGAAAACAGTGGACCTCAATGCGTTGCTCACGAACCTGATGGGTATGCTGCGACGAGTGATCGGCGAGGACGTCCGGTTGGTCGCCCATCTGGACCCTGGGCTCTGGCCGGTCACGGCCGATCCGGGACAACTGGAACAAGTGGTGGTGAATTTGGCGGTGAACGCGCGGGACGCGATGCCGCAGGGCGGCGTGCTGACGATCGAGACGGCGAACGTGCGGAACGAATCGTCAAGCGGGGATGGGCATGCCGGCGGAGGTCCGGACGCCGTCCAGCTCACGGTCCGCGACACGGGCTCGGGCATGGACGCCGGGACCTTGATTCGCATCTTCGAACCGTTCTTCACCACAAAGGAGTTGGGAAGGGGCACCGGCTTGGGACTTGCCACGGTGTACGGGATCGTGGAGCAGAGCGGCGGCACGATCACCGCGGACAGCGCGCCTGGCCAGGGCACGACCTTCACCATCCGGTTCCCGCGTGCGCAGTCGTCGGCCTCGGAAGCGCGGACGCGCGACGACCCGGCCGAGGTCCTCACCGGCACCGAGACGATCCTGGTGGTGGAGGATGAGCCTTTCGTCCGCGAGCTTCTGAAGGAGTTGTTGGCGAGCCGCGGCTATCAGGTGCTGGAAGCCGCGTCGGCCGCCGAAGCCCTGGCCCGCTGCGAGGCGTACCACCGGCCGATCCATCTGTTGCTGACCGACGTGGTGATGCCCGAGATCAACGGGCGGCAACTGGCGCAGATGCTCGTCGTCAAGCGGCCCGAGATGCGGGTCCTCTTCATGTCCGGCTACACGGATGACGCGGTTCTGCGGCACGGGGTGCAGAACCGCAGCGAGGCGTTCATCCAGAAACCCTATACGCCGGAAGCGCTGCTGAAAAAAATTCGCGACGTTCTGTCGACTGATCGGTGACGGCTCCGGTCGTTTTCTCTCCACCCTGTCTCCCGCAGGCGGGCTGTCGACATTTCGGGTTTTCGTCGATTTCTCGGGCGAGTACGGGTATTTTCGGGAGCAACGCGCCGTCGATCTCTTCGCCGGGCGCTCTCTCCGGACGGGGCTGATGATCGCCGAGATTTTCGATCCCGCCAACTACATCCTGAGCCTGTATGCGCTCCCGACCTTCATCAGCTCGACGGCGCTGGCATTGCTCGGTCTGCTGGTCCTCCTGCGGGAGCGCGCATCCCGGGAAAGCGCGTTGTACTGTCTGATGAGCCTGACCGTTACGGTGTGGCTCTTCGCCTTTTCGTGGATGTACTGCGCCGAGGAGAAAACGGTCGCGCTTTGGTGGGCGAGAGCGGCCTACCTGGGCATCCCCTTCGTCTGCTCGGCCGTCTATCACTTTACGGTCTCGGTCCTACGCCTGTATGAGCGACGTAAGAGGTTCGTGTGGGCCGGATGGGCCATGTCCGCGGTCTTTTCGGCGACGGCGCTCTGGACGGACGATTTGATCAGCGGCGTCGATCGGTACTGGTGGGGCTATTACCCGGAGTACGGCCGGCTCGGCGCACCGTTCACCGCGTTCTTCGCGCTGATGTCGCTGATCAGCCTGCGGCACTACTGGAACGAATACCGCAAGGCGAAGCCGGGCGTTCACCGCAATCGGGTGCAGTGGTTTCTGATCGCGTTCGCCATCGCCTCGCTGTCCTGGGTGGATTACCTGCCTAAATACGGAGTCGAGTTGTATCCCTTCGGCTACGCAGCGCTCGTCGGGTGGCTGCTCTTCGTCGAGCGTGCCATCTGGCGCTACCAACTCGTCGATCTCACACCGGCGTTCGCCGCGGATCAGATCATCCGGACGGTGGCGGACCCGTTGTTAGTGCTCGACCAGGAGGGCGTGGTGCAGGTGGTCAATCAGGCGGCGTGCTGCCTGTTCGGTCGCACGGAAGCGCAAGTCGTCGGCGCGCCTCTCGCCGCGATCAGCGCCGACTTCCTTCCGGCAGAACGTCTCGAGACGCTGCTCCGCACCGGGCAGAACATGAGCTACGAGGTTGCCTATCGCGACGGGCGCGGCGAGCCGGTGGCCCTCGACGTGTCCGCGTCCGTGAAGCGCGGCCGGTCCGGCCGCGCCGTCGGCGTCGTCTGCGTCGCCCGGGACATGACGGCGCGCAAGCGCGCCGAGGACGCCCTGCGGGCGAGCGAGGAGCGCTTCCATTCGGTCGCGCAGTCGGCCACTGACGCCATCATTTCGGCCGACGGCCGTGGCCGGATCCAATTCTGGAACAAGGGCGCGGAGGCCATCTTTGGGTATACCGAAGACGAAGTGATGGGGCGTCCGTTAGCGATGCTGATGCCGGAGCGGTATCGGGAGGCCCATCAAAAGGGTCTCGAACGGGCTTACGCGACCGGCGAGCGCCGGGTCGCCGGAAAGACGATCGAGCTGAACGGCTTGCGGAAAAACGGGCGGGAGTTTCCCTTGGAACTTTCGCTGTCGATGTGGAAAGCGGGCGGCGACACGTGTTTCAGCGGGATCATCCGCGACATCACCGAGCGGAAACAGGCGGAAGCCCGGCTCACAGAGGCCGCGTATTACGATTTTCTCACCGGTCTGCCGAACCGGCGCTTGTTCATGGAACTGCTCGCGCAGGCGATCGCGCGCGCCCGCCGCATCGAGAAATCGGCGGCGGTGCTGTTCCTGGACCTCGACAACTTCAAGCTGATCAACGATACGCTGGGCCACGTGGAAGGCGACGCGGTGTTGAAGATCGTCGCCAACCGGCTCACCGGCTGCGTGCGCCAAACCGACGCCGTCGCGCGTGTCGGCGGGGAAAGTGCCGGCGACACGTCCGCGTTGTCGGCGTCCGACCGCGAGGGCAACGTCGTCGCCCGCCTAGGCGGAGACGAGTTCACATTTCTCCTGGAGGGCATCCACTCCGCGCGGGATGTGGAGCGGATCGCGCAACGGGTTCTCGACGCCGTCGCCAAGCCGATCAGACTCAAAGGCCACGAGTTGGTGCTGACGGCGAGTATCGGGATCGTGCTGTATCCGGGCGATGGGACCGACCGGGAGAGCCTGATCAAGAACGCCGATGTCGCGATGTACTCGGCCAAGCGACAGAAAAACACTTTCCGGTACTATTCGCCGGACATGAACGCCCGCGCGGTCGAGCGGCTCAATCTGGAAGCCGACCTGCGGCGCGCGCTGGACCACGGAGAATTCGAACTGTATTATCAGCCCTTCGTCGACGCCCGTACCGGCCTGATCAGCGGCGTGGAAGCGTTGGTCCGGTGGCACCACCACGAGCGCGGGCCGATCCCGCCCGACACATTCATCCCGCTGGCCGAGGAGTCCGGCCTGATCGTCCCGTTGAGCCAGTGGACCCTACGAACCGCCTGCATTCAGGTCGGCGCCTGGCGCGCTCGCGGATTCCCGTCCCTGCGGGTGGCGGTCAACTTGTCGCGGAGCCTCTGCCAGCACCACAACCTGATCGATCTGATCGAGCCGGTGCTCAAAGACACCCGCCTGGCGCCTGAAGGGCTGGAACTGGAACTGACGGAGAGCGTGCTGATCCAGGATCGGGAGCGCGCTGTCTCGATGTTGCGCGCGCTGTCCGTCTCTGGGATCCGCATTTCCATCGACGACTTCGGCGTGGAATATTCGTCGCTCAGCTATCTGCGTCAATTGCCGATCACCACGTTGAAGATCGATCAATCTTTCGTCCGCGAAGTCACGTCGAACCGAAACGATGCGGCGATCGTGCAAACGATCATCACGCTGGCCCGCTGCCTGAAGCTGACCGTGATCGCGGAGGGTGTGGAGACGGACGCGCAGGCGGCGTTCTTACGCGACCAGCAGTGCGACGAATTACAGGGCTATTACTTCTACCGGCCGATCCCGGCGGAGGCGATGACGGGGATTCTGAGGGCCGAAGGCGGAGCAAATGGCTAGCGCTGAGTTCTGAGGGGTGCAGATCGGGAACGGCGGCGCCTTCCAGCTCAGGAACGGCGGCCGTCCGGGTCGCTCGTGCCGACCGGATGAGCGTGGCGCGGATGAAGGTGGCCGCTCCGATGAGGACGGGCCGGACGGTCGCAGCGGACCGGCTCCCGGCTCGGCTCGTGATCCGGATGCAGGTGTGTCGCGAGCGTTCGCCCGGCGTGGGTGTGATCGACCGGACGCGACGCCGAGCCGGCCTCGGCCGTCTGTTGTTCGGTCAACGTTCTCAGGCGGGCGGTGTTCCTGGCCAGTCCGATGATGAGGAAGGCCAGCGAGCCAAAAAACAGCAGACGCCACGGCGAGGGATCTTCCCACAGGTCCAGCAACGTGATCGTGAGCTCGCGATCCATCAGCATCGACACCATGACGCAGGGAAAGACCACGCCCAGACTCCGCCGCCAGAACGTCTCCTGATTCCATCGCGCCACCGCGCCACCTCCTGGGTGCTCAAGCTCGAGGCAAAAGGAGCCGCGACGATACCAGAAACGAAGCGGCGGTGTCACGCGTTTTTCTCCCCGGCCGCTCGCGCGCCACAATGGAGGCGCGCGTGTCCGTTCTCTATATATTGTGGTACAGCTAGACGGGCAGTCGATGACTGTGTCGCGAAGCTGACAGGTGTAGAGGCGATTTCATACAGTCGTCGCCTTGGCGCCGCCGCGATTCGTGGCTTCGTCAGGCAGAACCCGTCTTGCGACGGGCCGTGAAACCGCTTGTCCTGCGAGGCCGAAGGCGGCGTAGCCCCATGGAGTGTTCCAACAAAGACGGGGAGGTGACGCGTGTGGCATCCACCTTGCTGCCTGGTACGTACGGTCCATTGTCACGCCAGGAGAGGGGCATGATTTTCGGCATTCATCTCTGGGCGGATTGATCATAAGAAGGAGGTCTTCTATGCAGACGAACCGTCTACTGCTTGCTTCTCTGGTCGCGCCGGCGTTGGTCTGTGTCGTGCTGGCTTCCTCGCCCGCGTCGGCCGAGATGTACGTCGGCGGGCAGCTGGGTTTCACGATTCCGGAGGATTTGGGTGGAGTCAGGGAAGTTGGAGGAAATATCCGTCTCACCGACCTCGATCTCAACAACTCGTTCACTTACGGCGCCAAGGTCGGCTATTTTCTGGAGCAGGCCAAGTGGCTGGGGTTCGAGGCCGACCTCTACACGACGACACCGCATCTCGAAGGGCAGGACGCGACACGGACGACCGCGGCCGGAGTCTCATCGAATTCTCGGGTGGTCGGAGCCCTGACCAGAGTGACGACCCTGGCCTTCAGCCTCGTCGCGCGCTACCCGGGCGAACGCTTCCAGCCCTATGCCGGCCTGGGCATGGGCGTGTATTTCGCCAAAGCGACCCAGGCCTTCGCCCGCGACACGGATTCGGCTCCGGGGTTCCACCTGCTGGGCGGGGCGCGGTTGTTCGTGAGCAAAGAAGTCGCGTTGTTCGGGGAATACAAGTACGACCGCGCGACGTTCCGATTCCGCGATCTCGACATGAACGGCGCCGGTTCAGGCCCTGGGCTGATCGGCGATTATCAGGCGCACACCCTCGTGATCGGGATTTCCTATCACTTCTTCTGAAGAACCGTGCTAGGATAGTCCCGTCGGCGGCCGGTCAGGGTCGAGCTGGAAGCACGGGAGCGTTGGCGTGGACCTCATCAGGAAGAAGAACGGACCTTCTCCGTCCGAAGAAAACATCACGTTCCTGGCGCGCGGCGTGGAGCTGAGAGGCGCCATCCGCGTCGACGGCACGGTGCGGATCGACGGGCTCCTCGAAGGCGAGATTCACACCAAGGGCACGGTGGTGGTCGGCGACGAGGGCATCGTGCGGGGCACCGTCAACACCGGCACCTTCGTGAGCAGCGGCAAGGTCAAGGCGAACGTGAATGCGACGGAGAAGGTGCAATTGCTGAAGCCGGGCGTCTTGATCGGCGAAGTGCGCGCGCCGATCTTCTCGATCGAGGAAGGCGCCTATTTCCAAGGGCTCTCGGACATGGGGCCCTGTCCCTGGACCGACCAGTCGCCGCAAACCTCCAATAACGTGCACGACCTCACCGCCCACCGCAGCAAAGCTCCGGCTGTCTCCGAGAAGCGGTCCGATCTCTGACGCGCGTCCTCCAGTCTTATCCTCGTTTCTTTCGACCGACATTCGTGCGGCCATGGCCGCTCCGTCCGGCCCGAAGCCCGTCCGGCGCGCGCTGGGCGGAACGCGGAATCGGCCCGATACTCTTCAACCGGCGAAGGTCCTCCAGGACCGGCATGTCCTCGAGATCCTTCTCGGTCAGTCGGTCCCACGCGATACCTGCGGGTGGAGGGGGCGGGTCCGTGACGGTGATCGTCTGCGTCGGGGTGACGATGACCGAGAGCGGAAGATCGGTCTCGTCCCAGGGAAACTCATCGACGAGTTGCAGGTCGTGGACGGTGGTTGCGACCGGCACCGGCGGATGGCCGAGCTCGCGGAGGATCGCGTACTCTAGGTCGCTGTAGCCTTCGCCTTTCCCGCAGCGACGCCCGATGGGCGTGACGCCACCGATCCGCACACGATCGCATCCAGCCGGGGCAGGTCTTCCAGCGGCACGTCTTCCGCCCATGCCCGACTTGTCGAGAGCGCCGCCGCCGCGGCGATCTTGTCTATCGGAATCTTGGCGGGATCGAGCCGCTTGAAGCCGGCCCGCAGGCGCGGCGTCGGCACGAACACGACGATGCCCCGGCGAAGCGCTTCTTCGCGGACGTACCGCTGCGGCGCGTCTGGGTTCACCTTGATCCGTTTGGCCTTCTTCCACGGCTCCAGCTCGAACAGGCGCCGCGCCGCTTCCCGGGCGCCGGCAAAGTTGGGAATGCGCCCGTGGGGAGGAAACGGGAAGCGGGCCGCCCCGTCCCGCTGCAGCCGGTCCCAGACCGCCTGTCGCGCATCGGCTTTCGTCTCAAACCGCTGCATGTCCAAGGTTCGTGACAAGGCCGGACCTTTCTGCTATGTAGCTACGGGCTCTCACCGTCCTGCGCAAAACGGATATGACCCGCCAACAACTCTTCTCGATCGCCTTCTTCGCCGTGCTGGTGCTGTTGCTGTACCAGATCGGACTGATGTTCCGCCCGTTCCTCTTTCCCATCCTGTGGGCGGTCATTCTGGCACACCTGACCTTTCCGGTTCACGCGAGGCTTTCATCCTGGATGGGAGGCAGAGAGACCCTCTCCGCGGCGCTGCTGACGCTGGCCATCATCGCGCTCGTCGTGATGCCGCTGCTGCTCCTGGGCGTGATGCTGGTCAAGGAAGCGCGCGGCGCGGAACAGGCGGTGCGGGGCTGGATCGTGTCCGGCGGCATCGAACGGCTGCCCGACCAGTTGGCGCGACTGCCGATCGGAGGGGATCTGCTCAGGGACGCGATCCGGCAGGCCGAAACGAAGCAAGGGAACTTGGAGTCGTTCTTCCTCTCCAGCGCGAGGACGGTGAGCGAGTTCCTGGTCAATGAAGTGAGCGACCTCATCCGGAACGTGTTCCTCCTCGTCGCGGATTTTCTGGTCATGGTCGTCACCCTGTTTTTCTTCTTTAAGGACGGCAGACGATGGCTGTCTTCGGCGTACGAACTCATTCCGCTCGACGCCGCGCACAAGCAGAAAATCTTCCGACGGTTGGATCAAACGGTTCGGGCGGTGGTGAAGGGGTTGTTGCTGACCGCCATCGCCCAGGGACTCCTGGCCGGCGTGGCGTATTGGGCGCTCGGCGTGCCGTTCCCGGTCGTGCTCACGGCGCTGACGATGCTGCTCGCGCCGTTGCCGTTCGGGGGAACGGCGTTGGTGTGGGTGCCCGTCGCGCTGTATCTCTTCTGGGTCGGGCCGGTCGGGAAGGCGCTGGTGATGCTGGCGTGGGGCGCCGGCGTCGTCACCACGGTGGATAACATTCTCAAGCCCGTGTTGATCGGGCAGGGAGCGCAGATTCCGGTCTTCCTCTTGATGTTCAGCGTGCTCGGCGGGCTCGCGTTGTACGGCGTGATCGGCATCTTTCTCGGCCCGATCCTGGCCGGCCTGCTGATCACGACTCTCCAGATCTACCGTGAGGAATACTCCGGCCGGGACGCGTTGCCGGCTCCCGCGTCAGAGTCGGACTGACGCCTCGGGCCTGCACTCGGCACCGTCTTCTCTCACTCTAGCGGGATCGTGATCGCAATGCCGCCCATCACGTCGTTCAGCTTGAAGTCGCGCTTGGGGCTCAATGGGTGGCTGTTGTGACAGCTCACGCAGGCCTTCGATACGGCGCGGTCGGCGTACACGGCCTGAAAATATCGTTTGCGGCCGCTCGTGACGATGCCGGTGAACGGGCGACCCGGTTGGGCGGTGACCGTTTCCAACGCCTTGCGTTCCAGCGGGGTCGCCGGCGCATTCCGTTGGTAGATCGGCCACAGGCTGATCAGCCGGTAGCGGATTCCACCGCCGCCTTCGGCGACCAGCTTGCCGGAATGCTGGAGGAACTGAGCGGGCAAGGGAAGCGCGTTGTTCTGCTCCCAATGTTCTTCGGCGGACACGATGCCCTTCTCCTGCATCCGATTGACGATCATCGTCGTGTAAATGGTCCGGTCCGCCTGAATCACTGCGTGGACATAATCGGCGACCTTCTCCGGGGGGATGCCGGCCGGAAGGCCGCCGGCGTCTTTGGCGTGCAACGCGACGGCGGCGACACCGAGGCCCGCCGCGACAACGGCGGCGAGCGCGCAGCAGCCACCCGCTCTCCTGAACCCGCTCATGGCGTCCGTTCCTCCTTCTGCGAGAGGGCGTCGGCGGCGGGAAAGGTGATCCAACAGGTGACGCCCTGGCCCTCCACGCTTTCCAAGCGGATCTCGCCGCCGAACTTGACGATGATGCGCTTCGCGATCGTGAGGCCGAGCCCGGACCCTTCACCCTGCGGTTTGGTGGTAAAGAAGGGATCGAAGACCTTGGTCAAGTGCTCTTGCGGGATACCCGGACCGGTGTCGCGGATCATGATGGTGATCGCCGACGCGTCGCGTTCCGTGCGCAGCACCAGCGAACCCTTGCCTGGCATGGCCTGGACGGCGTTGGCCAGGACGTTGGCGAACGCCTGGCGGAGTTCGTCGGGCAGGGCGCTGACGCGTAGGTGCGGCTGATAGTATTTCTGAATCTCGATGCCCAGGATCTCGGACCCGCTCTGCACGATCGCCCAGGCCTGATCGAGTTGCGCGTTCACGTCCACGGGCACGCGCTGGTCCTTGGCCTCCCGGATCGTCTGGCCGGCGAAATCGCGGATGACGGCGGCCATCCGCCGGCCGTGCTCGACGATGTCTCTGGCGTAGGATTTGATCCGGCTCAGGTCCGTCTCTTCCTGAATGGCCTCGCCGAGTCCGAGAATGCCGAACAACGGGTTGTTCAATTCGTGCCCGATGCCGGCCGTGAGCACGCCGAGGCTGCCGGATTTCTCCGCCTGAATGAGCTGATCCTGAAGGCGGCTCTCTTCGGTCGCATCCCGTAGGACGAGTCCGATCCGACGACCCTCGCCGGGACGGCCGCCCAAACTGAACCATTCGTACCGGTAGAGGTGCTGGCCGAGTTGAAGTTCGCGCCGCTTGCCTCGCGCGGAATGGGCCAGCGCGGGCGCGAGCGGGTCGCGGGCCTCGCCCAACGGGCCGATGTCCGGCGCGCCGGCTCCCTGCAGCGCCCCGTTGCCGGCGCTGAGGAGTTCCTGGCGCAGCCGTTGTTGCACGGACGGGGTGACGCGCAGCAGGTCGAACAGCGTGGTCGGGCGCGGTGCGTCGCCTTCCGCAAACGTGAACGCGTCCTTAGAGGCTCGATTCATGTACTGGACCTGCTCGGCCTGGTCGACCATGATGATGGGGGTCGGCACGGCGTCCAGGATCTGATCCGTCGATTTCTGCAGGTACTGGACTTCCTGACTTTTCAATTCCACTTGGGTGGTCAATCCGGCGAAGGCGGCTTCCAGTTGGGCGTTCATCCGGTTGATCTCTTCGGCCAACTCTTCCAGTTCGTCACCGGTCCGGATGGTGAGCCGGTCGCGCAATTCGCCCCGACCGATCGAGCGCGCCGCTTCCTGTAATTGACGAACCGGGGTGACGATCCGGCCGGCGGCGAAAGAGCCCAGCATGATCAGCAGCCCGACGGCGACCAGGCCGAAGACCGACAGCCAGGTGAAGAGATGGCGGATGGGCGAGAACAGTTCGCTCGAGGATTGCCAGACGAATGTATGCCAGGCGGTGTCGGAGGACCCGTTGGTGGCCCGGCTCGTTTCCGGCAGCGGTGCGAAGCCGATGATGGACGACGTCCGGCCGCCGTGCCCGTCGCTGGGTGCGTTCACCCAGCCGGGCTCCAGCGGCGTGACGAGCGGAATCAGCGCGGTGTCCGCCAGACGCACGCCGGTGGGCAGGATCGGGCAGTTCATCACGATGCCCCGGCTGTCGATCAACATCACGTGGCCGGTCTTGCCGAACCGGATCGGCGAGATAGAGGGCGAGAAGAATTCCTTCGCGTCCAGGACTCGGTGCAGGACGCCGATCGCTTCGTAGCGGATGCTGTCCATCACCGGCACCGAAAGGGTGAAGACGTAGGTCCCGATGCGGTCGTCGAACGCGACGTCTTCGATGTAGGTGGTGCCGACGCCTTTATTGAAGGCGCCCTGCCACCACGCGGCCTCGCCGTTCGCGTACGGGGTGTCCGCGTTCAGGCTCGCCACCAGGGCGCCCATCTTGTCCGTGAGGAACAGAGCTTTGGTGGCCGAACGCACGGCTTCTGGGAGAGGTTGGCCGGGATCGCTGTTCGAGCCGGTGTAGTACTGGCGCAGGAGACGTGCGAGCTTGTTATCGGTGATGTCTTTGACCAAGGCCGGGTCGCGGGCGAGCCACCGGGTGGCCTGCGCCTCGATCGCCGCGCGCGCCTGGTCTTCCGAAAGGGATTCGATCCGGTCCCGCCGCCGTTCCAATTCGGCCACGATGGCGGGATCGATCGCGATGCGCGAGGTGCGGGCGACCTCCTCGCCGACGACGAGATCGAGCTTCCTGGCCGTCTCGGTGGCGAGGGCCTTGAAGCTTTCGCCGCTGACTTCGCGGATTTCGCGGGAACCCTGCAGGAAGGACATGAGGAGGCCGGCGAAGAGGGGTACCACGCCCACCAACAGCATGGAGAGGATGAGCTTGCCCTTCAACCCCCAGCGGAGGCGGCGTCCTGTGAGCGGTCCGTCACGGATCATGGTCCATTCTCCGGCGGAACCGGTTCGGCCGGCGGGAGCTCGATGCGGAAGGTCGAACCGGCGCCCACGCGGCTGTCCACGTGGATCTTGCCGTGCAACTTGGTCACGACGGCCTTCGCATTATACAAGCCCAAGCCCGTGCCTTTCCCCGGCGGCTTCGTCGTGAAAAACGGCTCGAAAATCCGCCCGATCAAGTCCTGCGGGATGCCGCCCCCGGTGTCCGACACGCTGGCGGTCACGACGCCGTTCTCGCGGCCGGTCCGGAGCGTGAGCAGACCGCCCTGCTCCATGGCCTGGACGGCGTTGGAGATCAGGTTCACGAAGATGTGCAACAGCTCGTCCGGGTTCCCCGTCACGATTGGGTCGGGCGCGTAGCGCCGCATCACCGTGATGTCCTGAAAGGTGACGGCATGGCGGGCGATCCTCAGCGCTTCGTCCAGCTTGACGTTCAGATCGACGCGCGCGGATGCTTCGCCGACGGATCGTCTCGCGTAGCGCGTGAGATCGCGGCAGACCGCGCTGGTGCGGTTGACGGCCTGGATGATGTCCCGCGCATGCTCCCGCACGACCGCCGGGTTCTGTTCTTCGAGCAGATGCTCGGCGAGACCCAGGATCAGTTGCAAGGGATTGTTGATGTCGTGCGCGATACCGGCGGCGAACGAGCCCAGTCCGGCTAGTTTCTCGGCATGAAAGAGTTCGGCCTGCAGTTTGGACTGGTGTTGAACCAGAGTCCAGAGCAGTCGGGAGACCGCGCCGCTCAGCACCTCGGTGCCGGGACCCTTGTGGGCGAGGACGAACCGCTCCGTCTCGGGGTCTCCCGTGACATCCAGGATGAGACTGACGCCGTGATTCGCGATGAGATCACCGATTCCGTCGGTGACCGGAACGTTGAGATCCTTCGCCCGCTGCAGGCCGGGCGCCAGAGGATTTTTGTCCGTGATCCCGACGATGACGATGCCCGGAACCTGGTGCAACAGATCCAGGAGAGCGGTCCCGCCCTTGCCGGCGCCCAATATGGCCACCTTCGTGGTGTGGGATGGATCCATCGCGCGCACGCTTGTTCGCCGACCCGGGGACGTCCAAAGGTTGGAACGTCCCGCGCCGCCCCGCCGCCTTCCGAAGGAGACATCGTCGTCAGAGATGCGCGATCTCCCGCTGTTCCATGGCGCGGGCGACGGCGGCCTTCAGTTTGTCCCCTTCCACCGGTTTGACCAGGTAGTCCACCACGCCGTCTCTCATCAATGACGTCGCCATGTCGGTGTCGGGGAAGCCGGTCAGGACGATCAGCGGAACGCGCGGGTATTCTTTCCGGAAATACGCGATGGCTTCCACGCCGTTGATCTTGGGCATGCGGATGTCGCAGATGACGACGTCCAACATCACGCGATTTTCGCCCGTGTTGATGATGTCGATGGCCTTCTCGCCGTTCTCCGCTTCGAGCACGTCGTAGCCGGCCTTCTGCAAGGTCATGCGCACCACTTTTCGGATGTCCGGTTCGTCATCGACCACGAGGATGCGGCCGTTGCCGGTTGAGGAACCGAAAAGAAGATCCGTTTTATACTCCGTCATCTGATCCTCCTTGTCTGTTGGGGTGCACTGCGCCGCTGCCCGACCCGACTCGAGCGTCGTCGTCCCACATCGCAACATCGATGCCGTCGCACATCCGGGCGGATGGATTCAGATTTTCCGCAACTTACAGCGGGACGTTGGATCACCGGCCTGGGCCGCTGGTTGAGATCAACCATGCGCGCGCGAAAAGCACCACCGTCCACAGGCGCCAGGCGTACCGTGACGTTCAATCCGCCGGCGTCGTCGCGTGGCTACCGTGACCAGATGCTCCGGATGACCAACACCATGCCGACCGCGATGAGCGCGATCGCCGTCACGATTGTCAGCGCCATGGTCCAACCCTCCTGCCGCGCGACTTAGGACATCGTTGCATCTCGATTACCGCAACATCTGTACCAGTACCAGACCTGAGGTGACGCTCCTGACCGGGGCGCGTTGGAAGGCTGCAAATTTTCAAGAAGGTTCAGACGAGTGTGAGGATCTCTCCTCAGCATGCGGTCTTCCGAAGCGCGCGGCGAGGCGTATCGAAACCGATACCCCGGCGTATACGATTCGATAACGGTGAAGAGCGGTTTTCGGGCCGTCGGCGGCAAAAATGAACCAAGAGCAAGCGGCGAATAGCTCAGAGCTATTTGCTGCCCGCTAGTCGCTGTTTTCGAGGAATTGCGTTTGGCGCGGGGAGTGGGGTATTTTTACGTCGTCACTTCGAGCCCGATGATCACGCAGGACGCGCTGACCGACTATATTCGGCAGGTCATGCCGGATGCGACGGTGTCGGTGACTGATCGCACCGGGACGATGGACCATCTCATCATCACGGTGGTATCGGATCACTTTAAGGGCAAGAATTTGCTGGACCGGCATCGCATGGTTTATCAGGCCCTGGCGGCGCCGATGAAGGATGGCCGGATCCATGCGTTGGAGATCACGGCTCGGACGGCGGATGAAACGTGAGTTTCAGCCGGTAGCGAATAGCGAGTAGCCGAGAGCCAACAGCCGATTGATCGCAGGAAGGAGATTGACATGGCGGACCCCATCGAAGAGGAAATCCAGCGCGAGATCAAAACCCACAAGATTCTGATCTATGGAAAAGGGACGAAGACGATGCCTATGTGCGGGTTCACCCGCGAGACGATGCAATTTTTCGACAAGTACGGCTATCCCTACGAAGTCATCGACGTGCTGTCGAATCCCGCCAAGCGCGAAGTCCTCACCAAGATGACCAACTGGCCGACGCTCCCCAAGGTCTTCATCGACGGCCAGTTCTACGGGGACACCGACATCCTGGACCCGATGGAGAAGAAGGGAGAAGTCGAGCCGCTGCTCAAAAAAGCGTTCGGCCGCTAGCCGAACCTCAAGTTCTCAACGCTGTCCTGCCTCGGCTGTTCGCGTTTCAGCAGACAAGATTGTCCTTATGGTGTGCCCCGCTGCGGCGTTATCATTGCAGCGGAACGGCCGTTGCCCTGGCCGATTCCGATGGAAGAAGCGGTAGGGCGAGACGCGGTGTTGAAAAGATGTCTTTCAGATCGATTGCTTGCTCTTATGCCGCTGGTGGTCGGGCTGCTCGCGAGCGCCGCTGCGGCGCGGGCCGAAACGGGGGCCCCGGCCGTGCACTGGGGCGCGTTGGCCTATCCGGACCAATCGCCGACAGTGGCGCTCACGGGAAATTTCAATCGGTTCACCGAATTCAACGGCGAAGGGCGACGTTTCAACAATATCAGGGAGACGATGGGGTTCAATTTCGCTTCCATCAGTTGGACCGAACACTGGAGGCACTGGGAGCACTGGAGCACCAATCTCACCGTCGGTGCCGGTCCGACGGGAAACCAGCCGACCGGTTATCTGCAGAACGAATTCATTCATGATACGGTCTGGGGAATTCCCAAGGTGCCGATCGGCCGGCTGCGGGAAGAAACCGATTTCATGATCGACGGTTCCCTCACGCGCTGGATCGATCTGGGCGCATGGCGGAACGGCCTCTTTGCCGGTGGCGGGGTCTCGACCGGCAGCCTCTATCACGAGGGGTTCGCGCGCGCCGGGTTCCGGCGCGCGCCGCTCGGGTCGTGGATACTGCCTCCGTCATGGGAACAGGCCATTCCGGTTTTCGGTTGGCTGAAGGGGTTTCATCTGTCCGCGATGGTGCGGTACGGACGACTGTATTCGGGCGCCGCCTTTCGCGAGGTCTCACCGGAATCTTACCTGGCTCAGGGATCGATCAGTTGGGGCATCTACGATCCCGCCGACGGGTCACCGTTTTTCGAGATCGAGATCGGCGCGACCATCGATTCCGGCCTTTTCGCCGACTTCAAGGGCAACGCATTGGAAGAGCGGTTCTGGACCGCCGCGGTACGGATCAGGCGGTTCACGTTTGAAACCTGGAACGACCAATTGAATCGCCAGGATTACGGACCGACCTACGGCTTCGCGATCTCCTACGACTTCTCTTCGACCCTGCCGGCATCGCTGCAATGGCGGTAGGTCATTGTCCTCCCGGTTTCATTCCCCCACGTTTCTGGCTCTTCAGGGCTCGAGTAAGGCATTCTTTTCCCTCTTCCTCGATGGGAGAGGGGGAGGATCCCAGCCCTCTCGCCCACGAAGCGGGGGCGAGGGAACGTGCTGGAGGTCTGTACCCACGCAAGATCCGGAAGAAAGGTTTCACCCGTTGCGGTCAGGAATCCTGGGGCACGCGGCCGGCGTGTTTCTAACCCTAATCCGAAAATAATGTCGATCCGCCGACGTGAACTGCCCGCGGGTGGCGCAGCGAACGGGGAGCCCCACCGCGCGCAACGAAAGGGCCCCACTGGGGGATGGGTGGAGTGAGCACGGTGGGGCTGTTTGCCGCGACAGGACCCGCGGAATAGCCCGATGACAGCAAATTTGTTTGCGGATTAGTCTTCATGAGCTATTGGCTCACCCTGCAGGATGAAAATGCGCTATCCTAGCAGCGCCGTGGTCCGAGCAACGTCGGGTATCCCTGGTACCGTGAGTCCGCGATTAGTCTGACGT
>Ga0070741_10003263_pt1 | contig 40800 bp, 41 predicted proteins | sample Coa_R1_4_FD_66440 | JGI IMG/M metagenome (GOLD analysis project Ga0070741, IMG submission 66440) | Surface soil microbial communities from Centralia Pennsylvania, which are recovering from an underground coalmine fire - Coalmine... | ecosystem: Environmental > Terrestrial > Soil > Unclassified ...
CCCCACCTCCCACGCCGTCAGCGGCGGCTGCAGGTTCACCACCGTCAGCGCCGGCCGCCCCTGCGTCTGCACCGCCAGCTCCAGCTCGTGCAGCGACCCCACGAAGTTCGGCTCCCACCCGGAAAGACTTGCAAGCCCACGGATCGGCGCCGCGAGCTCCATCGTCTCGTCAAGAACCAGGACGTTCACGGTTTGCACTCCTCGAAGGATTTGCGCTCCAAACCGGGTATCAGGCAACGCGTATGCCACGCGAAGTTTGCAATATTGGCGTGCACTTATGTCCAACTAGGCAGGAGTTGAAGCCAAAAGCTGGTTGGGGCTGGCGCGATTTTTGTCACCCGCTAGGCTTGCGCTCCTGTCGCTTGCGCACGTACCGCCACGCAACTGCACCGGCCAGCGTGAGGTTCGAGCCCACGAGCATCAGGGTCGAGGGCTCGGGGGTCGGCATCGGCGAATCAATCGGAGCCGGACCGGAGACGAACGTCGGCGGCGCCGCGGTGCCGCCGGGACCGCCCCCACCGCCGAAGGGACCGACGCCGGAAAACGGCCAGTATCCTCCGTTCGGGGCGTTGCCGGTCTGCTCGTCGCCTCCGGCCGATGACGAGGGGCCCGCACCGGATTCCGGGAGGCCGCCGCCCGGCGCGGTCCCGGCATCGGCCAGCATTGCAACCGAGATCGGGCCCGCGCCCGGCAGGTCGACCATCACGGCGCCACCGCCGCCGCTTCCGCCGAGCGCGGCGGGGTCGGCGCCATCTTCGAGCGGGGAGATCCGGGTGAGGTTGCCGGGCCGTCTCGGCGCTTCGCGGTGCGTGCGGCCCCGCTCGGTACGGTGGCCCATCAGCCCGTCCCAGACATCCGTCGACAGCTGCGCGATTGCGGCGGCGCTCCGCGGATCCCGCGGTGCGCCCGAAGGCGCCGCGGCCCCCGGTAGTCCCTGGACGCCGCTGCGGAATGGCCAGAGATAGAGGGGAAGGGCGACCAGCAGCAGGATGGCCAGCAGGATCGCGATCCGGCGCCGGCCCCGCGAAGGCGCGGACCCCGAGTGCGCGGTGCGGCTCATACGGGCGCGAATAGCGAGGGTCATGCCACGGGCTTCAGCCCGGATTCATCCGTCGCGACGCCCGCTTGCGTGGACATCCGGGATCCGAGCAGACCTTGCACGGAATCGCGCCGGGCGCACTGAGTGGCCGGATACCTCACTCAGGGCAAGGCACTACCTATCGCCCGGCCCCGTTGCGGACCCGCGCGGTGCGCCCTAGGATGCGGCCATGAAGATCACCGCCGTCGACACCGCGATCCTCCGCATTCCGACCCGCAAGCCGATCTCGCTGGACTTCCCCATCCACAGCCTCGTGGTGGCGCACGTGCGCACCGACGAGGGCCTGACCGGCCTGGGCTACACGCTGGCCTTCGGCGGCGGGGGCGTCGAGTCGATCCAGGCGTACCTCGTCACGCGCCTCGTCCCGCTGGTGCTCGGCCAGGATCCGCTGATGGTGGAGCAGCTCTGGGAGCGGATGTACCGCGCGGATCGCGGCATCAAGCGGCAGGGTGTGGCCGCCTATGCGGTGAGCGCGCTCGACATCGCGCTGTGGGACATCGTGGGCAAGGCGGCGGGCCTGCCGCTCTACAAGCTATGGGGCGCGGTCACCGATCGCGTGCCCGCCTACGGCAGCGGCGGCTGGCCCAACTACTCGCTGGAAGATCTGATCGCGGAGGCCCAGGCCTACGTGGCCCGCGGCTGCCGCTACTACAAGATGAAGATCCACCACCCCGATCCCCGCGAGAACCGCTCGCGCGTGGAGGCGGTGAAGAAGGCGGTCGGCGACGGCCTGCGCATGATGGTCGACGTGAACCAGAAGCTGGACGTGATGGGCAACATCCGTCAGGCCCGCCTGCTCGCCGATCTCGACCTCGTCTGGTACGAGGAGCCCGTGCTCGCCGACGACCTGGCCGCGTGCGCGGAGGTGGCCGCGCGCATCGAGATCCCGGTGGCCACCGGCGAGAACAACTACACGCGCTTCGAGTTCCGCGATCTCATCGAGCGGCGTGCCGCCCGCTACCTGATGCCCGACGTCTGCCGCGCCAACGGCTTCAGCGAGACGCTCAAGATCGCGCGCCTGGCCGCCGCGCACCAGGTGGCGGTGTCGCCTCACGTGGTGCACGAGCTCTCGCTCCAGGTGGCCGGGGCGCTGTCCAACGGCTTCCTGGTGGAGTGGATCGACTGGGTGCCCGATGACCTGTTCGAGCAGATGCCGGTGCTGCAGGGCGGCGAGTTCCTCATCCCGGACCGCCCGGGACACGGCATGACCCTGGCCCCGGGGGCCGAGAGGAAGTACCGCGCCGACTGATCGCTCCGGCCGGCCCGACGATCAGAAGACCGCGAGCGGATTGGCGGGAGAGCCGGTTCCCCCCACCACCACCAGCGGCGCGACGATCAGCATGAACTCGTCGCGTCCCTCCTCCATGCAGACGCGCGCGAGCGGCTCGAGCAGCGCGTTGTCCACGAGCGCGACGCCGTAGGCGAACAGGGCGGCGTGCACCGCCCACGGGATGTCGTAGCCCACCGGCAGGTGATCCAGCATGTCCCACACCAGCACGCTCACGTCGTGGTCGCGCAGGAACTCGAGGCAGGAGACGTGCAGGCCCGGCCGCTCGTTGGGCCCCATCCCGAACGGCCGCCCGTAGGGCCGGTCGGGGTGCGCGGCCTGCCACGCCTCGCGGCCCGAGTACACGCACACCGCGTCGCCCGGCTCCAGGCGCAGGTTGCGGGCCCGCGCGATGTCCTCGAGCTCCCAGCCGTGCACCGGGCGGTCCTCGGTCACCGACGGCGTGCCGCGGTGGCGGGGCACGTCGAGCATCACCGCGCGCGTGATGATCCCCTCGGCCCAGTGCTCGACCGAGCCGAAGGTGGCCCCGTCGAACGTGATCTCCTTCTTCGGATCACGACCGTTCCACATCGCCCGCTCGTCCCAGGTGTGGCAGAGCGCGTCGAGGTGGGTCGACGCCACCCCGTGATAGAAGATCCCGTAGTAGTCCGCCGCGAAGCCGCCCTTGCCGCGCGGCAGCGTGCGCATGTAGTGGTGGGCGGGCAGCGCGTTGTTCAGCCCGGGCTCCTTGGGGAACGGTCGGCTCAACGAGACGCTGCGGCCGGTGCGAACCAGGCGGGCCGCCGCTGCGCGCTTGGCCGGCGTGATCAGATTGATCGCGCCACGCTGGTCGTCCTTGCCCCATCGTCCCCAGTTGTGACGATCGCGGATCAGGGCACGGACTTCGTCTTCGGTGGGCAGTGGACGTTCCGGCATGTGTGGGTCCTCCGAGTGCGGGACTGTACGCCAGGCGCCGGCGACGCCGCAAGCATGACGCAACGCGCTATTGCGGTTGATCACCCGGTCCCCTTGTGGCACATTTGCGGCCCCTGTGACCCAGGTGGGAACCGGCTCGCAAAAGGCTGGGGGAGCGCCAAGGCGTCGCGGTGGGCCACGTTGGGCAGAGAATTATCCAGTTGTGCATGGAGCCATATATCCAGGAATCGCGCGGTTGGATGTAACCTCCCGGTTTCGCTCGACTTCGTCGCGCTGGTACGGCGCTTGCCCATTGCGCCCGATGGGGAAACTCTCGCCCTCAAGGAGACAGCCCGTGACGAAGTTCATCATCCGCAGCTCGGTAGCCATCCTCCTGATCCTCATCGCCGCCAGCATGTGCCCGGCGGCCGAGGACATGGGCATCATCACCGGAAGCGACAAGGGCACGTACTACCAGTTCGGTCTGGACCTCCAGAAGCTGGTGAGGCCCACCGGCGTGAACCTGACGGTTCACACGTCGAAGGGCTCGATCGAGAACGTCTTCGCGGTGTACCAGCGGCCGGGCGTGCAGCTCGGCATCGTGCAGTCCGACGTGCTCGCGTTCGTCGCCCGCGTGCAGTCGGACCAGACGCTCCAGCGCATCGCCAAGAAGACCCGGATGGTGTTCCCGCTCTACAACGAGGAAGTGCACGTCTTGGCCCGTCGGGGCATCCGGGATTTCGACGATCTCGCGGGCAAGCGGGTGGCGATCGGCCGGGACGGCAGCGGCACGTATCTGACCGCGCGCTTGCTGTTCAAGCTCTCGGAGGTCGTGCCGAGCGAGATGGTGCTGATCGACACCGGCGAGGCGCTGGCGGAGCTGAAGGCCGGTCGCATCGATGCGATGTTCTACGTGGCGGGCTACCCGGTGAAGCTGCTGAAGGACGACGTCACCGAGAAGGACGGGCTCGAGCTGATCCCGATCAGCAACAAGGCCATCACCGAGTTCTATCCGCGCGCCGAGATTCCCGCGAACGTCTACGACTGGCAGCCCGCGGCGGTGAGCACGGTCGCGGTCAAGGCGGTGCTGGTCTCGTTCGACTTCCGTCGCAAGGACTGCGACAACGTGGGCCGGTTCGCCCAGACGATGTCGCGCCAGATGACCTGGCTGCTCCAGAACGGGCATCCGAAGTGGAAGGTGGTCGACCTGAACTACCCGCTGAAGGGATGGGAGCAGTACGACTGCGTGCGCAAGTACATCGGGACGGCGGCCGCGCCGGGCGCCGCGCCCGCCAAGACCGCCCAGAACGACAATCCGGTGTTCAACGCCATCAAGGGGCTCCTTGACGAGTAAGCCTCTCTCGGCGGGAGGACATTCCCGCCTGGTGTCGCTCGCGGCCACGGTCGGGAGCCTCGGGCTCCTGGCCGTGGTCATCTTCATGCTCTGGCCCGCCGATCCGCTGGACACCGCGGGCGTCGACGGCGAGACGGTCGGCTGGGTGTCGAAGGTGGAATCCAACACCATCCACGTCAACTCCGGGCCATTTGGAAGTGGCGTCGTACCGCTGGTCATCACCCGGAACACCCGGATCATGGTCGGATCCCGCGAAGGCTGGTTCGAGGACATCCGGCCGGGCGGCCAGGTGCGGGTGGTCTACCAGACCGTCCACGGAAACCGGCTCGCCCGCTCCGTGGATCTCTTGGTCGCGGACGGGCCGCGCCGACCGGCCCGCATCGAGCCCCGGGTGAAGGGGGCCTCGGGTGATCCGGCGGGCGGGCGGGTCCCGGCCCGGGCCGCGGTCGGCACGAGCCCACCCGCCGCGGATCCCAAGCCCGCCGAGGCGCCGTCGAAGGGGCCCGCCTCAACCCCCGGCGAGGCCCGGCCCGGGCCCGGCGCGGAGCATCCTCGGGCCCAGGCGACCGAGGCGCCCGCTGGCCGCGGCGGCACGTCCGGAGGTCGTGCCTCGGCCGAGAGCGGCGCGCGCACCGCCGAGCCGGCCCGCCTGCAGCCCGCAGTCACTCCGCCCGCGCCGGGGGCTCGGCCTGGCGAGGCGCCGCGGCTTGCGGACGGCGAGAGCGCCGATGGTGCCGCCGCGGTCGACTGGCTCCTGAAGAACCGCCGCTAGAGCCGCCATCAGGCCGGCCGCGGCCGGCCCGTGCTAGGGTGCGGCATGAGCCGCCAGCCGCCCACCGATCCCCTGCCCCACCTGCTCTCCGTGGCACGCGCCATGCGCGAACGCGGTCGGGCCGAGACCGCGCTGGCCACGCTGGACGCGGCGATGGGTGCCACCCTCGGCCACAAGCTCTTCACCTGCCTGCTGCACCATCCGGCAGCCCGGGAATCCGAGCGCCGGTACACGAACGCACCGGCCGCCTACCCGGTCGGCGGACGCAAGCCGGTGCCGGACAGCGCGTGGGCCCGCCGGTTGTTCGTGGACCGCGAGCCCTATGTGGGCTACACCGCCGACGACATCCGGGAGGTGTTCTTCGACCACGCCCTGATCGCCTCGCTGGGGTGCGCCTCCGTCCTGAACCTGCCGGTGGTGCACGCCGGGCGGACGCTCGGGGTGCTGAACCTGCTGCACGAGGCGCGCTGGTACGACGACAACGATCCGGCCCTCGGTCAGGTCTTCGCGGCCCTCGCGGTGCCCGCGTTCCTGCGCCTCGCCGGATGAGCCGACGCGCGCGTCCCGGCTAGGCGTCCCAGGCGGGGTAGGTCTGCGGAGACAGCACGTCGGCGCCGCGTCCCGCCCAGTCCGACTTCGCCATGCGCGGCCACATGCGCTCCCCCGCGGCCTGGAGCGCGTGAAGGATGGCGCGGTCGTCCGCGGCCAGGACCTTGCCGCCGTCGACCACGAGCCGCCCGTTGACGTACACGCGGTCCACGTCCTCGTCGGTCGCGTTGTAGACGATGTTCTTGATCGGATCGCGGAGCGGCGTCATCCGCCACGAGGCCGTCTTCCACAGGACGAGGTCGGCCTTCGCCCCGGGGGCGATGCGCCCGAGATCGTCGCGGCCCAGGGCGCGGGCTCCGCCGAGGGTGGCCGCGTCGAAGACGTGCGCGGCGGTGGTGGCCTCCGTGTTCCGCTCCACGACCTTGGAGCAGACGGCGGCCCAGCGCATGGCCTCGATCACGCTCTGGGGGTTGGTGTCGGTCCCGAGCGACATGTTGATGCCCGCCGCGCGGTACCGCGCGAACGACTCCATCAGCACCCCGCGCCGCGCGAAGACCCACACCGCGTGGGCCACCGAGCAGCCGGAGTCGGCCATGATGGCCACGTCCCCGGCCGGATAGTTGGTCCAGGACGACCCGCCCACGATGATGGCGTGGCCGAGGATGGTGCGGGGGTCCAGCACGCCCAGCTCCTGCAGCCACGCCACCGGCGTCTTGCCGTGACGGGCCACCATCTCGTTGAACTCCACCACCGACTGGGCGGTGTGCACCTGGTACGGCACCCGCGCCTCGTCGGCCACCCGCTTGGCCTCGCGGAGCAGCTCGGGCGTGCACGTATCGATCTGGGCCGGCGCGAAGAAGCAGCGCACGAGGCCGTCGTGGGCGCCGTCGTGGCGAGCGTGGAACTCCACCGCGCGGCGGAGGCCCTCGCGGCCCTGAGCCTCGTTCCACTCCCACTCCACCCGCTTGCCGTCGCGGGTGAGCCAGCGCCCGGAGCGGAAGGCCTGGCCCACGTAGACGCGAAGCCCGTAGTGAGCGGCCCGCTCGACCACGTACGCGCCGTGGCCGCCGATCTCCATCACGGTGGTGACGCCGCCGCGCAGCAGCTCCGGCATCGAGAAGTCCACGCACGCCCGCCCGCCCTCCTCATCCTGGGCTGCGCTCCGCACCGGCAGCATCTCGAACAGACCCGAATACCAGAACCGGGGATTGCCCCGGTCCTCGATGAAGGACCGGTCGAGCGGTGAGCCGGCGATGTGGGCGTGGGTCGAGATGAGGCCCGGGGTGACGATCCGATCGCGCGCGTCGATCGTCTCGTCGACGTGACCCTCGAATCGAGGGCCCACCGCCAGGACGTGGTCGCCCTCGATGACCACGACCCCGTCGCGGAGCAGGCGGTGGCCGCGCCCGTCGAAGGCCAGGATGTACGCGGCCCGGATCGCGGTCCGCTTGGGGGAGGTCATCGGCGCCGAGACTAGCCGCGCGGCCGGAGCCAGTCAAGGCGCCCTCGGGGTAAGATCGAAACATGCCGCTCATCCGGCCGCGCCGCCTCGCGCCGGGCCAGACCATCGGACTGGTCGCACCCTCCTCGGCCCCCAACGAGCCCGACCGCCTCCGCTTCGCGGCGGAGACCATCGAGTCGCTGGGCTTCCGGGTACGGACCGGCAAGCACCTGCACGAGCGTGAGGGCTACCTGGCGGGCTCGGACAGCGCCCGCGCGCACGATCTCAACGCGATGTTCGCCGACGACTCCATCGATGCGATCTGGTGCGTGCGCGGCGGCTACGGGGCCTCTCGCCTCCTGCCCTTGCTGGACTACGACCTCATCCGCCGCAAGCCGAAGGCGCTGATCGGCTACAGCGACATCACCGCGCTGCACATGGCGATCCAGCGACACGTGGGCCTGGTGACCTTCCACGGGCCGGTGGCGTGGCGGGCCCTGCCTCCGTACACCCTCGAGGGCCTGCACCGGGTGCTGTGGCGAACGGAGACCCGGTGCGGCTGGCCGAGCCGCCGTTGTTCGAGCGTCGCGAGGGCCAGGTGGACTGGGACAACCGCGTGGTGACGCTGGTGCCGGGCAAGGCGCGGGGCCGACTGCTGGGCGGCAACCTCTGCCTGATGTCCCACCTGGTCGGAACGCCCTACCTGCCCGACCTCCGCGGCAGCATCCTGTTCCTCGAGGACGTGGAGGAAGCGTACTACCGCGTGGATCGCATGCTGACCCAGCTCTGGCTGTCCGGTGCCCTGGACGGCGTCGCCGGCGTGGCCTTCGGCAAGTTCACCGACTGCGAGCCCTCGCCGTTCTTCCTGCAGAACCGCCCGCTCCAGGACATCCTGGCCGAGCGCTTCCGCGAGCTCCGCATTCCCGCGATCAGCGGGGTGATGGTGGGACACATCCCGGATCAGGCCACGCTGCCGGTGGGCTGCCAGGCCGAGCTCGACGCCGACGCGGGGACGCTCACGCTCCTCGAGCCGGGCGTGGTGTAGACCGGCACAAGGGAAGACCGCGACAGCACGGGTGGTATCCGGCAGGTGCCGGGATTGCGATATCAGCAGGTGGGAATGAAACGGGTGCTGCGGAGCGGCTACAGCGCGTCCTGGTCTTCGGGCTGCTCCCCGTCCTCGAAGGCTTCCGTCGGGGAGCTGATCTCACCGGGGGCAGGGGCGAGGAGCCATCCCGCCACCTCGTACAGCGTGGCCGGGCACGGATCACCGACGGCGCCGAAGAGGTCCTGCGCCTCCCGCAGGCTCATCACGCACACGTCCGAGGTGGAGCGGCCCTCGCGGGCCTTGCGCATCAGCTGGGCCTGCTTCGGCGTGGTCACCAGCCAGAGCATCGACCCCGGAAGATAGTCGACGCGGACCGCGAGCACGTCGCCCAGGTGCAGGAGGCTCTCGTAGAACTCCCGACCGCGGCGCGACAGCGTCCGGTGATGCCTCAGGACTTCCTGCAGCGTGACCACACTCGGCGTCATCATGTCGTGTGACCTCGCGCCGGGACGGGAGCAAAGGCCGCGCCACTCGGAGAGTCACATGGAATCGGTCACTTGCACATCACTCAGCGCAGGGCGCCGCGCCGATTGTCAGGGGGGGTGCCACAGAATGCCAGCCCTGCCTCCGCGGCGGGCAAGCAGATGGCGATTCACGGTGCGAGTCGCCGCGATGTATCCCGGCTCCCCGATGGCGAGGCGCTCCACCACGTGACGATGCAGGCTCGGCAGCGCATGAAAGGGGACGGCCGGATAGGCGTGATGCTCGGCGTGGTACGGCATGTTCCAGGCACGACCGGCGCGAGAGTCGAGCGGGCCAGCACCGAGGCCACCACGACCGCGCCGTAGACCGCGAGGTACGCGCGCGCCTCGACGATGAGGGCGGCGGCCTTCGGCCGCGCTCATCCACGGCCGGTCGGCACGCCCGCAGGCGAGACGGAGCAGATCGGTCAGGCGGCGGACCAGGTTCGGCACGCCGGTGAGCATCAGGGGGTATGCCGCGGGTGAGGCGGGCTTGGGGAAGAAGAGCTCGGGATCGCGCGCCTCGTCCTGAGTGAAGCGGTGGCGCTCCCCAGTGGTAGACGCGATAGTTCCGGTACGGCCAGACGATCAGGAGACCGGCCAGCGTGCCCAGCACCGTGTTGAGCCAGCGCGTGCGGAACGCGGTGCGGTGGGCGGTCTCGTGGAAGGCACAGAAGAGGAAGGCCAGCACGTAGCCGTGGACGAAGAGCAGCGGCACGGGCCACGCCGTCCCCGCAGGCGCCAGAGGAGCCCGCCGGTCAGCACCAGGGCGCCCAGGTGCCCGGCCGCCCGCCACAGCGCCGGCCGGTCGGCCCGGGTCATGAGCGCGCGCAGGGTCTCGCGAGGGAGATCGTGCGCGGTGAAACGGATGGGAGCGTCGTGGACGAAACCCGTCAAACCCGGGCGCCGAGACACGTGGTCGGCGCTTGTGATTTCGGCAACTTCCGCCAGTGAGACCTCCGTCACCGACCGGCACCCCGGTTGCACATTCCCAGCCCCAGAGCAGCGAACTCACCTTCCGGGAGGCATCGATGGGCGCGGCCAGCCGCGTGCTCGTGGTCGACGACGACGAGTTTGTCCGCGACGTGACGACCATGAGCCTCGAGGATCTGGGCTACCGCGTCCGCGCCACCGGCGATGGGTTCGAGGCGCTCCGCTGGCTCGAGGACGAGTGCTTCGACCTCATGGTGGTGGACGTGAAGATGTCCGAGATCGACGGCCCGACGCTCTACCGGGAAGTGCAGGAACGCTGGCCGGAGCGGAGCCCGCGCGTGCTGTTCATCTCCGGGTTCGGCGAGACCGACTACCACGAGCCCGCCCTGCAGGCGGTCCGGGACGTGCCGCTCCTCTTCAAGCCGTTCTCGCTCGAGGACCTGAAGGCCGCGATCGAGCGGGTGCTGACGCCCGCCCGATGGAATCGCGCGCCCTGAATCCCGCCTCGCAGCGGGTGGCCGAGAAGCTCGCCGCCCGGCTCCTGCCGGGCACGGAGCCCACGTCGACCTGGGAAGGCTTCGGGCTCGGCCTCTCGTGCGATGGCTGCGACCGGCCGGTGCTGCCGAGCGAGCGGCAGCGCGAGCTGGCGCTGCCAGACGGCCGCACGTTCTCCTGTTGCTGCACGGATTCCCGCAGACGCACCTGATGTGGCGCGACGTGGCGCCACCCCTCGCCTCGCGGTTCACGGTGGTGTGCGCGGACCTGCGGGGTTACGGACAGAGCGGGTGCCCCGCCTCGACGGCGGATCACGCGCCCTATGCGAAGCGCGCCACGGCGGCCGACATGGTCGCGGTGATGGCGCGGCTCGGCTTCTCGCGGTTCTCGGTGGCCGGGCACGAGCGGGGCGGTCGCGTGGCCTGCCGCCTCGCGCTGGACCATCCCGAGCGCGTCGATCAGATCGCGGTACTGGACGTGGTCCCGACCGCGGACGTGTGGGAGCGCGCCGACGCCCGATTCGCCCTCTCCTTCTGGCCCTAGGCGCTGCTGGCCCAGCCCCCTCCCCTGCCCGAGCGTCTGATCGCCGCGGCTCCGGACGCGGTGATCGACGACGCCCTCGCCGGCTGGGGCTCTCCGGCCGGCACCTTCGGCGACCCGATGCGGGCGGCCTACGTGCAGGCGCTCCGCGATCCCGACCGGGTGCACGCGATCTGCGAGGAGTGTCGGGCCGCCGCCACCCTGGACCGCGCGCACGACGAGGCCGACCGCACCCGCGCGCGCCGCATCGCCGGCCCCCTGCTCGCGCTCTGGAGCGAGGACGGGGCGCGGGGGACGTGGGCGCACGTGGGCCGACGACGTGCGCGGCGGCCCCGTTCCGGGCGGCCACTTTCTTCCCCGAGGAGCGCCCGAGGGAGACGGCGGAGGCGCTGGCGAGCTTCTTCCGGGCGGCTGGAGCCGGGGGCGGGAGTCGAACCCGCGACCTACTGATTACGAATCAGTTGCTCTGCCACTGAGCTACCCCGGCGTCCGCCCGTAGACTTTACCATTTTCGGCGCCGGATGCGCGCAACGCATGCTCGGCGCGGGCGCGGCGAGGCCGCTCCACTCGGCCACCTCGGCCCGTGTTACTCCTGGCGCCGCAACCGATCGAGCAGGAAGCGGTGGAGCCGCTGCTTCATCTCTTCCGGCATCGGCACGCGGCCGGCCTGACCGGTCAGCTCGCGGGTCTTTCGGTAGGTGCCGAGATACGCGCGGCACGGCGCGCAGTCGCGCAGGTGCTGCTCGAGCTCCCCGGCCAGCTCGGGCGTCAGGCTCGCCTCGATGTAGTCGGCGAGCAGATCGATCGCCTCCTTGCAGGTCATGGCCACCTTCCAGGTGAAAGGACCGCGCGGGGCGTCACCGGACGCCATCCCGCGCACTCACGCGCAGCGCGTGACCGTCCGGATCACGCGCCAGGAAGCCCGCGCCGAAGCCCAGCGTCCGGTCGGGCAACACGGCCACACCCGACGACACGAACGCGGCTCGGGCCCCCCTCAAGCGCGTGGCCGCCGCGGCGACGTCGCCCGGGATCATCGTCGTGTGCCAGTGCACCAGATCGTTGACGGCCAGGTCGGTGGGCGCGGGCCGCCCGGTCCGCGGCAACAGATACTCGAGCAGCTCGACGCCCGGTCCGGACGCGGCCCGCAGCGTGGTGATCCGGAGCCGCGCCCCCGCGACGTCGTTGAGCCGCTCCTGCTCCGCCCCCCAGTTCTCGCTCTGTCCCACGACCCTCAGGCCGAGGACGTCCCGGTAGAAGCGCAGGCTCGACTCGGTGTCCGTCACGACGATGGCAGTATGGTCGATACCGAGAAAGATGTCATCACTCGGGCGATGCCACCTCGCCGCGCCCTTGTCGGGGGGGAACTCGAGGATCTCGAGCGGGTGACCGTCCGGATCGCGGAAGTAGAAGGCCTTGATGCCCCCCGCGCTCGGGTTCCAGTCCGGCAAGCGCTGAGGGCCCGCCGAGACCTGTCGCACGTTGTGCCGACGGAGCCAGAGGTAGCCCTGCTCGATGTCGTTGGTGATGATCGCGACATGCTGGAACCAGGCGTCGTTGCTCCGGGAGTCCGCCGGAGCCGGCCGACCGCGTGGCGCGAGAAACTCGGTCAGCTCGATGTGCTCCGTGCCGAGCCGCATGGAGACCACCCGCGCCCGCAGACCGGCGAGGCCGGTGAGCCGCTCGTAGGCCGGGCCGCCCACGGCGACGTCCGACGTCTTCTCGAAGCCGAGCACGTCTCGATAGAAGGCCACCGAGCGCTCCATGTCCGACACGGTGAGCCCGATCGCCCCGATCGTCTGGACCCGCCCCGACTCGGTATCCCGGTCTGCGGCCGGCTGGGCGACCACGGCCGGCGTGGCGACGGCCACCAGCACCAGAAGCCACAGCCCACCGACGACCGAGGTCGAGGCCCGCGGCCCCACGGTCGCCGCGCTCGCGGCGGGCCGCGCGGCGTGGCCGCATCGGAAGATGCAGCGCGTTCCCGGATCGTGGTGGAGCTTGGCGCACACGGCCTCCCGACCGCGTGCCAGGAGCAGGTACACGTCCGCCGCCGCCAGCATCCCGACGAGCGGGCCGGTGAAGTACACCCACACGGCGGTCCACGTCCGGGCCGACACCGCGGAGGCCAGCGTACGCGCCGGATTCATGCTCATGCCGGACAGGGGCGCCTCGAGGGTGATGTACGTCGCCACCAGCAGGCCGGCGCAGAGTCCGGTCAGAGCCGCGATCCGGCTGTTGGAGACGGTCAGCACCACCAGCATCAGCACGAACGAGATGGCGATCTCCGCCCCGAAGGCCACGAGAGGCCCGCCCGGGCCGGGGACCGTCACCGCGTAGTGGACGGCCGGATGTGCCACGCGGGAGCCGAGCACGACCCGGGCGAGACCGACCCCGGCCACGCCCCCGAGGAACTGCGCGACGATGTAGAAGGCGGCGTCCCACCCCGCCACCTTCCCGAGACGCCAGAAGGTGAGCGTGACGGCCGGATTGAAATGGGCGCCCGATCGGCGGCCCCACGGCGAGTAGATGATCGCGACCGCGGTCGATGCCATCGCGACGCCCATGAGGAACCGTCTCGGCAGGTCGCCCCCGAGACTCCCTCCCGGTGAGGCGGCCGGGCCCAGCGGAGATCCGGGATGAAACAGCAGGGTCACGAACACACAGGCCGAGATCATGAAGAGCCCCAGATGGGCCGCTTCCATCAGATATTCGGGCCAGTGGCTCCGGAGGGCCTGTCGCAGGGTGCCGTCCATACGAGTCAGACACGGCGACCGACCCGGGAGGTTCGGTCGATCGTCACCGAGAGCCAGCTCAGGCCGGGATCAGGACCGGGGGCCGCTCGTGCAAGGACGCCATCCGGGCCAGCCGCCGCGTGGCCATCACCCGGTCGGGGTCGCCCAGGTCGTTCCAGTGCACGCCCCGGACCGGCAGGACCGCCAGCCTGTCCGGGCGGGCACTCAGCACCTGCCGCGAGAAGTCGACCGAGGGCAGCCCGCAGTAGAGCCGCTCCAAAGCGGGCGTCTCCCCGAGGGTGCCGAGGGTCCCGGTGACCTCGGAGAAGGAGCGGTAGAGATCGGGCGCGGTCAGGCGGATCAGCGCCAGCATGGTCGAGACGCGTCCGACCATGACGAAGCTGTTCCAGAGCCATCCCTGGGCACGGAAGCGCTCGGCGTCGGCCATGGTGGGCTTCTCCCAGAAGCGGCGCACCTGCCGGTGCAGCGGTGCGTCCGACACCGGCTCGCCGGGCTCGATCCAGCCGTACCCGGGTTCCGCGCGGTCGGGCGCGATGCCGAGCAGGGTCACCAGGTCGGGACGCCGGGCGGTCCCCACCATCGCCTCCCCGATCTGCCCGCTGAAGGCCGCGTCGTCCGAGACGAAGTGGTCCGATGGGTAGAACACCACCGTGTCGCTCGCGGCCTGCCGCGCGGCCAGCACCAGCAGGGCGTACAGGATGGCCGGGGCGGTGCCGCGGTTCTCCGGCTGGGCCACCACGAGGCGGGTGGGCAGGTCGGCCAGCAGCGGCGTGTAGAACCGCTCGTGGGCGCGGTTGACCACCACGAGCGTCCGGTGCGGGGGCACCGCCAGCGCCGCCCGACGCCGCGTGGAGGCCAGCAGGGTCTCGTCGCTCACGAGCGGGCAGAACTGCTTGGGGCGGTCGTCACCCGCGATGGCACGGGTCATCGAGCGAAGCCGCACGCCGTCGCCCCCGGCCAGGATCACTGCCCAGTGTCGACTCATAGCCGGTCCTCCGGCTGCGGGAGGAGCGTGGCCACCAGGGCGGTCCAGCCCGTCTGGTGGCTCGCACCCAGCCCGGCCCCGCTGTCGCCGTTGAAGTACTCGTGGAACGGGATCAGATCTCGCCAGTGCGGGTCGCCCTGGAACTTCTCGACCGCCCCCAGCACCGGTCGCCGGCCGTCGGCCCCGCGGCGGAAGATCCGCACGAGGCGGCGCTCGAGCTCGGCGCTCACCTCCCGCAGCGGCACGAGGCGGTCGGAGCCGGTCGGGCAGGCCACCTTCACCGCGTCGCCGTAGAACTGGTCGAGCTTCCGCAGCGCCTCGATGAGCAGCACGTTGACCGGGAACCAGATCGGTCCCCGCCAGTTCGAGTTGCCGCCGAACAGGCCGGTGCTCGATTCGCCCGGCTCGTAGGCCACCCGGTACTCGGCGCCCATCACCTGCTCCACGAAGGGATGGTCCCGGTGGTGGCGCGACACGGCCCGCACGCCGAAGGGGGAGAGAAACTCCTCCTCGTCGAGCATGTAGCGCAGCACCCGGGGAAGCTGCTCGCGCGTGACGATCGACAGCAGCCGCCGGACTCCCCGCCCCGGCTCCTCCACCGCCTGGACGTGATCCCGAAAGTCCGGGTGGTGGTCGATGAACCACTGCATCCGGCGTCTGAATCCGGGGAGCCGGTCGACGCTCTCCGGCTCGATGGATTCGACCGCGTAGAGTGGGATCAGCCCGACCATCGAGCGGATCTTCATGCGGCGGGTCGACCCGCCCGGAAGATGCAGCACGTCGTAGAAGAAGCCGTCCTCCTCGTCCCAGAGGGAGGTGTCCTCGCTCCCGCCCCGGTGATCCATCGCGTGGGCGACGTAGACGAAGTGCTCGAAGAACTTGCTCGCGACGTCCTCGTAGGCCCGGTTCTCGCTCGCCAGCTCGAGCGCGATCGCGAGCATGTTGAGGCAGTACATGCCCATCCAGCTGGTGCCGTCCGACTGGTCGATGTGGCCGCCGGTGGGCAGGGGCGCCGATCGGTCGAAGACCCCGATGTTGTCGAGACCGAGGAATCCGCCCTGGAAGACGTTCATGCCCTCGGCGTCCTTGCGGTTCACCCACCAGGTGAAGTTCAGCAGGAGCTTGTGGAAGACCCGTTCCAGGAACCGGCGGTCCCCCACGCCCCGCATTCGCTTCTCGATCTGGTAGACGCGCCACGCCGCCCACGCGTGCACCGGCGGGTTGACGTCGCCCAGCGCCCATTCGTAGGCCGGGATCTGACCGTTCGGGTGCATGTACCACTCGCGCAGGAGCAGGATGAGCTGCTCCTTTGCGAAGTCCGCGTCGACCATGGCGAAAGGAATCATGTGGAACGCGAGATCCCACGCGGCGTACCACGGATACTCCCACTTGTCCGGCATCGAGATGACGTCCTCGTTGTAGAGGTGCGTCCACTCGTGGTTCCGCCCCGCGAGGCGCTCGGACGGCGGAGCGGGAAAGGCCGGATCGCCCTCCAGCCAGCGCCGCACGTAGTAGTGATAGAACTGCTTGCTCCACAGCAGGCCCGCCAGGGCCTGTCGCATCACTCGCCGTCCGTCCTCGTCGAGGGTGGCGGGGATGATCGTGTCGTAGAAGAGATCCGCCTCCTGCCGCCGCCGCGCGAGCAGGGCGTCGAACTCCCCGCCCAGGCCCCGGCCGTGAGGCGGCACGTTGCTGAGCCGGAGCCGGACCGAGATGGTCTCCCCGGCCGCCACTCGCAGCCGGTAGTGGGCCGCCGCCTTCGTCCCTTCCCGCTCCACATTCACCGCCTCGCGGCGGCCGTGGATCACGTAGTCGTTGATCCCGTCCTTGACGTAGCGCGAGGGGTTGGTCCCGCCCCAGAGCCGCGCGAAGTTCGTCTCGTTCTCGGTGAAGAGCAGCTCGGGCGTGCCCTCGACCGACAGCCAGCGCAGGCCCAGCGAGTCGTGGTCGGCCTCGATCACGCCGGCCCGCGGCGAGGACAGCCGCGGCCGCGGACTGCCCGGCTCCCACGACCACGTGTTGCGGAACCACACGGTGGGCAGGAGGTGGCACTCGGCCGCGTCCGGCCCGCGGTTGGTCACGCTCACCAGAATCAGGATGTCGTCGACGTCGGCCTTCGCGTACTCGACCACCACGTCGAAGTACCGGTCCTGGTCGAACACCCCGGTGTCCACGAGCTCGAACTCGGGCGCGCCCCGTCCCCGGAGCCGGTTCTCCTCCACCAGGCGGCGGTAGGGAAACTCGGCCTGCGGGTACTTGTAGAGGTACTTCATGTACGAGTGGGTCGGCGTCGAGTCGAGGTAGAAGTAGTATTCCTTCACGTCCTCGCCGTGATTGCCTTCGTTGCCGGTGAGGCCGAACAGCCGCTCCTTCAAGATGGGGTCGCGACCGTTCCACAGGGCCAGCGCGAAGCAGAGACGCTGATGATTGTCCGAGATCCCGCCCAGCCCGTCCTCGCCCCATCGATACGCGCGGGACCGGGCGTGGTCGTGAGGAAAGGCCTCCCAGGCGTTGCCGTGGGGGCTATAGTCCTCGCGCACCGTCCCCCACTGGCGCTCGCTCAGGTACGGCCCCCAGCGCTTCCAGTGAGCCGACCGTTCACCCGCCGCGTGAAGCCGCTGCTCTTCCGCCGTCCGCTCTGTCGTCGTCATGGCGGCTCTCGCGAGCGTCTAGTCGCGGGCCAGCGCCCGGGCGATCAGGTGATCGAGCGAGATCGCTCCGCCGCCCCGAGTCAGCAGGAAGGTCAGGATCGAGCCCCATACGAGGTGCTCGGACCAGGCCTGCGGGTACACGAACAGCTGGATGGTCATGATCATGCCGAGCAGCGGCAGGGTGGCCAGGCGCGTCCCGAGCCCGAGCAGCAGGAGGGTGGAGCAGCCCACCTCGAAGGTCGCCGAGAGCGCCGCCGCCACCTGCGGGGCGAGCACCGGCACCTGGTACTCGTCGGCGAAGAGGGCGACCGTCGACTCCCAGCTCCCGATCTTGGTCAGGCCCGCGCGGAGGAAGACGCCGGCGATCGCGAGGCGGAACAGGAGCTGGTGAAGCGACAGCGGCACGCGGCCGAGCAGCGCCAGCGGCAGGGCGAACGGCAGGCGGAACCCCGCGGCGGGCACACGGGTCGTGGTCGTGGCGGTCTGGGTCATGGCTCCTCTCCTCCAGGTGATGGTGTATGGCCGAGAGCGATCGGCAGCCCCTCGGCGAAGAGCTCCGTGAAGGCTTTCCCGAGGTCGAACATGGGATCCGAGGCCAGCGCCTCGGCCGTCGCGGCCGCAAGGCCGGCGCCACCCGCGAGAGCTCGCCGGAAGGCGAACGCGGGCGGGTCGAGGGCGCGGACGACCACGTCGTCGCCGCAGCGCCGGATCTCGAGTCGCGCGCCCCCCGCCCCCAGGTCGACGACCGCCGGCTCCGGCTCGTCGGCCTGGTTGACACGCCAGATGCGATCCACGGGATAGGGTGAGGACAGCAGGGTCACCGACGGGTCGATCGCGAGCGTGAGTGATGCGGCCATTTCCGGCGCCATCTCGCGCAGCGCTCCGATCGACAGCGGGATGGCATCGGGCGCATGCCGGGCCGACTGCATCGCCCATTCGAGGCGGGCCACGTCGGCCAGGTAGGGCAGCGGGCGGCAGGGCGGGAAGTCGGCGAGGAAGTCCGCGAAGCCGGCTCCGTACTCGAACAGGCACGGCCCCGAGGGCGGCTCGATCTGGAGGTACCGATCGGCCGCGTAGGCGAAGAAGCGCTCGTCCACCAGGCGACACACCACCGGAAACGTCGCCCGCAAGGCCGCGGTCAACGTGGCACCCACGTGGTGGCGATAGATGGCGATGCGGGCGACCGGCTCGAGGCCATCGCCCCGGATCCACGCGCGGGCGGGCTCGTCGTCTCCTCCGAGCAGGGCGAGACGCAGCGCCGACTGGACCTCACGCAGCGAGGTCACGGGCCCCTCCTCCGGCGCGGGAGCGCGCCAGCACCGTCCCGGCGCGCCGGGCTTCGTCCAGCAGCACGGCCAGCGCCGGGAGGTCGGTGTCCCACTCGATCAGGGTGGGGCGCGGCCCGAACCGCTCGAGCGCCCGCTCGTAGAGCGCCCACACGTCGTCCGACACCCGGCTGCCGTGATCGTCGATCAGGATGACGCGGCCGTCGGCCTCGTTCCGGGAGTGCCCGGCGAGATGGATCTCGCCGACGGCTGCCGGGGGCAGCCGGTCCAGATATGCGCCCGGGTCCTCATCGAAGTTGCGGCACGAGACGAAGACGTTGTTGAGATCGCAGAGCAGCAGGCATCCGGTACGACGGGCCAGCTCGGCCAGGAAGTCCGGCTCCGGGATCGTCGAGTCTCGAAAGCGCAGGTAGCTCGAGGGGTTCTCGACGAGCAGCGGGCGCCCGAAGGCCTCCTGCGCCTCGGTGACGTGAGCGGCCACCAGGCCCAGGCTCTCTTCCGTGTACGGCAGCGGCAGCAGGTGGTTCAGGTACGCGCCGCCGGCGATGCTCCACGAGAGATGCTCGGACACGAGCATCGGGTCGATCCGCCGAGCCAGATCGACCACTCGCGCCAGGTGCCTGCGGTCGAGACCCTCCGCGCTTCCGAGCGACAACCCGACCCCGTGAAGCGCGATCGGGTACTGTCGCCGGATGCGCTCGAGGGCGCGGGGAGCGGGCCCGCCCCCCAGGTAGTTCTCGGTGTGGACCTCGAGCCATCCGACCGGCGGGCGTGTGGCGAGGATCTCGGCCGCGTGCGGGGCGCGCAGGCCGATGCCCACCAGCGCCGCCTCCGCCCCGCCCGGGATCATCGCCGCCACGCCGGTCCGCCGGACCGCCTACTTCCTCGCCTGCAGGCTGCCGCCCACGACCCGGTCGCACGTGCCCTTGGGCACGTAGATCCAGGCGTCGGCCTGCTTGTCGCGCTTCGAGGTGCCGGCGCAGGACGAGGTGGCGGTCTGGCAATCGTTCTTGCCCGCCTTGGCGACGCCGAAGCACTTCTCGTGCTCGAACTTCGGGGTTGGCGCCGGACCGGCCTGCGCGGAGGTGAGGACCGGCAGGGAGAAAGCGGCGACCAGCGCGGACGCGACCATGAGCTGAGTCTTGTTCATCGTGTGTCTCCTTTGTGGGCGTGATTGATCGTGATCCCCGCCCGCGGCCCACGATCCCGCGGACTCGCCCCTTGGACATCGCAGGCCGACTGCAAGGTTCGCCGCGCTTCCGCGAACCGCTGGGCGGCCCCGGCGCGTCCAACCCGAAGTGATCAACCTCGAGGAGGATTCCATGCCCGACGACTTCGAGTACGTCTCCCAGTCCCGCCTGGAGTACCGTCATGGCTACCGGCACGCCTACCTGGGTGACGTGCCGGCGCCGGTGGTCTACGGCGTGCAGGGTCGGCTGCGCGAGTACTACGGGGTGGCGGAAGGCCCGCCGGTCGCCTCGACGCTGGATCACATCGTGGCCGCCGTCGCGGGCTGAATGTACGGCACCCTGCGCGGCGCCCTGGCAGGGCGCAAGGTTCCGTTCGACCGTGAGAGCTACGCCGCAACCGTCGAAGGCCGCATCGTCGGCATCGGCAAGACCATCCGGATCAAGTCCATCCACATGAGGTACGAGCTGACCGTGCCCGCGGAGAGCCGGGAGGCCACCGAACGCGCCCTCGCGCTGCATCCGCAGGGCTGCCCGGCCCACCAGAGCGTCCAGGGCGCGATCGAGGTGACGTGGGAGGCCCGGTTGCGCTGCGGCGCGGAGGTGCTCATTCTGCGCAGCCAGCCGGACTGATCCAGGGCGCGGGGCGGGAACGCGGTGGGCGCGCCCGCCCGGGCGTGCCGCTCAGTCGCGTGGGCGGCGGCGAAGGGCGCGCAGGGAGCGGCGGAATGCGCGCCACCGCAGCCGGGCGCGTCGCGCATCGATCTCGGCCTGGCCATCCAGCTCCACGCCCGGCTGGAGCCGGAGCGAGCCCGTCTTGGGCATCCCGAGAACCTGGCTCGGGTAGACGCTCCGATGACCGGACATGATGAAGGCGACGATGGCGGCGATGGCCGCGAACGGCCCGATGGCCGGACCGAAGAGCTCGATCGCCATGACCGACGCGGCCAGCGGCGCGTTGGCCGCGCCGGCGAGCAGCGCGACCATGCCGATGGCCGAGAACATCGCGGGATCGAGACCGCCCCAGTGGGCCAGCGCGCTGCCCGCGGTGGCGCCCACGAAGAAGATCGGCGTGACGATGCCGCCGCTCCCTCCGGTGCCGAGCGAGACGGCGGTGAACAGGATCTTCAGCAGCGCCGCATCGGGGGGCACCGGCTCGCCGCGGATCGAAGCCTCGAGCGTCGAGAGCCCGAGGCCCAGGTAGCGGTCCGAGGTGAGCCACGCGCCCAGCGCCACCACCGTTCCGCCCGCGGCCGCGATCACCCAGCCGGGCACGGGGATCCGGTGCGCCAGACGGTGCGTCCACCGGAGCGCCTCGATCAACAGGATCGCCACCACGCCGAAGACCACCCCGGCCAGCAGGGTGTCGAGGAACATGCGATTGGAGGGAGCGGGCAGCGCCGGCAGCGCGTGGTGGAAGTACCGCACCCCGAGCTGGCTCGCCACGTGGTAGCCGACGATCCCGGCCACGAACGACGGATAGAGCACGTCGTACATGAGCGAGCCGAGCACGAGCACCTCGAGACCGAAGATCGCGCCCGCGATCGGCGTGCCGAAGACGGTGGCGAAGCCCGCCCCGATGCCACAGATGACGACTTTCCGGCGATCGCGGCGGTGGAGCCTCAGCAGCGACGAGAGGCCGGAGGCGAGCGAGGCTCCGATCTGGGCCGCGGGTCCCTCCTTGCCGACCGACCCGCCGACCCCGATGGTGATCACGGTGGCGGCGAGCTTGATCGGCGCCACCGCGAGGGCGATGCGGCCGCTGCGCTGGTGTACCGCCTCGATCACCTTGTCGGTGCCGTGACCCTCCGCGTCGGGCGCGAGGACGCGCACCAGGAGATGCGCCGCCACGAAGCCGGGCGGCAGCCAGAGGAGCCGCCAGGGCGCCCCGGCCATCTCGCCGATCGCCCAGTCCAGGGTCCGCAGGAAGATCGCGGTTCCCACGCCGGCCAGGACCCCGACCGCGGCGGCGAGAAGCGTCCACTTGATCAGGCTCGCGACGAGGACGCCGTGCTCCGCGAACATGCGGGTCCAGCGCCGGTCCTGCCGAGTCTCGCTCACACCTCCAGTTTGCCGCAGCCCGTGCGCCTCGCCAAGCGCCGCCCCGACCTCAGCGCGCGGGCGACACCTGGGCCGCCGTCATCAGCACCGTGAGCTGCTCGCGCAGGGCCATGCGCGCCCGGTGCAGGCGTGACTTCACGGAGGAGACCGGCTCGTTCAGGATCACGGCCACCTCCTCGTTGGACAGCTCCTCGATGTCGCGCAGCACCACCACCGCCCGGTAGTGCGACGGCAGCAGATCGAGGGCTCGTCGCACGAGGGCCTGCGTCTCGCCCGACCGCATCCCCGCCTCGGCGCTCGCCGACCAGTCGGCGAGCAGGAACGAGCGCTCCCCCGCGCGATGTCCGTCGTCCTTGAAGGCGGGCAGCTGCTCCTCCAGGCTCACCTCGAGCTCGAGGCGCTTCCCCCGACGCCGGAGGAGCGCCCGATTGGTCGCGACCCGGTAGAGCCAGGTGGCGAGCGCGGCCCGCTCCTGGAACCCGCCGATGTTCTCGAAGAGAGACAGGAAGACGTCCTGCGTCACCTCCTCGGCGTCGGCGTCGTTGCGGGTGATCCCGAACGCGACGCGGTAGACGCGGGCCGCGTGGCGCTGCATCAGGACCTCGAGCGCCCCCGTGTCCCGACGGCGGAGACGGTCGATCAGCTCGCGTTCGGTCGGGCCGGTCATGGGAACGATCTCACCCATCGATCTGCTCCTTCACGAAGGGGGAACAGTTCCGGAGCGAGGCGCGGCCCCGCCGTAGCTCCCGACAGAGCGCGACCCCGTCGCGATCCACGAACGACACCCGGGTGAAGTCCACCGTGAGATCGGCACCTGCGCCGATGAACGGCTCGCAGGCGCGCCGGACCTCATCGACCCAGGGCCCGACCAGACTCCCTTCGAGGCGCACCGTCACCCGCTCTCGCTGTCTCTGCGCGATCTCGATCTTGAGCATGACGGAGACCCCGAAGGGCAAGCGGCATGCCGAGGGGTGGGCGGTCGGGTCAGTTCGGCGCCGACAAGTAAATCGACGACTTACGGAAGGTCGGCCCGGCGGCGCGGGGATGCCCCCACGAGCCCTCGTGGGCCGCTACGAGATTTCGTGGGGGGGACGGGTGATACCGAGACGGCTCATGCGGCTCCGGAGGGTATTCGGATGAAGGCCGAGCCCCTTCGCGGCGCCGGTCGGCCCCTCGACGACCCAGCGGCTCCGCTCGAGCGCGGCCCGGATGTGCCGCCGCTCCATCTCCTCCAGCGTGACCGCCTCGGTGCCCGCCTCGGGCTGGGCAACGCGCTGCGGTCGGCCGATCGGGAGGAGATCGGGGCCGAGCTCGAGCACGCGTCCCGAGGACAGGACGGCCGCCCGCTCGATGATGTTCTGCAGCTCGCGGACGTTTCCCGGCCAGTCGTAGCCGATCAGACGCTCCATCGTCGACCGGGAGACCACCTCCACCGGCTTCCCGAACTCCTTCGCGAAGCGGGCCAGAAAGAACATGGTGAGCTGGGGAATGTCGCCGTGCCGATCCCGCAGCGGCGGCACCCGGATCGGAAAGACGTTGAGGCGATAGAAGAGGTCGGCGCGGAAGCGTCCGGAGGCCACCGCCTCCTCCAGGTTGCGGTTCGTGGCCGCGATGACCCGCACGTTGACCTTGATCGTGCGGCTGCTCCCCACCGGCTCGAACTCCCGCTCCTGCAGCACCCGCAGCAGCTTCACCTGCGTCTCCGGCGGCAGGTCGCCGACCTCGTCCAGGAAGATCGTGCCGCCGTCGGCCAGCTCGAAGCGTCCGATCCGCCGATCCAGCGCGCCGGTGAAGGCCCCCTTCACGTGACCGAACAGCTCGGACTCGACGAGGCCGGCCGAGATCGCGCTGCAGTTCACCTTGACCAGCGGCCGCTCATGCCGCGCGCTCCGGCTGTGGACGGCCCGGGCGATCAGCTCCTTGCCGGTACCGGTCTCGCCGAGCACCAGCACCGTCGAATCGGTGGCGGCCACCTGCTCCACCTGCCGCAGGCAGGCCAGCAGGGCGGGGCTGCTGCCCACCATCTCGGCAAAGTTGTGCTCGCCCCGGATCTCCTCCTGCAGGTACACGTTCTCGGCGTGAAGCCGGTTCTTGAGCGCCTCCACCTCGGCGAGCGCCTGCCGCAGCCGCTGGTCGGCCCGGAGGCGCTCGATCTCCGCCCCCGCCCGCGCCGCGAAGGCCCGCAGCACCGGCATGACCGGACTCGTCTCGCCCAGCGGCTTGTCGTCGAGCACGGCCAGGTGGCCGGCCACCTGATGGGCGGAATTCCACACCGGGATCCCGACGAAGCTCTGGGCCCCGATGTCGACCAGGTACCGATCCTCCGGAAACAGCCGCTGGAGGTCCGTATGGTAGACGACCGTCTCCCCCTCGATGGCGAGCCGGCATGGCGTCGGCGCCACGTCGTACTCGATGTTCTCCGCGAAGTGGTCGCCCTTCCAGTACGCGAGCATCCGGACGCGTCCGGGCCGATCCGGCACGCACTCGGTGAGGAAGGCGTGGCGCACGTGCAGCGCGGTGGCGAGGTGGCGCACCAGCGAGTAGAAGAAGTCGCGGCCGGTGACCGCCGCGGTACCCTCCGCGATCGCCCGGAGCATCTCCTCGGCCCGGGTGAGCGCCTCGTAGGCCTGCATGTTCTCGATGGCGAGGGCCACCTGCTTGGCCGCCTCCTGGAGGAAGGCGAGCGTCTCCGCGGTGTAACGATTCGCGGCCGTGGTCGCGACCGCCAGCGTGCCGATGGCGCGGCCCCGCACGAGGAGGGGCACGATCATGTAGGAGCGGACCCCGTCCGCGAGTGCCCGCTCCTCGGCCGGATACGTCCGCTCGGCTTCCAGGTCCGAGCGGAGCAGCGGCTTCTGCTCCTTGAACACCCAGCCCACGTGGCTCTCGCCCGGCCGCATCTCGAGCCCCACCGCGAAGTAGCTGCTGTGGAGCGACGACTCGAAGATGGAGAGGGTGAGGACGTCGCGGCCCGGGTCGTGGAGGAAGACCGCGATGCGCTCGAACGGGATCACGCGCCCGATGGCGGTCGCGATGGCGTGGAAGAGGCCCTCCCGAGTGAGGTTCGAGATCAGCGCGTTGTTGATCTCGAGCAGGGTCTGGTAGACCGCCGCCGGCCCCGTGGCATCCACGGAGGCGAGCCTAGCACACCAAACGGGCGGCTAGGCGAGCAGCACCTTCCAGCGGTCCGCCGACATCCCGAGCGCGGCCTCCACCACCCGTGGGTCGAACTGCCGCCCGGCCTCGTCCTCGAGCACCGCCAGCGCCTCGTCGATCGAGCGCGCCGGGCGGTGGGACCGGTCGTGGGTCATCGCGTCCAGCGCGTCGACCACCGCGAAGATGCGGGCGACCAGCGGGATCTCGTCGCCCCGGAGACCCTGCGGGTACCCGGCGCCGTCGTACCGCTCGTGGTGGCCGGCCACCACGTCGAGCGCGGGCGTCAGGAGCGGGACGACCTCCAGGATCTCCACCCCGGCCTGCGGGTGACCCTGTACCAGGAGCCGCTCCTCCGGAGTCAACGAACCCGGCTTGTGGAGCACCGACTCCGGCATCCCGATCTCGCCGATGTCGTGCAGGAGAGCGCCCAGCTCCAGCGCCTCCCGCTGCGTCCGATCGAGCGCGAGGCGGTCGGCCAAAGCCCCGCTGGCGCGGACCAGGCGGCCGAGCGATCCGCTCTCACCGTCCCGCGACTCGAGCGCACGCACGAGCACGTCCACCAGGCTGCGGTGGGAGACGTGCAGGCGGTCCACCATGAGATGGAACACGTTGCCGAGGAGCCCGATCTCGTCCCGCGCGTCGACCCGGACCGGGCTGGCCAGATCGCCCTCGACCACGCGCTGGGCCGCCGCCACGAGGTGGCCCACCGGTCGCGTGACCTGCCGGGAGATGAGCACGCCCGCGCCGACCGCCAGCAGCCCCGCGACCATCGAGTGCCACCAGAGTCGGCGGCGCACCGCCTGGAGCTGGGCGAGGTACAGGTCGGCGCGGAAGTCGACCTCGAGCGCACCCACCGTCCGCTGAGAGCGGTTCCGGATCGGCGCGAACGCGGTGATCCAGCGGCCGTCGTCGCTCGCGTAGATGCCCGTGAAGCCGGCCTCCCCCTCCGCGAGGACGCGCCGGAGCACCGGCCGCGTCTCGGGCGCGAGCCGATACGTCTGGCCGACCGCGGCCAGACCGTTGCTGATGACCCCGTAACGGGCGGTCTCGCCGTCGATATCGGAGAGCGTGTACACCGCGTCGCCCAGCTGGTTGGTCTCCTGGATCAGCAGGAGACGGTCGCGCAGGGCCAGGTACTCGGGCGTATCGTTCCGCCCCACCTGCACCACCTGCTCGTGGGCGTCGCCGTCGAGCAGGAGCGCCCCGGTGCGCGCGATGTTGAGCAGCAGGCCCCCCAGCGACTCGCGCAGGAATCGCTCCTGCGCCCGGTACTGCAGCAGCCCGCTGGCCAGGATCCCGGCCGCGGTGAGCAGGAGCACGGCGGCGGTGACGCGCCAGCCGAGCCGCCGCCAGACCGGCAGCCGGGCACGCCCCGGCGCGGCGCTCTCCCCGATCCTCATCGTGGCTCCTCCAGGGTCTCGACGCTCAGCTCGGAGACGTCGCGCTCGAAGAACAGCTCCACCGTCCAGTCGAGCACGACGCGCAGTCGCGCCGACCACGTCGGCAGCTTCATCATGTAGATCGTCTTCCACATGAGCCAGGCCGGGAACCCGAACAGCTCGAGCCCGGAGAGATCCGCGACCGCGGTGTGTCGAGACAGGGGCACCATCTCGCCGAGCACCTTGAAGTCGAACGGCCGGCGCTCCCGGCCGGTCAGCGCGGCTTCGAGCTGGCGGGCCAGGGCCCGGCCCTGCCGCAACGCGACCTGGGCGGTGGCGGCGTAGGGGCTCTTGCGGTGGCGGTCGATCTGGGCCGCGTTGTCGCCCAGGGCGTACACGTCGGGCGCGCCCTCCACCTCGAAGAAGGCATTGACGGCCAGACGTCCGTCGCGCGTCTTGCGCAGGGGAAGCGCGGCCACCACCGGGCTCACCTGGGTTCCGGCCGTCCAGATGACGCAGCTCGACGGGATGAGGCGGCCGTCCTGCAACACGAGCCCCTCGGACGAGACCGAGGCGGCCCGGGCCGCCTCCAGCTCGATCCGGCGCTGGAGCAGCCGCTCCTTCGTGTAGGCGGCCAGACGGGTCGCGGTCTGCGGCAGGACATCGCTCCCGACCAGCACCAGCCGGACCGTCTCGGGCGGGATATGCGGGTAGTGGCGCACCAGGATGCCGCGGGTCAGCTCCTCCACCGCCGCCACCAGCTCGGTGCCGGCGTGCCCGGCGCCCACCACCACGAACGTCAGGAGCCGACGGCGGATCCACGGGTCGTCGGTGAGCGCCGCCGCCTCGAACAGCTCGATGACCCGGTTCCGGATGCGAATGGCGTCCCCCACGCCCTTGAACGTCAGCGCGTGCCGGGCCGCCCCCGGCGCCATGGCCACGCTGGGAGTGGCGCCGAGGGCCAGCACCAGACGGTCGTAGTGCACCTGCTGGCGCAGGGGCGAGCGATGGTGCCGGACCGTCACGCGACGACGCTGGAGGTCGATCCCCTCGACCTGCATCTCGCCGAACTCGATCCCCCACCGGCCGCACAAGGGGCGGATCGGGTAGACGATGTGCCGTGTCTCGACCGCCCCGGTGGCGGCTTCCGCCAGCATCGGCGTGAACAGGAAGAAGTTCTGATTGCTCAGCAGCGTGATGTGCACGGGCAGGAGCCCCGCGCACCGCTTGGCGAGCTCGAGCGCCGCGGTCACGCCCGCGAAGCCGCCGCCCAGGATGACGATCCGCGGGGCCAGCGACGTGGACGGCCGGGCCAGGGCGCGGCCGCCCGCCCGGCCCGCGCGGGCGATCTCTTCGGCTCGGTCCGGCGCCACCGCGGTCGGCGTCGTCATGGACGAGGAGCCAGCAGGCACCACGCGCGCAGCGTCTCGGCGACGCTCCAGGCCTGCGCGATGCAGCCGCCAGGCGCGAACGGTGGCTCCGGGTCGAAGACCTCGGCGATGGAGCCGACCCCGTACTGGTGGAGGTGCTGCGCCATCGGCTCGAGCAGGGCGCGTGCCGCCGACCGGTCGCCGTGCACCCGGTGGTAGGCGAGCGCGAACGGCCCCAGCAGCCATCCCCATGCGGTGCCCTGGTGATAGGCGCCGTCGCGCTCGCGCGGGCCGCCCGCGTACCGCGGCTGGTAGCCAGGCTCTCCGGGCGCGAGGCTCCGGAGGCCGAACGAGATGAGCAGGCGGCGGGCGCACACGTCGACCACCTGGCGCTGGCGCTCGGCCGACAGCGCGCTCGCGGGCAACGACACCGCGAGGAGCTGGTTCGGGCGCAGCGCTGCCTCGTGGCCGTCCGGTCCGTCGATGACGTCGTAGCAGTACCCGGTCGCCTCGTTCCAGAAGCGCGCGAAGCCGTCGCGCGCCCGCGTCGCCATGGCCTGCCACTCGGCGGTCGGCCGGCCGAGGGCCCGGGCCAGGCCCGTCATGGCGACGAGGGCGTTGTACCAGAGCGCGTTGATCTCCACCGGCTTGCCGGTGCGCGGCGTCACCACCCGATCGCCGACCCGCGCGTCCATCCAGGTGAGCTGCACGCCCGGCTCGCCCGCGGTGACGAGCCCGTCCGCCTCGTCCACCCGGATGCCGTAGCGGGTCCCGGCCGCGTAGCCGCGCACGATCTGCTCGAGCGCCGGGAAGAGCTCCCGGAGGGCCCCGACGTCACCGGTCGTCTCGTGATAGGCGCGCGCGGCCTCCACGTACCAGAGCGCGGCGTCCACCGTGTTGTACTCGGGCTGCTCCCCCGCGTCCGGAAACACGTTCGGCAGCATGCCGCCGTCGACGAAGCGGGCGAAGGTGGTCAGGATACGCCGGGCCGCCTCGGGCCGTCCGGTACACAGAGTCAGCCCGGGCAGGGCGATCATGGTGTCGCGCCCCCAGTCGCCGAACCAGTGATAGCCCGCGATCACCGAGAGCCCTCCCGGGTCGGATGCGAGCGGGCGGCGCACCAGGAACTGATCGGCCGCGAGCACGAGCCGCTCGATCCAGGCCGGGGCCAGCCCGGCCGCCGGCTGCGCCTTGCGCCACGCGAGCAGGACCTCGCTCTCGTGCGCGCGCCGGCGCGCCCACGCCTGCTCACCGTCCAGGTCCGGCCGTGCCTCGACCGAGAGCACCGCGGTGAGCGGCCGATCCGGCGCGAGCGTCGCGGTGAAGGTTCCGGCGTGGAGGCTGTCGTCGAGATCGTCGAGGCCGCGCGCCTCCTCGACGGCCAGCCGGAAGCCCACGTACCAGTCGTGCGCCGGCTCGGCCGTCGCGCCCGGTACCTGGATCGACAAGGGCCGCGCCCCTTCGTGGGCGGTGACCAGTAACCCCGGGCCGTCCGGCGCGACGGTCATCTGCCAGCCGGGCCCGCGTGTGGTGGCGTGGAATTCACGATAGTTGACCAGCGCGCGCAGGGTGAGGCGCAGCGGTCCCCCGGCCCCGGCGCGCAGGAGACGGTAACGCACGTAGGTGGTGTTGGCGCCCGGCTCCATCCACACGCGCTTCTCCACCAGCGTATCCGCGCACGCGTAGTGCCACACCGGCGTGGTGCCGTCCAGATAGAAGCGCTCGATCAACCGGTACCCTTGCGGGGCGACCGTGCCGTCTGCCCAGCGGGCGGTCGACAGCTCGTACGCCGCTCCGTCGTACTGCACACGCTCATGGAATCCGGTGACCACCACCGTGCGCCCCACCGGTGGCTTCAGCGCGGCCACCAGCAGGCCGTGGTACCGTCGCGTCGGCAGGCCGGCTACCGTACCCGACGCGAAGCCGCCGAGCCCGTTGGCGCAGAGCCACTCCCGCGACTCCGCGACCGCGAGGCTTCCGGTGACCTCCCGACCGAAGTCCATCGCTCAGATCCGGAGGCGGGCCTTGAGATGGTCGGCCACGCGGAGCGCGTTGGCCATGATCGTGAGCGCGGGATTCACCGCCGCGCTCGAGGGGAAGAAGCTCGCGTCCACCACGTAGAGGTTGTCCACCTCGTGGGCCCGGCAGTTCACGTCCAGGACCGACGCTCGAGGATCGTGCCCGAAGCGGGCGGTGCCGTTCTGGTGGGCCACGCCCGCCAGCGGGATGCGCTGCCCCAGAAAGAGGTTGCGCGAGAAGAGCCCTACGTGGCATTCGTCACCGTGCACGCGGCACTTCCGCTGCTGCTTCATGAGCTGCTCCAGCTTGGCGGTCAGGCGCTGGTGCGCGGTCTCGTTGTTCGGCCGGTAGGCCAGCACGATGTTGCCCTCACGATCGAGCGTCACCCGGTTGTCCGGATCGGGCAGGTCCTCCGACGTCAGCCAGAAATCCATCGAATGCTTCGCCATCAGGTCGAGGGACCACCCGGGAGCGATCGCGGGCGCGCCGCCCCGCAGGGTCTCGGCGTCGAGCTTGCCCACGAATGAGATGTGGCCCATCGGGTACTCCCACTCCGGCGAGCCCCAGTAGAAGTCGTTGAGGCCGAGCGTCTTCTGGAAGACGGTGGGGTTCGGGCAGCGGGAGACGGCCATCAGCACCGAGTTCACGTGGCCCATGTAGTGCCGACCCACCATGTCGGAGCCGTTGGCGAGCCCGCGCGGGTGCCGGTCGCTGGCCGACCGCAGCAGCACCGCCGCCGAGTTGATCGCGCCCGCCGAGAGCACCACCACGTCCGCGGAATAGGTCTCCGTCGCGCCGCCCCGCTTCACGATCACCCGCGTGACCTCGCGGCCCGACGCGCTGGTCTCGAGCCGGTCCACGAAGGCGTCGGTCAGGAGCGTCACGTTGGGATCGGCGAGGGCCGGGTCGACCGCCACCACCTGCGCGTCGGACTTGGCTCCCACCAGACACGGGTGGCCGTCGCACGTCTCGCACCGGATGCAGCGACTGGCCCGCGGGTTCCGCTCGTCGAGCATGATGCCGAGCGGCACGTGGAAGGGGCGAAGGCCGAGCCCGGCCCAGTCCTCGTGCAGCTGCTGGAGGCGGGGCTCGTGGCTCACCGCCGGATGCGGGTAGGGGCCACTCGCGGGCGGCTCCGTCGGGTCCGCTCCCCTCTCGCCGTGCACGTGGTAGAGCCTCTCCGCCGCGGTGTAGTAGGGCTCCATGTCCTCGTAGCTGATCGGCCAGGCCGGCGATACCCCACCCCAGTGCTTGACCTCTCCGAAGTCCTCCCGGCGGAGCCGGAAGAGCGCGGCCCCGTAGAACTTGGTGTTGCCGCCGACGTAGTAGTTGGTGTGCGGGTGAAGCGGCCGGCCCTCGCGGTCACGCCAGACCTCCCGGGTCTGATACCGTGCCTCGAGGTTCACGGCCCGCGTGCTCCAGTTCGCCTTCTCGCGCGGCACGTAGCCTCCGCGCTCCAGAACGAGGATGCGCTTGCCCCGCCCCGCGAGGGCGTGTAGCAGGGTGCCGCCTCCCGCGCCGGTGCCGATGATCGCGATGTCGTAGTGCATGGGGCGCCTACCCGCCGTGCGCGAACTCGGGATAGAGCGTCATCCCGCCGTCCACGAAGATGGTCTGGCCGTTGATGTAGTCGGCATCGTCCGAGGCGAGGAAGACCGCCACCCGGCCGATGTCCTCGGGTTGACCGATCCGCCCGTAGGGGATTAGGGTCAGGAGCGACTTGAGCGCGGCGGGCGTCCCCCACGCGTCCCGGTTGATCGGGGTCTGGATCGCTCCCGGGGCGATCGAGTTGACCCGGATCCGAGCCGGGGCCAGCTCCTGTGCGAGGGTCTGCATGAAGAGCTTCACCCCGCCCTTCGACGCCGCGTAGTTCGCGTGACCGGCCCACGGGATCGTTTCGTGCACCGACGAGATGCAGATGATCTTGCCGGTGGCGCGCGAGATCTCGGGCCGCGGGCCGCGCCGGATCATCTCGCGCACCGCCTCCCGGGCACAGAGGAACATGCCGGTGAGGTTGACCCCGATCACGGTGTTCCACTGCTCGAGGGTCATCTCGCTGAAGGCGGCGTCCCTCTGCAGGCCCGCGTTGTTGACCAGGATGTCGATCGTGCCCCACGCGTCCAGCATCTGCGCGAACATCGCCTGCACCTGGTCCTCGCGGGACACGTCGGCCCGGATGGCCATCGCGCGGCTACCGCCGGACCGGATCTCCCCGGCGACCTGCTCCGCAACCTCCGGAGCCGACACGTAGTTGATGACCACGTCGGCGCCCGCGGCCCCCAGCGCCCGGGCCACCCCGAGCCCGATGCCGGAGCTCGCGCCGGTCACCAGTGCCGATTGTCCCCTCAGTGGCTGATGCGCCATGCGCGCCCCCTCCTCGCGATCCGCCTCGGTCCGTGTGTCTGGACCTTGGACGCGCGTGACCGCTCACCGGGTTCGGGTGGTCCGGGCGGTCGCCGGGCCTGGGAGGCGGCGCCGGGTGCGTGCACGCCGTCGGGTGAAATGGGCCGGCCCCGCCCGCGAAACCGTCAGGGACAGTCAGCCGGCTGACAATACGCGACACTCGATACCCGTCCATCGGAGGAATGTCCTGCGCATTCCCGGGCTTGGCGCCACGTTTTCGCTGCTGGCACTTCGGCTGCACACAGCAGGCGCCGGAGAACGCGACGCATGGTCCTTGGTCCGGTCCACGTGGGGGAGTCAGGGTGGTGTCGCTGACCGGCAGCGCGGTCCGGCAGTGGCTGCGCGATCACGCGGGAGTGGCCTTCTGCGCCCAGTGCATCGCGGGCTCCGGCCGGCGCACGATGGAAGCGGCCGACATCGCCGCCGAGCTCGACCAGCTACCCCGCCGATCCCCTCGGTTCCTGCCGGGTCGGTGCCGCTGTGGAGCGGTCGGCGTCCGATACCACTCTTCAGCCCTCCCGGGCGACTGACGCCCCATCAAACGGCGCGGGGTCGCCCCGCGCATCGTCCGGGAGCAGGCGCTCCGCCTCCGGTGGTCCCCAGCTCCCCGGCTCGTAGGGGTAGACCGGGGTCGCGCCGGGGCCGAGCACCGGATCGACGATGGCCCAGGCGGCCTCGACGGTGTCCTCGCGGGCGAACAGATCGGAGTCCCCCTCCATCGCATCGCCGATCAGGCGCTCGTACGGGCCGCTCTCGCCGGTGTGGTGCTCGCACACCGAGAGCTGGATCTCCTCGCCGACCATGGCCTCCCCGGGGCGCTTCACGCGCGCCCCGATGGAGATGATCACCTCCGGGCTCAGCCGGAAGCAGATGCGATTGGGCTGGCCGGGGTCGGCCTCGTGGAACACCGACTGGGGCGGCGGCCGGAACGTGACCACGATCTCGGTGACGGTGCGGGGCAGCCGCTTGCCGGTGCGCACGTAGAACGGCACGCCCGCCCATCGCCACGAATCGATGTAGAGCCGCAGCGCCGCGAACGTCTCCACCCGCGAGCCCGGCGCGACCCCGTGCTCCCGCTCGTAGCCGCGATACTGGCCGCGCACGACATCGTCGGGCGCCAGCGGACGGATCGAGCGCATGACCTTGTCCTTCTCGTTCCGGAGCGCGTCGCCGCCGCCGCCCGCGGGCGGCTCCACCGCCAGCAGGCTGACGATCTGGAGCAGGTGGTTCTGCACCACGTCCCGGATCGCGCCCACCTCTTCGTAGAACGCGCCCCTCCCCTCGATGCCGAAGGCCTCCGCCATCGTGATCTGCACGTGGTCGATGTAGCTACGGTTCCAGATGGGCTCGAAGAGGGAGTTCGCGAAGCGGAAGTACAGCAGGTTCTGGACCGGCTCCTTGCCCAGGAAATGGTCGATGCGGAAGATGCGGGACTCGTCGAGCACCGAATGCAGGGTCTGGTTCAGCGCGCGGGCGGACGCGAGATCGCGCCCGAACGGCTTCTCCACCACCACGCGTCCCTCCGTCGCCCGGATCCGGGCCAGCCCCTGGACGACCGTCGCGAACATGCTGGGCGGGATCGCGAGATAGTGCAGCGGCCGGCGCGCGGGGCCGAGGGCCGCCCGCAGTGCCGTCCACGTCGCGTTGTCGCGGTAGTCGCCGTCGACGTAGCGCAGGAGCTCGAGCAGGCGCTGGGTGGAGGCGGGCTGCGCGCCGTGTCCGAACTTGTCCACGCTCTCCCGCACCCGCGCCCGCAGCTCGTCCAGGCCCCAACCCGCCTTGGCCACGCCGATCACCGGCACGTCCAGCCGGCCGTGCCGCACCATCGCCTCGAGCGCGGGAAAGATCTTCTTGTAGGCGAGGTCGCCGGTGGCCCCGAACAGCACGAGGGCATCGGAGCGGGGCGGGTCGGTCACGACGGCTCGGGTCGATTCGATGGAGGTGCGCGGGGCGTGCGGCATTGGCTCACTCCCTTCTGTGGTCACAATCGTACACCCCGGCGGGCCCCGGGTCTTCCGACGCGACACACGAGCGTCGCGTCGCGGACCTCGCTCGCAGCCCGGGGTGGTACGTGGCTCGCCGCACCGGGGCGACCATCGCCGCGGTGGGCACGCGCCGCGGTCGCGCGGAGTCGCGGCGAGGACCGGCGAGGCTCGACAGTCTGGACTACGAGGACCGGAGCGCGCGCACCTGGCGTTCGAGCGACTGAAGCAGGCTCCGCATGCTCGCCTCCTCTCGGTGGGGCGCGGGCGCCGACGCCAGGTCATTGGGAGGGTCCCACCAGACATAGCCCTCGATCAGGGCGGGTCCGGCCTCGGTCACGCCCAGGTCCCATCCGATCGTGCCCAGCGGCGAAAAGACCACCGCCGCGCGCTCGACCAGCCTCCTGACTTCCGCCCAGAACGGCACCCGCACGTCCCGGAATGCCGTCCCGGTGCGCGGAGTGTGCTCGCCGCCGCGGTGCGTGCGCCGGGCGCGCAAACAGCGCGGGCGCCGAGGAGTCCCCGGCGCCCGCGCTGCTCCAGGTCGAAGCGACTAGCCGCGCTTGTGGAACCGACGGCGCGCGATGCCGATGCCGGCCAGCGCAGTGCCGAACAGGATGAGCGTGGCCGGCTCGGGCACGGGCTGAAGCTCGAGCGCGACGTCGATCGCGTAGGTGCCGCCGTTCCCTCCGGATCCTCCCCAGCTCGTGAGAGCACCCGCGTTGACGGGGCCAAAGACACCGGTGAACGGAGAGTTCGGGAAGATCAAGGCTCCACTGCTGAACGGATCGTTGTTGTAGGTCGAGATGGCCAGCAGGTAGTTCCCCGCCGCCAGCTGTGTGGGCGGAAGCGTCGATTTGAACCCGCCGTTGGCGCCGCCGTCGTCGTCGTTGGCCAGGATCCCGTGGCCGGACGAGTCGAACAGGAACAGCTGCGTATCGCCGGTGCCGATGCTGCCCAGCCCGTTATTCGTCGTCGCCGAGAAGCGGCCGCTGACCGCCAGCGTGATGAGGAAGACGTCGGCGTCGGTCCCGCTCTCGATGTTTCCCCTGATCTGCGTGAGTGTGGGAAGGCTCCCGGCGGCCAGGGCCCCCGCGACCGTGTCCGGGGCGTCTCCCACTTCATCGAAGGGGATCGCGATCGCGGCCGGCGCGAACCCCATGACGAGTCCGAGGCTCACCAGCCAAAAAATCAGCGCCAGCCGTGACGTCTGCGTTGCCATCAGGTGCCTCCGGTCGAGATCGGTGGACTCGCGCCAGTCAACAGGCCCGCCGCCGCTGCGCGGGACACGCAGTAGGAGCAAGTAATATGCCCATCAACCTGAGGACCGGCATCAATTAAATCAATAGCTTGAACTATGGGAAGTCCCCGCCCACGGCACCCGGGCGGATCATTGAGAGAAAACAGTTACCTGATATGCGTAATCGGATTACCGCCGCGGGCTCTTCTGCTGCTCCACGACCTGCTCGAGCGCCTCGCGCCGCTGCTTCTCGGCGTTCAGCTCGTCGGTCAGCTGCTTGACCTTCGCCAGCACCGCGCCGCGCTCGTCGGCCAGGCGCAGCTTCAGGGCCTCGATGTCGGCGCTCTGACGGCCGCCCTCCCACCAGGAGAGGGCGGCCGCGCCGACGGCCAGCCCCACGAGCAGGGCCACCAGCGAGGTGATCAGGCTCGATCGGTCCATGGCGCCTCCGCGCTCAGTGCTTGGCCATCGCGGGAGCCCCCGCCCCGGCCCGCTCGGTCTTGATCCGCATGCCGTAGAAGGACCGCCACACGAAGATCACGGACACGAGGAAGAACACGGCGGCGAGCACGGAGGTGAAGCCGGCGCCGCGCTCGGCGCCCAAAGACACCGCGAGCTCCACCGCGAGGAGGCCGAAGAGGGTGGTGAACTTGATGATCGGGTTCATGGCCACCGAGGAGGTGTCCTTGAACGGGTCCCCCACGGTGTCGCCCACCACGGTGGCCGCGTGCAGCGGCGTGCCCTTCTCCTGCAGGTCCACCTCGACCAGCTTCTTGGCGTTGTCCCAGGCTCCGCCCGCGTTGGCCATGAAGATGGCCTGGTAGAGGCCGAACAGGGCGATCGAGATCAGGTAGCCGACGAAGAAGTACGGCTCCACGAACGCGAACGCGAGGGTGACGAAGAACACGGCCAGGAAGATGTTGAACATGCCCTTCTGGGCGTACTGGGTGCAGATCTCGACCACCCGCTTGCTGTCGGTGATCGAGGCCTTGGTGGCGCCCTCGAGGCGGATGTTGGCCTTGATGAACTCCACCGCGCGGTAGGCGCCGGTGGTGACCGCCTGCGTGGAGGCGCCGGTGAACCAGTAGATGATGGCCCCGCCGCTGATGAGCCCCAGCAGGAAGGGGGCGTGGAGCAGCGAGAGCTTGTCGAGGTTCTGGGTCAGGCCCGCGGTGAGCAGCACGATGATCGAGAAGATCATGGTGGTGGCGCCCACCACCGCGGTGCCGATCAGCACCGGCTTCGCGGTGGCCTTGAAGGTGTTGCCGGCCCCGTCGTTCTCCTCGAGCAGGTGCTTGGCCGCCTCGAAGTTCACGTCGAAGCCGAAGTCCTTCTTGAGCTGGCCCTTGATGCCGGGCAGCGTCTCGATCACCGACAGCTCGAACACGGACTGGGCGTTGTCGGTGACCGGCCCGTAGGAGTCCACCGCGATCGTCACCGGGCCCATGCCGAGGAAGCCGAAGGCCACGAGGCCGAAGGCGAACACCGCGGGGGCCACCATCAGCTCTCCGAGGCCCTGGGTGCTCACCCCGAAGCCGATGGCCATCAACGCCACCATGGTGAGCCCCAGCCAGTAGCCGCTGAAGTTGCCCGCGACCAGGCCGGAGAGGATGTCGAGCGAGGCCCCGCCCTCGCGCGCGGAGGTGACGACCTCCCGCACGTGCGCGGAATTGGTGGAGGTGAAGACCTTCACGAACTCGGGGATGATGGCGCCGGCGAGGGTGCCGCAGGTGATCACGGTGGACAGCTTCCACCAGAGGCTGCCGTCGCCGAGCTGCGGGATCATGATCCACGAGGCGAGGTAGGTCAGCACGACCGACACGATCGAGGTCACCCAGACCAGGCTGGTGAGCGGCGCCTCGAACGACATCTGGCTGGCCGAGCCGTAGCGGGCGCGGGCCATCGCCTCGTTGACCAGGTACGACGCGCCGCTGGCCACGATCATGATGATGCGCATCACGAAGATCCACACCAGCAGCTGCACCTGCACCAGCTCCTTGGGCACCGCGAGCAGGATGAAGGTGATGAGGGCCACCCCGGTGACCCCGTAGGTCTCGAAGCCGTCCGCGGTGGGGCCGACCGAGTCGCCCGCGTTGTCGCCGGTGCAATCCGCGATGACGCCGGGGTTGCGGGCGTCGTCTTCCTTGATGTTGAAGACGATCTTCATCAGGTCGGACCCGATGTCCGCGATCTTGGTGAAGATGCCGCCCGCGATCCGGAGGGCCGCGGCCCCCAGCGACTCACCGATGGCGAAGCCGATGAAGCAGGGCCCCGCGTAGTCGCGGGGGATGTAGAGCAGGATGCACAGCATGATGAAGAGCTCGACGGAGACGAGCAGCATCCCGATGCTCATGCCCGCCTTGAGGGGGATCGCGTACACCGGATAGGGCCGGCCCTTGAGGCTCGCGAAGGCGGTGCGGGAGTTCGCGAAGGTGTTGATGCGGATCCCGAACCACGCCACCCCGTAGGAGCCGAGGATCCCGATCACGCTGAACAGCAGGATGATGACGACCTTGACCGCCTCGAAGTGCTGCAGGAAGCCGAAGTAGAAGACGATGATCACCGCTATGAACAGCTCCAGGATCGCGAGGAACTTGCCCTGGGTGATCAGATACGTCTTGCACGTCTCGTAGATCAGCTCCGAGATGTCCCTCATCGACTGGTGCACCGGCAGGTTCTTGAGCTGCGAGTAGATCACCAGTCCGAAGGCGAGGCCGAGCAGGCAGATGAGGAGGCCCCACTGCAGGATCATGCGCCCGCTCATGCCGACGAAGGTGGCCTGGGCCAGATCGGGGAGCTTGAGCGACGCCTCGCCTCCGCCCTGGTGCGGCGCCGCCGCGGCCGGGGCGGGCGCGGCGGCGGAGGTCTGAGCGATCGCCGCGGGGGCCAGGCCCAGCCCGCACACGCTCACGACGAGCAACACCCAGGCGAGCGGGATGAGCGCGCGTCGGGGCACATGGCGAATGGCTTCCATAGTGTCGAATCTCCTCGTGCAGTCGATGTCTGAGGGTGCGGGCGGCCGCAGGCCCAACGCGTGTTTATACCGCACGCGCCGGTCTCCGTCAACGCGACGCGTTGCGCAGCTAGTCGCGGAGCAGGGCCTCGATCTCCTCGCGATGCGCGCCGAAGCCGTCGAAGACGCGGTCGCCGATCACCACCGTCGGAACGCCGAGCCGCCCGGCCCGGGCGAAGAGGTCGAGGCTGGCCTGCGGGTCCTTGCCCACGTCGCGCAGGTCGACCGCCACCCCCCGCGCCTGGAAGAACGCGAGCGCGGCCTCGCCGTCCGCGTTGCCTTCCATGGTGAACACGAGCGCCTTTTTCACCGGGCCACCATAGCACCTCGACCTTGACGCTCCAACGCTCCCTTTGCTAGCATCCGCGGCCGTTCGCCACATGAGCCGGTCCCCGTGCACGTGGCGGCCGGACGCACGCCGCGCCTCCGGCCCTCCGAGGCGCTCAAGCACGCGGCGCGCGAGGGATTTTCCGTTCTCGCCTAATTCTGCCCCCGAGTAAGATAGAGCCAGTGCGCGTGATCTCGGCTCTCCTGGTCGGCCTGGCTCTCGGGCTCATCGCAAGTCCGGCACTCTCGCAGACCAGCACCAACAGCCGACCACCCGTCCTGAGCGCGGAGTCGGTGCTCCTCCTCGACACCCAGGGCAAGGTCCTCTTCGCCAAGCGTCCCACCGACTCGCACGCGCCCGCGAGCCTGGTCAAGCTCATGACCCTCTACCTGGCCTGCGAGGCGCTGGAGGCGGGCCGCGCCCAGTGGGAGGAGCCGGTGATCATCAGCCACCGGGTGGTGCTGACCCCGCGCTACCGCATGGGGCTGCGCACCGGCGAGGCGGTCCCGCTCCGCACCCTGCTGGAGGGCGTGGCGATCGCCTCCGCCAACGACGCGGCGGCCGCGGTCGCCGAACACCTGGGCGGCACCGAGGAGGCCTTCGTGGCCGCCATGAACGCCAAGGCGGAAGAGCTCGGGCTCACCCATACCCACTTCGCGAATCCCCACGGCCTGCCCGATCCGAACCAGCGCAGCACCGCGGAGGACCTCGCCAAGCTCGTCCTTCGGCTGCTCGACGACTACCCCTCGTCGCGCCCGCTGCTGGGGGGCGCCACCTTCGTCTACCGCGGCCGCGTCTACAGCCGGAACATTCCGCTGTTCCGGGACCCGGGCGGCGTGCAGGCGCTGAAGACCGGCTTCACCCGGGAGGCGGGCTACAATCTCGCGATCTCGGCCTGGAAGTCCGGCCAGCACTTCGTGCTCATCACCCTGGGCTCCCAGACGCGCAGCCTCTCGTTTCGCGACGCCAAGGCGGTGCTCCGTTACGGCTTCCACGAGACGGGCATCGAGACCGCGCCGCCGCCGGCCCCGCCGCGGCGCCGGCCGACCCGCCCCAGCCCGCCCCGGCGCCAGCGCAGCTCGCGCTCCGCCGCGGTGGCGACCCTCGGCTGAGATGGCGCCGCCGCGCGCGTTCGTCTTCGACGCCTACGGGACGCTCTTCGACGTCCACTCGGTGACCGACGCGGCGCGGGCGGTCACCCCGGACCCGCAGGCGCTCTCCCACCTCTGGCGGCAGAAGCAGCTCGAGTACACCTGGCTGCGGTCGCTCATGGGCCGCTACCAGGACTTCTGGCTCGTGACCGGGCAGGCGCTGCGCTTCGCGCTGCGGCGGCTCGGCATCACCGCGGCGGAGAGCCAGGTCGAGGCGCTCATGAGCGCCTACCTCACCCTGGCCCCGTTTCCCGAGGTACCGGCCGCGCTGCGGGCGCTGCGGGGTCGTCCCCTCGCCATCCTGTCCAACGGCTCCCCCCACATGCTGGAGAGCGCGGTGCGCTCGAGCGGCCTGGGCGCCGCGTTCGATCACGTGCTCTCGGTGGACGCGGTGGGCGTCTACAAGCCCTCCCCGCTGGTCTACGACCTGGCGGTGCGGGCCCTCGGCATCCCGGCCGGCGAGATCCTGTTCGTCTCGTCGAACGCGTGGGACGTGGCGGGCGCGGCAGCGTACGGCTTCAGGACCTGCTGGTGCAACCGCGCCAACGCGCCCGCCGAGGAGCTGGACGTGACGCCGGACTACGAGGTGGATCGGCTGGACGCCATCCTGGATCAGGTCGGCGTCTAGCGGCGGATCGTCCTGGGGCGCCGGGCGGAGTCAGGACGATCCGCGCGCTGCGAATGGGGGGCGGGAGCTACTTCTTGGCCAGCCGCTTCCGCTTCACGTACGCCCAGATCTTCTTGGTCATCTCCGACGGCCCGATGGGCTTGCTGCCCATGACCGACTCGAGCGTGTCGTCGCAGCCCTTGAAGTTGATCGCGTAGCCGCCGAACGCCGCCTTCTTTTTGGCCATTCGCCATTCCTCCCTCGTGGGTTAGTGGGGGTCCTGCCCGGCGCCCCC
>Ga0070741_10003264_pt1 | contig 40783 bp, 38 predicted proteins | sample Coa_R1_4_FD_66440 | JGI IMG/M metagenome (GOLD analysis project Ga0070741, IMG submission 66440) | Surface soil microbial communities from Centralia Pennsylvania, which are recovering from an underground coalmine fire - Coalmine... | ecosystem: Environmental > Terrestrial > Soil > Unclassified ...
AACAGTGACGCTGCAGCGCGGGAGAGAAGCAATGGACGCCCCTGCCTATATCAGCTGGTTCAAGGATATCCGCCTCGAGGACGTGCCCCTGGTCGGCGGCAAGACCGCCTCGCTCGGCGAACTGTATTCGGCCCTGTCCTCACAAGGCGTCAAGGTTCCGAACGGCTTTGCGCTGACGGCAAAGGCCTATCGCGACGCGCTGACGGAAGCAGGCGCGTGGGAGAAGCTGCGCGCCCTGCTCGACGGGCTCGACAAGCGGCGCATCTCCGATCTCGAAAAGCGCGCGGCCGAAGCACGCGCGATTGTCTATGCGGCAACCGACCGCAAACAATTGCGCGGCGATGTGGAGGCGGCCTACCGGCAGCTCGAACAGGAATACGGTCCCAATGTCGCGGTGGCCGTACGCAGCTCGGCCACCGCCGAGGATTTGCCGACCGCGAGCTTTGCCGGGCAGCACGAGAGCTTTCTCAACATCCGCGGGGCGAGCGAGCTCATGCAGGCCTGCCGGCGCTGCTTTGCCTCGCTGTTCACCACCCGCGCGATCTCGTACCGCATCGACAACGGCTTTGATCATTTCAAGGTGGCGTTGTCGGTTGCCGTGATGAAGATGGTCCGCTCCGACCTCGCCGCCAGCGGGGTGATCTTCACCCTCGATACCGAAAGCGGTCTTCGCGATGTGGTGTTCGTGACCGCGTCTTACGGACTTGGCGAAAACATCGTCCAGGGCGTCGTCGACCCCGACGAATTCTATGTCCACAAGCCCACCTTCAATGACGGATTCCGCGCGGTGCTGTCGCGGCGCCTTGGCGCCAAGGACAAACGGATGGTCTATGCGCACGGACACAAGACCACCCGGAACGTGGCGACCTCCGCGGCCGAGCGCAGCACATTCTCCATCAGCGACGACGATGTGCTCGAGCTCGCGCACAGCGCTATCGTCGTGGAAAATCATTATTCGAAAAAGGCAGGCCAGCCGACACCGATGGACGTGGAATGGGCGAAGGACGGCAAGGACGGTGCTCTCTACATCATCCAGGCGCGCCCGGAGACCGTTGCATCGCGCCGCAAGGTTGAGACGCTGGAAAGTTATCGGTTGACGTCGACCGGCAAGGCCATCGCGACCGGTCGCGCCGTCGGCGAGAAGATCGCCGCAGGCAAGGTGCGCCTGGTCAGGACCGAGCAGGAGCTCAACAGTTTCCGGCCCGGCGAGGTCCTGGTGGCGCCCGCGACAAGCCCGGACTGGGAGCCGGTGATGAAGCTCGCCGCCGCCATCATCACCGACCATGGCGGCAGAACCTGCCATGCCGCCATCATCGCCCGCGAGCTTGGCGTGCCAGCGGTCGTCGGCACCGGAGACTTCACGAGCAAGGTGAAAAGCGGCAAATCTGTCACGGTGTCCTGCGCCGAGGGCGACATCGGCCATGTCTATGAAGGTGCGCTGCCGTTCGCTATCGAGCGGATCGCAATCGACAAGCTGGCGCGGCCGCGTACCGAAATCATGGTCAATCTCGGCAATCCGGACATCGCCTTCAAGACGGCGATGGCGCCGAACGATGGCGTTGGCCTGGCACGGATGGAGTTCATCATCAGCCAGCACATCGGCATCCATCCCATGGCACTGGCTGAGCCAGACAAGGTCAAATCCGCGCGCGATCGCCGCGCCATCAAGGAACTCACACAAGCCTACAGGCAGCCCTCGGATTTCTTTGTCGAGCGGCTTGCCGAAGGCGTCGGCACCATCGCCGCCGCCTTCTACCCGCGGCCCGTGATCGTGCGGCTGTCCGACTTCAAGACCAATGAATATGCCAATCTGATCGCAGGCGCCGAGTTCGAGCCGAAGGAGGAAAACCCGATGCTGGGCTTCCGGGGCGCCGCACGCTACGCCCATCCGGCCTATGCTGCGGGTTTTGCGCTGGAATGCGCGGCGCTGCGCCGGGTGCGCCAAACCATGGGGCTCACCAACCTGAAGATCATGATCCCGTTCTGTCGCCGCCTCGAGGAGGCGCGCAAGGTGCTGGATGCAATGGCCGCACAAGGACTCAAGCGCGGCGATCGCGGCCTCGAGATCTTCATGATGTGCGAGATCCCCAACAACGTCATCCTGATCGACCAGTTCTCAAAACTGTTCGACGGCTTTTCGATCGGCTCCAACGACCTGACCCAGCTCACCCTCGGCGTCGACCGCGATTCCGACATCGTCGCGTTCGACTTCGACGAGCGCGATCCCGGGATGCTGCAGATGCTGTCGATGGCGGTGACCGGGGCGAGGCGCAATCACCGCCATGTCGGCATTTGCGGCGAGGCGCCGGCGAACTACCCGGAGATTGCGCGGTTTCTGACTGGGCTCGGCATCGATTCCATCAGCGTCAATCCGTCGAGCGTGCTCAAAACGATGCAGATCGTCCATCAGGCGGAGCAGGAAGCGACGACCGCCAAGGTGGCGAGCTGAACGCCTGGTTCCAGTCGTTGTCGACTTGAAGCGCGTGCTGTAATCGCTCGTCCTCCAACCGCTGTTGCTCTGACCGGTCTTGCCCTAACCGCTGTTGGCTTTGTGCGCGTGCAGCTCTTTGAGCGATTCCCGGACGTCGTCATCTTCCAGGGCATCCTGGATGCGGCGTTCCTCGCTGGTCATGCTCTTGTTCTGTCGCATGCGCTTGGAGATCGGCGCAGCTTGCGGGGCAATTGCCTTCTCCTGCACCTTGTCCTGCTCGTCAGCCATGTTCTGGTCCTTCGTGTCGGCAGAATTGGAAGTGTGTTGCACGAGACCATGCTGCGCCGCCGGCGGAACGCGTTGAGCGAGATCAATGCCGAGCGAGCCGCGCGCCAGGCCGCCGCGCGCAGCGGCGTCACCAAAACTTGAAGGACCCGCTTGGACAGCGACGTGGCGAGAATTTGCGTTAGGTCAACTGCTTGAAGATGCGGCATTGCAATATCGCGCCCGAAATCCGGAATCGAAGGCGCGACCGATGCAAGATCAAAAAGAACCGCTGTTAGAAGGCACTGAGGCGCTGCCGCCATCCGGTTCGCCCCCGCTCGCTCCTGACAGCGCGAACCTGCCGGTCCCGGTGCATAGCAACGGCGCGAAGCGGCGCTGGCGGCGGACCGTTGCGACCGTGGTCATCGTTCTGCTCGCCGGCGGCGGTGCCGGCTACTATGCCTGGAAGGCCGCGCATCCACTGTTGCCGCTCGGCATCAGCGTCGGCAATGGACGCATCGAAGCCGACGAGATCGACATCTCCACCAAATTCGCCGGCCGCGTCGCCGAGCTCCTGGTCGATATCGGCGACATGGTTGCACCAGGGCAGATCGTGGCCCGGATGGACACTCGCGACATCGAGCAGTCGCTGTCGAAATCGGAAGCGCAGGCCCGCCAGGCGCAGCGCGCGATCGACGAGGCACAGGCCAATCTGATCCAGCAGCAGACCCAGAGGACCCTCGCCCAGCAGGAGATGGAGCGCACCGCGCAGCTCCTGAAGAACGGCTGGACCACCCAGGAAATTGCCGACCAGCGCAAGCAGGCGCTCGACGGCGCGGTCGCGGCCTACAACGCCGCGCGGGCCCGGGTCGAGGTCGCCCAGCACGCGCTGGAGGCGGCGCAGCACGATGCCGGCTTCTACCAGGTGCAGATCGACGACAACACCCTGGTCGCGCCCAAGGCCGGCCGCATCCAGTACCGGCTCGCCAATATCGGCGAAGTGCTCGCGGCCGGCGGCAAGGTCTTCACCATGCTGGACTTCTCCTATGTCTACATGGATGTCTATCTGCCGACCGGGGAAGCCGGCAAAGTCAAGGTCGGCGCCGACGCACGCATCGTTCTCGACGCCTATCCCGATCATCCGATTCCCGCGAAAGTGTCCTTTGTCGCGAGCCAGGCGCAGTTCACGCCGAAGACGGTCGAGACCAAGACCGAGCGCGACAAGCTGATGTTCCGCATTCGCGTGCGCATCGAGCAGGACCGCCTCGCCAAGCATGCCGATGCCATCAGAAGTGGACTGCCCGGCGTTGCCTATGTGCGCTGGAATCCGTCCGTGGAGTGGCCGAGCAACCTGGAAGGCACACCATGAGCCGCGATGATGCGATCGCGGTCGTCAGGGAACTCACACATCGTTACGGCTCCGTCACCGCGCTGGATTGCATCTCGACCGAGCTGCCGGCGGGCCGGCTGATCGGCCTCATCGGTCCCGACGGCGTCGGCAAATCCTCGCTGCTGTCGATCCTCGCCGGCGCCCGCGCCATCCAGGACGGCGCCGTCATGGTGCTAGGCACCGATTTCGCCAATGCCACCGCACGCAGCCGCGTCTGTCCGCGCATCGCCTATATGCCGCAGGGGCTCGGCAAGAATCTCTATCCTGACCTCAGCGTGCGCGAGAATATCGAGTTCTTCGCCCGCCTGTTCGGCCAGGCACGCGCCGAGCGCGACTGGCGGATCAAGGAGCTCGTGGAGAGCACGGGCCTTGCGCCCTTCGCCGACCGTCCCGCCAAAAAGCTCTCCGGCGGCATGAAGCAGAAGCTTGGGCTGTGCTGCTCGCTCATCCACGATCCTGATCTCCTGATTCTGGACGAGCCCACGACCGGCGTCGATCCGCTGTCGCGCCGGCAGTTCTGGGACCTGATCGATCGGCTGCGCGCGCGCCGCGACGGCATGAGCGTGCTGGTGGCAACGGCCTATATGGAGGAAGCCCAGCGCTTCGACTGGCTGCTCGCCATGAACGACGGCAAGATCCTGGCGACAGGCTCGCCCGCCGCTCTGAAGCAAAAGACCGCAACCAGTTCGATCGAGGATGCGTTCATTGCGCTGCTGCCGCGGCGTTCGCGCAACCCACCGGTCAAGCCGGGCGGCCCACCGCTCGACGGCCACGCGCCGGCCGTGATCGTCGCCAGGGACCTGACCTGCCGGTTCGGCGATTTCACCGCCGTCAACCGCGTCAGCTTCACCATTCGCCAGGGCGAGATCTTCGGCTTCGTCGGCTCGAACGGCTGCGGCAAGACCACGACGATGAAAATGCTCACGGGGCTGTTGCCCCCGACCGAGGGCGAGGCGCTGATCTTCGGTGAAGTCCTGCGCGCCGGCGATCTCGAGGCGCGCCGCCGCGTCGGCTACATGTCGCAATCCTTCTCGCTGTATGGCGAGCTCACGGTTCGCCAAAATCTGTCGCTGCACGCCCGCCTGTTCCAGCTGCCGTCGGATTTTGCCGCCAAGCGCATCGATGAGCTGGTCGAGAAATGCGACCTCGCCGACTATCTCGACCATCTCGCCTCTGCATTGCCGCTCGGCATCCGCCAGCGGCTGTCGCTTGCGGTCGCCGTCGTGCACAAGCCGGATCTGCTGATCCTGGACGAGCCGACCTCGGGGGTCGATCCGCTGGCCCGTGATCAGTTCTGGGAGCTCCTGATCGACCTCTCGCGCAACCAGGGCATGACCATCTTCGTCTCCACCCACTTCATGAACGAGGCCGCGCGCTGCGACCGGCTGTCGCTGATGCATGAGGGGCGCGTGCTCGCGACCGACACGCCCACCGGCCTGATCAAGGCCAAGGACGCGGCGAGCCTCGAAGACGCCTTCATCAGCTTCCTCGAACAGGAAAGGCCGGCCGGCCTTGCGACGGTGACGATCGATCAGGTGGCGCAGCCTGCCACGGCGCAAAACGAGCCGGCCGCCCGCCAGTCCAGCCGGGCGCTGTTCAGCCCGCAGCGGCTGTTCGCCTACACGATCCGCGAGGGACTGGAGCTGCTGCGCGATCCGATCCGGCTGATGTTTGCGCTGTTCGGCACCACGCTTCTGATGATCGTGTTCGGCTTCGGCATCTCGACCGACGTCAACAATTTGAGCTTCGCCGTGCTCGATCGCGACCAGACGCCGGAAAGCCGCGCCTATCTCGAGGAGCTCAGAGGCTCGCGCTATTTCCTGGAGAAGCCGCCACTTGCCGATTATGCCGAGCTCGAACGCCGCATGAAGAACGGCGACATCTCGGCCTCGATCGAGATCCCGCCCAATTTCGGCGTCGACATCAAGCGCGGCCGCCCGGCCTTCGTCTCCGCCTGGATCGACGGCGCCATGCCCTACCGGGCCTCGACCATCCGCGGCTATCTGCAGGCCATGCATCAGCTCTATCTCGCCGACCCCGTCGTCAAGACGACGCAACTGCAGGCAGCAGCGCCCGCCGACATCGAGATCAGGTTCAAATACAACCAGGATTTCGACAGCATCTACGCCATGGTGCCCTCGACCATCGCGATGATGCTGGCGCTGTTTCCCGCCATCCTGATGGCGCTGGCTGTGGTCCGGGAGAAGGAGCTCGGCTCGATCACCAATCTCTACGTCACGCCGGTGACCCGGCTGGAATTCCTGCTCGGCAAGCAGCTGCCCTATGTCGCGGTCGCACTGATCAATTTCGCCGTGATGTTCATGATGGCGATCTTCGTGTTCGACGTGCCGCTGAAGGGCAGCTTCCTCGCCCTGCTCGCGGGCACCCTGATCTATGTCTTCACCACCACCGGCTATGGCATGCTGATCTCGACCTTCTGCTCGACCCAGATCGCGGCCCTGTTCGGCACGGCGATCCTCACCATTCTGCCGGCCCAGCAATTCTCCGGCATGATGGTGCCGGTCTCCTCGCTGTCAGGCACGGCGCAGATCATCGGCCTGCTGTTTCCCATGACCTATTTCCGCCCCGTGAGCGTCGGCACCTTCACCAAGGGGCTCGGCTTTGCCGACCTCGGCTCCTCGATCCTGCTGCTCAGCCTGTTCATCCCCGCGCTGACTGCGATCAGCCTGTTTCTGCTTCCAAAGCAGGAGAAGTGAGGCGGTCATGCGTTCGCTCTCCAACATCTTCTGGCTCGGCACCAAGGAGCTCCGCGGCTTCTTCAGCGATTATGTGCTGCTCGGCCTCGTGATCTATTCGTTTTCGCTTGCGGTCATCAGCCAGGCGCAGAGCAATTCGCAGGAGCTGTTCCACGCCTCGATCGGCATCGTCGACGAGGATCATTCGGAGCTGTCGCGCCGCATCGCGCATGCGTTTCTCATGCCATTCTTCAAGCCGCCGGAGGCGGTTGCGCAAGGCGACGTCGAGCATCTGATGAATGCCGGCAAATACACCTTCATCCTCGACATTCCCCCGAACTTCCAGCGCGACCTGCTCGCGGGGCGCCAGCCGGGCCTGCAGGTCAATGTGGACGCGACCGCCATGGTCCAGGCCGGCCTCGGCTCCTCCTACGCCCAGGAAATCATCAACAGCGAGGTTTCCGAATTCCTGTCGCATTCGGAAAATGTGCCGGTCGCGCCGGTCAATCTCGCGGTCCGGATTGCATTCAATCCAAATGTGATGACCTCCTGGTTCACCAGCGTGATGGGCATCATCTCGAGCGTCACCATGCTCGCGATCATTCTCGCCGGTGCGGCGCTGGTGCGCGAGCGCGAGCATGGCACGATGGATCATCTCCTGGTGATGCCGCTCAGCCCGTTCGAGATCGCGATGTCGAAAATCTGGGCCAATGCGCTGGTCATCACGGTCGCCGTCGGGCTTTCGCTCTATCTCGTCGTCCGCTGGCTGTTGCAGATCCCGATCGCCGGTTCGATTCCGCTGTTCATGTTCGGGGCCGTGCTTTATTTGTTTTTCGCGACCGCGCTCGGGCTGTTCCTGGGCACGGTCGCGCGCTCCATGCCGCAGCTCGGCCTGCTCTACATGCTGGTCGCGGTACCCATGAACATCCTGTCCGGCAATGCGACGCCGCTGGAGAGCATGCCGGCTTGGCTCGCTACCCTCATGCAGGCCTCGCCCTCGACCCATTTCGTGTCGTTTGCACAGGCGATCCTCTACCGCGGCGCCGGTCTCGACGTGGTCTGGCCGCAATTCGTCGCCGTCGCCGCGATCGCCGCGCTGTTTCTGGTTTTGTCACTGTTGCGCTTCCGCTCAGCCCTAAGCTCGGCAGGGAGCTGACTTTCATGACGGTTGATCGTCATCAACCGCATGGCACGACTTTTTGTTTGAAACAGACTGGAGGCTGGAGACATGCGTACGACCATTTTCATCGCGGCACTGGCTGCCGCAATCTCGTCCATTGCGTCTGCGGCCTCTGCCGCAGACCCGTTCCCCAAGTTCGACATCGCCAAGAACTGCAAGGCGGAGGTCGCCGAGAACTCGGGCATTGGGGAAACGCTGGAGTCCTGCACCCGCGACGAGCAGCAGGCCATGCAGGAATTGATGCCGCAATGGGACCACTACAGACGTGAAGACAAGACCGTCTGCATCCGCGAGACTTCGCTCGACGGCTCGCCGAGCTATGTCGAGCTGCAAACCTGCCTCGAGATCGCCGACGACAAGCCCCGGACGAAGGACAAGCAATAGTCTCTGCTTGATCGGCATCAACTCCCTCGGCGAGTGCCGGCGCTATGCTTTAGCGCCAAGGCAACAACCGAAGGAGGATAGCCATGGCAGAAGCTGCAACCAAGCTAACCGTCAAGAGTGAGACGCCGTCCGCGACGGCACCGTCCAGGGTTGCCGAGTGGCGGCCGTTCGACAGCCTGCGCGGCCAGATGGACCGGCTGTTCCGGGACTTCGAGCGTGGGTTCATGCAGGCGCCGTTCTACCGCGACATCGACAACTTCCTGCATCGCGATCTCGGCTTCGCCGTTACGCCCGCCATCGACATTGTCGAAAAGGACAACGCTTACGAAATCACGGCCGAGCTGCCCGGGCTTGATTCCAACAACATCGATCTTCAGCTCTCCGACGGCGTGCTGACGATCAAGGGCGAGAAGAGCGAAGACAAGGAAGAGACCACCAAGGACCGCTACGTGTCGGAACGCCGCTACGGCTCCTTCCGACGTGCGCTGCAACTTCCCGATAGCGTCGACGCCGACAAGATCGACGCGAGCTACAAGAGCGGCGTGCTCACCATCACGCTGCCGAAATCGGCAGAAGCCAAGGACAAGCAGAAGACCATCCCGATCAAGGCAGCCTAGCCTCCGCCGGGATTGATGAGCACCGCGGCCTCGCCGGTGTTGCCGGCGGGGCCGTTTCTTTCAAGGCAGTCCAGTCAACGGGCCGCCGATATCCGCTGAGTGGACGCCGTCGCCAGCCGTCACCCACGCGCGGCGGCGCAGGAACAAAAGCTTTCGAGGCAGGTCAACTGACGGATGGTCGAACCGGCCTTCGCAAATGATGCGCCTGCTCGCTTGATGCAGGTCAACACCGCTTTCTCTTGGCTCGAAGAATATCCAGAAGCCTCCCGCGGAGAAACGAACATGATCAAGGACATTCTGGTGCTGGTGCCGACGGAGCGCCCGGGGCGCCCGGTCATCGACGCATCGGTCTCGCTTGCTGCAACATTCGGCGCTCATCTGGATGCCGTGGCAGCCGGCTACATCTCGTCAAGCACGGCCTATGTGATGGACGGCGCGGCCGGCGCGGCGGTCGCGAGCGTTTTCGAGATGGAGCAGGAACGCGCCACCCAGCGCGCCGCCGCGGCGCTGGAGATTTTCGAGACCGAGGCGCGCAATGCGGGCATCAAGTATCAATGCCATCCGATGGAGTCCGTGCCGGCGGATGCTGCAGACGCGATTGGCGCGGCCAGCCGCCTCGCGGATCTCTCGGTGGTGCTGCAGCCAATGTCGGAATTCGAGACCTTCGACAATACGCTGCCGACGGAAATCCTGTTCCGCTGCGGCGGGCCGGTGCTGTTCGTGCCGCACATCTTCCGTGGCGCCTTCAGGGCCAAGCGCATCGGCATCTGCTGGGATGGCAGCCGGCTAGCCGCTCGCGCGCTGCGCGATGCACGGCCGTTCCTGGAGCAAGCCGACGCGCTGGTGGCGATCTCGATCAATGGCGCCGACACGTTGCCGCCCTCGGCCTCGACCGACAGGCTCGCAAGACATCTCGCGCGGATCGGCCTGCCGATCAAGTCGGTCGACTTGACGGCGAGCCGCAGCGAAATCCAGCCGACCATCCTGTCACTGGCGGCGGATGAGAGCCTCGACATGCTGGTGATGGGTGGCTACGGCCATTCCCGCCTGCAGGAAGGCCTGCTCGGCGGCGTCACCCGCGCCATGCTGCAGGCCATGACCGTCCCGACCCTGATGACGCATTGAGGCGACCTCGTCTACCCCCGCCCCTGCAGGGGGCGGGTCGGTTCGCATGGAGCGAAAGCGGAATGCGAAACGGGGTGGGGTGACAGTCTCTCCACACGGGCACTGTCGACGCGGATGGACTGTCACCCGACCCCGCTCGCGCATTGCATGCGCAATCGACCCGCCCCCTCCAGGGACGGGTCAGGCCCTACTTCTTCTGTTCGGCCTTCAGCGCCTCGAAATAGGCGACGATCTCGTCGATCTGATTGTCGTTAAGCCTTGGGTTCGGCATCGCCTGGGCCGGTCCGACCCGGCGGTGCTCGGAGGCCAGGAGCTGGCGCAAGCTTGCTTCGTTGAACGAGGGCCGCCGCGCCAGGTCGACGAAGGGCGGTGCCGAAAAGCTCAGCCCAAGCGGCGCGTTCGGCTTGTCCGGCACGACATGGCAGACGCCGCAGAGGGTAAAGGCGAGCTTGCGGCCCTCGGCGGCCTGATCGGCGAAGTCCTGGTCGGTGAAGGGAGAGACCGCAGGCACCTGCACGCTGATGAAGCCGCGGCCGGCGGCGCGGTGGCAGGCATTGCAGCTGTTGGTCAGCTCCGAATAGGCCTTGTTGAACGCCGGGAGGTCCTTGCTCTCGACGGCACTACGCAAGGAAGTGACCTGCGCGGCGGTGTCGCCCGCACCGGCCGGCGTGCGCCTGGCAGCCTCATCAAGACCGGACGCCAGTTGATCGAGCTCGTAAGCCGCAAGCTTCCAATTGCCGAGCTTGCCGGCAAACCACAGCTTGATATGACGAAACTGGGTCGCGGTCATCTGCACCGACAAATCAGGCACGTCGCCCCCGCCCGCCGCTGGCTGCTGCGCCCAGGCCGGCCGCAGCATGAACAGGAGCAAAAGGATCGCGATGAAAAAGGCGCGCATCGTGTTCGTCCCCGCGTCAGACAAGCTCAGGCAAGCAGACAAGCACTATCACGACATTGACGTTGATCAACGTGCCCTGGCCGTGCCGACCTAGGCTGCGCAAGACAATTCAGGAGATTTGGCTTCGATGCTTGCGCACCAGATCATGTCGCGGCACGTGGTCACCGTGGGCGTCGATGCGTCCGTGGCTGATGCGATTGCCATCATGCTTGGACACCATGTCAGCGGGCTGCCGGTGGTCGATGCGGCCGGCCGGCTGGTCGGGATCGTCTCGGAGGGCGACTTCGTCCGCAGGGCAGAAATCGACACCGAACGCAAGCGGGGACGCTGGCTGACGTTTCTCGCCGGCGCCGACCGCGTCGCGCTCGACTTCGCGCGGTCGCACGGCCGCAAGGTCGGCGAGATCATGACAAAAAGCCCCCTCACCATCGCAGAGGACACGCCGCTTGCCGATATCGTCGAGATCATGGAGGCGCATCATCTGAAGCGGCTTCCGGTGCTGCGCGGCGATCGCCTGGTCGGGATGGTCACGCGCACGGATTTCCTGCCTGTCGTCGCGCAACTCGTGCGCCGCACCGTCGCCAAAGACGGCGCACCCAACGACGATCGCATCCGGGAACTTGTCATCGCAGCCATGGCGGATGCACCCTGGCGTCCCTGCGCGATGAATGTCGCCGTGAGCGGCGGGATTGTCAGCCTCAGGGGCAGCGTCAAAAGCGAAAAGGCGCGGCAGGCCGCCATCATCGCGGCGGAGAACGTGCCCGGCGTGACCAAGGTCGAAGACGGTCTCATCCTCTATCCCCCGCCGGAGGACGAATATGGCGGCGGCGATTTCGCCTCGCTGCCGGAAGAGACTTCCACGGTCGACGACCAGCCGCTGTGAGGTCGCAGGCGCTTGGCCAGAAGTTTCAAGGCTGCGGCCGTGTCCGGCCGGGCGACGAGAACGGGGCAATAGCGCGCATCACGCGCCTTGCAGAAAAAAAATGGCGATCCCGGCATGACTCGAACATGCGACCTACGGTTTAGGAAACCGCCGCTCTATCCAGCTGAGCTACGGGACCGCGTGCGCCTCAAGCGCTCGGTACGCTCCATAGCAGAGCGAGGGGCCGACCGGAAGCCTTTCGGAGGCCAAGCGTTTGTCCCGTGCCGCAATCGGAGATGCCGTCACAGCGACGCGAATCGGACCTCGCCGTCCCTCAGACGCGGCTGGATCAGCGCAACGCCGGGCAGGCGACCGTGCTCAACCCCTTCCGGCGACAAGCGACGAAAGCTATGGTGCCGCAGTCGGCAGCCTTTTTGGACAAGAGAATCCTCGAGGCGCTTGTTAACTTTTCCGAATCCAAGGTCTCGCGCGTGAAACGCTCGCTCTGCGCCATCGCCGTCGCGCTCACGGCAGCAATCACGCCGGCTGCGGCCGACGAGGCACCTGGGACGATCAAGGGATCGACACTGAGCCCGACGCCAGCGAATCTCGCGCTCACCTGGGACAGGGCGCATCTGGTGCTGCCGGCTGGCCTCGCCGCCGGCAAGCGCTGGCAGGGCGCGCCGGCCATGGCTCCCGAGATCGCTGGCAAGGCTCCCCTCGTCATTCTGCTGCACGGCTCGAGCGGAATCGCACCGGCGGTCACGGAGTTCCAGAACTGGCTGGCCGACGCGCTGGGCGTTGCCTCGGTGGCACCGGACAGTCTGGCAATTCCGGATCGGCTGACATACACATCCCCCGTCGGCAAGGACATCTATGAACGCGTCCACGCCCTGCGCCTCGCCGAGCTCGAGCATGCGCTGCAGGCCTCGCGCGCCTGGGTCTGGGTCGACCGGAGCCGGATCATACTCGCGGGCACCAGCGAGGGCGCGGTCGCGGCGAGCCGATACGCCGGGACCGAAAGCGCTGCCCGCCTGATCTACTCCTGGTCATGTGAGCGCAATTACTTCGTCGACGAGCCCCGACCGGGCTTCCGCGCCGACGAGCCGGTTCTCAACGCCATATCAGCGCGGGACCCTTATTTTTCGACCCGAAACGCGTGGAACGGTGACTATGCCGTCACCGGGACCTGCGCCGCCGCACTCGAGGGCAAAGCCAACAGCACGGTCTATGTCGTGGATGCCGATGTGCACACGATCCTCAATCGAGAGGAGGTTCGCCAGGTCACGGCCGCCTTCCTCAAGCGTGTGTTGGGGCTCTGATCGCGCCGTCTGATGGCGGGCCGTTCGGCAACGGTCGAAGTGCTGGACAGGCAGGCTAGCGCGCCGAGCGTCGAACAAGGCTGAGAGCGTTAGCAAGTTTTGAACGGGAAGGACGCGGCGGAAGTATCAGCTGGTTACGATCTCTCTTCACCCGTCCCTGGCGGGGGCGGGTGAAGAAGCAATGCTTTCAAGTGCAACCAAATTGAAATCGCTTACGGCGATGCAGCGTGAGAGCACAACGGGCAGACCGACCCCGGGGACGGCCTATTTCTGGTGGACCACGTGGCGCAGGACCAGGTCGGAAAGCTGCGTCACCAGCGCCCGGAGACGGGCGTTTTCCTCCAGCAATGCGATCACGTCAGTATCCAGGTCGGACTCCGGATGATCAGCGTCGCACTGAATCCGGGATGGCTTCATTCGATCGACAGTCGACGGTGAAAAGACGTTCCCCATGAACAGACTCCTCTGGCAAACTGAACTCCGCCGAGTCAGGTACGGTTACGTAATGCTTGCGAGAGTCGGCTGAGTCGGCGTCGAAATTGGGACCGTTCGAAGGTTAATTCTAGCGCGGCTGCTCGAAGCTTGGGCAAGATCAACTGATCTGACTCGAATGTCATCGTCGCGGGCGTCGCGCGATTAACAAGTGTTAGTGCGCAGTTCACCTGTCGCTCGACACGCGGTGGACGTGCAGCCGCTCAGTCTTTCGAGAAAGGGATGTATTGCTGATATTCTTTTGGCACCGAGCTGCGATAGCGCGATGGGACGGTGCCGCTTTCGATCGACTTCTCGATCTCATGCCGCCGCGTGGTGCCGGCTGTCTTTTTCTTCCTGGACTTTTGCGTGCTGTCCTTGATCGAGCTGTCCTTGATCGCGCCGTCCTTGGTCGAGCTGTCGGCGGCGGCCGGCGCATTGGCCGAGGGCGGGCTGGCCGGAGGCGAAGTGGCCGACTGCGCCGCCGGCGCGGCTGCAGTGGCAGGCGACGGCGCGGCGGAGGCCGGAGCCGCGGCGCTTGGTGGCGTGGTCGCGGGCGCCGCGGCGCCGGCCGGATCAGGAGCGTTTTGTGCCAGCGCGAAACCGTGGGACGTACAAACAAGGATCGCCGCCGTAGCCAGTGAAACAAGGGTCCGCATCGAAAGCTCCCAATTCTTCATTGCTCAAAATCGAGAAGGAATCGCTCACCTCAAATATGATGGATACGACCGCCGCGCGGCTGCCTGGCCAGCAGCGGATATTCGAATCATGATACCCTAAAATTCTCCAGCCGATGCACATTGCCGGTCGGGAACAGCGACGATCAGTTCGGGCGCGCGGCGTCGGACGGCGGGGCTGCTGGCGGCAGCAACAGCGCCGGCTGGCGCATCTCCGCCAGCCGCGCCCGGCAGTATTCACGGTAGATGATGTTGAGCAACGTGGACATAGCGGATTCCCTTTCGCATCAGGATCCATCACGTCACAGATAAATAATCACGCGCCGCGAAAGGACCATGACGAAAAGCCAAAAACACTGTTTCGCCAGGCCTAACAATCAGCCAACAAATCGCGATCGATCGCAGCGCTGTGATCAGCGCATCGCGGTGCAGCCCGGCAAATCGAACAGGGCGGCCAGCCCGCAAGGCGAGGTCAGCATCTTGTCGCCGTCATGGCCGACATCAGGGACATCCCAGAGCCGGTGGTTCGGCGTGCCGGCGTCACGCTCGGCCATCGCAGCCGCATAGGCATGGCCACGCGCATAACGGTAGGGCCCCTGGGCCTCCGCCATGCAGCTCTTGTCCAGCGCCGGATGGTTGGGATTGGTGTCGCGGGTGCCGAGCAGATAGATCACCTGACGCGCGACATAGCGCTGCTCGAGCACGGCCGCACTTGCGGAGGCGAGATAAGGCGGCCGCGCCTCCATTCCGTATTTCCAATTGTTGTAACCCGGACATGATGCGGCGATCTGCGGCTCCGGCCGCTCCGCGCTGAAATAGGCGTAGGAGGAGGGGTTGGCGACCACATAGCGGATCGCGACGTCATCCGCCTGCAGCGCCGCCTCGCCCTTGGTCGCAATGGCATAGCGCTGCACCACCTGCCCGCCGCCGGAATGGCCGGCGACCACGACCTGCCTGAGGTCGGGAAACAGATGCCGGTCGGCGAGGCGCGCCAGGATCGCATCCAGCGCATCGAAGGAGCTCGCAGGCTGCGGCCCCTCGGCGGCATCGCCGCCCTCCCAGCCCTCCAACGACCAGTGCAGCGTGTCGGCGGGCAGATGATAGGCTTCGACATCGAGGCCGGCGAGAAACTGCGGCACGATCATGATGGTCGATTTGCCCGCCTCACCCGCGGCCGCCTGCGCGGTCAGCGCCGAGCGGTAGTAGACATCGGCATTGCGCAGCCGGCCGTGCAGCACCAGGATCGCCCGCGTGATGCCGGGCAGCGGCCTGGACCAATCGGCGGAGACATAGAGCGGCAGCGTACCCTGGTTGCCGACGGCGATGCGCGCATCCGCTATGGCCTTCACGGGCTTGCGATTGGCGGCGTGCTCGTCCTCCGCATGCGACGGGGTGATCATCAACACAGCAGCCAGCGCGGCAAGGCCCCTCAGCAACTTCATGCTCACCACTCTTCATGTCACGCCCGGCCCTCGCGCCCGGCGCCCGACCCGAACGGCTGCGGCAGCGCGACCAGGCCGGTTCCTCGCTCCAAGATGAACGATTTTTTAGCGGAGGGCCCTGCGATAGTCCATTAAACCCGGCCGCGCCCGCCCGGCCGGCTTGACCGGGCGGCGGCGCAATGTCATCGCAGACGGGACGCGAGCTGCTCATTTCTCATCCGGGCCGCGCGAGACCTGCGCCCGCTCTTCCAATTCTTAGGGACTATCGATGATCAAGAGGTCGTTCGTTTTCGGCATGCTTTTGAGCGCCGTCCTGGGCGTCGGCGGTGCCTTCGCGCAGGACAGCCGCAACCTGCTGGAGTCCAAGGAATCGCTCTACAATAACATTTATGTGTACTCGGAGCCGCCCTACGTCAGCATGACCTTCGGTCACAACCGGCGCATCTACACCGAGAGCATGTACAACACCCATGACGACCGCGATCTTCCGGTCGAGTACACGCGCTACATGACCGCGAGCCTGATGTATGCCAAGGACGTGCACTCGATCCTGGAGATCGGCTTCGGCGGCGGCCGCACCTCATGGTACCTGCACCGTTTCCTGCCCAATGTCTCCGTCACCTCCGTCGAGCTCGATCCGGCGGTGCTGGAGCTCGCCAAGAAATATTTCGGTATCCACGACGAGCCGAACTTCCAGGTCGTCAATCGCGACGGACGGCTGTTCCTGTCGGAATCCAAAGACAAGTACGACATCATCCTGATCGACGCCTATCGCGGCCCGTTCGTGCCGTTCCATCTGTTGACCAAGGAGTTCTACCAGATCGTCAAGGATCATCTCGCCGCTGGCGGCGTTGTCGCCCAGAATATCGAGCCCTCGACCATGCTGTTCGATTCCGCGGTGAAAACCATCAATGCGGTGTTCCCGCAGCTCGAGTTCTACAAGGCCGACGGCAACATCGTCACCGTCGCCTATGACGGCGCCGAGCGGAAGGTGGAGGATCTCGCAGCCGTCGCGCACGATCGCGACAAGGCCTATGGCCTGCGTTACAGCCTGACCGACATGCTGAACCAGCGCCGGCGCATCGACATCGCGGGCGGCCAGGTGATCGATGCCAGCGCCAAGGTGCTGACCGACGATTTCGCGCCGGTCGAGACGCTCAAGAGCATCGAGAAGCACAACAGGAAAATGCCGTGACGGCGCCCTCTCGCGTCCTGTCCCTGTCGATCTATGTCTGCGCCTTCCTGGTCGGCGCCGTGCTGATGGGATTCGAGATGCTGGGCAGCCGCTACCTCTTTCCCTATTTCGGCGGCGGCATCGGCACCTGGGCGAGCCTGATCTCGACGGTGCTGTGCGCACTCGCGATCGGCTATTTCGCAGGCAGCGCGATCGTGGCCCGGCATCCGTCGCAGCGCGTGATCGCGGTCGCGATCCTGATCGCGGCGGCCTATATGGCGCTGGTGCCCGCCACCGCCGATCCGATCATGGAAGCCATCCTCAACTCGCTCGGGGACGGCGCATACGCGACGCTGACCGCCTCCACGGCGCTGCTGCTGGTGCCGCTGACGCTGCTCGGCACCTTCTCGCCGATTGCGGTCGGCCTGTTGACGCGCTCGGCCGACGAGGCGGGACGCGTCGCCGGCCTCGTCTATGGTGTCTCCACCATCGGCAACGTCGTGGGCACGCTGCTCACCACCTTCGCGCTGATCCCGACCATCGGCTCGCGCGCCATCACCTATTACTTTGCCCTGGCGCTTGCGCTCTGTGCCGGCGTGCTGTTCCTCAACCCCGTCAAGCGGGCTCCGTGACGGTCCCGGTTTCCACGATGCGACAAAGACTTCTTGCCACGATCGCCGCCACGCTCACGCTCGCACTGCATCCGCTGGCCGCGCGCGCGGCCGACGTGCAGCTCGAGGTGTGGGACGGCCAGCGCGCGATGAGCGACATCGCCGATCTCCTGCGTTTCACCCCGCGCGCGATCGATACGCCGGGACATGACGCGGCCATCGACTACATCAAGGCGGCGATGGGCAAGACCAGCGCGGATGTCGTCACCACCCAGCGCTGGACCTTCACGGACACCGCCGGCAAGCCGCATGCGATGACCAACATCATCGCCCGCTTCCAGCCGGCAAATCCGCATCGCATCATCGTCGCCACCCATTACGACAGCATCGTGCGCGCCTATCGCGACACGACGAATCCCGACGGGCCGATGCCCGGCGCCAACAATTCAGCCTCCGGTGTCGCCGTGCTGCTGGAGACCGCGCGCGTGCTGACGCTGCTGCCCAAGCCCGCGGTCGGCATCGACATGATCTTCTTCGACGGCGAGGAAGGACCGAAGGCGCTGGGCGCCGGCGATCCCAACTGGATGGCCATCGGCTCGCCCTACTTCGTCGCGCATCTGCACGACTACTATCCGGCGCAAAAGCCCGAGAAGGCCGTGGTGTTCGACATGGTCTGCGACAAGGACCTCCATCTGCAGCCCGAACCGTCCTCGCTTGCCGACGCGCCGGGCGAGGTGAAGAAGTTCTGGACCGCCGGCATGGCGATTGCGCCGAAGGCGTTCTCGACCAGGTCGACCAGCTATCCGATCAGCGACGACCACACCGCGCTCAACGGCGCCGGGATTCCGAGTTTTTTGGTGATCGATTTCGAATACGAGCCGTATTTCAACACCACGCAAGACACGATCGACAAATGCTCGGCGGACAGCCTGCAGGCGGTAGGACGGACGCTGCTGCAATATTTGTATTTGCGGTGACCACGTCTTCACCCGCCCCTGGAGGGGGCGGGTCGGCTCGCATGAAGCGAAGCGAAATGCGAACCGGGGTGGGGTGACAATCTCTCCACACAGTCACCGTCGACGCGGATAGACTGTCACCCCACCCCGCTCGCGCATTGCATGCGCGATCGACCCGCCCCCTCCAGGGGCGGGTGAAGCATCATCATGCGGATATTTTCCCGATCGCGCAGCAGCCCTGGCTCGATCAAACCCCCGCGCGCTCGCGCAGCATCTTGTCGAACGCCTGCTTGATGGCCTGCACCGCGGGGGCCTTGTAGGGGAAATCCGGGTTGTCGTTGTGCACCAGCATCGAGGCGTTGACCTCGAAGACGACGAGATTGCCGTCGCGGTCGAGACCGCAATCGATGCCGAAAAAATCAAGCCCGATGCGCTCGCGGATCGCATCAAGCGCGCGGTAATTCTCTGCCGAGAACACCGACGTCGGCGCGTTCAGGAAGGCCGCCTCCTCCTCCTGCATCCAGGCATGGGTCGCCATGTCGGTATTGTCATGATGCAGCTTCCAGTCGGCGCCGATCGCGAGATGATAGGGCAGCACCTGTCCGCCGACATAGATGAAACGGTATTTGCGGAAATGTCCGTCCGCCGAGGCGGTGTCGACATATTCGATCACATAGTGATCGCTGTCTGGCTGCTCACTCAGGAAACGCGCGAGCGCTTCGAGATCGCCGATCTTCTCGAAATCGTCGCCGCCATGGGTGCCCGCCGGCCGCGCCAGCACGGGGAACGAGAATGGCAGCAGCTTGGCGAGTGTCGTTGCGGAAACATCGGACTGCGCGGCAAGCCGCATGATCCGCGGGATCCGGCAGCCGGCAATGCCCGGGAGGAGATCGGCCACCGCGTCCCGCGTGGTGCGCTGGATCTTTGCGGGGTCGTTGATCACGGGCTTGCCCAAGCTCGCCGCCAGCCGCGCCGCCAGCGGCAGCACGGCGCCACCCTGATCAGCGTCCGAAATCAGGTTCACCACCAGCTGGACCTCGCCGAGTCCGGCGATATCGACCTCGCTGTCCTCGAGCAGGGACAGCGTGTCGGTGTCATGCGCCGCCTGCGAGAACAGATATTCGGCCGGCGTGTTGCCGGCAAAGGGCGCATAGAGCGCGAGCACGCGAAATTCCGCCGGCGCCTTGGCCGCGGAACGCCGGATCAACGGCTGGATTCGCGCCGCCGCTGCGTAAGCGGCCTGCGCCGCCTCGTTGTCGTCGAGCTTCTGCCTGATGGCGCCGGTCCAGTACAGGCTCTCGGCGTCACGCGGATTGATCTCGAGCGCAGCCTGAAAATGCATGAGCGCGGCTTCCATGTCGTTCAGCTCGAACGACACCTTGCCGAGCTGGTGATGCAGCGTGCCATCCTGCGGCCGGGCCGCGACGAGGTCCGTCAGCAGTCCCTTGGCCATCTCGAATTGTCGTGCCGCCATCAGCGCGTGCACCAGATTGGTGAGCGAAGGCCAATGCGCCGGATCGAGCTTCAGCGCCTCGACATAAAGCGTCACGGCCGCCTGGACGTTGCCCAGCTCCAGCTGCGCATTGCCGAGATTGCACCAGCAGGCGGTCAAGCTCGGCCTCAGGCGCAGCGCGCTCCGATAGGCTTCCGTGGCGGAGCCGAATTGCCGGCCCACCATATAGGCGTTGCCGAGCTTGGCGTGCAGCTCGGCGAGGATTTCGGTCGCGATCTGGCTGGTCCCCGCGATCGCGGCCGAATCAAGCCCGCTCTGGTAGGCCGCAATCGCCGGGCCGATGCGGCCCTCGGCAAGATATTGTTGTCCGATCAGGAGCTGCCGCGCGACGTCAGAGGCGGCTTGTTCGGCGGAAGGGAGGGCAGTGGCAGCTGACGCTTCGCTATGCACGGAATGGCTCTCTGGTTGGGAATGCGTTAACCATGCCCTCGTCATGGTAAACAATTCGTTGTCTCGGACTCGCGTCCGCGCTGCCGCCGCAGGATTTAACAATTTATGACCAGCCCGGCGCGCCGCGGCGCGCGAATCGGTCGATGATGGTGTAGTTCGTCCCTATGCCGGACCGAAAACCTCTGCAGCCATGAACATCAAGCTGAGCACGTCCGCTTCTCCGCAACTTGCGGAGCGCGAGGGCTGGGCCCCGCGGCTCGCGCAGCTCGCCCGGCTGGAACAGCTGGAACGGCTGCTGCAGAAGCAGGATGCCGACAGCGAGGGGGCACTCACGGCGGGAATCGAGCGCGCGGTCCTGCTGGCGGCGCTGGACCGGCGCGAGGACGCAAAACTGGCCTTCATCGCCATCCTGCAGCGCTGGCCGACCCATTTCGCGGCGCTGAATGAATTCGGCAACCTGCTCGCCGAGATGGGCTTCATCGATGCGGCCTGCCGGGTCTATGCGGAAGCGATCGTGCACCATCCGCAAAATCCGGTCCCGCACGTCAACCTCGCCAATCTCCTGCTGCGCGCCAGCAAGTATCAGGAGGCACGGCGGCACTACGAGGCAGCGCTCGAGCTCGATCCCGATCACGCAGCGGCGCATCAGGGACTGGGCGCCGTGCTTTCGGACCTCGGCGAGCGCGAGGCCGCGCGCGCGCATTTTTGCAAGGGCTTTCGCGGCCGCGCCATCACCACCCTGCCCTATCGCGGCGACGCGGCGCCGGTGCGGCTGTTGCAGCTCATCTCGTCCGGCGGCGGCAACATCCCGACCGCGCTGTTCCTGGACGACACGCGCTTTCTGACCACCGTCGTCGTCGCCGACCATCTCGATGCGTCCGCGGCGTTGCCGCCGCACGACCTCATCTTCAACGCGATCGGCGACGCCGACCTCTGCGAGGACGCATTGCGCGCGGCCTGCTGCATCACGGCGGCGGCTGACGCGCCTGTCATCAACGATCCGCGTGCGGTGATGAAGACCGGTCGCCTGGCCAATTCGGAGCAATTGCGCGCGGTGCCCGGCCTAAGGACGGCGCGAACCGTCCTTATCGACCGCGGCCTTCTTGCCACTCCCGGCGGTGCTGCTTTGCTCGGCGAATACGGCTTCAGCTTTCCGCTGCTGTTGCGCTCACCCGGTTATCACACCGGCCGCAACTTTGTTCTGGTAACGCAAAAGGAAGCCTTGGCCGCAGCCGCAGCCAGCCTTCCTGGTGAGGAGCTATTCGTGATCGAATATCTCGATGCGCGCGGCTCTGACGGCAAGGCGCGGAAATACCGCGTGATGATGATCGGCGGACAGCTCTATCCGCTGCATCTGGCGATCTCGGAGAATTGGAAGGTGCACTACTTCACCTCCGACATGGCCGACGAGGACGACCACCGGCGGGAGGAAGCGCGATTTCTCAGCGACGCGCCCGCGGTGCTGGGCGACAACGCCATGCGCGCGCTCGCCGGGATCGGAGATGCGCTCGGGCTTGATTATGCCGGCGTCGATTTCGGCCTCGATGCCGCGGGCAACCTGCTGCTGTTCGAGGCCAACGCCACCATGGTGATCGCGAGGCCGGGCGGCGAGCCGCACTGGGCCTATCGTCACGCCGCGGTGGACCAGATCCTTGCCGCGGTGACGGAGCTGATCATGATGAAGGCGACCGCGACCCGGCTTTGACAGGCGCTATTGCTGCGGAGCCGATCTCGTCACGCCGCGCATGAACGCCATCATCTCGTCCTCGGTCAGCTGGCCATCCTTGTTGGCGTCCATGGCCTTGAAAATGCGCTCGTGGGCCGCCTCGAACTCCTGCAATGAGACGGTGCCGTCGCCATCGGCATCCATCAGGGCGAAGATGATCCGGGACATGATCGGGGAACAGCCGTGCATTCCACCGGCCATCATGCCGCGCCCCATCATTCCGCCTCGCATCATTCCGCGGTCCGTCATCCCTCGTCCCGGCATGCCTTCCGGCATCGCACGGCCTTGCCCGGTGGTGCCGTCCTCGTCTTCGCCCATGGTCTGGCCCGTGGCTTGACCCATGGGACGGGATTGCATCTGGTGTTGATCCGGCTGCGGCGTCAGTTGTTGAGGCGTTACTTGGTCCTGCGCAATCGCACCGACGGTGCCATAGGCCAGAATGAAAGCGGATGCCGCGAGTCCGAGAACGCGCGTGTGCATGGCGACCTCCCTGGAAAAATACCCTTCATCCGCTTAATTCGGCAGGAGTGACATTGATCCTATCTGCGCTTGTTCGGACGTGTTGACGTTCGCAACCGGGCCAATCGTTCGATCTCAAGATCGTTCGCTGTCCGGGGACGCCGTCCAGTCTTGCGCCCTCACCGCCATGCGCTCGTAGGACCGCGCCACCTTGATGAGCCGCTGCCGCACCTCCACCTCCCGCGAGTCGCGCGCCATTGCGAGCGTCTTGTCGGCGCAGTCGCGCCAGTGCTGGTACGCCGGGACGTCGTGATCCGCCATCTCTGTCTTCCTCGGCCTTGACCAAAACCAAAGCGGAGAAGCGCATGGCGTTCCCATCGGTCGCGGCAAGGGTCGCAAAAACTCATCCGGACAAATCGAGCTTGGTGGAAGGGCCCCGGCCTCTGTTGGAGCCGGGATCTCGCATCGATCCCATCAGGTGCATCCGCCGGCGAGATCACGCGCGAATCGCTGAGCCAGCGAGATCGCCGTTGCACCATCATAGGTTAACGCCGAATCGCAAAACCCGCGGCACCATGGCAACGTTCCGGCTTTGGCCCATACCCTTGGTCGGGACGCCGCCTTTCGGCTCCGGTTGCCAAACAGCCGGGGGCCGCTTTTTCGGTTGTTTAATGGCTTCAAGCGGGCTTCATCCAAATGGAACATTCGCTGATAGCGGACATGCCGCGCGACAAATATGTCGAGAATTGCAAGCAACGGGCCTTCGATTACCTGGAACAAGGAGACCTGAACAAGGCAGCCGCCTTGTTTGTCAGGGATATGAACGCCCGTCCCGATTGCGAATTGCCAGACCACTGCGTGGCTCTCGGCACAACGCTGCTGATGGGCAATGATGCGATCGGCTGGCGGGCTTTGGTCGAAGGATTGAGGTGATCTGGCCCGCTGAGCCGGCACCTCCGCCTAGAGCATGATCCGGAAAAGTGTGAAGCGGTTTTCCGAAAAGATCATGCTCAATCAAAGAGCTAAAGCGCGATGACGATTTGTCCTAATCTCATCGCGCTTTAGACGCGCGCTGGCCTCTGCTTCGATGATCGGAGCGCTTCGGCCAGCCCCTGCGGGTCGTCGGTGCCGATGCGGCGGACATCGTTCGGACCGACCTGCAGCTCGACGGCGTCGAGCCCCGACACATTGTAGAGCCGCCGGCCGCTGCCCATGCGTATGCCGAAGCCGTTCCACCAATGATTGCGCACCACCGCGACATCCTGAATCTGCGACAGCGGCAGGCGGTAGGTCCAGAAGCCTGGGCCGAAATACCAGCGCAATTCATTGTCGCCGATCTCGACGGTGAGGGATGAGAACAGGAAGCCGGTTGCGACCATGATGACGATCAGCGCAATCGACGCCGGCCATTGTCCGGCGCGCCAGGCCACGGTTGCACCGAATACGCCGGCCAGGACGCAGCACACGATCATCACGGTGCCAAGTTGGGTATGACGATATGACATATGGATGCGCTCCAGCGAACCGAGCAGACGAGACTTCACCGGCCTGCCATAGCACCTTGGCCGCAGGAACCCGCTGCCGGGTTCACGCCCAATGAGGGCGGGGCGCTTTCACAAGCGCGCGATCCGGGCATCACCGTTGCGCAGGCCCTACGTATTGCGTGGCCTGGCGCGGCGCCAGTACCAGGCGCCATAGCGGCAAAGACGGCCGAACATCACGCCGGCAAGAAGCGCGGTGCCAGCGATGAAGGCGAGCGCATAACGCTCGTTCGCCAGCAGGGCCGGATAACGCCCGTAGAGATAACCGAACAGATATCGCCATGTGACGATCGCAATGCAGACAATGAGCGGAATCGGGCTGCCGGGAATGATGATGCGTGCCGCCATGGGGTCGATCTCCCGCGGTTTTTCCGCGCTGCTCCATCCAAGCAAGCCGCCGACCGCAGCCGCAGCAACCCAGCCGGAGGCGGCCGCCAGCGGCGGCGCGCTGGTTCCGATCGCAGTTGCAATCGACATCGCGAGCAGGACGACAGGCAGGACGAAGAGCAGCAGCAACGGGACCGCGCGATCGTACAGGCCAATGCTGCCGAGCCAGATCACCGCTGCGATGAGCGGGAACACCCAAGGTGGAGTGTGTGCCAGGATATTCACGATCACGGTCATCGCGGGCTCACGCCTCCGCCTGCTCGGCCTGCCGACTATCGGCCAGCTCGCCTGAGCGATCGCGCGCCTTCGCAACAGCCGGCACCCGCGCGAGCAGCCCGGGAACAAGTGCTTCCGCAGCCTCGGCTCCCGAGATCACCACGGCCTCCACGCCCGCGCCCGCATTGCCAGCGCCGGCGATGACAAGGTTCCGGACCGGCGATTTCGCCCCCTTCAGGCGCGCCGCCTTCGACACCCCGTAAATCGCCCCGGAACTCGCCCAGTCATAGCGGGCATAGGTCACCGGGCTCGCATCGGTGCGATAGACGATGTGCGATCTGAGATCGGGGACCACGGTTTCGGCCGCGGCAATCATGGCGTCGCCAAGCGTCTGCTTGCGCGCTTCATATTCATCGGAACGGCGCCAGTCCTTCCAGTCCTGACCGCCTTGCGGTGGGAACCAGTCTTGCGCGGCGGCATGCGGCATGATCGAGATCAGCATCAGCGTCGAATGTCCCACCGGGGCGGCCGACGGATCGAGCTTGGACAGCATCGCAAGCCCAACGCCGAGCGGCTTGTCGACATGCACGGCCGTCCGGATATCAGGATCGAAGTCCAGCCCGAGATGCACGGAGAAGGCGGAATTCGCCGGCTCGGCCGCGGCGATCCGGGTGCGGAAGTCGGCCGACAGCTGATCGGCCTCGACCAGTTCGAGAAAGGTGCGCTTGAGATCGGCGTTGGACACGACCGCCGTTGAACGGATCGTGCTGCCATCGCCGAGCAAAAGGCCGGTGGCGCGGCCATGCTCGACGAGGATGCGGCTGACCCTGGTCTTCAGATGCACCTCGCCGCCGCGCTGCTCGATCGCCTCCACGAGCGCGTCGGCGAAGGCACCGGAGCCGCCGAGCGGATAATATCCGCCCTTGAAATAATAGCCGAAGATCGGGACCATCTGCGCGCAGCTCAGCCGCTCGCCACCGTCGCCGAGATAGCCCGAGAGCGCATTGATGAGGCGGATCAGGTCGGGATCGCTGACATGATGGGCGACCAGCTCGTCGAACGGCCGATCCATCCAGCGAAACGCCTGCGGATGCTCCTTCGGAAAGGCCAGCATCGCATCGACGGTTTCGGGCATGCCGGGAATGCCGGAGCGGTCGCGTCCGGTCGAGAACATGTCCTCGAAGATCGCGTGAATGGTTTCGAACAAGCCGCGGATACCCTGCGCGCTGCCGGGAAATTGCGCGCAGAGCAATTCCACATAGTCGCGCCAGTCGTCGGGGACGTCGATGCGCCTGCCTGCCAGATGGTAGCTGTGGCGGACGCGTTGCCAGTTCAGCTTGGAATCAATGCCAAGTCGCCGCAGCACGCCGGAGATGGTGCCGTCGGGCGCGAGTCCGGAGAAATCATGCGGACCGGCGTCGAAGCGATACACCACTGGCTTGTTGTCGTGGTGCGCCTTGCGCAGATAGGTGTGGCAGAAGCCGCCGGCCACGACATGCTGGTCGAACAGCTTGACCTTCAACCCCGCATCAGCAAGCAGCGCCGCGGCGGTCAGCCCGCCAATGCCGGCGCCGACGATGGCAACGTCGCAATCCTTGTTATGATTGCTAGCAAAGGACGGCGCCGGCCAATCGAAAGTTTCACGCGCGGCGCGCAGCCGCTGGAGCGCATAGCGGATCGCAAGCCGGGGGCCAAGGATGGAGACCAGCGCGCCGAACACGACGATCGCCGTCGTGACCCAGGCGGAGACAGCGAAGGCGCGGCAAGCAGCGATGGCGAGAAACAGGATGCCCCACAACAGCGAAATGGCGGCATTGACGGCGCGAAATTGCGGCGTGCCTGCCGTAGCGGAATAGGCGGTTCGCGAATAGTCGGCGGTCCAGGGACGGCCGATCAGCACGCTGAACAGGCTGATTGCACCCAGGCCGGCAAAAGACAGCCACAGTGCGTTCGTCGCGGTCCAATCGGGCGCAGCGAGTTGCAGCGCAGCCAGCACGGAAAACAGCACGAGGCCGCCCGCTTCCAACATGACGATGTCGCGACGCCATACACGCCAGGCATTGCCGGCGAGGGACAGAACCAGGCCCAGCCAGATCGCCCAATCCGCGTGATGGGCACCGAGGAGTGCCCAGAACAGGATGAAGGGAATGAGCGCGAGCTTGACGGTGAGAAAGATCTTCATCATCGCCTCCGGCGTTGATCCGATGCAGTTTTCTCGGAAAATTTTCTCGGCTGTCGCAACAGGTCACGAAGGATTAGAGCGTCGCTGCGACAAAATCACTGATCCAACGCAATCTTTCCAACGTAAAGATATCGGTAGAGCACGAAACCAGCGTCCGTCAAGCGAAATCTTTACATCGTCAAGATAACAGCTTTACGACACGGCTCCGCTGCCGCGGGGTGCGATCCGGGCGGCTCGGCTGCCGTTTCTCACAGCCCCTCCCCGCAAAGCGTGCTATCCTTTGGCTCGACCCTACCGCATGCGAGGTGGCGGCGGCATGTCTTCGACAGAGTCCTTGTCTGACCTCCTGAACGGGATGCGAGACCTGCCGTTGCGCGGAAGGCGCCGGAAGGGCTCGCCGTTTCTGATCCTGGCAGCAGTGCTGGCGCTGTTCGCGGCCGTTGGCGGCGCGGCCTTTCTGGTCCTGCGTCCGACCACGCTGCGGATTGCAGTCGGACCGGTCGGCAGCGAGGACCACAGCATCATTCAGGCGATGTCGCAGAATTTCTCCCGCGAAGGCCTGGGCGTTCGGCTGGCGCTGGTTCCGACCGCTGGTCCCGTCGACAGCATTGCGGCGCTGTCCGGCGACAAGGCTGATCTTGCGGTCGCGCGCGCCGACGAGGAGATGCCCGAGGGAGCGACATCGGTCGCCGTGCTACGCAAGAATGTCGTGGTGTTGTGGGCCGCGGCACGACCGAGAGGATCGGGCAAGGGCGGCAAGAGCAGCATCAAGGCCGTCACCGATCTCGCGGGAAAACGTGTCGGCGTGGTCGGCCGCACGGAGGTCAACATCAGGCTGTTCCGCGTCATCCTCACGGCTGCGGGCATAAGCCCCGACAAGGTCGGCATCGCGCAGTTCAATGTCGGACAGATCGCAGACATGGTGCGGGACGCGAGCCTCGATGCATTCATGACGGTCGCGCCCGTCGACAGCAAGCCCACGGCCGAAGCGATTGCGACCACGGCGAAGCTGCGCGGCGAGCCGACATTCCTGCCGATCGAGGTGTCGGAGGCGATCGCCTCCCGTCACCCGGCCTATGAGTCGGAAGAAATTCCCGAAAGCGCGTTCTCGAGCTCGCCCGCCCGTCCCGACGACAAGGTCGAGACCGTCAGCGTCAGCCATCTCCTCATCGCGCCGAGCAGCCTGTCGGAATCCACCGTCGGCGCGCTGACCCGGCAGATCTTCGCCGCGCGGCCTGCGCTGATCCGCGAAATTCCGGGTGCCGCCAAGATCGAGAAGCCCAACACCGACAAGGACGCGGCGCTGCCCGCGCATCCCGGTGCGGCGGCCTATATCGACGGCACCGAGCGCACCTTCATGGAGAGATATAGCGACTACATCTGGGGCGTGGTGCTGCTGCTCTCCGTGTTCGGCTCGGCGACCGCGTGGCTGCGTCACTACATCAAGCGCGACGAACGCAGGCTGAACACCGCGCACCGCGAGAAGCTGTTGCTTGCGATCGGCCTGTTGCGCCAGATCGAGACAATCGAGGACCTCGACACGCTGCAGCGCGAGGCTGACGGGATCCTGCGCGAGACGCTCACCTGTTACGATGACGGGGCCATCGAGGAGGGTGATCTGCTCGCCTACAGCCTCGTGCTCGACCAGTTCCACAATGCGATCGTCGATCGCCGGGCCGCCATCGCAGCGAGCCCGAATCCCGCACGAATGCGCGCCTGAGTGGGTTCCACGAAGGTTCCATGCGGAAACAAGACTGGCGCAAAGATTGCGGTGAAAAAAATTTGCTCCACACCGTGAGCAGGAAAACGTCAAATTCTAGATTGACTTAGCAGTGGTCGACATGATGCGGTCATGGCTCTGCCGGATCAGCTCCCACATGGTGGAACCCATCGCCACAAAATGGCGACAATCGGAAACCCAATTGTGTCCGGGGTAGAGTTTGGGAAAATTGTCCGTGTGTGGAATGCGTCGTGCTGCGCTGATCGTAGCAGCATTGGCTGTGATGGCTTTGCTGCAGCCTTCGCGTGCGCCTGCAGAGTGGTGGAAGCGCGCGCCGACCGATTTCGAGGAATGCGCGGAGGCCGCAAATAACGCGGCCAGCAAGGAAGATAAGATCACAGCGCTTGCCGACTGCAACGCGAAATTCGCCGGCCGTCGCAAGCCCGGTGGCGGCTATACCTATTACGATTTCATGCAGGACCGCAGCTTCGATATCGCCGCTCCCAATCCGACGCCCGAAGAACAGAAATATATCGACCAGCAATATACGCTCTATCTTGAGAAGCAGCGGCGAAACAGTGTCGAGGCTGCGATCTCGGCCAAGCAGCAGCAGGAGCAGCTACGAGAGCAGGTCCAGGGGGAGCAGCCGCAGCCGGTGCAGCCGGCCTCACTGCAAACTGACGGCGAGCGGGTGCCGATCCCGTTGGCCCGCCCCTACAAGCTGATCGACGGCCATCCGCACTGCGTACGGCCGCATTCATTCTCGTGCGAATGGCCTCACCTCTCGGCAACCATCCACGACTTGAAGAAAATTTTCGGCGGCAGCCAGGCCAAGGACAAGGACAAGGCCAAGAAGAGCTGAGCGCGGAGCCGAATTGCAGAGCTCGACTGCGGTTCGCAGGAATGCTCGATCAGCTGCCCGCTTCTGCGTCAATGGGCATGTTTGCGCCTCACAGCATGGTGCGGCGCCACCTGCGCACCGGCCGGCGTCGATGATTGGTCCGATTGAGCTGCAACCGGGTTGGCCGTTGCCTTGCGGCTCTCCTGCAGCCGCGCGTCATAGCCCGGCGACGGTGTGACGGTCGGCGGCGCAGCCTGCGCCGGCCCGCAAAGGCACGCCGCCGCGACGGCAATCAAGCCGACAATCATGAACTTGGTTGGTCGATCCATTTTCATCCCAGACACCACGGTCGCAATCCCGTTCATCGTCGCGGCGATCGGCAGCGATTTCAAGGCCGCCTTGTAACCGTCATCAGCCCCCGGTATGTTTTCTACCCAAAGTGGGGCAGCAGCGCCAGGAGCGAACAATGGGTTTACTGGACGTTCTCAACGGCATGCAGCAAGGTCCGCGCGGCCCCTCCACACCGAGCCAGCAGAGCTCCGGCGGCATGTCGCCAATGACCATGGCGATCCTCGGGCTGCTCGCCTGGAAGGCGTTCAAGCATTTCACGGCCAATTCGCCTGCAGCGAGTCCAGCTTCCGTGCCACCGTCCGGACAGGTGCCCCCGCAGATGCCGCCGTCAGTCCCGAGCGGCGGCAGCATGGGTGGTGGACTTGGCGGCGGTGGTGGGCTTGGTGACGTGCTCAAGGGGCCGCTGGGCGGCCTGCTTGGCGGCGCCGCAGCAGGCACCGTGCTGTCGGGCGGGCTGAATGACCTGCTCAAGCAATTGCAGGACGCCGGGCATGGCGAGAAGGCCAATTCCTGGGTCGGCAGTGGACAGAACCAGCAGATCTCGCCCGGCGATCTCGCCAATGCACTTGGTGCCGATCAGATCGACCAGCTCTCCTCGCAGAGCGGCCTGTCGCGCGACGAGCTCCTGAATGGTCTGAGCCAATATCTGCCGCAGGTGGTCGACCATCTGACGCCCGACGGACGCGTGCCGACCGGGGATGAATTGTCGCAACGTCTCTAGCGCATAGTGTCAAGGGGAGGACGGCCATGAGCATAGGCGGCCTGATCTGGATCATCGTCGTCGGCTTCATTGCGGGCCTGATCGCCCGCCTGCTGTCACCGGGACCGAACAATCCGTCCGGCTTCATCCTGACCACCGTGCTCGGCATCGCCGGTGCATTCCTCGCGACCTGGATCGGCCAGGCCATCGGCCATTACGGCCCCAATCAGGGCGCAGGCTTCATCACCGCCACCATCGGCGCGCTGGTCGTGCTGTTCATCTGGAACCGGCTGGTGGCGAGCGGCGTGATCAAGGATTACAATCGCTGAAGCGTGCTTCGTCATTCCGGGGCGCCTCGACGAGGCGAACCCGGAATCTCGAGATTCCGGGTTCGATGCTTCGCATCGCCCCGGAATGACGGTGGTCCGCATCACAAGATCAAATGCATCCCCGCATCCATGCGGACGCATTCGCCGGTCATGTTGCTCGAGGCCGGGCTCGCCAGGAAGCAGACGAGCTGTGCAATGTCCTCGGCGGTGGAGGCAACCTTCAGCGGCACCCGCGCCACCACCGCGTCGCGCACCTGCTTGGCGCCGGCTTCGCCGCGGCCCTTGGTGAACCAGGGCGTATCGATATAGCCGGGGCAGACGGTGTTGACGCGGATGGCCGGCGCCAGCGCGCGCGCCAGCGACAGCGTCATGGAATTGAGCGCGCCCTTGCTCGCGGCGTAAGCGACCGACGAGCCGCCGCCGCTGATGCCCGCAACCGACGACACGTTCACCACCGCCGACGGCCGGCCCGAGGCCTTCGAGCCCGCCTCCAGAGCCGATCGCGCGGCGCGGATCATCTGATACGGCCCGATGGTGTTGACGGCGTAGATGCGCTGAAAATCCTCTGCCGACAGTCCGTCGAGATCGTGATGCGCCACATGCTTGGTGGTGCCGGCATTGTTGACCAGCACGTCCAGCCGCCCCCAGGGCGCGGCCGCAGCGGCTATTCTCTTGCAGTCCTCGTCGCGCGAGACATCGCCCTGCACCACCAGGACCTCCGCCGCGCCCGCCTTGCGGCAGGCCTCCGCGGTTGCCTCGGCCTCGGCCTTGCTGCTCGAATAATTGATCACGATGCGCGCGCCGCCCTGGGCGAGAAGGGTAGCAGTCGCCGCGCCCAATCCCGACGCCGAACCCGTCACGATCGCGTACAAACCATCCTTCGACATCGTTGCCTCACTGGTTATCTTGAAAGCTGCACCTCGCGGCCGTGCCGCCTGACCATATCGCGCAGCGCCATCTCATCCAAACTCCATTGCGCGGAATAAGGATTTCCGCAAGCTGCGAAGGCTGCGCCTCATATGCCGGCACCGCAGGCGCCCCTGCGGACAGCGCTTGTCAGGGCCATGGCTTTTCCCCATCATCCGGTGCAAGAAATCTGGAAGAAGAACGGATTGCACGCCAGCCCCACCGGGGCCGGCACGTCCGAATATTTTCAAGCGAGGAACGCTGTGGCGGACAGTGAGAACATCGTCGTCGAGACCGCGGAGAAGATCTTTGCCGATCTCGCCGATGTGCAAACGGTTACCAGCGACAAGACCGGGGCCTGGAAGGCGCCGCTGTGGCAGGCGCTGAGCGAGGCCGGCCTGCCGCTGTCGTGGGTATCGGAGGAGTGCGGTGGCGCAGGCGCCTCGCTCGCCGATGGCTTTGCTGTGCTCGGCGCCGCCGGCCGCTTTGCCATCGCCGTGCCCCTGGCGGAGACCATGCTCGCCGGCTGGCTGCTCGCGCAGGCGAAGATCGCCTCGCCCGATGGCGAGATGACGGTTGCGCCCGCAAGCCCGAAGGATCGCGTGACGCTGAGTGCCGATGGGACGTTATCCGGCCGTGCCCGCGGCGTGCCATTTGCGAAAGTGGCAAAACATGTCGCGGTGCTCGCGAGCCGCACGGGCGGTTGGTCGATCGCGCTGGTCGACGCGGCGAAGCTGCGGATCGAGGCCGGGTTGAACCTTGCCAATGACAACAGCGATACCGTCAGCTTCGACAAGGTTGCGCCCATCACCATCAGACCCGCGCCAAAGGGATTCGACCAGACCGCGCTGATGCTGATGGGCGGCGTGGTGCGCAGCCTGCAGATCGCGGGGGCGCTGGAATCCATGCTCGAGATCAGCGTGCGCTATTCCAACGAGCGCGTGGCGTTCGAAAAGAAAATCTCCAAGTTCCAGGCGGTGCAGCACAACCTCGCCCGCCTCGCCGGCGAGTCGGCCGCTGCGCTCGCCGCCGCCACTTCGGCGGCGGACACGCTCAGCGACAGCCCCTCCTTCGAGGGCGATGCCGTGTTCCTCGAAGCGGTCGCGGCGAAGATCCGCTGTGCGGAAGCCGCCGAAAAGGGCGGCGCGATTGCGCATCAGGTGCACGGCGCGATCGGCTTCACCATCGAGCACATCCTGCACCGCTACTCCTTGCGTGCGCTGTCCTGGCGCGACGATTTTGGCTCGGAGAGCCATTGGGCGGTCGAGCTGGGCAAGCGTGTCGCCAGCCGCGGCGCCGACGAATTGTGGCCGCTGGTGGCCTCGCGCTGAGAAAGGATGTCTTGAGATGACCGCAGCGCTCCGTTTCGATCCGATCCGCCTGCCGCCCAAATGCGAGGAGCTGCGCCGTGAAGTGCGCGCCTTCCTCGCCGAGGAAATCGCCGCCGGCACCTTCACCCCGTTCAAGCCCAACCGCGAGGACACCGACGTGCCGGCATTCTCGCGCAAGGTCGGCGAGCGCGGCTGGATCGGTATGACCTGGCCGAAGAAATATGGCGGCCACGAGCGCTCGTTCCTGGAGCGCTATGTCGTCACCGAGGAGATGCGCGTCGCCAACGCGCCGACGCGGCGCTTCTTCGTCGCCGACCGGCAGAGCGGACCGATCCTTTTGAAATACGCGCCCGAGCATATCAAGATGGACATCCTGCCGCGCATCTGCCGCGGCGAATTGTGCTTTGCCATCGGCATGAGCGAGCCGAACTCGGGCTCGGATCTGTTCGCGGCCAAGACCAAGGCGACCAAGACCGAGGGCGGCTGGCTGATCAACGGCACCAAGATCTGGACCTCCTCGGCCCACATCGCCGACTACATGATCGCGCTGTTCCGCACCTCGCAGCCCACCAAGGAAAACCGCCGTCATGGACTGACGCAGTTCCTGGTCAAGATGAAGCAGCCGGGCATCAAGGTGAACCCGATCGGCCAGATCACCGGCCAGTTCGAGTTCAACGAGGTGGTGTTCACCGACCACTTCATCCCCGACGATCATGTGCTCGGCGAGATCGACGGCGCATGGAAGCAGGCGACAAGCGAGCTCGCCTATGAGCGATCCGGCCCCGAGCGCTTCCTCGAGACCTATTACGTGCTGACCGAGCTCGTCCGCGCCGTCGGCAACAATCCGGATACCCGCTCGGCCGAAGGCATCGGCCGCCTGGTGGCGCAGGTCCACACCATGCGGCGCATGTCTGTCTCGGTTGCCGGCATGCTGCATGCCGGCAAGGAGCCGGTGGTGGAGGCTGCGATTGTCAAGGACATCGGCACGGTGTGGGAGCAGCAGCTGCCGCACCGGGTGCGCGAGCTCGCAGCCTTTGTCGAGGAAGACGCCGGCAACCGCGAGACGCTGGAACACCAGCTCTCCTTCGCCATCAAGACGGCGCCGAAACTCACCATCCAGGGCGGCACCACCGAAGTGCTGCGCGGCATCATCGCGCGCGGACTTGGCTTGCGCTAGCCGCGCGGGACTGGTCTGCGCTGATCCAACGAGGAACGCATGAGCAGCTACACTGAAATCGGGGTCGAGCGGCACGGCCATGTCGGCCTGATCGAAATCCGCCGGCCGCCGCTGAACTTCTTCGACGTCACCCTGATCAACCAGATTGCGGATGCGCTGGAGGAGTTCGACCGCGACATCGAGATCCGCTCGTCCGTGCTCGCCGCGCAAGGCAAGGCGTTCTGCGCCGGCGCCAATTTCAATGATCCGGCGCGCAAGGAGCAGGAGGCCCGCGCAGAGAGCGATCCCGCCGCCAACCTGCCGATCAACCATCTCTACGTTCAGGCCGTGCGCATCTTCCGCAACAAGAAGCCGATCGTGGCCGCCGTGCATGGCGCGGCCATCGGCGGCGGTCTCGGGCTTGCGGTATCGGCGGATTTCCGCGTCACCTGTCCCGAGGCGCGCTTCTCGGCCAATTTCACCAAGCTCGGCTTCCATCCGGGCTTTGGCCTCACCGCAACGCTGCCCGAGCTGATCGGCAAGAACAATGCGGAATTGATGTTCTACACCAGCCGCCGCGTCACCGGCGACGAAGCCTATCGCTGGGGCCTCGCCAACGAGCTGGTGCCGCAGGACAAGGTGCGTGAGACAGCGATGAAGCTCGCCGGCGAGATCGCCGAATGCGCCCCGCTCGGTTTGGTGTCGACCCGCGCCACCATGCGCGCCGGACTCGCCGACCGCGTGCTGGCCGCCACCAATCACGAGCTGGCCGAGCAGACAAAGCTCCGCGCCACGGAGGATTTCAAGGAAGGCGTCAAGGCCACCGCGGAGCGCAGGGTTGCGAATTTCAAGGGGCGGTGACAAACGCCCTGCGCGTTATAGTGCCCTCGCCCCTTGTGGGAGAGGGCAGCTCCGCTGGTAGATACAGATGAGCTTGGGTGAGGGGTCTCTCTCCGCGCGTTACTCTCGGAGTTGGACTCGCGGATACGAACCCCTCACCCAAGTGAGTTTGCGTCCACCTGCGAGCTGCCCTCTCCCACAAGGGGGAGGGCACATCAATTGGCCTCGCGCCGCTATCTCCGCTTCACCACCAGCGCATCCACGATGGTCACGCCCCGTCCCTCCGGATGCACCAGCACCGGATTCACCTCGATCTCCGCGACGTCCTCGCGCAGCCGCGCGGCCAACAGCGACAGCTGCGCGATCAGCTCCGCGAGCGCCGCGACGTCGGCCTTCGGCGCGCCGCGGAAGCCGTGCAGCAGCGGCGCGGCCTTGAGCGCATCCAGCATGGCCAACGCCTCTGCGGCGCTCACCGGCGCTGGGCGGTAGACCACGTCGCGAAACAGCTCGGTGGTGACGCCGCCGAGCCCAACCATCACCATCGGACCGAAGGTCGCATCCAGCAGCGTGCCGATGATGATCTCGACGCCTCGCTTGGCCATTGGCCCGACCAGCACGCCCTGGATCTGCGCATCGGGGCGCGCCTTGCGCACATTCGCAAGCAGCCCCTCATAGGCCAGGAAAACCTCGCCCTTGGTGGCGATATTGACCCGCACGCCACCGACCTCGCTCTTGTGCGGAACATCTGGCGACTGGATCTTCATCACCAGTGGAAGACCCGCGCGTGCGATGGCCGCGTCGAGTCCGCCCTTGTCCGTGACCAGCACCTCATCGGGCAGCGCGATCCCGGCGGCGCGCAAGAGCGCCTTGCTGTCGGCTTCGGAGAGGAGCCGCGACTTGAGATACGCCGAGAGATCACGCTCGGGCAGGCTCGCGGCTTGCGCCGGCGCGGGCGGTTTCATCCGCGCAAAATCCACCAGCCGCCGCAGCGCCATGCCGGCATGCGTCAGGCCGGACAGCACGACCACGCCCGATTTCGCCAGCTCCCGCCGCGCGAACTCCGAGGGCAGCGTGTAGGAATAGAATACAACGGGCTTGTGCTGGGCTTGCAGCACCGGTTTCAGCTCGGCCTCCTTGAACGGCATGCGCGTTTCGCTCGACAGCGAGAGCACGACCAGGATCGAGTCGACCTCGCTCGACACGCTGAGCAGATCGATGCTCCTCTGCAATCCGCCGCTGTGGACGCCCTGCGCGGTGACATCGATTGGGTTGCGCGCGCTGCCATATGACGGCATCAATTGCTTGATCTCGTCCTGGATCGACGCCGACAATTCCGGCACCTGCAGCCCCTGCAGCGCAGCCGTGTCCGCGCCCCAGATGCCGGCGCCACCGGAGACGGTGAGCACGGCGACGCGATCGCCCTTCGGCAGTGGATTGGAGGTCAGGATGGCCGCAATGGCCATCGCCTCGTCGAGATCATTGCAAACGATAAAACCGTATTTGGCGAACACCGCATCATAGGCCGCCGACCAGCCCGCCATGCTCGCCGTGTGCGAGGCCGCCGCGCGTTCGCCCGCGCCGGTGCGGCCGACCTTCGTCACGATCACGGGCTTCTTCATCGCTGCGGCGCGCTGCGCGGCACCGAGAAATTTCGCGACGTCACGAATGCCCTCGATGAACAGCATGATGACGTCGGTCTCGGCATCCTGCACCATGTAATCGAGAAATTCGCCGGCGCCGAGATCGCTCTCATTGCCGGTCGAGACGACATGGCTCACGGCAATGCCCAGCGCTTTGGCGCGGTTGAGATAGGCAAAGCCGATCCCGCCGCTCTGCGCGACCACTCCGATCCGCTTTTGGGTCGCAACCAGCGGTACCACGCCCGGCTTCACGTCGACCGCCGGACTGAAGGTCGCGGCGACATGCGCGCGGCTGCTGAAAAAGCCCTCGGCATTCGGGCCCGAGATGCGCATGCCGGTCCGCCTGGCAAGCGCGGCGATCTCGTCCTGCATGGCGGCGCTGTCGCCGCCCTCCTCGGCAAAGCCGGAGGAGATGATCACGGCATTCTTCACCCTCGCCTCGGCGCACTGCTGAAGCGCCGCGAGCACACCGCGCGCGGGGATCATGATGACGGCGAGATCGATCGGGGCGGCGACGTCGGAGATGGATCTGAAGCAGGCGAGCCCGTCGATGTCGCCGTAGCTCGGATTGACAGGATAGATGTTTCCGGCGAATTCGTTCTTCCGCAGCATCGCCAGGAGCCGCCCCGGGATCTTCTCATGATCCCGCGAGGCGCCGACCAGCGCGATGCTCTGCGGCGCGAAGAAGGAGTCGAGCGGGTGGGGCATAGAGGGTTTCTCTTATTCTTTCTTCTCGATGAATTCAGCCAGCGGCGCACTGCCCATTGTAGTGCCCTCGCCCATCGCAACCGGGGTTTACCCCGGTTGCGCATCGTTGAATGCGCAAGTCGGGCAGGCCCGACTTGCGGTGGGAGAGGGCAGCTCCGGTGATAGACACGGGCGCGTTCGGGTGAGGGGTCTGCCTCAGCGAACTCAACCGCCAGACATTTGCTCGCGGAGAGAACCCCTCACCCGAACGCGCTTGTGTCGACCGGCGTACATGCCCTCTCCCACAAGGGACGAGGGCACATGGATGCGCAGCTCGCTCGCCCTGTCGCAATGCCAATGGTCGAGCGGCTCAACTATGTCAGCCTGAACTCAACTCCGCCAATCAGGAATTCATTGTCCGAGACATCATAGCCTCTCGCCCGCGCTGCCTCGCACACATCGTCCACATCCGCGACCCGGAAATCGAGCGCGCTCATGATCTCGCTCTCGCCCTCCACAAACTGGAACACCGCATTCGGCAATCGCAATTCCACCGCGCCGCCCTCCCCGCGCGATACCGTCAACCCGAGGATCCGCCCCCAATGCGCCGCCAAGCCCGCCGGTTCCGGGCTCTGCATCTCCACACCGGTCAGCGCCTGCGTGACATCGTTGCGGATGCATTTCTGCCAGTCCGGCCCGGCCGGCGGATAGGCGCCGAGCACGTCGTCACTGCCGTCGGTGTGGTTGAACTCGATGAAGGCGGCGCGGCAGTCGCGGGGGTGCAGTTGCACGCCGTGATAGGGCGGATGCGTGATCACGTTCGCGGTGCGCACGCCGATCGCGTTGGCAGCTTTGGCGCGGGCGTCCGGATCGTCGCAAGCGAAGATCGCCATATAGCCGCCGTGGCCGCGGGTCTTCTCGATAAAGCGGCCCGCCGCGGTGCCCTCGCGGAACGGCGACACGACTTCGAGCAGGATGGTGTCGACCGGCATCAGCGCATTGACCAGGCCATATTTCTCGACATTGCCGTCGCGATAGCAGACGGCAAGGCCCATGATCTCGGAGATATCAGCGATCACGGGCTCGAACTCGGGCGCAACGAGGCAGATCTGCCGCAGCCGGAGATAGCCGGACATGGCTCACTCCCCCCGGAAATTGGCCTTGCGTTTCTCGACAAAGGCTTTCGACGCTTCCCTGTGATCGGCAGTCTCGCCGGCGCGGGTGTGGTGGATCGCCTCGCCGTCGAAACAGGCCTCCAGCGACATCGTCTCGGCATTGTTGATGTTGCGTTTGATATAGCCGAGCGCGATCGAGGGCCCTTGCGCCAGCGACATCGCAAGTTCGCGCGCGGCCGCATCGATCTCGGCATCCGGCACGACCTTGGTCACCATTCCGAGCGCCAGCGCTTCCTGGGCAGAGAGCACGGGCGAGAGCAGATAGAGCTCCCGCGCCTTGGCGCTGCCGAGCAGCTGGGTGAGGAAATAGGTGCCGCCATAATCGCCGGAGAAACCGACCTTGGCGAACGCGGTGGTGATCTTGCAGGATTGGCTCGCCACGCGCAGGTCGCAGGACAGCGCCATCGACAGCCCCGCGCCGGCCGCCGCGCCGTCGAGCTGCGCCACCACGGGCTTCGGCATCTGGTGCAGGATGCGCGACACCTCCATGCCGCGGCGCAGGTTGGCAAGCTTGGCCTCGAACGGCAGCGGCGCGCGTCCCTCCGCCATCGACTTCACGTCGCCACCGACGCAGAAGGTGCCACCGGCGCCCTTGAACAGCACCGCCCGCACCTCGTGATCCTCGGCCGCACGCCGCGCGGCGGCGACCAGGCCAACCACCATGTCCGGGTTGAGCGCGTTGCGCCGGTCCGGGCGGTTCATGGTGATGGTGAGGAGCCCGGATTCGAGATGCTGCAGGACCATGTCGTTGGTGCTCATGGGATGTTGCTTTCGTTGTTGTTGGTTGTTGTCTTGAACTCTCCGCCGTCATGTATGGACGGCCCCCTCTCGGCAAGGGCTTTTTTGTGTTTTGGCAAGCGGATCGGGGAGCGGTCATGTATACGGCCTCGAGAAGCGGCCAATGACCGCGGGCCCTGATGGAGATCGCGGACCGAATTCCAATCATTGCGGCGCGCTATGACGCGCGATGACGGAGCGGAGTGTTTCGGTCCCGGTTTCCTGACCATTTGCCATCACACCTTAATTGCCCTTTCCGATAGGAATGAGCGCGAGCGCGGCGGCTGTCGCCCTTCAACTAGGCAGCAGCCGGCGCGCTCGCGCGGTCGCGGTAAGGTTCTCCTTTGACCAACATGGCCCAGATGATGCGTGCGGTCTTGGCGGCGAAGGCCACCATGGCGACCTTGTAGGGCCTTCGGGCGAGTAGATCGCGCAGCCATGGATCGGTGACGCCGCGCGCCTTCTGCTGGCGCAGATGAGCACTGGCTCCGCTGATGAGTAGCGCCCGCAGCATGCGGTCTCCCTGCTTGGAGATGCGCCCTGGGCGGTGCTTGCCGCCGGTGCCGTGGTCTTTGCCGGTGAGCCCGATCCAGGCCGCGAAGTCACGACCGGAGCGAAACAGCTTGGCATCGGCCACCTTGGCCAAGATCGTGCTGGCGATGATCGGGCCGACGCTGGGCACCTCCATCAGCCGCCGGGCATCTTGGTTGCAACGGGCGGCCTTGGCGATCTGTTGTTCAAGCACACGCTCATCGGCATCAAGCGCTTGCCAGTGCTTGGCTAGCACCAACAGGGCAGCTCGCATCATCTCCGGGATATCTTCACTCGGCTCTTCGAGCCTGGCGATCAGCTTGCGCAGCCCCTCATATCCCTGCGCCGCTACGATCCCGAGTTCGCTCAGCGCCGCCCGCAAAGCATTCGCTGTCATCGTTCGCTGGCGAACCAGCAACGCGCGCGTGCTATGAACAGCCAGCGTCGCCTGCTGCTCGACGCTCTTCACCGCAACAAAGCGCATCGTCGGCCGGCCGACCGCCTCGCAGACCCCTTCCGCATCCCGCCCGTCGTTCTTGTTGCGCTTGACGTAAGGCTTCACATAGGCCGGCGGCATCAGCCGCACTTCGTGGCCATAACGGCCGATCACGCGCGCCCAATGATGGGCGCTGCCGCACGCTTCCATGCCCACCAGGCATGGCGGCAGCTGGGCAAAAAACTTCTCCACATCTGCGCGGCGAAGCTGCCGCTTCAGCACGACCGCTCCAGATGCATCAACCCCGTGAAGCTGGAACACGTTCTTCGCCAAATCCAAACCAATTGTGGTAATCTTCATCATGGACGGCTCCCTTTGTCTGGTCGACTCAACACCGCCAGTCTGGCACATCGATGCCGTTCGGGGGCCGTCCACCCCATCATTGCGAG
>Ga0070741_10003265_pt1 | contig 40772 bp, 31 predicted proteins | sample Coa_R1_4_FD_66440 | JGI IMG/M metagenome (GOLD analysis project Ga0070741, IMG submission 66440) | Surface soil microbial communities from Centralia Pennsylvania, which are recovering from an underground coalmine fire - Coalmine... | ecosystem: Environmental > Terrestrial > Soil > Unclassified ...
TAAAAGTGTCGCGATCCATTGGGACGAGCCTCCTGTCTGAGCGTGATTTGGTCATCCGCTATTGTACAGGTCGCTCTTCCAATGGGTCAGAGCCTCACAAAGTGTCACACATTAGGTTGACTCGATCTGTTTTCCGGCGAAGCGGCGGATTTGTTCGGCGACGCTCAGGTGCGCGGGGCTCCCGCTTTGCAGGCTGAAAGTCTGTTTCGATGCCAGTTCCGGCCGCACCGCCAGTTCATCGGCCAGTTCTCTGACCTCTTCGGCGGTGAGGCCGTACTCCGCGATGAGTCTGGCCGCGCCTTCGTAGTTCTGGTATTCGGCCATGAACTGCCTGACGGCATCGCGCCGAATGCGCCTGACCCTCTTCGCATCCACATTCAGCTGCCCGGCGAGGTCGCCGGCGCGGACGAAGTTTCGTTCGGCCAGCGCGCGGTAAAATTCATACCACTGTGCTTCGCGTCCCTGGGCGGGAGTGACGCCCGCGCCGGCTGTGATGGCTCTGGTATTCATAACTGCCTCCACAATAAAAATCAGATTTGAGTCTGCGCGAGGGGCTGCTTCATGTTTCAGTTATCTGCAATCAATGTGCCGGCCCCGATGGAAGGACGCTGCCGTGTGAGGCCGCCCGGAAAGAGCTTTGCAGTCATGGGCTGATCGTCCTGAGGTAATCCCGGTGGGTACGAAAGGTGTCAATTTTGCGGGCCCTGCCGATGCAAACCTGCCACACCCTTCCGCCGGGTTCGGGTCGGGTTGAATTGCCCTGCCCGGCTCCGAAAGCTGGGTACGCTCTCCCGTGCGGAATAATGATTGCTTGTGATGAAAACAATGCGATGATTGCGGAGCCATTCCCCCAGGGTAATAATGCTGTCGGGTTGTCATCATCAGGAGGCAGAGAATGAACACTCGTGAAGGGCACAAATTGCGCGAGGTTTCAGGGGCCGCCGCCGGCCCACCCGCGCAGGAGGCGAAGAAGGCCGCAGAGCTTGCCAGCCTGCTCGAAGCGCACCGGGGCGAGCGTCACATCATCGTCATCCAGAGTTTCCCCGACCCGGACGCGATCTCATCAGCCTTCGCCCACCAGATGGTCGCCGCGCGCTTCGGGATCGAATGCGACATCGCCTACGACGGCGTGGTCAGCCACCACGAAAACATCGCGCTCGTCGAGTTGCTGCGCATCCACCTGCTGCGCGTCGGCGAGGCGGAAGACCTCGGCCGCTGGCGGGGCAGCGTCTTCATTGACACGCAGGGGACGACTTCGGGGCTGACCGAGCGGCTCCGCGGCGCGGGCGTGCCGGTGCTGGCGGTCATTGATCACCACGAGCCGCAGGGGGTGATCGAGGCGCAGTTCACAGACATCCGCACCGAGGCGAACGCGACTGCGACGATTTACGCCGAATATCTGGAGGGCGGGCTGCTCAGGCTCGAGCAATCCGACGCCGACCACGAGCGGCTGGCGACCGCGCTCATGCACGGGATCAGGAGCGAGACGGGCGGGCTCGTCCGCGCCGCGCGCGCCGATTTTATGGCGGCGGCTTACCTGGCGGAGTTCGTGGATCAGGAGACGCTCGCGGCGATCCTCTCCAATCAGCGCACGCGCAACACTATGGACGTGATTCAGGCGGCACTGGCGGCCCGCGAGGTTCGCGACGGCTACAGCATTGCCGGCGTCGGCTACCTGCGCTACGAGGACCGCGACGCGATCCCGCAGGCGGCTGACTTCCTGCTGACCGAAGAGAACGTTCACACGGCCATCGCCTACGGCCTCATCTCCGACGACGGCCGCGAGCTGATCACCGGGAGCCTGCGGACGAAGAAGCCGACGCTCAACCCGGACGCTTTTCTGAAGGAAGCGCTCGGCGGCGCCTCGCCGGGGCGGTATTACGGCGGCGGGCGGCGCGAGGCCGGCGGGTTTGAAATCCCCATCGGGTTCCTTGCCGGGAATTACGACGGGGAAACGATGCAGTGGAAATGGCGGCTTTACGACGAGCAGATCAGGCGCAGGCTCTGGGCGCGGCTCGGCGTGGAAAAGATCCGGCAGCCGCGGGGGGAACAGTGATGAATCTGTTCGACAGGATCTGGGAGCGCGTCGGCCGGCACAACCGGGCGGTCCTTGAGCCGACGCTCGAGCTGGCTATCGAGATCGCCCGCGAGGGGCGCGAAGGACACCGCATCGGCACGATCTTCACGGTCGGCGACGCCGACGCCGTCCTCGCGCGCTCGCGCCCGCTGATCCTCGACCCGCTCGCTGGCCACCCCGAAGAACTCCGTCGCATCACCGACGCCAACCTGCGCGGCACGATCAAGGAGCTGGCCCAGCTCGACGGCGCCTTCGTCATTTCAGACGAAGGCGTGGTGCTGTCGGCCTGCCGCTACCTCGACGCGACCGCGCATGATACTGACCTGCCGCTCGGCCTGGGCAGCCGCCATTTCGCCGCGGCCTCGATCTCGAAGGTGACCGACGCTCTCGGGATCGTCGTCTCGGAGAGCGCGCTCGTGCGCGTCTTCGACGACGGCAACCTGATCGCCGAAGTGCTGCCCGAACTGTGGCTGCTCAGCCGCCACAACGTCCAGTTGCGCGCGCCCTTTTCGGAAGACCACTTCCACGACATGGCGGTACTCGTCAAACAGCAATAATGACCATTCATCACCGGCAGCTCTTCACAGCCTGACCGTTCGTGACTCTATCGTCCAAGCGCCCTCCGTTCAGCGTCGGCGCCACGTTTCTCAGGTACTTCTGTTGCGAAGGGTTTCAGTTTTCGCCATTGCTGGGGATCCGCACCACAGCCTTCTGGCTGAAATTCTGTTCCCGGCTCAAACACTATTACACTTTTCACGTACCGCTTACGCAATTGCCTGTCGTAATAAAAATCAAAGGCTATGCCCTGATGGCGGTCAACCCAGTAGATAAGGTTCCGCCCTCCCACGGCCTCGGACCCGCTGCCCATCAGCACATAAGTTTCTATGTTACGGTAATTCCGCCGCACGACTCCCGGCGGGCTGTCCGCAGTAATCCCTTCTGCCGTGCTGAAGCGAGGAGTCTCCGCCTGAATCTGAAAGACACGCCCGTCCTTCAAATAGACGAACAGCCCGTTGGCCTCCCGTGCAAAATCGAGCCAATGTATCTCCGATCTCGGGCAGGGCGGGCCGTAGTTATACTCTTCGTCCGACTTTTTTTTCGGGAATAGTTGAAGCACACGTTCGCGCGTATCACCGAGTCGCAGTTTTCCCACACTTTGCCCTGCCTTGATAAGCTCAGGCCTGGATGGGTGACGCCTGCTCTGCGCGTGACTTACCGCAGGCAGAGTCAATGCGCACAAGGATAAAATCAAGGCTGTTGCCTTCATAGGTAAATTCCTGCCTGTGAGATGAATGCCTGTTTCATCACTCACTCTCCGCGCTCGCCTTGATCCATCGTCCGTTGAGCATCACGCGCCGGACGCGACGCATCGCGCTGATGTCCTTGAGCGGGTCGCCCTCGACGAGGACGAGGTCGGCAAGTTTGCCCGCCTCGATGCTGCCCGCGCGGTCGGCGATCCGAAAGAAGCGCGCATTCTCCATCGTCCCGGCGATGATCGCTTCCATCGGCGTGAGCCCGCTCTCGACCAGCAGTTCCAGTTCGCGCTGATACGCCCAGCCGCGCGCCGCGTGCGGCACCGACGAGTGCGAGCCGACGACGACGTGAGCGCCGGCACGTTTTGCCAGACCGACGAAGGCGAGCATTTGCCCGAAGGCCCGCGCGTGCATTTCGGTCGTGCCCTTGTCCCCGACCCGCCGCTCAAAGACCGCGAGCGTGGGCGAGAGGAAGGTTCCCTGCCTGACGATCAGGTCGAGTACCGGTCGCACGCGCGGCGAGCCCAGGTCAATTTCGCTCCACACCTTGTAGCGCCCTTCGCGGCGCGCGTTGTTATCGGCGAGGACCGACTGCCGGTACTTCTCCGCCTCGCGCAGCGGCAGCAGCGCCGTGCCGAATGACGTGACGTGTTCGACCCCGTCCACGCCGGCGCGAATCGCGTCCGTCGCGTCAACTATCTCCAGATGCGATGTGACCGGCACGCCGCGCGCGTGCGCCGTCTCGGTGGCGACTCTGATGAAGCCGAGCGGCAGGCGGAAGTAGACCTTGATCACCGACGCGCCCTCGTCAATGAAGCGATTGACGGCGAGCCGCGTCTCTTCCGCGTCGCGCACGATGAAAGAATCTTCCGGGTAAGCCGGCGGCGCCGAATCGAGATGCGGCCCGGCGAGAAAGAGGCGCGGGATCGGCGCATTCGCTTTCCGGACGGCTTCGTATGCCTCGATCCACGCTCCCGGATCGCGCACTGATGTGACGCCGTGACTGAGATACAACGGCGGCAGTCCGTCATCGCCGTCGAGATGAAAATGCGCGTCAATCAATCCGGGCAGCAGAGTCAGTCCATGAACGTCCACGACTACAGCGCCGTCCGGCACGCGCACCGACGCGCGCGAACCGGCCGCGATGATCCGCTCGCCAAGCACGACGACCACCGCATCCGCCACGGCCGGGCCGCCGCGCCCGTCAATCAGAGTCGCGCCGGTGATCGCAATGGTCTTTGTCGCATCGGGGCGCGCAACTTCGTTGACCTCGCGCACCGAGGGCAGCGCCGGCCGTTGCGATGACGCAGTCCGCTGCTGCGCGATGGCGCCCTGCATTAACAACAGGCCGCACAGCAGCGCCCGAAAAACTCTTCGCCTGTTTCCGATCATAATCATCACCCCTGACTGCGAGGAATGACGGGCAGGACAATCGCCGACGGATGCCCGGCGTCGTGATAAATCGTCTGCCTCGCCTTCACGCTGCGCGTCGCCCCGAGCGTCTGCTCTCCCGTATTGAGGTTGCGATTGAAGCGCGGGAAATTGCTGCTGGAAAGATAAACGCGAATCCGGTGCCCGGCCTTGAAGACGTTGCTCGTCGCCCACAGGTCAATCGTGTACTTGTAGACTTTGCCCGGCTCGATCAGTTCGGCCCTGTCGGTCGAGTTGCGATACCGCGCCCGCACGATGCCGTCGGTCAGGAATCGCGCGTAGCCCGACGGATCAACGTCCGCGAGCAGCGCCGTGAAATCGGTGTCAACCGCCGAACTCGCCGCGTAAAGTTCGACCGTGATGTAACCCGTCGCCTCGACGTCCCGTTCGAGCGGCGGGGTCGAGAAGACCAGCACGTCGGGGCGCGATTCGTTGGGCCGCTGATCGAAGGGTCCCGGCGGAATCGCCCCGCCACAGCAGAGCCGCCCGCCGACGGTCGGCACGGGGTTCTGCGGGTCGTATTCAAAACTGTCGGCCTGTTCCCGCTGTGGAGGGTTGAGTGAAAGCTGGCCGTCGCCCGCAATCGTGCTGGCGCCTTTGACCGAATGCAGAAAGTATTTCGTGTATTGCGTGCGTGCGAGCGGGAATTCCTGCTCGTCGCGCCAGGCGTTATCGCCCATCACGAAGATTCGCACGGGCGCGCCGCTCGCGTACTGGTTCTGCTTCCCCTTCAGCGCGTAATCGTACCACTCCAGAATCGTCCGGTTCATATCGAGGACGGCGCTTTTGCCGAACGTCACGTCGCCGATCTTCCCTTCTGCCGATGTCGCCGCGTGCGCCCAGGGGCCGAGCAGCAGACGCTGTCCGTTACGTGCCGCTTCGGTCGCCGCCCCCTTCCGCAGTTCGATGTAATTTTTGATCGAGCCATTCAGAAACAGGTCGTGCCACCCGCCCGCGTGCAGCCCCTTGACGGTCATCTCGCCGTAATGGTCAGAGACTTTCCACTGCCGCCAGTATTCGTCATTGCGCTCGTGCGCCACCCAGTCGCGGTAGTAAGGGGCAAGCTCGCTGACGCCCGGCAGCGCCAGCAGGCGATAATCCTCGACCGGTAGTTGCCCGACCCACTGCTTCGGCTTTGACAGGGCGTTCGCCTTGCGCCGCAGCGTGTCTTCGGTCAGGCCCGAAGTCCACGAACTGGCGAACCACTGCATCAGCGCGCCGTTCTGATACGTCCACCCCTCGTAATACTCCGAGGCCGTGACGTAAGGGAAGATGGCGACGAGGTGTGGCGGCCTGGCCATCGCCGCGAGCATCTGCGTCGCGCCGACGTAGGAGCCGCCGAACATCCCGACCTGCCCGTTGGAGTATTCGAGGCCCGCCGCCCACTCGACCGTGTCGTACCCGTCCTGACTCTCGTAGCGGAACGGATAGAACTCGCCTTCGGAATCAAACCGCCCGCGCGTGTCCTGAATGACGACGACGTAACCGCGCGAGGCAAGCAGGGTGCCAGTCGCGGCGTCGCGGCGGTTATAGGGCGTGCGCTGCAACAGGACGGAGAATTTGCCCGGAGCTTTCGGGCGATAGATGTCGGCGACGAGCGAAACCCCGTCGCGCATCTTCGCGCGCACGCCGGTCTGCACGATGACCTGATACTCTTCAGTGGCCGGGCTGGCCGATTGCGGCGTTGCGTTCGAGGCGAAGAGCAGGACCACAAGCAGTGACCAGAACATCGGCCACAGTCTGCGATGAACAAGCGGACGAAATATGGGGCGCATGAATTCCCTCCCTGATAGTCGCGTTGCTACTGCGTTTTCCCTTTGGCAGTCGGCCCCTCGGCATTCACAACTTCAAAGTCCGACCCCTTCAGCCGCGTCAGCGTTTCAAGCCCTTTGAGCCGGCGATCCGGCGCGATTGAGAGCCGCCAGTCGCCGCCGTTGTCGGCGACGAACATGCCGTATTTCTTCAGGCCTTTCAGAATCGCCTGCGCGTGCGGCGGGAAGCCGGAGATGTCGAAGTTCTGGCGCAGCCTGAAGCGCTCGCCCATGCGCGGCAGATTCTCGTCGGTCAGTTTGCTGGCCCAGTGCGTCGCGGGATGGACGTAGGCGCGGCGCGTCCGCCGCACCGTGAAGCGCATGGCGTGCGCCACCAGACCGCGCTCGCACTCGTCGTAACGCGCGACGGCCGGAAAGACCGGCAGCCCGGCGGCGTCGGCTGAAGTCCAGCGCTCGGGCCGGAGCTTGTTTGAATTCAGGTTGAAAATCGAAGCCTGCGAGGCCTCCCAGCCCGCATCCGTTTTGCGCGCCTGATAGAACTCGTAAAGCATCCCGTTGACCGGATCAACCACAATCCCGTGCCGGTCGCCGCTCCCGTGACGCTGCAGGTCGTCGAGCGTCTGCCCCGATTTCGGCAGCGCCCGGTTGTCCTCGTTGCGACGGAGCGGCCAGTTTTCAATCGGCATGTTGTCGGGCACAGGGTACGGCCCCGGGTCGGATTCGTCGGGGTAAAGCATGATCTTCACCGGCACGCGCGGCTGGTCGGGCGGGACGATGACGAAGTTCATGTCCAGGTTGAAATCAATATGCTTGTCCCCGCCGATTGAGGCGACGATGGCCGATGAGTTGGGATGCACCGGGAGCGTTGAGATGTCCTGATTCCACGGGTTGTCGGGCGGGAAGACCTGTAGCGCCGCGAGAATGCGATCAGCTTCGGGCGTGTCGAACATGACGGGCTGCCTGATCGCGGGCATCGGCGGGCGCTGACGTGCCGATTCGATCAGCGACGCGGCGGCGGCGCAGACTGACAGCCCCAGCGTCAGGCACAGCGCGATTCGCGGAATTTTCCTCTTCATTACTTTTACTCCGGCTCAATGTTCACGCGATCCCCGTGGCTCTTCGGCGCGGAGATGACAATCATCACTACATCGCTCCCGGATTCGTTGCGGAACTGGTGCGGGACCAGCGGCGGCACTTCGAGGCCCTGATGCTGATCGAGGACCAGGACCCGGTCGCCGATGGCCATCGTCCCCTGCCCTTCGAGGATGAAGAAGAACTGCCTCGAGTGCCGGTGATAGTGCCTGACTTCCGCGCCGCCGGGCGGCACCCGCTCCTCGATCACACTCAGGTCATCGCGTTTGAGCAGGTGCCAGCCCTCGCTCGTGCCGCCCCACAAATAATGCTCCGAGTTATGAATGCTGACAGGCTCACTTATCATCTCCGTCTCCCGGCCCCGTAATGTGATTTTGTCTTCACGCCCTGAATTCCTCAAAGGCGATGCGGTAACGCTCGACCTTCGCGCGGTCAACCGCGTAGCCTGAACCCGGGCCCGCGGGCGGGGTGATCTCGCCCCTGCCGCTAATCGTAATCGCCGGTTCGATCACGTCATCAACATACCAGCGCGCCGACGCTTCGATGTCGGTCGGGTATGCGTAGCTGTAAAGCATGGCTAGTTGCAGCCCCTGTGCCGAAGCGATGCCCAGTTCCGGCATCGTGCCGACCCAGCACCACAGATCCCACTTCAGCACTTCCCAGAGCAGCAGGCGCGCCTCGCCGAGGCCGCCGACGCGCTGCACCTTGAGGTTGACGATCCGCGCGGCCCGCTTCGCGGCGAGCGACCTGACTGCCTCGATTGAATCGGCCGACTCGTCGGCGCACAGCCACGTGCGGATGCTGCGCTGCAATTCCGCGGCCTCGTCATGCGCGTCGCGGGCGAACGGCTGTTCGATCATGAACAGGCGGCAGGTGTCGAGCGCGCGGAAGACTTCGATGTCTTTGAGCGTGTAAGCCGCGTTCGCGTCCGCCATCAACGGCACGTTGGGGAAATGCCTTCGCACGGCGGCGACCGGCTCCACGTCCCAGCCCGGCTGGATTTTGATTTTGACGCGCTGATAACCTTCGGCAACATATCGCCCGACCCGTTCGAGCAGTTCGTCAATCGTGTCGTAAATGCCGATTGCCACGCCGGACGGGACCTGGTGCGACGTCACGCCGAACAGTTCGCAGAGCGGCACCCCGAGCGTCTGCGCGTGCGCGTCCCACAGCGCCCCTTCCAGCCCGGCTTTGGCGAACGGCTCGCCCGGCACGGCGCGCAGGTGAAAGAAGAAATGCGGCGCGTCAATTGACTTCTGACTGAGCGCGATCGGGATCAGGCGCTCGCGCAGTGCCGCCCAAGTGCTTTCCGGCGTGTCAGCGGAATAAAAACTGCCGGCCATCGGCGAGGCTTCGCCCCAGCCGGTCACGCCGTCGCCGGTCGTGACTTCAACGAGGATCGCATCTTTCTCGGCCACCGAGCCGTTACTGATGCGGAATGGCTCGCGCAGCGGCACGCGCACGCGGTGCAGTGCAATCCGTTTGATGGCAATTTCAGTCGTCGGTATATTTATCATTCAGCCTGGATATCATCGCGGCTGCAGGAGATTGCCCGAATGGCCTGCTCACTGACTGCCGGACGGCGCGGCTCTGGCGAGCGGCGTGACAATGTCTTCAACCGCACGCGGGTCGCCCGCCGCCGGCCCATGCCACACGCTGCCGCCGAAGGTCGTGATGTAAATCCGATCCGGCCTCACCGGGTCGAGGATCACGCGGTGCCCCCATTTGAAGTTGTAGCCCCTGATCCGCGCCCACGTCGCGCCGCCGTCAATCGAACGGTACGCCGCCGAATCGAAGCCGCAGATATATAGCTCCTTCGGGTTGCGCGAGCTGATCGTCAGATCATAAACGTGCTGCACTTCATTGAAGATGTTGCGCCAGCTCCCGCCCCCGTCGGTCGAAAGAAAAACTCCGCCGCCCGTATCGGTTTCTTTGCCCGCGACGCCCCAGGCCGAAAGGTAAAGCCGCCGGTTGTCCGACGGGTCAATCGTCAGGCCATTCGGGCCGTTAACGCCCGCCGGCAGCTTCATCCTCACCCAATGCTCGGCGCCGTCGGTTGATTTGTACAGCGCGCCGTCGCCATCGTCACCAATCCGCCCGCGCTCGCTGCGCCGCGCGACGATCAGGTACAACGTGCCGTCGTCGGCCTGCGTGATGCGCCACGCGAAGGGCTGCCTCTGTTCGATGCCCTCGTTCCTGAGCGCCCAGCTTTTGCCGCCGTCGGCTGATTTGTAAACGCCGCGCCCGAATCCGCACGCGTACAGCGCGCGCTCTCCGACCGGGCTTTTCTCGTCGAGCAGAATGTGCGTCACCGCCGTTTCCGGCATTCCGCCGTTTGAAGGCGTCCAGTGCCTGCCCCCGTCAGTCGAGACCGCGACGCCGCCCTTGAAGCTTTCAGGGTCGCGCTGCCGCCACATCTTCGGGCGCGGCAGGTCGTGCGTGCCGCCGAAGGCGCCCCACAGCAGCCCCTTCACCCGCGGGTCGAAGGCAATCCAGTAAGTCGTGTTGCGCCATTTTTTCGGAATGCCGACGGTCGAGCCGGCCCACGACGCGCCCCCGTCGCCGCTTTGAAAGAGGCCGATATCCGTGTAAGTAATGAAAACGTGTTGCGCGTCGAACGGGTCGAAGTGAACGCCGTAACACGTCGTCACGTCCAGCCCGCGCGTCGTCCAGCGGTCCTCGCCCACGCGGACCGAATTGACCTGCTGCCATTGCCCGCCGCCGTCGGTCGTGCGGCAGGTGCGGAACAGGTCAGTCGCGTAACAGACGTTCGGGTCATTCGGTGCGACTCCGAGCGAGTAAGGTGCGTCAAACCATATGTCATCGCCCCCGTCCGGCGCGCGCTCCTCAATCCATGACGTTTCGAGGTTGGGCGAACGGCGATTCGATTCCTGATGCACTATCGCCCAGTTCCGCCCGCCGTCAGTCGTCTTCGCAATCCCGTTGAATAAATGTTCACGGCCCTCACCCAGCCGCAGGCCTTCAAAGCCGACGTAAGCAGTGGCCGCGTTGCGTAACGAACACGCAATCGCGCTGAAGCGTGATGGCCCGGTTGACTGACCGCCCTGGGGGGGCGAGACATTGATGCCACTTGCCGCTCGCCAGCTGAGTCCCCCGTCAGGCGAAACATAAACAGTGCCCGCCGTTACTTTATCTGCCCCTGCGGCTGTCACCACGGCGTAGATCATCACCCTGCCATTCGCCTCTCCCACGCTCGCGAGCTGAATGCCCGCACCGGCCGGGCCGGCCAGATGCCGCCAGCTCCCGCCGCGTTCGATGTACACGCCCGTCTGCCCGATCACGTAAACCGCCCGCGCCTTCGCCGACCCCGGTTGGATGTGAATCGCATGAATTTTTTCGAGCGCAAAGTCTCTGGCGCGCGCCCACGTCGCCCCGCGATCTTCAGACACGTAAAGCGATGCCGGTCGGCCTTTGCCGGTACTCCGTTCCGGAATGTGACTGAAGACAATGTAAAGGCGCTTCGGGTCAGTGGGGTCAACCGCGACGGCTTCAATCCTTCGCCCTTCGCCGCCGGCCGGGTAAGCCGGATCGTCGGTGGTCAGAAAATATTCGGCGTGGTCGCCGACCATGTGTTCGGCGTTTTTGCGGGCGGGGTTCGGGAAGACCATGCCCCACGTTGCCCCGCGATCCTCGCTGCGCCAGAGCGCGGCGTTGCCCGCGTAGATCACGGCCGGATTTTTCGGGTCGAAGGCAAAAGTCCCGATGCCTTCGCGCAAATTGAACATGCGCCACGACTGCCCGCCGTCGCGGGTGATGTAGGCGCCGGTCATGTCGCAATGCTCGACGACGAGTCGGGGGTCGTGCGGGCTGATGGTCGGCGCGACCATCGTGCCGCCTCCGCCCGGGCCGATGATTTTCCACTCGTCCTGACGCGGGGCCGGGCCGGAAAGTCCGGCCGTGCGCTTGTCCCCGTCTTTGACCGGTGTCTTCTTCCCGACGCCAAATTGCGCCGCCGCGCCGAGCGCGAGGCCGAGAACCAAAGCCGATGTCAGCAATCTGTTCATCATTGATTCGAGGCTTCCCCTGATTTGCGGCCATCCAGCGGCTGCCCCCAGAGCCACCTTGCGGGCTGTTAGTTGAAAAGACAGACTAACCGGCACTTTGACGGTGCAGAACTGTTACTCTGTCCGCTTCGATGCCCCTGGGAAGTGGCGGCTTTATAGCATCACCCGGAACCTACTGCAAGCGACAGGCCGGTCAACTTCCATAATAAAGGGACCACCTCTCTCGCCGGACCAAAGCGGCATTCTACGATCAAAGGCCACTGTTTACGTCCCGTTTTCGTCATACGCGTCACGATGCGCTCAGGCAGACTTCAACCAGGTCGGCGGACTTTTCGCTTGCAGTCCGTCAGCCGGGATGCTATAAGGCGCGAACATAAACAAGTGACGATGATTCGCGAGCCGCTTCTGCGGAAGTCAGAGCATTGGATAACTCAGTGCCGACTGAAGACCGGGTTCCGAACTCTTTGCGCCCTCATTTCAGAACCCGCGCCGTTCAAAACAAGCCGGGGCGGCAGGCTGACGGATGCTTTTCGCTGGCCGTTAGTCTGTGGTGTTAACTAACCCTGACAGGACTTCATAAGATGTCGGCAGGCTGATAAATGGCCCCGGCATCTCCTCAAACGTTGAAGGATCGCGTTTCCCTATGACCAGGCAGAATCGCTCGCGCCAGACTTACACGCGCAAGCCGAACCTGACCGACGTGCAGGCGGTGGGGCACGACACGCTGAGGCTGGTCAACCGGCGCATCCTGCTCAGCCTGATTTCGGACCGGCAGCCGATCTCGCGCGCCGACATCGCCCGCATCAGCGGGCTCAACAAGGCAACCGTCTCGACGATCATGAACGAGCTGCTCAGGGAGCGCTGCGTGATTGAGGAGGGGCTCGGCAACACCACGCCGAGCGGCGGCAAACCGCCGACGCCGCTGCGGATCAATGAGCTGCGCTTCGGCATCTTCGGCCTGGACGTCCGCGCCGACGAAACGATCCTCGCGCTCGCGGATTTCAACAGCCGCATCGTCGCCCGCCACAGCTTCAAAACCGGCGCCGACCCGCAGGCCCTGTTCAGACAGCTGGGGAAAGAGATCAGGAAGCTGCGCCGCGAACACGGCGAATTCGACGAGGCCGCCGGCGTCGGCGTGAGCCTGCCGGGGCTCGTGGACAATCACCGCGGCACGTTTCTGATGTCGGTCGTGCTGCCGTGGGGCGAGGCGCCGGTGAGGGCGTGGCTCGAAGCCGCGACCGGGCTGCCGGTCATCGTGGACAGCTCGGCCCGCTGCGCCGCGCTCGCCGAAATCTGGCACGGCAAGGCCCGCTACGCGCACATGCGGAACCTGCTTTTCGTGAGCGTCAGCAGCGGGCTGAGCTGCGGACTGGTGATTGACGGCGGCCTCTATCGCGGGGGCCATAACACGGCGGGCCAGTTCGGTCACATGCCGATAGACCTGAACGGCGAACGGTGCCGCTGCGGGCTGCGCGGCTGCTGGGATCTGTACGCTTCCGACAACGCGACGCTCGCACGTTACCGGCAGATTCATGGCAAGGGTAACGGGCGCGCAGTCACCATGCGCAGGCTGGTCGAGATGGTCGAATCGGGCGACCTGGCGGCGATGAAGGCCGTGCGCGAGACGGCGCATTATCTGGGGGTCGGCATCGCTGGTCTGGTCAACGGCCTCGACCCGGAAGCCGTCATCATCGGCGGCGAAATCACGAAGGCATGGGGGCTGATCGAACCGATCATCACCGGCGAAGTCACGCGCAACGTACTCGACCCGCGCGCGCGTGAGATCCCGATTCGCCGCTCGGCCTTCGAAGTCAGGCCGACGCTCAAAGGCGCGCTGGCGCTCGTACTGAACGAGCAATTGTCGGTGCCGCATGTGGGCTGATCGGGGAAAATACGGAGAGGGTGGTAGACAAAAAGTAATGCTGTGAGTTGCGTCAGCCACTTTCACCGCAGAGGCGCAGAGGGGGCGGAGACTGCGCAGAGATGAGGAGAGAGGAAAAGCCATCTGATTCGCTCTGCGCTGCCTCGGCGTTCTCAGCGCCTCTGCGGTGAAGTCACCATTACATTTTTAGCACTGCTGAAGAGATTCCATCATGACCACAGACCGCATCATCAGCCTGCGCGCCCGTCTGGATGGCGGATTGATTCCCGCCGTGCCCGTGCCTTTCGATAGCCACGAGCGGCTGCACAGGGGCGCGCAGGATGCTTACGTCAGCCATCTGGCCGCGCAGCCGGTGGCGGGGGTCGCGGTCTGGGCGCACACGGGCAGGGGGCTGATGCTCGACGACGCGACGGCGCGACAGGTGTTGCGCGACTGGCGCGCTGCGCTGCCCGACCGCGTGGTTATCGCCGGCGCGGGCTCGGCTCAGGCATTCACCGCCGATCTGGCGACAGACCAGTCGGTCAGGATGGCGGAGCGGGCGGCGGAACTGGGCGCCGATGCTCTGCTCGTTTACGCCCCGGCCTGGTTGCGCGGTCGCGCCAAAGCGGAAGATCTGATCATCCGACACCATGTGCGGCTCGCCCAGGTCGGCCTGCCGCTCGTGCTTTTCTATTTATACGAAGCGGCGGGCGGCATCAGTTACAGCCCGGCGGTGCTTGATGAATTACTCTCGCTGCCGGGAGTGGTCGGCATCAAGGTGGCGACGCTCGACAGCGTGATGACTTATCAGGACATCTCGCGGCAGATGCTCGCGCGTCACCCCGACAAGCTGCTCATCACGGGCGAGGATCGTTTTCTGGGCTACAGCCTGCGGCGCGGCGCGCGGGCGGTGCTGATCGGGATGGGCGCCGTCTGTTCGGCGATGCAGGCCGAACTGATCCGCGCCCACCTTGAGGGGGACGCCGCGCGCTTTCTGGCGCTTTCGGACGCGGCGGACAGGCTGGCCGAAGCAGTCTTCATCGCCCCGATGGAGGGTTATATCAGGCGTCTGCTGTGGGCGCTCGCGCACCTTGACATCATCCCGCTGGAAGCGGCCAATGACCCGTGGGGCCCCGCGCTTTCCGCGAGCGAGTTCAGTGAACTCGGCAGGACGCTCGCGTCGCTTGAATCGTTCAGGTGAAAAGTTTTGACTTCGCCACTGCCCGAACAACCGAATCTCGATCCGGCACTGGCGGCAGCGCTACGTCGCGACTACGAGCGTTTTGCCGACGGCCTGCCGCCTTCGATTGAAGATCACCTGCGCGAATATTACCGGCTTGACGTCGGCAGCGAGTACGGCGGACGCCCGATCAAAAACCCTTTCGGCAAGGCTTCGGGGCAGCTCTCGCTCAACCTCCCGCAGGTGCGGCGCGACGCCGAAGCGGGTCTCGGCTTTGTCGTCCTCAAGACTTTCATCGCGCAGGATGCCGCAGGTTGCCAGTCAATGCGCGAGTGGGCGATCCCCGAAACGCGCATGGAGGTCGGGCCGATCACCGGCGCGGACGGGAGCGAGGGCTGGACGGTGACGTGGAAGGGGCGCGGCTGGTACGACACGTTCGACGCTTACCTGAAGCTCTTCGCCGAATCGCTCGGCGTGGCTCGTGACGCGGGGATGGCCGTCGCGCCTTCAGTCAAATATCACCTGCCCGGCCCCGGCGAGAGTGAGTGGAATACCGGCGAGTATGAATACACCACACGGCGACTTCTCGACGTCTGGCAGGCACACGGCCCGCAGAGCGCCATGCCGATTGAAAAGGATTTCAGCCCGACGCTCGCCGGCTCTGACCTCGCGGCGCAAATGGCCACGGTGCTTGAGTGGGTGCGACACGTCACGGGTCTGATTCATCGCGCGGCGGGCGACCGGAGCAGCGCGGTGGGCCTGAAAATTTTCAACGCGAGGTTCGACGATGAATTCCAGCTGGAGATGTTGCGCGCGATCAACGGGCAGAGTGGAATCGCAGAGCGGCCCGAATATCTCATCTACGCCAACCGGCTCTTCGACCCGCAACGCGAATTCCATGGCGCGCGCGGCGCGGCTTACGGCGGCCCCGATTTGAGCGCCCGCAACCTGCGCATCCTCGCGCGGCTGCGCGCGCTTGAGCAGGCCGGGGAGCTGCCCGTCTGTCGCATCCCGATCTCGGCGACGGGCAACATCGAATCGGGCCGCAGGGCGGTTGAATACCTGCTGCGCGGCGCGAGCAGTTTCCAGATGCATACTTACTTCCAGCTGCCCGACGGCGAATACCGCATGCGCCGCGGCAACAAGACCGAACGCGCGCTGCACGAACTTTACTTCAACCCCGAACGCGGCCTGGTCGCCTGGCTGCTGCACCTGAGGCGCGAGTTCGACTGGCCGGCGGAATGGAGCGTCAAACGGATGGCGGCGTTCTGCGCCGACCCGGCAAATCGTCTGTGGGCTGAACACAGGCCGGGGCTTTCATAATTCCCCGAAACGCCTTACCCAACCGATGAACCAGAGAGCGGGCATGGAGACTCGATTACTGACTGAGAGCGATCTTGCGGAGGCGATGCGGCTCAAGGAGCTGGTGCGGTGGAATCAGACCGAAAGCGACTGGCGACGGCTGCTCAGACTGGAACCCCGCGGCTGTTTTGCGGTGGATTTAGATAACCGCCCTGTCGCCACGACGACGACGACGACATACGGAACGGATCTGGCCTGGGTCGGTATGGTGCTGGTTGACCCTGAATATCGGCGGCGCGGCATCGCCACACGACTGCTGCGTGCGGCGCTCGATTATCTCAATGCGCAGGGCATCGCGGCGGTGAAACTAGACGCGACCCCGGCGGGGCAGCCGGTTTATGAAGCCCTTGGGTTTGTGCGCGAAGGTCTGATCGAGCGCTGGGAGGCGGTCGCACAGGCCGTCTCAATCCAGGATCAGGTGCAGTCCGGTTCGATTGACCTGCCGCAGATGTCAGGGCTTGACCGTGAGGCGTTCGGCGCCGACCGCGCGAGGCTGCTCGAATTACTGCTGGCCGACTCCTGTGTGAAACCACTCGCGGTCTACGCCCCGGACTCGCAATTGCGCGGTTACGCGCTGGCACGGCGCGGCGCGGTGGCTACTTACCTCGGCCCGATAGTGGCGGCGGATGAACCGACGGCGGTCGCGCTGCTCGACGGGATGCTCAATCAGCTCGCCGGCAGGAAAGTGTATCTGGACTTTCACACCGGCTGCCCGCTCACTGCTGTCGGGCTGTCGGCGCGCGGCTTCACCAGACAGCGCGACCTGATTCGCATGCGCCGCGGCGGCGAGCGCGCCGCGGGGACTTCGCCGCTCGTCTGCGCGATTGCCGGGCCGGAAATCGGGTGATGGCCTGTGAAGGAACGAGGCCGGGCCGCAAATATTGCCGGCAGCCGGCGGGCAGTTTCTCGCCTCACTCTGTTTTACAATCGGCGGCGGTTATGCCACCATAACGGCGTTTTCAGAGCAGTTCCATTTTACAGAAATATCCCTGAGCAGGTTCCGGACTGACCTCACCCTCTTGCGCCGCCGGAGCCCGGGTTACAGAAGACTGACACACTACACACATCATAGGGCAGCAGTGTGTTTGCTGCCCGCCGCAATCAACGCCCCCGAAAACCTCAGACCACCTTTCGGAGGAATCCCATGACTTTTCGAGAGACGCGATCCTTACGTCTGATCAATCACATCATCAGAAGAATGCCCGCGTACCGCTCACTGCTGACACTGGCAGTCGTGCTGACTGTTTCCTTATTGATCGCGCGGCACCGGACGACGGCGCAATCAGGCGCTTACGTCATCACCTTCGCGGGCAGTTCGCAGGCCGGGAATGCCGACGGGCCGGGGCCGCAGGCGCGCTTCAATTCGCCACTGGGGATGACGATTGACGCGAATGACAACCTGATCGTCGCGGATTTTCACAACGGGCGCATCCGCAAAGTTGACCCGCAGGGGAACGTCACGACCATTGCCGGAAGTTCACAGGGCTTTGTCAACGGCCCCGCCGCGACGGCGCGGTTTTACGGCCCGGCGGGGGTCGCGATTGATCAGAGCGGCAACATCATCGTCGCAGATTACGGCAACAACCGGATTCGCAGCATCAGCCCGCAGGGCAACGTGACGACGCTCGCGGGCAGCGGCGTTTACGGGACGACCGACGGCGCGGCGCTCAACGCGAGATTCGCGAAGCCGAGCGGGGTGGCGATTGATCAGGCCGGCAACATCTACGTCCTCGACGCCGGGTCTCACCTGATCCGCAAAATCGGCACGGACCGGTACGTCACGACGCTGGCCGGCGGCGTCGAGGGACTTGCGGACGGGCAGGGGCGCAACGCCCAGTTTGATTTTTATGGCGGCGCGCCGCAGCTCTGCCTTGACGCCGGCGGCAATCTGATCGTCGCCGATTTTTCCAATCACCGCATCCGCCGCGTGACGCCCGAAGGGCTGGTGACGACGCTCGCCGGCAACGGGAATACGTTTACGAATGACGGCACGACCGCGGAGGCCGGATTTTTCTTCCCGACCGGCGTCACGCGCGATGCCGGGGGGAACATCATCGTGGGCGACTGGCACAACGCGAGGGTGCGGAAGATTGATCTGACGACGCTGATGGTTTCGACCCTCGCGGGCAGTGGGGATGAGGGCCACGCGGACGGCCCGGCGCCGAGCGCCATGTTCGTCCGCCCGGCGGGCGTGGCAGTGGATTCGCACGGCAACATCTTCGTCGCCGATTATTATGACAACTGCATCCGTCGCATCGGGGCGGCCGGTGTTATCAAACCGCCCCCGACGCCAACCGGCACACCGACGCCAACGCCGCCCCCTACACCAACTGCCACTCCAACTCCGACACCGACGCCGACACCAACGGCCACGCCAACCCCGACTCCGACTCCGACGCCGCCGGTCACATCAACGGCTCTGGCCAATCCGAGTTTTGAAAACGGCGACTGGAGCGGGTGGACGCTTTACTCGATTCCGATTGAAGGCGGGCCGACCATCGAGACCGATCCGACGCTCGTCACTAACGGGCAGTACGCGCTGAAGATGTCGGCACACGGGCGCAGGCTGTATGATTATTGCAAGCAGTTGCTCACGCTGGCCCCGGGCAATTACACGATTTCCTGCGACGCCAAAGCGAGCTACGGCACGACGAGCGTGCTGGGCATACTCAACAGCGACGGCAGTTCCGGCCCGGCAAACACACTGCCACCCGGAGTCTCCGGGCATCTGAGCGTTGATTTCACCGTGCCCGCCGGGTCGGGGCCGGTGACGATCTACTTCCTCGGCTCGCAGAGCCGGTACGTCCGGAGCTGGGTCGCGGTGGACAACTTCGTGCTGACGAAAAACTGACCCCGGCGGGGAGTTGAATAAAGAGCGGCGATGAATTTCACGGTGGGCAGAACATGGCAGACCTCAGTGAAGTTCATCGCCGTTTCTTTTGTCATCGGGCTGGCGCTGATTCCGGTGGGGCTGCTGGTGATGTGGTCGTTTGCACGCGCCTGGTACTGGCCCGCGCTGCTCCCGCGCGAGTGGAGCCTGCGCGCATGGTCTTACGTCGCTTCGCCGGCGGCAGACATTGTGCCGTCGCTGGTCGTCAGCATCGGGATTGCGCTGGCGGTGACGGCGCTGTCAGTGATTGTTGCCCTGCCGGCCGCGCGCGCGCTCGCCCTGCATGAATTCGCGGGCAAACGCGCGCTGCTCTTCGCGCTGCTGCTGCCGGTGCTGGCCCCGCCGCTGGCTTCGGCGATGGGCGTGCATTCGCTCTTCCTGCGTTACGGGCTGGCGGACACTTTGCTCGGCGTGGTGCTGGTCCATCTGATCCCGACTGTGCCTTACGCCACGCTGATGCTCACGGGCAGCTTTTCGCGCTTCGACCCCGACCTGGAGGCGCAGGCGCGCACGCTCGGCGCAAAAACATTCGGGGTCTGGAGATACGTGACCCTGCCGGCCATTGCGCCGGGGCTCGCCGTGGCCGCGGCCTTCGCGTTCCTGATTTCGTGGAGTCAGTACCTGATGACGCTGCTCATCGGCGGCGGGCGCGTCGTGACGCTGCCGCTCACGCTCGTGGCCTTTCAGCGCGGCGGCGATGAGGCGGTCACGGCGGCGCTTTCGCTCGTCTTCCTCGCCCCGACCCTGCTCGTCTTCGCGGCCGTGGCGCGCTTCCTGAGAGACGACTCGTGATGACTGGTCCGGCCAGAAAAATGCGGTTGCGACGGCAGGGATGGACGCCGTCACAACCGCTTCACAACTCCATCTCCGAGGAGAGGGATCCTGATGTGATTTGAAATACTAGCTGCCGGCGACAGTCACCGCGCCCGAGCCCTCATCCTGCTTCGACTTCAGGCCGCCCAGCTGAACGAGCTTCGTTTCGGCGTTGCTCTGCTTCAGCACCGACTGCATATAGAGCTTCTTCATCAGCACCTGCTCTTCCTTCGCGGTCTGCGGGCCTTCGCCCTTGACCCGGGTGCGCGACGCATCAGCCGCGTTGACCTTCAGGCGGTGGTCGAATTCATCGAGATTGACCTTATGGTTGTTGGCGAAGATTTCGTGGCGGCCATGCTCCTGATACCACTTCGCCACGGTCGCGTTCTGATGCATGTTCTCGATGATGTTGCGCCAGCCGATGCCGGTGTTGTAAGCGCAGAAGCTGATCTCACCTTCCTGCGTGCCGTAAGGGATGATGCACATCTCGGTGCGGCGGAAGTCATAGTTGAAGAGATCCTGGAACCACATGCCGGCCACGAAGAGGAAGTTCCACGGGTCGCTGCGCCGCTTCTGAATGTCCTCGACCGTGCGGTCCCCATCAACCTTGCCGTAATCCTTGCCGGAGAGGCCGAAGGTCTTGTCGAACTTCCTGAGCAGGTCGAGGAGTGAGAACGTCTTCGGGGCCCTGAAGCTGTTGTAATTCTTGAGCAGCGCGAGCGCGATCATCGCGTTCGAGAACCACTTGCCGCGCCCCGCGTCGGTGATCTTGCGCATGTCCGCAAGCAGGCCCGGGATGTTGATGAACTCCGGCACCGGGGCCATCTCCTTCGTCTCTTTGTGGATCATCAGCGCCGTGCCGACGCCACAGTTCGGGTGGCAGCCGCAGCTCATCTGCCCCCACTCGGCCTGCGGGCCGTGAACGAGGTCGGCGAAATCGGCGAACGACGACATGATCGAAATCGGGAACCAGTCGCGGTGCGGCTCGGTCACGCCGATCTGTTTGCGCACGTCGTGGGCCATGTGCGAGAGCGTGTACCGCTGGCGCAGGCGGCGGTCGTCGGTGATGTCTTCGTCGCGCCCGGTGAACGAGACGGGCTGGAATGAAATGAAGGAGATCTTCTTCGGGTTGTCGAGCGCGAACCGGATGACCGGGCCGACTTCGTCGTTGTTGACAGTGTTGACGAGCGTCGTCACCAGCACGATCTCGATTCCGGCCTCGTGCATGTTGTCAATCGCGCGCAGTTTGACGTCGAAGAGGTTGCCCACCTGACGGTGGCTGTTGGCCTCGTTGCCGATCCCGTCAAATTGCAGGTAAGCGTAACGCAGGCCGGCCTCGGCGGCCTTGCGCGCGAACTCCTTCGACTTGGCGAACTCGATCCCGTTGGTCGCGCACTGCACCGAGTTGTAACCGACCTTGCGCGAGTAACGAATCGCGTCGAGGAAGTACGGCGAGAGCGTCGGCTCGCCGCCCGAGAACTGCACAGACATCTGGCGGCGCGGCTTGATCTGAATCGCGTTATCGAGAATCTCCTTGATGTCCTCCCAGCTCAGCTCGTGGACGAAGCCGACCTGGTTGGCGTCCATAAAGCAGGGGTCGCACATCATGTTGCAGCGGTTGGTGAGGTCAATCGTCAGCACCGAACCGCGCCCGTGCTTGATCGTACTCGATCCGTGACGGTGCAGCTTCTCATCGTTGTGCGCGTCAATGTCGCGGCCCGGATACATCGCTTCGATGTGCTGGAGGAATTTGGAGTCAACGGCCATCATATCTTCGATGTGGCCGTGAACCGGGCAATCCTTGACCATCCAGATTTCACCGTTGCGTTCGATGATCTGCGCCTTGATCTCGCCCGGCCGGTCTTCGATCACCTTGAAGGGATCCTCGCCGTCTTCGATGACGCGTTTGCGCGCTTCCTTGACGCACTGCGGGCAGAGCGAATCGGTCGTGCGCGGCCAGCCGAGCGTCGGCTTGGTCTTCTGCCAGGATTTGAGCAGTGGCTTATCTGACCATTTCGGGGTGAAGGACGGGTTCGGTTTGTACTGGTTGAAGAACTGGATCGTATCAAAAGCAACCGTCGCAGTCTTCGACAGGGCCTTCTCAACGTATTTGACAGGTCTGCGCATTACGCCTCCTCGTGTTTTTCAATAAGTTTGTTGTTGTCAGATGTCACAATCTCTCAGCATGACAGCGGTACAGAAATATTCAGGGCAATCAGGATGTCCCTCTCGTTTGAGCGAATCCCGTGATTGCAGTCGTGTGCCCTCCGGAGGGCGCAGACTTTGCCGACCGCAGGGCCGACAAGGGATTGAATTACCTTTTAATGACCAGTATGACCAATCACTGGCAATGGTGAGCTACGTCATAAGAAGCTGCTACAAGCATACCGCAGGCCAGAATGGCGGATGATCTCGTTAATTTTTCGGCTGATCGGATTGCTGACTACTTAAGTTGTTGAGCTGACTCTGCCAAACTGACCGAATGTGACTCGTTGTCCATTTATGCCTTGGGCATTTTTCCCTTGAATGCGGCTCCTTCCTGCCATCAACTGACCGGAATTCACCTCATCCAGCGTTGTATTTCGGGTCATAAAGGAACGAACTGCGAGAGTAAGACAAGACGCGGGCGATAATGACACACATACTTCCCTCTGGCAAGTCATGGCGTGTCTTATTGTTCACCTATGGAGATCTGATGGGAGGAAATCAGGAATGACCGGTCACTTGATCCTGACTTTGACGGTGTTAGAGTTCTGTCCATCGACTTTGATCATCACGTCGAGTTCGCCTTTACCGATCAGGGTCGGGGGCAGTTTCACGTTAATCTGATCGAGCCCGATAAAGGCACCTTGCGCACCGGCGTAAGTGACAGATAAATCCTTATCGCCAATCCGAACGGTGACGGCATTGACATCGCTGCGTGCGCGGAAGCCTGTGCCGAACAGGATCAGGTAGACATCATCACCCTGCTGGCCGAGGTCAATCGGCACTGCGGTCATTCTGGCCTGCGACTCGTCGTAACTGAAGACGGGTTCGAATTGCTGTGAGCCATTGCTCCTGACTCGCAGGGCGACGGCGCCGGCAACCCCCTGCCCGCTCGCGTCCGCGGAAAAAAGCCCCGGCGCAACGGCGACGATGCCCACCGTGCCGGATGAAATCTCGCTGTCAGAGGCCGTGACCGTAACTGTCGCGTTACCCGGCGCGGTCCCGGGCGGGATCTGGTAGTTGATCTGCGTCGGCGAGACGAAAAATAGCGGCGCGAGGCGCTCCGTGCCGATGCTGTCTCTCACGGTGACGGATGTCCCGGTCAGGCCGGTCGGCAGTGGAATGGCGGTCGTCCCCTGTGTGCCCGTGGAAAGGTGACTGCCGAAGGCAGCCACAATTGATTCGGTCGCGAGGCTCCCGCCGCTGTACCCGGCGGCTGAAACGCTGGCCAGCTGCCCTGTGACCACTACCGGCGAAGCATTTGAGACGCCGCCGCCCGGCGCTGGATTGAAGACGGACACCAGGGCGTCACCTGATACGGCCACGTCATTCGCTGTGATCGCCGCAGTCAGTTGCGTGCTGCTGACGCACGTGGTCACGCGATCATTGCCATTCCACCTGACAACCGCGCCGTTGACGAAATTCGTTCCGGTCACGGTCAGGGTGAAAGCGCCGATGCCTGTGGTGACGGAATTCGGGCTGACGACAGTCAGCGCGGGCACAGGGTTAGTTGAAGACGAAATGGTAAAGGGCAGCGCGTTTGACGTCCCCCCGTCCGGTTGCGGATTGAAGACGGCCACGCTCGCCTGCCCGGCGCTCGTCAGGTTCGAGTTCGGCACGACGGCGGTCAGGTGCGTGCTGGAAACAAAAGTCGTACGGAGGCTGGCATTATTCCACTTGATTATTGCGCCGTTGACGAAGCCGAGGCCCGTGACGGTCAAGGTAAAAGAGCTGCCGCCGGTCGGCGCCGAAGCCGGGCTCAGGCTGGTCAGCGTCGGCACGGGGTTCCCCCCGGCGACAATAAAGCTCAGCGTGTTCGAAATGCCGCCACCCGGAGCCGGAGTGAAGACAGTCACGGCGGCGGTGTTCGGGAAGCCGAGGTCAGTGTCGGGTATTAGTGCTTTCAGTTGCGTGGCGCTGACGAAGGTCGTCTGACGATCACTGCCGTTCCAGCGCACGACCGAGCCGTTGATGAAGTTCGTGCCGGTGACTGAGAGCGTGAATTCATCGCTCCCCGTCGAGACGGAGACCGGTGAGAGGCTGCCGAGCGTCGGGATCGGATTCGGCGGCGGATTGACGGCAAAATTCAGCGCGCCGGAGACACCGCCGCCCGGCTCCGGGTTGAAAACGGTAATGGAGACGCTGCCGACTGTGGCCAGATCAGTCGCCGGGATCATCGCAGTCAGTTGCGTGTGGCTGACAAACGTCGTCGGGCGGTCCTGCCCGTTCCAGCGCACGACCGCGCCGCTGACGAAGTTATTACCGTTGACCGTCAGAGTGAAATCGCCGCTGCCCGCAATGGCCGATTCAGGGTCAAGGAAACTCAGCACCGGGGGCGGATTATTCTCACTGATGACGAAATTCAATCCATTGGAAACGCCCCCGCCCGGCGCCGGATTGGAAACGGTCACGCTGGCCGTCCCCGCGATTGTCACCAGGCTGGCCGGGATCGAGGTGGTCAGTTGAGTCTCCGAAACGAAAGTAGTGCGCCGGTTGGCGCCGTTCCACCTGATCACAGAAGTGCTGATGAAGCCCGAGCCGGTCACCGTCAGAGTGAAGGTGCCGGCACCCGCCGGGACGATGCTCGGGCTGAGCGCCGTCAGTGCCGGCGCGGGGTTGGCGCTGTTGATGGTGAAGTTCAAAGCGCCGGACACGCCGCCGCCGGGTTCGGGGTTGAAAACAGTGACGGCGGCCGTGCCTGCGGAGGCTATGTCAGCAGGCAGGATCACGGCGGTCAGTTGTGTCTCACTGACAAATGTCGTTTCACGGTCACTGCCCTTCCACCGCACGACTGAGTTGCTGACGAAATTCGAGCCGTTGACCGTCAGCGTGAACCCCGAGCCGCCAAAGAGAGTCTGCGTCGGACTGATGCCGGCGAGCGCCGGCGCAGGGTTGACCGGGTTGATAGGGAAGCTCAGCACATTCGAGATGCCTCCGCCGGGCAGCGGATTGATCACGGTGACGTTGGCGATGCCCTGTGCGGCAATATCGCCGGCTGAAATAATCGCGGTCAGCTGCGTGGCACTGACGACATCAGTCGGGCGGTCCTGACCGTTCCAGCGCACCAGCGTGCCGTTGACGAAGTCGGTTCCAGTCACCGTGAGCGTGAACTCGCCGCCGCCCACCACTGCCGAATTCGGATTGAGGCCGTTGATCGTCGGGAGAGGGTTGTTTGCAGGTGTGATCGTAAAGTTCTCAGTATTGGAAGTGCCTCCGCCTGGCGCGGGCGTGAGGACAGTCACGCTGATCGTCCCGGGGTTGAGAACGTCGCCGGCCGGGATCGCGGCGGTCAGTTGCGTGGCCGACACAAAAGTCGTGCGGCGATTGGCCCCGTTCCACCTGATGATTGAGCCGTCAATAAAATCAGTCCCGTTGACGGTCAGCGTGAAAGCTGCGCTGCCGGCGGGGAGCGTGTTCGGGCTCAGGCCGGTCAGCGCGGGGATCGGATTGTCCGCGGCAATACTCAGCCCGGTCGCGTGGACGCAACCGAGCAGGGCAATGAACAGTACCGTCGTGAGGAAGAGGCGGTAATATCTGGGGGACATTGATGAACTCCGGTGCCGGGGTGAAGATGACCAGCGGATCATTGTCCGCTCGCCTGGTAATTGCCAATAACCGGGGCCGTCAGAGTTCCGACTTGAAACACCCTCACCCATCCTTGATAATGACCCGGCGAAATGACAAGCCCGGTTCCCTCCCAAAAGCCTGTCTTACTTTTCGCCCTGGTAAAGTCAATCAACCTATGAGCAGATCAGCATTACAGAATCCGGCGATGTCAGACCTCGCGATGGTTGACATCCATTGTCACATTCTGCCGGAAACTGACGACGGCTCGGTCTCGCTGGAAGAGTCAGTCGAGATGTGCCGGATGGCTGCCGAAGACGGCATTAAAACCATCGTGGCGACCCCGCATATGTTCGATGGCGTCCACCGCACGCCCGGACTCGACGCCATCCGGCGTAAAATTGATGCCGTCATGGAAGCCTCGGGCGGCTGCGTCGAGATCGTCGCCGGCGGCGAAGTGCGCTACAGCCACGAGATTTTTGACGAGTCGCGCGACCCGCATTCGCGCATCCGGCTCAACGGCACCTCCTACATGCTGCTGGAATTCCCCTTCCAGATGGTGCCGCCCAACATCGAGACCACGATCTTTCAGATTCTCAATTCGGGCATTACTCCGGTAATTGCGCACCCCGAACGTAATAAAAGAATCCAGCGTCACCCGGAAATCCTCGCCAGCCTGATCGAACGCGGCGCGTTTTCACAACTCGACGCCGGGAGCCTGACCGGGAGTTTTGGCCCGGAGCCGCTTGAATCGGCGAAAAAGATCCTGCGCGGCGGGATGGCCCATTTCATCGCGACCGACGCGCATCATGCCGGTCGGCGCCGCCCTAATCTGACTGAAGCCGTCGCCATCGCGGCAGAAATCGTCGGCATTGAGGCCGCCCGCGCGCTGGTCGAAATCAACCCGCGCGCCCTGGTTCAGGACAAGGGCATACCGTATCAGCCTGACCCCGATCTTGACGCGCTGCTCGGGCGCAGTAACAAAAAGTGGTTCCAGTTCTGGAAATAATGTTGTAGCGCGATTTGCCAGATCGCGCAGGATCTTTCAGACATCCTTTTCAAGGAGACAGGCGATCTGGCAAATCGCGCTACAGGCAACCCGATGAAAACCAGACTTCTTTCCACCGTCAGAGTCGCGACGGTTTTATTTTTATCAGTCGTTGCCACTGCGGTCGCGTTTGCCAAACCGCAGTGGCAGACGATCACGCTGAAGAACGGCCTGCAGGTGATTGTGATCGAGAACCGCTCGGTGCCGCTCGTGACGATTGAGATCGCGGTCAAGAACGGCTCGTACACCGAGCCGCCCGAATTCAACGGCCTCTCGCACCTCTACGAACACATGTTCTTCAAGACGAACGAGCGCTCGAAGACCGAGGGCTACATGGACGCCGCCGCCGAACTCGGCGTGCTGCGCAACGCGCAGACGCGCGAAGAAGTGGTCAATTATTACTCGACAACCGTCAAGACCAGCCTGCGCGGCGGAATGCTGCTGATGCGCGACGCGATCCGCTACCCGCTCTTTGACAAGCAGGAACTGGAGCAGGAGCGCGAAGTCGTGCTGGATGAGTTCTCGCGCAACCAGTCGAACCCGTTCTACTTCCTCAACCGCGCGATAGACGAGCGGCTCTGGTACAAGTATTTTTCGCGCAAGAATCCGCTCGGCGAGCGCGACGTGATCTCGACCGCGACGCCCGAAAAGATGCGGACGATCCAGCAGAAGTTTTACGTGCCGAACAACTCGGCGCTGATCGTGGCGGGCGACGTGAGCGCGCCCGAGATCTTCCGGATGGCCGAAGAACTCTACGGCGACTGGGCGCGCACCGAAGACCCGTTCATCAAAAACCCGCTCGTCAAACACCCGCCGCTCGAAAAAGACGAAGCCGTCATCGTCACCCAGCCCGTGCAGGCGGCGACGATCTTTATGGCCTGGCACGGCCCGTCAACCGACACCGACGCGGCCGGCACCTACGCCGCCGACGTCTTCTCGTTCATCCTGCGCCAGCCCGATTCAAAGTTTCAGCGAGCGCTGGTGGATTCCGGCATCACGACGCTCGCCGGCCTGGGCTATCTCACGCAGCGCAACGTCGGCCCGATTCAGCTCACTTCACAGACCACGCCCGACAAGCTCAAGCAGGCGATCAAAGCCGTCAATGCCGAGGTCGCGAAATTCGATGCGCCGGATTACTTCACCGACGAACAGCTTGAAAGCGCGAAGACGCTGATTGACGTGAATGAGATTTTCGGTCGCGAGAAGCCGTCCGAATACGCGCACACCGTCAGCTTCTGGTGGGCCAGCTCGGGGCTGGATTATTACGCGACCTACGTCGAGAACGTCCGTAAAGTCACGCGCGCCGACATTCAGAAATACGTGCGCCAGTACATCAAGGGCAAGAACCGCGTCGTCGGCGTGCTGCTTTCCGACGCCGACAAGAAGCGCATCGCCCTGACCGAACAGGATCTGCTCGTCAAATAGAGAAATTCAATACCATGACCAATCGTTATCTCAGGCTTTCATTCTCGTGTTTTCTGATTTCTGCTTTCTGCCTTTCGTCGCCGAATGGTTTCGCGCAAACTCCGGGCAGGACGGGCAAACCGACGGCCCCGGTCAAACCCGCGACACAACCGGCGACGGCGCCGACACAGTCCGCGGCCAAGGCTTCGACAACGGATTCGACCACCGATTTCACGACGGCCAACGGCCTCAAGACGATTCACCGCAGCGTGCAGGGCAACGAAGTCGTCGCCGTGCAGATTTACTTTCGCGGCGGCTCGCGCAACATCACGGCTAAGAACGCCGGCATCGAGACGCTCATGTGGGAGGTCGCTCAGACCGGCACGAAGAATTTCACCAAGAGCCAGATCAACCGCGAACTCGCGAAGATGGGGACCGTCGTCAGCTCCGGCGGCGGTTACGATTACAGCGTGATTGCGATGCAGTGCGTGCAGAAAAACTTCGAGCGCTCGTGGCAAATCCTCAGTGATATGGTGCTGAACCCGCTCTTCGACGAGAAAGAGGTCGCGCTCGAGCGCGAGAAGATCGTCAACGGGCTGCGGCAGGAGGCGGACGACCCGGACACTTACGTTTCGACGCTCAGTGACCGGTTGATGTACGCCGGTCACCCGTACATCAACCGCCCGTTCGGCACGGTCGAATCGGTGGGCGCGCTGACTGCGTCCGACCTGAAAGCGTGGCACGCCCGGCAGCTGATGACTTCGCGCATGCTCGTGGTCATCGTCGGCAACGTCACGCTCGAAGACACGAAACGTCGCATCGAGGCGAGCTTCGGCAAACTCCCCAAAGGGGATTACAAGCCCGAACCGCTGCCCGCCTTCGAGCATGCAAACAAGCCTGAATTTCAGGCGAGCGAGCGCCCGGTGCCGACTTTTTACGTGCGTGGGGTCTTCGCCGCGCCTTCGCTCGGCGACAAGGATTACCCGGCGATGATGGTGGCGATGAACATTCTGAGCCAGCAGTTCTTCGAGGAAGTCCGCGTCAAAAACAACCTCTCCTACGCGCCTTACGCCGAGATGAATACGACGGGGGCGAACACCGGCTTTATTTACGTCACCACGCCGAAGCCGAATGACGCGATCCGGATCATGTTCGAGCAGATTCAGCTCATTCAGCAGAACCGGATCCGCGAGAAGCCGCTCCAGGATATCATCAACAGCTTCCTGACGACCTATTACCAGAAGCTCGAAACCAACAGCGCGCAGGCGACCAGGCTCGGCGAATACGAATTGCTCGACAGCGGCTGGCGCCGGGCGCTGACGTGGATTGACGACGTGCGCAAAGTCACGCCCGATGACCTGCAGCGCGTGGCGAACACTTACCTGAAAAATTTCCACTTCGCCGTGATCGGCGAAGCGCGCGCCTTCGACCGCGAACTGTTTCTGTCAAAATAGCTGTTCGGCGCGCCGCCCCAGGTCGTCTGCGAGCAAAGAGCAGGTCTGCTTTGATTCAAAGGCTGCCCGGGTGGCCAGGCGCCGAACTATCGCGCCGAAGCGACAGCCGCCCCGCCGGCTTTCTTCTCCGCCTTCACATCCGCCATCGCAAACGTCACGTTGCCGTTGATCCGGTGGAGCCTGATCGGGTCGCCGCCGGAACCGATCTTCGCCGTGAAGTTGCGGGGGTTGCGCTCTTCCGCCATCACGACCTTCATCCCCTGATCGTTGAAGCTGCCGCCGAGGCCCGAGACCTCAACGTCGGCATCCACCGCCTTCGCGAAGCGCAGTTCGACCGGGCCGTTGATATTGAACATCTCGATGCCGTCGCGGTCCAGTTGTCCGACGCTGACTTCGACGGGGCCGTTGATGCGGTAGAAGGAAGTCTTTTTCAGTGCCTTGACGATGGTGACGCGGCCGTTGACCCCGCCGATCTCAACCTTGTCCTCGAACTCGCCGACATTGACGTGGCCGTTGACGCCGCGCAACTGGAGCCTGCTTTTGCGGGGCAGCCTGAGCGTCACGCGAGTCCGCAGTTCATCATTGCCGGTGACCACGTCCCAGATTCCCTGAGGACGGTTGCTGGTGAAAATGGAGAGGCGCGAAGGGCGCTGTTCGATGACGAACTTCTGTTTCTCGAACGTGGTCTGATTCCTTGCCGAACGCACGACGTGAACTTCGGCGGTCTGCGTGTCGGTGGTTTCGATGTCCACCGAGCCGTCGAAGCGCGCGACCTCAATCTGTGTGCCGGGCGAGAGCTGGTAAGTCCGATGAATCTCCTCCTTCACAGGCAGGTCGGCCTCTTCTCCCTGCTGTTCGGCCGCGCCTTTCTTCTCTTCCGGTCGTGCCTCTGACCGGACTGCCCCCGCCTTCTGATCCTGCTGTCCCTGTTTGTGGTTCGCCGTTGTCTTTCCCGCCCTGCCGCCAAAATACTGCAACGTAATGAATGCGAGGATCAGCGCGGCGACTACTGCCATGAGTTTGGGTGATTTCATCACTTCATCTCTCCTGTTACTGAAACAGACTCCGCCACAGAGAAGAAAAGAAACTGAGAAAGCCGAATAGCGGCACCTTCTTCGTTGCTGATCGGTAAAGCGCCGTGAACGCGCGTGAGCGATGATCCGGAAAATGACTTTCGGGACCATCGCTCACGCGCGTTCACAACGCTCGGAACTACTACTTAATGCACCTTACCCTTCCCGAACAGATTCCCGAACATAAACTGCCCGGGCAGGCTGAAGAGGCTCCCCGGCGTCAGCCCGAGCGGCCCGTTTTCGGTGTTGAGCGAAAACACCATCCGGTCGCCGTACGAGTACGCGTAAGCCAGCATCGCCGGCGTTGTTTCACTCGCGGCCTTCATCATCCGCTTCTGCTCTTCCGGCAGCCCGTCGGAGAAGCCCCTCATCTGTTTCGCGAGCGGCGCGACCACCGACGAGAGGTTGTTGTAGAAGAGCGCGGAGAAGTTCGCGTTGCCATCCTCGGGCAGCGCCGCGATGAATTTAGGCGAACTCAGCAGCGAGACTTTCGACTCGCGATACCTGATCGCGCGCTCGATCATCGCCCGGCTCGGGCCCGCGACGAAGTAGCCGTTGACGAAGGTGTAATTGAGTTCCAGCCCGAAATCGAGCGACTTGAGCGTGTAGAACGTACGCCCGCCGGCTTCGGCGTTCTCCCACGCCACGCCCTTCTTGCCCTGCGTCGCGGCCCAGTTGTTCAGCTCGGTGGCGACCTTTTCGAGCGACTGCTGCAGGTGCGCCTGGTCGTAAACCTCAAAGACCACCTTCCACGACGGGAACGGCAGCATCGGGCCGTCAACCGCGAAGGCGAACTCGCCGCCGAGCGGCTCGGCCAGGTCGTTGCGGACGCTCAGGCCGTGTTCGGCCTCGAACTGTTTGATCTGCTCGCCGAATTGCGAGTCCGCGGAGGACAGCGCGGCAAAGATGTCATCAACCAGCAGCGACGGCTTCTTGACGACGAACGCCGCCACGACCGACGCATCCGGCGAGATGAATTCGAGCGCGCCCATCGGGGCGGGCGCGGCCAGCCACGACGAGATGCCACGGTTCGCCTCGTTGAAGGTGACGACCGCGCGGTTGTACGGCTTGCCGTCCTTCTCCTTCAGCTCGGCGACGAAGTGTTTGAAGTTCGTCAGGCCGAGTTGCTGCGCCGCGACCTTTTCCTTCGAGGCGTGCGGCGAGCGCGATTCCCTGCCCATCTGATGCGCAATGATCTTCTCCAGATCGGCCGCGATGACCAGGCCGGCGCCCTCGCGGTAGACGCTGGCAATAGTGTTGTAGAACGAAGTCCCGGCAAAGCCGCTTGCTTTCTGTGCCGTCACACGAGTGGCAGCCTGTTGCAGCGCGGATGAATCGGGCGCGGCGACCAGCAGGTTGTTGTTGATCCAGACCTGCATCCCGTCGTGCTTTTCCTTCGTCGTCTGCGCCGCGTTATTCAGCGGGTCGTCAACGAAGCGGATCGGCGGCGTCCGGTGTCTTTCCTTTGCATTCTCCTTCGATTCCTCACCGGGTTCGGCGCTGAGCTTATTCAACTGGCCCTCGGCATAAGCGCGGAAGCCCGCGGCATCACTCAGTTCGGCGAACACAATCGGCTCACCCGGCTCGCCCCTGGCGTCCAGCCCGATGCCTACGACAACCTCATCCCCGAGGTAGCTGCCGAACTGGCGGATATGCTCGACGACCTGATTGATTTCCCTGGCGTTGCCATCCTTCTGGAACCAGTCACGCAGCGCCGGATTCTGCGACAGCCGCTCCTGAATCAGCTGGCTGGATTCAACCAGAGTCTTGCTCAGGTTCGGAATCGCGATGTAAAAGACGGTATTTTCCGGCATCAGGTCGAGCAGCCGCGTGTTGTAACGGACGCCCGGACGCGGAACCCGCGCATCAAGCTCTTTGCTCACCTTCCTGAGTTCTTCGAGCATCTGCAGGTAGCGTTTCGAATCGCGGCTCCACGAGAATTCATCTCTCACCGGGACTCTCTCGATGCTCTGGCTGGTCGCCACCTGGTCGCCCGGACGGAGTACCCAGTCCTTGCCTTCCTTGTTGACGTGGACTTCGCCTTCGATCACCGACACGCGCGAGCCCTTGGTGCCGGCGTTGACCGAAAAGATCGTGCCGGTCACGGACACCAGACTGTCGGGCGTGGCGACGTAAAGATGCTTGTTCCGCTGTTTGGCGGCCTGCACGATGATGTTGCCGCGTTCGAGGTGGATCGTCGTGCCGTCGGAATTTTCGCTGACCCAGAATTCCGAACGCTCGCGCATCTCGATCAGCGAACCGTCGGGCAGTTTCACGACCGCGCCGGCCTCTTTAGCCGTGCGAATCTTCTCGCCTTTTGCCACCTGATCACGCGTCGCAAGCGCCGCAGTGGCGTTGTCAGTCACGCGGTAGACCGACCCGTTGGAGGCTTCGACAACGGTGTTGAGGACTTTGATTGAATAGTAGAAGCGTTCGGCGAACGGCATCGCCGCCAGCCCGAGGCCGACGGCCAGCACGGCGGCAATCCCCCAGCGCATCACTGTTTTCTGCGTGCTGCTCAGTGACTCGAGCTTCGCCCGGAGACCGCCGGCTTTGAGCCTCTCGGTTTCCGCCGCCGGGGCGTTCGCTTCGCGCAGGGCCTTGAGCGCCTTGCGGCACGGCAGGCAGTCGCGCGTGTGGTCTTCCAGCAGCAGCCGGCGCGCGCCCATGAGGCTGCCATTCAGGTAAGCAGGCATGAGCGTCTGGAAATCGGCGCAGCCCGTGATGTGTTCGATCTGATCAGTCTGAGCAGACATAATTTTCCCCTCCGTTTTATCATTCGTGAGCCGCGCCCACACGCGCTCTGCCGCTTCGTTCACGACGGCGGAATCAATCGCCTCGTTGCGAATGTCGTTGACGACCTTGTCCAGGATCGCATCAGGGTTGAGATGATTACTTTTCATGATAGGCCTCCAGATACTCACCGATCTCCTTCCGCAGCCGCGCGCGTGTCCGGTGCAGCAGCACGCCGACCACCAGATGCGAAGTGTTCATCATTTTCGCGATCTCGTGGTTGTCATAACCTTCGAAGTAACGCAGCACGAACATCTCCGCCGCGTTCTGACTCAGCCGGCCGAGCGCCTTCTGAATCAGCCTGCGCAATTCACGGTCGGCGTGCAGCGCTTCGGGACTCAGTTTCGGACTTGCCGTCAGTTCAACCGGCTCGACATCATCCAGCGAAACCGATTGACTTGCCCTCGGGCTTCGCACGATGTCGAGCGCCGCGTTGATCGCCGCCCGCGTCAGGTAAGCGGCCGGGCTGGGCGAGAGGTCGGGCATCGGGTTGCGCCGCGCGAGCCGCAGAAAAACCGTCTGCAACACGTCCTCGGCGTCTGAAGCGCTGCCCGTCACGCGGTAAGCCGCCCGGAAAATCCGGTCGTAATGTTCGCGAAAGAGGACTTCCAGTTCGATGGCCGGGGCCGAAGTTTGCACGCCCGGTTCGCTGGGAAGCGCTCGCAGATGAGTGGCTTTGACTGGCACGGTCTCCTCCTTTTTTCCGTCTCCACCCACAAAAACGCCCTCCGGCAGGATTCATTAACAGGAAGGGAGAAAAATTATCGCCGTTTGAGGGAAAGGCTCAAAGGCATTATCCGCATTGGCAGGAGAAACCGACTCTGCCAGAATCTGCCTGTAGTTCCACGAAAACCTGCACCAGTCAAAAACCATTCAGGTGAGAATCATGAAAAACAAGCATGCCTTAATCCTGCTCGCCGTGATCGTCACCGCCGGCGCGCTGAACCTTTCCTGCTCTAATCGGCAGGCAGGCTCCGCCCAGACTGTTCCCCAACCGGCGGCGAGCAGCAACACGATTGATGAGTCGAAGGTCATTGATCTGACTTACAGCTTTGATGACAAGACCATCTACTGGCCGACGGCCAAACCGTTCACGTGGGAAAAGGAAGCGTGGGGCCAGTCGCCCGGCGGCTACTGGTACACCGCCGCGCGCTACGCCGCCAGCGAACACGGCGGCACGCACCTCGACGCTCCCATTCATTTCGGCAAAGGTCAGGCGGCGGCTGATGAAATCCCCGTCACAAAACTGGTCGGCCCGGCAGTGGTCATCAACATCACTCAGGCGTGCGAGAAAGACGCCGACTACCGCCTGACGGTTGATGACGTCAACGCGTGGGAAAAAGCTAACGGCCGGATTCCGGATAACTCAATCGTGCTGGTGCAGACGGGCTGGGGGAAGTTCTGGCCCGACCGGAAGAAATACCTGGGCACGGACAAGCCGGGCGACACCGCGAACCTGCACTTCCCCGGCATCTCGCGCGAAGCCGCTGAGTTGCTCACCGCCCAGCGGAAGATTGACGGCATCGGTATTGATACGGCCAGCATTGATTACGGCCAGTCCAAAGACTTCATCGCGCACCAGATCTTTTATGGGAAAAACGTCTACGGGCTGGAAAACATCGCCAGTCTGGAACGCCTGCCCGCAAAGGGCGCGACGCTCATCGCGCTGCCGATGAAGATCAAGGGCGGCACCGGCGGACCGGCGCGCATCATCGCCATCCTGCCCTGAAGCGGCCCCGCCCGGTAATAAACAATCCTTATAGCTTTTGTAATTTTATTCATTTGATTTTATACCCTGGGCGTGGGTATTCTAACGGTCAGATGACCGATCATTGACCCGGCACTCATCCGCCTTGAGGAGGCTTATGCCAAAGACTCTGTTTGAAAAAATCTGGGACGCGCACGTCGTCCACGAGGAAGCCGGCAAGCCGGCCATTCTGTACATTGACCTGCACCTCGTCCACGAAGTCACCAGCCCCCAGGCGTTCGACGGGCTGCGCCTGAACGGGCGCAAAGTCCGCCGCCCTGACCTGACCGTCTGCACGGCTGACCACAACGTTCCGACCTGGAGCCGCTCGCTTCCGATCACCGACCCGGTTTCCAAAGCGCAGATCGAGGCGCTCGAAAAAAACTGCCGCGACTTCGGCCTGACGCTCTACGGGCTCGACAGCCCGCAGCAGGGCATCGTTCACGTGATCGGACCTGAACTCGGCCTGACGACGCCGGGGATGACGATTGTCTGCGGCGACAGCCACACGGCGACGCACGGCGCGTTCGGCTCACTCGCCTTCGGCATCGGCACGAGCGAGGTCGAACACGTGCTGGCGACGCAGACGCTGCAGCAGCACAAGCCGAAAACTTTCCGCATCACGGTCAACGGCAAACGGCCACACGGCGTGACGGCGAAGGACATCATTCTTTACATCATCCGCACGATTGGCACGGACGGCGCGACGGGCTACGTCATCGAATACGCCGGCGAAGCGATCCGCAGTCTGACGATGGAAGAGCGCATGACCGTCTGCAATATGTCCATCGAGGCGGGCGCGCGCGCCGGAATGATCGCGCCGGATGAGACGACGTACAGATACATCGAGGGCCGCGAATTCGCGCCCAAAGGCAAGGCATTCGAGGATGCCGTCGCGTACTGGAAGACGCTGCCGACCGACGAAGGCGCGAAGTTTGACCGCGAACTGACGATTGACGCTGCCTCGCTGGTCCCGCAGGTCTCGTGGGGCACGAGTCCCGGCATGGTTGCCGACATCACCGGCCGGGTTCCCGATCCGGAAAAGATGCCGGATGAGAATTCGCGCAAGGCCGCGCGCCGCGCGCTGGAATACATGGGCCTGACCGCCGGCACTCCGATTGAAGAAGTGAAGATTGACCGCGTGTTCATCGGCTCCTGCACTAATTCGCGCATCGAAGACCTGCGCGCCGCCGCTGCCATCGCCAAAGGGAAGAAGGTGGCCGCCTCCGTCAACGCGATGGTCGTCCCGGGTTCGCAGGCGATCAAGCTTCAGGCCGAGAATGAAGGACTGGATCGGATTTTCAGGGAAGCCGGTTTCGACTGGCGCGAATCAGGTTGCAGCATGTGCCTGGCGATGAACCCCGACGTTCTGCAACCGGGCGAGCGCTGCGCTTCGACTTCCAACCGCAATTTTGAGGGCCGTCAGGGGGCCGGCGGTCGCACCCATCTGGTCAGCCCTCAGATGGCCGCCGCCGCCGCCGTGACGGGGCATTTCACAGATATCCGCAACTGGGACTGAATCACAGGATTCAGGATATAGGATTTAGGATTTAGCAATCCCTGACCGGCGAAAGGCTCAACCCCGGGTAACTGAAATCCACTTCCCTATTTCCTAAATCCTGAATCCTACATCCTGCTTATGAAACCTTTCACCACTCACACCGGAATCGTCGCCACGCTGGATCGCGTCAACGTGGATACGGATCAGATCATCCCGAAGCAGTTTCTCAAGCGGATCAACCGCTCGGGCTTTGACGACGCGCTCTTTTTCGACTGGCGATTCAACTCGGACGGGTCACTGAACCCTGACTTTGAACTGAACCAGCCGAGGTTCAAGGGCGCAAGCATTCTGCTGACGCGCACCAACTTCGGGTGCGGGTCGTCGCGCGAGCATGCGCCGTGGGCGCTCAATGATTACGGCTTTCGCGCGATCATCGCGCCGTCGTTCGCGGACATCTTTTTCAATAACTGCTTCAAGAACGGGATGCTGCCGATCCGCTTGAGCGAAGAGCAGGTGGAAGAGTTGTTCCAGCGCGCGAAGGCGCGGGAAGGCTATCAACTGACGATTGATCTGGAACGGCGGACGATCAGCGACGATGCGGGTTTGCAGATCAGCTTTGACGTTGACCCGTTCCGGCGCGACTGCCTGCTTGAGGGGCTCGATGACATCGGACTGACGTTGCAGTACGAAGACAGGATCACCGCTTACGAAGCGAGGCGCGTATCGTTCAGGTAAAGCGGTGCCATTGATTACTTCGGGACTTTGGCCCAGTCGCTGAGGAACTGTGCGATGACCATGTCGGTCATCGGGTGTTCGTAAAGCTGGGCCATGATGTCGAAGGCCATAGTACATACATCAGCCCCGGCCAGCGCAGATTCCAGCACGTGGGTGGGGTGGCGCATCGCGGCGGCAAGGACTTTGGTCTCGAATCCGTAGTTGTCATAGATCGTCCTGATCTGCCGCACCAGTTCCATCCCGAAATGGCCGACCGCGTCGAGCCGACCGACAAACGGGCTGATGTAAGTCGCCCCGCATTTCCCCGCGAGCATGGCCTGCAACGGTGAGAAGGTCACAGTCACGTTCGTCCTGATCCCTTCCGCGCTGAAAATCTTGACCGCCTTCAGGCCTTCCTTCGTCAGTGGCACTTTGACGACGACGTTCTTTTGCAGGCTGGCCAGTTCCCTGCCCTCCCTGACCATTTCGGGCGTGGTGAGCGTGATGAGTTCCAGACTCACCGGGCCGTCCACGATGTCCAGAATCTCGCGGTAAACATCCAGCGCCTTGCGGCCCGTCCTCGAAACGTGAAAAGGGTTGGTAGTCACGCCGTCAAGGATGCCCCACTCCCACGCCTGCCTGATCTGTTCGACATCCGCCGTATCAATAAAGAGTTTCACGACTTCCCTCCCAGTCCGAAGGCTTCAAGGTATTTGACGCCTGTGCCGGTGTTGAAAAGCACCACGCGCTCATCTGGCGTGATCTTGCCGTCGGCGAGCAATCGCCTCAGCACCGGCAGACACGCCGCGCCTTCGGGGGCGCAGAAGATGCCTTCGGCCGCGCCGATCTGACGTGTTGCGGCAATCAGCTCTTCATCAGAGACGGCGACCGCGCCGCCGCCGCTCCGGCGCAGGATGTCGAGCATAATGAAATCGCCAATCGCGCGCGGCACGCGCAGGCCCGCAGCGACGGTGTGGGCGTTTTCAAACTCCGGCGCTTCGTCCCAGCCATTTTCAAAGGCGCGCACAATCGGGGCGCAGCCGCTCGCCTGGACGGTGAACATCTTCGGACGCTTTGAGCCAATCCAACCCATCTGCTCCATCTCATCGAACGCCTTCCACATTCCGACGAGGCCCGTGCCGCCGCCGGTCGGGTAAAGGATCGCGTCGGGCAGCTCCCAGTTGAACTGCTCGGCCAGTTCGTACCCCATCGTCTTCTTGCCTTCGATCCGGTAGGGCTCCTTCAACGTCGAAACGTCGAACCAGCCTTCGGCGTCCTTGCGCTTTGCGACTTCCGCGCCGCAATCGGTGATCAGGCCGTCAATCAGCGTGACGTGCGCGCCCAGCTCGACGCATTCGATGCGGTTGGCCGCGGGCGTGTCGGCGGGCATAAAGATGTGCGCTTCCATCCCGGCGCGCGCGGCGTAAGCGGCCATCGCGCCCGCCGCGTTGCCCGCCGACGGGATCGCGACCTTCTTCACGCCCAGCTCCTTCGCCATCGAAATCGCCAGACACAGGCCGCGAGCCTTGAAGGCCCCGGTCGGGTTGAGCGATTCGTCCTTGATGTAAAGCCGCGGCATCCCCAGGGCCGTACCCAGACGATTCGCATGAATGACCGGCGTCCAGCCTTCGCCGAGCGTAATGACGTTCTCGTCGTTAACGACCGGCAGCACTTCGCGGTAACGCCAGAGCGACGACGGGCGATTTTTCAGGTCTTCGCGTTTGAGCGACTCTGCGGCTTTTGCCAGGTCATAGCGCACGAGCAGCGGCTTGCCGCACGCGGCGCAGAGGTTATACAGACGATTCGGTTCGTAGCGCGTGCCGCACCGGGCACATTCAAGGTGAGTGACGTTCATCTGGTCTGGTTGTTAGTTGTTGTCCTCGGCGGAGGCCGAATAATAGCGGCGCATCATGGCCGCGATGCCCCCCAGATCGGGAAAGAGCCGGCGCTCATCCACGCTGCAATTATCAAGCTGATCGCGGATGTAGTCCACCTTTCCGGCCGGGATGACGTAACGGGTCAGCGCGTCGGCAAGGTCGTTTTCGATCAGAAACCGGTCGAATGATCTGGTCTTGTCCGAACAGAGAGTCAGCGTGGCCGACTGCGCCGCGATGCGCGCGTCCACCGACGGCGGTTCGAGCATGCAGGCGAAAGATTGATCGCCTGATGGTGAGGCATCGAACAAATCCCACAGGGTCTCGATCCCCCGCTCCTTCAGCATGGCATTCAGGTCCTGAACCAGAAACGCGAGCGGCGGCAGACGGAAGTGTTCATGGACTTTGCGCCAGTCCAGTTTCCAGACCACACGGTCGGCGTCCGACCCGCGTTTCAGCGTCGCGAAGTGAGCCGCGACGAGCGGAGAATAAGTCCAGTCGAGCAGCCGCGTCGGCACCCCGTGGTGCTGCGCGAGCGCCAGCAGTTCCCATTCATCAACCGCCGGGTTCGAGAGGTGAGGCCGCGAATGGCGGATGAAGTTGCGCAGGATGTGTGCCTCCAGACCGGCCTTCGAGTGCGGCGGGTTGACGCCGCCCAGCCCGTCCAGACTCGTCAGCAACGACCATTCATCACTGCTGGCGCCGCGATACACAGCGTAATCGCGGAAGCGACCACTCGACGCGTCCTGCGCGCGCGGCGTCACCTCCTTCAGCAACTCATCCAGAGTTTCCACCCGTTCACTGCGAATCTCATTCATCACCCGGATACTATACACTCCAGACCGGGACGGAGGCTAAATATCCGTGGTCAGGATCAATTCATTCTCCCGGGTACGCACGCTTCCAGCGTGCCCTCGCTTCCGGTCAAGGCCCCTTGATCGAAGCCAGGCACGCTGGAAGCGTGCGTACCCGGGGACATCGCTCTGAGAATGAACTGGCCTTGCCTGCCGGCTGCTGGGCAAACGTGAGCTTCATCCGTATACTCGCTCTGGTCACGGAGTTCCCTGAGAAGTCTGCCCCGGCAACAGAGTGGTATTGTGACGTACAACGAAGCCGAAACACGTTATCAACTGATTGATCCGATTCTGCGGGATAAAGGTTATCGGGAGTGGCGCATCAGGCTGGAGACGCCCGCGCCGGTGGAGCCGACCGGCAACAAGGGGCGTCGCCGCGCCGGGGCCGGTCGCACCGATTACCTGCTCTGCGTTCAGGCAGGCAATATGCCCAAACCGCTTCCGGTGGCTGTCATCGAAGCCAAAGCTGAAACCGAAGACCCGCTCAAAGGGATGCAACAAGCCAAAGGCTACGCCGATTGCACGCGCTTCGACGTGCAATACGTGTTCGCCACCAACGGACACCTTTACGGCGAGTTCGACAAACCCCGGCAAATGCCGGACGGGCCGTTTCCGTTGGCGGACTTCCCCTGCCACGATGACCTGACGGCCCGGTATGCCAGGGACGGTAGTGGCTCAGCCGGGTGAGACAAACGAGAGATTGTAGCGATGCAGAAAGAGTCGCAGACAAATCTCATGCATCACATCCGACTTGGAAAAAGACAAAGTCTGGCGAACGAAGCGCG
>Ga0070741_10003266_pt1 | contig 40772 bp, 39 predicted proteins | sample Coa_R1_4_FD_66440 | JGI IMG/M metagenome (GOLD analysis project Ga0070741, IMG submission 66440) | Surface soil microbial communities from Centralia Pennsylvania, which are recovering from an underground coalmine fire - Coalmine... | ecosystem: Environmental > Terrestrial > Soil > Unclassified ...
TCGTCTACTGGATCGCCAATGCGAACTTCCCCGGCCCGCTCTTCGCCGGAGCAGGCATAGTCCTCGTGCTCGGCGTGCAGGGATTCGTCCTCGCGCTGATCGGAGAGTCGCTGGGCAGGATCCAGCGCGACGTCGAGCGCAGGCCGCTGTACACGATCGAAGAGGAGCTATGAGCAAGCGCGTACTCGTTACCGGTGGAGCAGGGTTCATCTCGTCGAACTTCATTCGCCACCTGCTCGACGCAACCGAACACGAGGTCGTGACGCTCGACGCGCTGACGTACGCCGGCAACCTCGAGAACCTCGCCGACGTGATGAGCCACGAGCGGCTGTCGTTCGTCCACGGCGACATTCGCGACGCGGGCCTCGTACGCGAGCTCGTCGGCGGCGTCGACGTGATCGTGAACGCGGCTGCCGAGTCGCACGTCGAGAAGTCGATCAAGGACGGCGCGTCCGAGTTCGTCACGACGAACGTCGAGGGGACGCAGATCCTGCTCGACGCGATCCGCGAGACGCCGGTCGAGCGCTTCATCCTCATCTCGTCGTCGGAGGTGTACGGCACCGCCGAGCGCGCGCCGATGGACGAGGAGCATCCGCTGAACCCGCGCTCCCCGTACGCGGCCACGAAGGCCGGTGCGGACCGGCTCGCGTACTCGTACTGGACCACCTACGAGCTGCCGATCGTGATCGTGCGGCCCTTCAACAACTACGGCCCGCGCCAGCATCCCGAGAAGGTCGTGCCGCGCTTCATCACGCAGGCGCTCGACGACGAGCCGCTGACGATCCACGGCGACGGTCACGCGTCGCGCGACTGGCTCTACGTCGAGGACGACGCGGAGGCGATCGAGGCGATCATCGCCGCGCCGATCGAGAACATCGCCGGCGAGGTTCTCAACGTCGCGACCGGTGTCGACATCTCCGTTGGCGACATCGCGCGCATGGTGCTCGAGGCGCTGGGCAAGCCGGCGGACCTGACGCTCAACGTCGCCGAGCGGCTCGGCCAGGTCGACCGGCACATCGGCTCGACCGAGAAGACGGAGCGCCTCGTCGGCTGGACCGCGCGCACGAGCTTCGAGCAGGGCCTCGACCGCACCGTCGCGTGGTACCGCGACAATGAGGCGTGGTGGAGAGCGATCCTCGCTCGGGAAGCCCGCGCCGTCACTCCCTGAAGCGGAGGGCGCAGTGAGGGTTTCGTTCCTCGTCCCCGTCTACAACGAGGAGCGTACGGTCGCGACCGTGATCGAGCGCGTCCGCGCGCTGCCGCTCGAGAAGCAGATCGTGGTCGTCGACGACGGCTCGACCGACCAGACGCCGGAGATCCTCGCCGGGCTCGCGGGCGACGACCTCGTCGTCGTTCGCCAGGAGAATCGCGGCAAGGGCGCTGCCTTGCGAACGGCGATCCCGCACGCAGACGGCGACATCGTGGTCGTTCAGGATGCGGATCTCGAGTACGACCCGGCGGATGTGCCGTCGCTGATCGAGCCGATCGTGCACGGCGTCGCCGACGTGGTCTACGGCTCGCGGCTGATCGGCGGCCGTCCGCAGCGGGCGTACCTCTTCTGGCACCGGCTCGGCAACCGCTTCCTGAGCCTCCTCGCGGGCGTCCTGTACAACACGACGCTCACCGACATGGAGACCGGGTACAAGGCTTTTCGCGCGGACGTGATCAGGTCGCTCGATCTGCGCGAAGACAGCTTCGCGATCGAGCCGGAGATTACGGGACACATCTGCCGTCGCAAGCTTCGGATCTACGAGCTTCCGATCGCGTACTACGGACGCACCTACGACGAAGGAAAGAAGATCACCTGGCGTGACGGGCTACGGGCGGTGTGGGTTCTGATCCGCGTCCGCTTCGGATGAGTCGTCTTCTCGTGCTCGGCGCGGGTCCCGCTCAACTCGGTCTGCTCGAGACGGCGCAGCGGCTCGGCGTCTGGACCGCCGTCGTCGACCGCGACCCCGCCGCGCCCGGCTTTCTCTTCGCCGACCGCCGCTGCATCCTCTCGACCGAGGACGAGCCGGCGATCGAGCGGCTCATCGGCGCCCTCGGCATCGAGGGGATCATCTCGCCCGGCACCGACTGGCCCGTCGGCGTCGCGGCGCGCATCGCCGAGCGCACGGGGCTGCCGCATCCGATCTCCCCCACGACCGCCGTCCTTGCGACCAACAAGCTGCGCCAGCGCGAGCGGCTCGCCGAGGCGGGTGTGCCGCAGCCGCGCTCGTGGGTGGTCGGCGGTGAGGACGACGCGCCCGAGGTCGAGGGGCCGGTCGTCGTGAAGGCGCCCGACCGGCAGGGGCAGAAGGGCCTGACGCTCGTCACCGACCCTGCCGAGCTGCCGTACGCGATCGAGGTCGCCCGCGGCGCCGCTCGCAACGGGCTCGCGCTCGTCGAGGAGCTGGTCGACGGCCCGGAGGTGACGGCCGTCGGCTTCTCGGTCGACGGCGACTACGAGTGCCTCGTGGTCACCGACCGGCTGACCGCCGATCCGCCCGCGTTCGGCGTCGCGCTCGCGCACGTCTGGCCCTCCGAAGTGCCTGGCACTGCGGTGCCAGGCACTGTCGAAGCTGCGCTCACGGCGCTCGGGATCGAAAACGGCCCGAGCTACGTCCAGCTGCGGATCGGCCCGGATGGGCCGAAGGTGATCGAGGTGGCGGCCCGCCTCGGCGGCGGTCACGACGCCGAGCTCGTTCAGGCCGTCACCGGGGTCGACCTGAACGCGCTCGCGATCGACGCCGCGCTCGGTCGAGAGCTTGTGTCGACTCAACACAAAGTCCTGGCGGGCGGCGCCGCGACGCGCTTCCTCGTCGCGCCACCGGGCGTCCTCGAGCACGTTCAGATCCCGGACGGGCTCGAAGGGATCGAGCGCGTTCGTATCTACCGGGAGCCCGGGTACGTCTTCGCGCCGCTCCGCCGCGGCGCCGACCGGGCAGGCGCGGTGCTGGCGACCGGCGCGACCCGCGAGCAGGCCGTGGCGCGGGCGGACGCGGCGGCGGACCGCATACGCTTCGTGACCGCCGATGCCGGACGTCTCAGCGAAGCGATCTGAGTTCCTCTCGTTCCAGCCGCCTGCCCTCACCGAGGCAGAGGTCGAGGCGGTCTCCGAGACCCTCCGCTCCGGCTGGCTGACGACCGGGCCGCGCACGGCCGAGCTCGAGGCGCGGATGCGCGACTACCTCGAGGCGAAGCACGTCCTCGCCGTGTCGTCGTGCACGGCGGCGCTTCACCTCTCGCTCGTCGCGCTCGGTGTCGGACCCGGCGACGAGGTGATCACGACGTCGATCACGTGGCCTGCGACTGCGAACGTCATCGTCCACGCCGGCGCGACGCCGGTCTTCGCCGACGTCCGCGCGGACACGCTCAACATCGATCCCGAGCGCGTCGCGGAGCTCGTGACCGAGAAGACGAAGGCGATCGTCCCGGTCGACCTCTACGGGCAGCCCGCCGACCTCGACGAGCTGGCCGCGCTCGGCCTGCCGATCGTCGAGGACGCCGCGCACGCCGCCGAGTCGCGCTACCGCGGGCGCAAGGTCGGCTCGATCGCCGACCTGACGTGCTTCTCGCTCTACGCGACGAAGAACATCGCCGCGGGGGAGGGCGGGCTGATCGCGACGAACCGCGACGACCTCGCCGAGGCGCTCGACGACCTTCGCGTCATGCGACGCGGGCACGGCTCGCTCTACGACATCGCCGTTCCGGGCTACAAGGCGAATCTCAGCGACGTGCTCTCGTCGATCGCGCTTGTGCAGCTCGACAAGGTCGAGGAGCACGCCGAGATCCGCCGTCGCCACCTCGCGATCTACGAGGAGGGTGTCGCCGACCTCGAAGGCGTCGAGCCGGTCGCGCGCGACCCGCGCGACGTGCACGCGAACCACCTCTTCGTCGTCCGCATCACCTTCGCCGATCGCGACGAGGTGCAGCGCGCGCTGACCGAGGAGAACGTCGGCACGTCGATCCATTTCCTGCCCGTGCATCGCCTGAGCGCGTACCGCGACCGGCTCGCGCCGCATCAGCCGCCGCTGCCGGTCTCGGAGGGTGCGGGCGCCGAGGTGCTGTCGCTGCCGTTCTCGCCCGCGCACTCCGACGACGACGTGCGCGATGCGGTCGCGGCTCTGCGCCGCGTGCACGCGCGAATGACCGCATGAAGCGGTGGCTCCGCGTCCTTGCGACGCTGATCGTCACTGCGGCCGCGGTCGCCTACATCCTCTCGAAGGTCGACCTCGGCAAGACCGGGCACATCATCGCCGACGCGAGCGTGCCGTGGCTCGTCGTCTCCGGGCTGCTGACCGTCGCAACCGTGCCGCCGACCGCGTGGCGCTGGCAGATGCTGCTGCGCGCCCGTGAGATCGACGAGAGCGTGCCGTGGCTCACGCGGGCGTACTTCGTCTCGTACGCGGTCGGGCAGGTGCTGCCGACGTCGGTGGGCGGCGACGCGTCGCGGATCTTCGAGACGTCTCGCAGGCACCCCGGACAGATCACCCCGATCACCGGCTCGGTCCTGCTCGAGCGCGCGCTCGGCGGCGCGGTCACGTTGGTGCTCGCGGGCGTCGGCCTGCTGATCGCGCTCGGCCGCTACCCGATCGGCGGCTATCTCTGGCTCGAGGCGGTGTTCGTCGTCGGGACGATCGTGGTCGCGTTCGTGTTCTTCTCCCGCTCGGTCCGCGCCCGTTTGCGCTTCGCGTTGCCGTGGGCGCGCAAGCTCCGCGTCGAGCCTGCTGCGCGCGCCGTCTACGACGGGCTGCACGGCTATCGCGACCACCCCGGGACCCTCCTGAACGTCGCGCTCATCACCGCCGGCGCGCAGTTCGTTCGCATCCTCGCGATCTATGCGTCGGGTCGCGCCGTCGGCATCCACCTGTCGCTGCTGCCGTATGTGGTGCTCGGGCCGCTGCTCTTCCTCGTCATGCTCGTCCCGTTCACCGTGAACGGCCTCGGCGTGCGCGAGGCGTTCTTCGTCAGCTTCCTCGGCAAGCTGCACGTGGGGCACGACCCGGCGTTCGCGTGCGGTTTGCTCTTCTTCGTCGCGACGCTCCTGCTGGCGCTGCCCGGCGTTGCCGTGCTGCTGTGGGAGAACGTGTTCGCGCGCTCGCGCACGGCGGTGCCCGATGGCTCGGCCTGACGTCTCCGTCGTCGTCGTGACCTGGAACGCCCTCCCGTGGCTCGAGCAGTGCCTCGACTCTGTTCGCGGCCGCGACCTCGTCGTCGTCGATCACGGCTCGACCGACGGCACGCTGGACGTCGTGCGCGAGCGCTATCCGGACGCGCGCATCGTCGAGCAGGAGAACAAGGGCATGGGGGGCGGCAACAACGCGGGAATGCGCGTCGCCGAGGGCCGCTACTTCTTCTTGCTCAACTCGGACGCATGGGTCGTCGGGGACGGGCTCGACCAGCTCGTCGCCTACGCGGACGCGCATCCGAAAGCAGCCGTCGTCGGGCCGCGCCTCCTGAACACCGACGGCTCGCTGCAGCGTTCGGTGCGTGGAGAGCCGACGCTGTGGCGGCTCGCGACCGAGTACCTCTTCATCCGCAAGCTCGCGCCGCGGTCACCGCGCCTAAACCCGCTCTATGCAGGCGGTTTCGATCACGACAGCGAGCGCGAGGCCGACTGGCTCTACGGTCCCGCGCTGCTCGTGCGCCGCGACGCCGTGGACGAGGTCGGCATGTTCGACGAGGACTTCTTCCTGTTCAGCGAGGAGACGGACTGGATGACGCGCTTCCGGACGGCGGGCTGGAAGGTGCTCTTCTACCCGGGCGCCGAGGTCGTGCACGTGGGCGGAGCGTCGCACGGCGGGCGCATGTACGTCGAGAACCTGCGCGGGCACCTGCGCTACATGGCGAAGCACCGCGGTCCGAAGGCCGCCGAGCGCACGCGCAAGCTGCTGCTCTTCTCGCTTCGGCTGCGCGCGCTCGTGCTCCGGCGAGAGGCGTACCGCGAGGGGATCCGCTTCCTCTCGTCCGGTGACGCCGACACGCTGCTCTCGTGATCGACTACATCCGCCTCGCGTTCGGGACGGTGCTCGTGCTGCTTCCCGGTGTCGCCGTCGCGCGCGCGCTCGGCCAGCGCACCGTGTCCGCGGCGCTCACGTGGACGCTGGCCGTGTTGTTCGTCGCGTGGGCGATCGTCTTCGCAGTGCACTCGGACGTTCGCCTGGTCGTCCTGATCCTGGCGGTGATCTTCGTCGCGGCGGCGTGGCGTGCACGAAAGGTGCCGGGAACCTTCCACGTGCCCGGCACCGGCCTGGCGCTCGGGCTCGGGGTTGCGCTCGGCTGGCTGCTCTGGCACGTCTCCGGCGCGGTCGTCGGCGACGGCCTCTTCCACGAGGGACGCGTGCGGAAGCTCCTCGACTTCGGCGACCTGCACCTGCGGACGGTCGACGAGTTCAAGGACGGAGGTCTCCATCCGGGCTACGCCTTTCCGCTCTGGCACTCCTTCGATGCGCTCGTCGCGTGGTTCTCGGGGCTCGACCCGGACGTCGTCATGCGCCACGAGTCGTCGCTGCTCGCGCCGCTCGCGCTCGCCGTCGCCTACGAGGCCGGAGTCGCGGTGTTCCGCTCGCAGGCCGCCGGCGCCGCGGTGGTCGTCGCCGAGCTCGCGATCTTCTGCTTCGGCCCGGGCCACGGCGGCTCGTACGCCACGCTCGCCGAGCCGGGCAGCGCGGCGCGCCAGCTGCTCGTCCCGGCGGCGATCGTCCTCTTCTTCTCGCGTTACGCGCCCGCGACCGTCGTGATCTTCGGTGCGCTTGCGCTTGTGCACCCGACGTACGCGATCTTCCTGCTCATCCCGCTGCTTGCTGTCGCGCTCTGGGACTGGCGCGAGTACCTCGCGGCGGCGATCCCGGTAGGCGCGGTCCTGCTCTGGCTGAAGCCGATCGTCGACGAGACGAACTCGCACGACCCGAACGCGTCGAACCAGGCGAACGGCATCGTCCAGTACCACAGCCAGCTCGTGGTCACGAACGACCACCACTTCCGGCTGGCGCCGGAGGTCTTCGGCCGCAGCGGCTCCGTCGCCGTGGCGGCACTGCTCCTCGTCCCGGTCTGCACGCTTGCCGGGCGCCGCAAGTGGGTCGCGTTCGTCGTCGGCGGCTTCTTCCTGGTGCTCTGCCTGATGGAGGTGCCCTGGCTCTTCGTGCACTTCTCGAACGCCGTCTCGCTGTCGCAGTCGAGGCGTGCGGCAGGGTTCGCCCCGATCCCGTTTGCGTTCGTGGGGGGGCTCGCGGTCGCCACGCGGCGCCTGTGGCTGCTTCCGCTCGCGCTGCTGGCCGGCGTCGTCGTGCAGATTCTCTGGCCGGGCGACTTCGACTACGGCCTCCACCACGGCGGCCCGGCGGCTGCGACGTGGCTCGCGCTCGTCGGCGGCGGACTGGCGCTCGTGTACGTCGCGGTGCGCCGCCCGAAGATGCCGGAGCCCAACTGGGGCCTCGGCGCGTACGCAGCGGCGCTGTTCACGCTGCCGGTCTTCGTCCACGGGATCTGGCACTGGAGCCCGGCGAACCCGACGGACCCGAACGCCTTGTCCGCAGCCATGCTCCACGACCTGCGGACGGAGGTGCCGAAGGGCTCGGTGGTGATCGCGCCGATCCGGATGAGCTACGAGATCGAGGCGAAGACCGCGCTCTACGTCGTCGCGGCGCCGATCACGCACGTCGCGAACACGAAGCAGAACATGCCCGTGACGCGCTATCGCGCGGTTCAGCGGTGGCTGAAGACCGGCGACGAGAAGATCGCGCGGCGCTACGGCGCCACCTGGCAGATCCGCAAGGACCGCTTGACTAGGGTTCCCGCCGGATGAGCGTCGCCATCGTCACCGGTTCGTGCGGGCTGATCGGCTCCGAGTCGGCCGCGCATTTCGGCGAGGCCGGCCTGACGATCGCCGGCGTCGACAACGACATGCGCGCTGCGTTCTTCGGCCCCGAGGCATCGACGCGGGCGAGCCGGGAGCGGCTCGAGGCGCGGCTCGGCGCCGGCTACGAGCACCACGAGCTCGACATCCGCGACCGCGAAGGAGTCGCGAAGCTCTTCGAGCGCTACGGCAGGGAGATCGAGCTCGTCGTCCACACCGCGGCGCAGCCCTCGCACGACTGGGCGGCCCGCGAGCCCTTCACCGACTTCGACATCAACGCGGTGGGGACGCTCAACATGCTCGAGGCGACGCGCCTGCACGCGCCGGAGGCGGTCTTCATCTTCACCTCGACGAACAAGGTCTACGGCGACACGCCGAACGCGCTGCCGTACGTCGAGCTCGAGCAGCGGTGGGAGCTCGAGGAAGGGCATCGCTGGTACGGCGGCATCGACGAGACGATGTCGATCGACACGTCGCTGCACAGTCTCTTCGGCGCGTCGAAGGTCGCCGCCGACGTGCTCGTCCAGGAGTACGGGCGCTACTTCGGCCTGCGAACCGCGTGCTTCCGCGGCGGCACGCTGACCGGCCCGAACCACGCCGCCGCCGAGCTGCACGGCTTCCTCGCGTACGTCGTGCGCTGCGCGATGACGCACACGCCGTACACGATCTTCGGCTACCAGGGAAAGCAGGTCCGCGACGCGATCCACTCGAGCGACCTGATCGGCGCATTCGACGCGTTCTTCCGCGCGCCGCGCGTCGCGGAGGTCTACAACATCGGCGGCGGGCGCCACAGCAACGTGTCGGTCCTGGAAGCGATCGACCTCGTGCAGGAGGTGACGGGCGAGGAGATGAGCTGGACGTACCGCGACGAAGCGCGCACAGGCGATCACATCTGGTGGATCAGCGACAACGGGCGCTTCGCCTCGCACTATCCGAGCTGGGAGCAGGCCTACGACGTGCGCGCGATCGCGGCGGAGCTGTACGAGCGCAACCGCGATCACTGGCGCCCGTGAAGGCGCTGATCGTCAGCCTCTACTTCCCGCCCGCGGGCGGGGGCGGCGTTCAGCGTCCGCTGAAGCTCGCGACGCATCTACCCGAGCTCGGTGTGGAGACGCACGTGCTCGCGCCCGACGATCCGAAGTGGGTGCATCGTGACGACGAGCTGCAGCCGCCGACCCTCGCCTGGGTGCATCGCGCGCGCTACCTCGGGCCGAAGGGCCGCAAGCCGGCCGAGGAGCTGCACGGCACGCAAGGGCTCTTGCGCCTCGGTAAGCAGGCGCAGCTCTTCGGCCGCCGATTCCTCGTTCCCGACGAGAACGTCAGCTGGAATCTCACGGCGATTCCCGCCGCTATCCGCATCGTGCGCAGCGAGGGCATCGACGTCGTCATCACCACGTCGCCGCCGTCTTCGGTGCACCTGATCGGCGCCGCGGTGAGGCGGGCGACGAGCGCGAAGTGGGTCGCCGATCTCCGCGACTCCGTCGTGGCGCATCCGCATCGTCATGCCGAGCGGCTCGTCGTGCGCGCGAAGGAGCAGGGCGAGCACGCCGTCGCCAAGCTCGTTGCGAGCCAGGCGGACGCGATCACGTGCGTCTCGGACGCGATCGCGGACGAGATGCGCGAGCGCTCGCCGCGCGGGCCCGTCTTCACGATCGCGAACGGCTCCGACTTCGACGATTTCGCCGGGCTCGAGCGGCACCCGTCGGAACGCTTCCGGCTTACGCACACCGGCTCGTTCTTCGGCAAGCGCGACCCGCGGCCGTTCCTGACGGCGCTGAAGCAATCCGGGCTCGAGGATGTCGTCGTGCGCTTCCTCGGCGACTTCCGCTCCGCCGACCGCGAGTGGGCGGAGTCGCTCGGCCTCGGCGACCGGCTGGAGCTGATCGACTACGCGCCGCGCCGCGCCTCGCTCGAGCTACAGCGCGACTCGGAGGCGCTGCTGCTGCTCATCCCGGACGCAGGCGGCCGCGGCAAGGGCGTGCTCTCCGGAAAGGTGTTCGAGTACCTCGCGGCCGAGCGGCCGATCCTCGCCGTCGTGCCGCCGGACGGGGCGGCCGCCGAGTTGATCCGAGACGCCGGCGCGGGGATCGTCGTCGCGCCCGACGACGTCGACGGCATGGCCGTGGCGCTCGGCGACCTCCACGAACGCTGGCGCGCCGGCACGCTCGACGGCCCGCCGCTGTCGGAGGAGTGGCGGCGGAAGGTATCGCGCCGCACACGCTCCGAGGAGCTGCTGGGCGTGCTCGAACAGGTGACGCGATGAGACGGGCGACGAGCTTCTTCTTCCTGGCAAGCCTCTTCTGCGTCACGTTCGAGAAGATCTACTGGAACGTCGGCGTCAACCTGTCGCTCGCCGACGTGCTCCTCGTCTGCTTCCTCGTCCTGTTCGTGGTTGGGACCGTGCGCTGGCGCGTGCCGCACACCACGGCCGTGCTGCTCGGCTTCTTCGGGCTGTTCGCGCTCGTCTACCTGACCGGCTACTTCGATCTCACGGATTCGAACTCGCTGACGCAGTGGGCGAAGGGCACCACGCTCTGGGTCGTCCACTTCGCGTTCCTTGCGTCGGCCGTCATCTGGCTGGCGCGTCGTGGGCAACGCTACTTCTGGAAGTCGCTCGGCTTCTTCAGCGGCGGAATCGTCTTCAACGGCATCTACGGCGTGCTGCAGCTGCTCGACGCCCGCCGCGGCGGCAACCTCGACTCGCTGTTCCTCTCGCCGCTCACCGGCGGCGCGAGTCAGATCAACATCTACGGCGCGATCAACGGCGCAAGTGTGTATCGCGCGAATGCGATCACCGGCGATCCGAACCACCTCGGGATCTTCGTGATCATCCCACTGCTCGTCCTCACGCCCCTCTACCTCCGTCTCGAGCGCGCGCACCCGATGCGCAAGTGGCTGATGCTCACGATCGGCTTCCTGCTCATCGTCGAGGCGACGACGCTGTCACGCAGCGGCGTGCTCGGCCTCGGCGTCGGTGCGCTGATCCTCGCGGTCCCATATCGGCGGTACCTGCGTGCACCGGCGCTGCTCGTGCCGCTCGGCACCGCGGTCGTGATCCTCGTCGCCGTCGTCGCCTACCGCTGGGCGTTCTTCAAGACGGTGCTCAAGTCGCGCGTCGAGACGAGCGGCAGCTCCGAGAGCGCGCACTTCCAGGTCTACAGCTTCATCCCGCACGTCCTGCACACGGAGCCGCTCTTCGGGCTCGGCCTGAACACGTTCTCGGTCTACTACGAGTTCGTCACCGGCAAGACGAACTGGGGCCCGCACAGCTACTACGTCGCGCTGATCGTCGAGACCGGTCTCGTCGGGACGCTGCTCTTCGCGTGCTTCCTCGTGTGGGTCTTCTGGCGGCTGCAGGTCGCGCGTGCGCTCGGCCGGAGGCTCGCTGCCGCGCGCGACCCGCTCGCCGCGCGGGTGCGGCCGCTCGCGTGGGGGTGCACCGCGGCGCTCGCGGGGACGCTCGCGTCGAACGCGTTCTACCTGACCATGCAGTTCGAGTACTTCTACGCGTTCCTCGCGGTCGCGCTCTCGATCCCGGTCGTCTTCGCGAGCAGCGAATGAAGGTCGTCGTACTGACGACGTCGTACCCGAGTGACGCGCACCCCGTCGCCGGGAGCTTCGTCGCGGCGTCGGTGGAGGCGGCGCGCGCCGCGGGCGTCGAGGTGACGGTCGTCTCGCCGGATTCGTTTCCGCACTTCGGGGTGGCGTACGGCGGCGGCATCGCGCAGAACCTGCGCGCGGCGCCGTGGAAGCTCGCATTCGTGCCGGGGTTCCTGGCCGCGTTCACGCTCGCCGCACGCCGGGCAGCCCGCGACGCCGATCTCGTGCATGCCCACTGGATCCCCTCGGCGTTGGCAGCGCGCGCGACCGGCAAGCCGTATGTGCTGCAGGTGTGGGGGACGGACGTCGAGCTCGCGCGGCGCGCCCCGTGGCTCGCGCGCCCACTGCTGCGCGGCGCGCGGGTCGTGATCGCGGCGTCGTCCTACCTGGCCGGCGAGGCTCGCGCCCTCGGCGCGCGCCGGGTCGAGATCGTGCCGACGCCGGTGGCGATCCCGGAGCACGTGGGCGAGCCTGCCGAGCCGCCGCACGTCCTCTTCGCCGGCCGCCTCTCCGAGGAGAAGGGGATCCTGGAGTTCCTGGAGGCGACCGAGGGCCTGCCGCGCGTGATCGTCGGCGACGGCCCGCTCCGCCCGCGCGTCCCCGAAGCGATCGGCTTCGTCCCGCCCTCCGAGATGGGCCGCTACTACGAAGCCGCGTCGGTCGTGTGCGTCCCCTCGAGACGCGAGGGCTACGGCATGACCGCACGCGAGGCGATGGCGTACGGGCGTCCAGTGGTCGCGACGCGGGTGGGCGGCCTGGCCGACCTCGAAGGGCCCGGAGTCACGCTCGTGCGGCCGGGCGAGCTGGGTGGAGCGGTCGCCAAACTGCTCGAGGACGGCGAGGGTCGACGCAGCGCGGGCAAGGCCGCAAGATCATCGGCGCAGCGCGAGCTGTCGAGCGGGCGTGTGACGGAAACGCTTCTGGGTGTCTATCGGGCTACGTCTGCATAGGTCGAGCTCGAGCTAGTCAGGCCGCCCATTGGCGATACGGCGATCTCGTGCCGGCAGGGTGCGTCGCGGCTACGACGCTCACAGTGCGCACGAAGCCGGCAAAAGGGCTCGCTCCTGTGACGGCACTCGCGTGATGTCGATTACCGTTCACGGCCGGATCCCCCGCCTGCGGAGCTAGCCGCGGCACCTCGACGCGATAGGCGGGTATCCTGCGACCCTCGTGGCTTTCGAACCGCAGCGCCCTTGAAGCAACTCGACTCCCTCGCGGCGAGCCCACCACACCATTCCCCCGCGGCCTCCGTTCCCTCCACAGTGGTCATCGAGCCACGGCATCGATGGTCCCTTGGTCTCGGGTCGCTCAGTAGCCACCGTGAGCTGACCTACTTTCTGATCTGGCGAGACGTCAAGCTTCGCTACAAGCAGACCTTCTTCGGGGCTGCGTGGGCGCTTATCCAACCAATCATGCTAATGGGCGTCTTTGGTTTGTTCTTCGGGCGTCTCGCGGGGCTGCCATCTGACGGACTGCCGTACTCCATCTTCGTGCTTTCTGCGCTCGTGCCATGGACATTCTTCTCAAGCGCAATCGGAGCCGCGTCGCGGAGCGTCGTCGTCTCCGGCCAGGTTGTATCGAAGGTCTATTTCCCCCGACTCATCATTCCCGTAGCGGCAGCGACGGCCTTCTTCATCGACCTTGGGTTGGCGCTGGCGTTTCTCGTTGCGGTGGAGCCGTTCTGGGGCATCTACCCGACCTGGCGGTTCGTGTTCCTGCCCTTGTTGGCGATCTTCGCCCTCCTCGTGACGCTCGGGTTCAGCATCTGGCTTGCGGCGCTGAACGTGAAGTACCGCGACGTCGTATACATGGTGCCGTTCATGGTGCAAGCGCTGATGTTCGCGTCGCCCATCGGTTACCCGAGCACCATCATCCCGGCGCACCTCAGATTTCTCTACGGGCTCAACCCACTTGGCGGCTTGATCGAAGGATTCCGATGGGCTGCCGCCGACTCGACGAGCCATCCCTGGTCCCAGATCGCGGTCTCGATCGCTGTGACGGCCGTATTCCTCGTTTCCGGTTTGGTCTATTTCGACCGAACCGAGAGCTCGTTCGCCGACATCATTTGAACGAACCCATCGTCAGAGCAGAAGGCCTCGGCAAGAGGTATCTCCTGGGCGAGAACACGCCCGGGTATGGACGACTGACCGAGTCGCTGGGAAACGCGCTCCGTCGTCGGCGTGGACATGCCGGCCGTCGGCACGGCGAGGTTTGGGCGTTGCGAGGTGCGACCTTCGAGGTGGGGCGTGGGGAGATCGTTGGCTTGGTCGGTCAAAACGGCGCCGGGAAGTCGACGCTTCTCAAGCTTCTCGCACGGGTGACCATGCCGACAGAGGGTCGGGCCGAGATTCGAGGCCGCGTGGGGTCGTTGCTTGAGGTCGGCACGGGTTTCCACCCTGAGCTAACCGGACGCGAGAACGTCTACCTGAGCGGAACGATCCTCGGGATGCGGAAAGGGGAGATCGATCGCAACTTCGACCAGATCATCGAGTTTGCAGAACTGGATCGGTTCATGGACACACCGGTCAAGCGCTATTCAAGTGGCATGGCACTGCGGTTGGGTTTCGCGGTCGCGGCCTTTCTAGAGCCCGAGGTTCTGTTGGTGGACGAGGTCCTGGCCGTTGGAGATGTGAAGTTCCGCGAAAAGTGTCTGGGTCGTATCGGAGATGTCACACGGGACGACGGCAGAACAGTGTTTTTCGTGAGCCATGACCTCAACGCTGTTCTGTCGATCTGTTCGCGAGCGCTATTGATCGAGAAGGGCGAGGTCGTCATGGACGGATCAGCCGAAGCCGTCGTGTCGGCGTATCAGGATCGTCAGTCTGCTCTGGCAGCTGCCGGCGGGCGATTTGTACGCACAGCCCCTCACCCACGGTTCCCGGTTCCGGTCTTCTCCGGCCTGGAAATCGGTTCGCCCGCGTCGTTCGAGTCCGGTCGACTGGCCCACGGGGAGTCCGTCAGGTTTGTTGTCGAGACGAATCCTCAGGCAAAAGTCGGGAGGTTCGGAATTGACGTCGTAGTAACGGACTCCCGCCATCGACCCGTCACCTACATCTCCTCAGTCGAAATGCAGGGCAAGTACTTCGAGCCGGGCGAGACTGCCATCTGTGAGATCCCGTATCTCCCCCTTGCGCCAGGCGTATATCTCGTGGCGCTTCTCGCGCACCTACCCGGCATCCAGCCGTTCGACTATTGGGGTGGTGAAGTTGCATTCGAGGTAGTGCAGTTCGACCCGTTTGGGATCGGATCGACATTTGTGCCCACATCTGAGGTTGGCGCAGTTGTTCCGCAGCACGAGTGGAGTAGCGAGCGCCGGCAGATCAACCGATGAGTCCGCGGCGCGCCATTCGAGAGTTCGCGCGGAGCATCCGCCCAGCCCGGCAAGCCGTCCGGCTGGCTCGGTCGCTCTACCGGCCGATGGTGGGTGTGGAGTCAGTCCCATCGGCGCTGCGACGCTACCCGCGCTTTTTCCGAGAGCTAAACGAGTATCGGCGTCTTGCAGGCACCGAGGCCATTCCAGTCGGCGAGCTTTACCCGTGTCTTGATGACCGCACGTCCACGACCGCCTTTGATGCGCACTACTTACACCAGTCCGTTTGGGCACTCCGTCATCTTGTAAACCGGTCGCCTCGTACACATCTCGACATCGGCTCGGACGCTCGATTTGTCACCGCGGTCACAGCGATCTGCGACGTCACCTTCGTAGACATCCGTCCTCTTGAGATCTCGCTCGATCGATATCGCTCCGTGCAGGGGACGATTACGGCACTCCCGGTGAAGGCACAGTCTCAGCGCTCCGTCTCGTGCCTTCACGTCGCAGAGCACATTGGGCTCGGACGCTACGGCGATGAGCTCGATCCGAACGGAACATCAAAGGGATGTCTGGAGCTTCAGCGCGTGATCGAGGTCGGCGGGCAGCTCTATTTCTCAGTTCCTGTCGGACGACCCAGGACATGCTTCAACGCGCATCGCGTTTTTGAGCCGACGGCCGTCGCGGAGTTCTTTCCAGAGCTCGACCTTCTCGAATTCTCATTCGTCGACGATGCGGGCGTGCTGCACGCAAGGACAGACGCGGCCGTCGCTGCCGGCCTCGATTACGGGTGTGGTTTGTATCTATTCGAGCGAAGGGCCCCGTGACGCTCCGGGCAAATCAGGCCGGAAGAGATAGATGGGTCGAGTCGATCGCGGCGCGAACCCGGCCCGGAGCGACCGTTCTTGATGTCGGAGCCGGTGAATGCCGCTATAGACCGCTCTTCGATCACTGTGATTATCGAGCGCATGACTTCGCTAGCTACGAAGGCACGACTGACGGGCTTTTCGCCGAGCCTTGGGAATATGGGCGGCTCGACTACGTAAGCGACATCACGGACATCCCCGTCGACGGCGACACGTTCGATGTCGTTCTTTGCACCGAAGTCCTCGAACACGTCCCACGCCCGTTAGACGCCATCCGCGAGCTCGCGCGTATCACGCGTCTCGGAGGGAAGGTCTATTTGTCGGCTCCTCTTGGATCGGGGCTTCATCAAGAGCCCTTCCACTTCTACGGGGGGTTCACGCCTCACTTCTACGAGTATGCGTTTTCTGACTGTGGCCTCGTTACAGATTCGATCGCGGCGAACGGCGGGTTCTTCCAGCAGCTCGCGCAGGAGTTGGAACGTGCTCAGTCGATCCGGGCTGTCTGCGCTCCCGAGCTGAGACGGAAGCCGCTCGGGCTACTCCTGAGATTGATGGCTAGTCACGCGGTAACATCGCGGCTGCTTGCCCTAGACGACAGGCTGCGCATTCGCGAGTTCACCGTCGGGTACCACGTCGAGGCGACGAAAGTGCCGGTTCCATCATGAATCCGGAGTTTCTTTCGGTGCTGAGGTCGCCTCGGACCGGCGAAGCCTTCGACCTCGACGTGCAAGCTGCGACGTCGAACGGCAGCGTCATCGACGGCGCGCTTGTGACGCCATCCGGAGAACGTTGGCCAATCGTGGCCGGTGTACCGCGCTTCGCCGGCGACCAGTCGTCGAGCGTTAGAAGTTTCGGTCACGAGTGGCATCGCTGGGCACGCACGCAATTCGAGAGCGAGAACGTCGGTCGCCCGATGGCCGGACATACGAAGCGGATGTGGGAGGAGATCTGCGAGCCGAGACGTGACCTCGACGGAGCGCTCATCGTCGACTTCGGCTGCGGCGCCGGCCGGTTTATCGATGTGTTGCGAACGCGGGGCGCGCGCGCAATAGGTCTTGAGTTGAGCTCTGCGGCCGATGTTGCGCGACGTAACTTCGCCGACGACCCGAACGTCCTGATCGTACAGGGGGATCTTCTTAACCCCCCGTTCGCTCATCGCGTCTTTGACGGCGGATTCTCGATCGGTGTTCTGCATCACACACCGGACCCAGCGACTGGCGTCGTTGCTCTTGCGCGTGTGATCAAAGAGGGAGGCTGGCTCGCCTGCTGCGTCTATCCCCGTGGCGAGTTCTACGACTACCCATCGGTCGAGCGCGTTAGGCGACTTCAATTGCGGCTCGCTCCGGTACTCGGCTATCGCTTCGCATCGTTGTACTCGCGGTTTGCTGCGCGGGCGCTCGCACCGGTCCTCGGGCGAATGATCGCGGTTCCAGTCTTTGGAAGCGCCGTCGCCGGCCTCCAGAGGAACTGGCTGCCATTCCTGTCGCTTCCAGATCCCCGTTGGGCTGAGCTCGACATCTTTGATGCGATCACGCCTGAGATCGCGACCACGCACTCCCCCGAGGAGGTCGAAGCTTGGCTCGTCGACGCGGGGTGTGAGCACATCCACTGGACGCCCTGGTGTCCCACGTCCGCCGTGGCGACCGTTGGAGGGCCGGTCCTGCACCGTTGAGAGTCGTGCTCTACAGCGAGCTGGCCCTCTACCCGATCCACTGGCAAGCATTCTCTGCGCTTTGCACACGCCTCGGGGCCGAAGGCATTGCCTACGGAAGAGATTCCGCCGCGTTGCCTTCGGTTCACCAACAGCTCGGTTGGGGCGAGGTGGGCGGGGACGTCGAGTTCCGTCCGATTCCGTTTGCCGACTCGATCAGCCGGATGTACTGGCTGCGCCGCGAACTTCGTGCAGTGCGTCCGGACGCGATTTGGGCTCAACACGAGCCGACCGATCAACTGCTTATGGAACTGCTCGCCGTTGAGCGGCTGCGGCCGGGGGTTCGGATTGTCGGCGCGGTATGCGAAAACCTTTTTGCGTCGACTCCGCTGCGCGTGCAGGCGGCTGGTCGCATGCTCTGGGGTCGCCTCGATGCTCTCGCGGCTGTCGCGACGGCGTCTATCGACGGCGCGAGAAGTATCGGCGTCCCTGCGAGCGTTCCCGCTCGGCCACTTGTCGCCGGCGCGCTGGAACCGCCAGGGGAGACGCAGCCAATGGACTTCAACATTGGTGACGATGTCTTTGTCATCGGCTTTGCCGGCCGCCTCGTATCTGAGAAAGGATGGGGAGTTCTGCTCGAGGCCGTCGAGCAGCTGCCCGACACGTTCGCAGTGGCTTTTGCAGGGGATGGGCCTGACGCCGATACGCTGCAAGCTGCGCTTCGCTCTCCTCGACTCGCCGGGAGAGCGGTCTACGTGGGTCTCTTGCCGCGGCGCGACCTCTGGAAGTTCTATGCGCGCCTCGACGTTCTCGCGGTGCCGTCGTTGACAACAGCGACTTGGAAGGAGCAGTTCGGTGGCGTACTTGCGGACGCCATGGCAATTGGTCTGCCGATCGTCGGCTCGTCGAGCGGGGCGATACCCGAGGTGGTCGGCCCTGCAGGCCTTATCGTCCCGGAAGGTGATCCGGGCGCTCTCGCCGCAGCACTCGAACGGCTTCGATCGAATCAGATGCTCCGGTCAGAGCTTGGTTCTGTCGGTCGTCGTCGCTTCGAGGAGGAGTTCTCCATAGATGCGTATTCGCGGAAGCTGGCCGAACTCGTCGAGGGCTGAGCTCCGCTGGAGCGACGTCTCTACACACCGTCGCATTACGCTGGACTGGTGAGGATCTTCTTTGCGGCGCCGGCGACCGCACATCAAGCTGCGCTACCGAAATCGACGCTCTGGCATGCGAATCTCTGCGCGCCGCTCGTCGACCTTGGGCACGACGTCACGATCTTCGACTTCGACTACAAAGACTTCAACTGGAATCTCGACCCCACCGATGATCAACAGCGCCGGTTCATTGAGACGCATCGTCCCCGGTTCAGCGAGGAGCTGGTCGCGCAGTTCTTGGCCGCGCACCGGAAAGAGCCGATAGACCTGTTCTTCAGCTATTTCTATTCGTCTTACGTCGAGCCGGAGGCGATTCGTACGATCGGCCGCGCCGGCGCGGTCACGATGAACTGGTATTGCAATGCGTCGTATCAGTTCCACCTTGTCGAAGAGATCGCTCCGGCCTACGACTACTGCCTTGTGCCCGAGCGCTTTCGCCTCGAGAACTACCGCGCGGTAGGAGCGACTCCGATCTACTGTCAGGAAGCGGCTAACGCAGCCGTCTATAAGCCTTACGATCTTCCGGTTGAGTTTGACGCGACCTTTGTCGGCCAGCGCTACGCCGACCGTGGCGAGTATCTTCGGAGGCTCTTGGACGCAGGCATCGACACGCGCGCGTGGGGGCCGAACTGGACTGAACCCGACTCTCCGACGTCGCTCGTGCGCACACTGAAAGACGTCGCGCGCGGACGACCGCGGCGAGCGCCGCGGTCACTTCCACCCGATCGCTGTGGGCCTGCACTTTCGGACGACGAATACATACGTATGTATAGCCGGAGCGCAATGAGTCTCGGCTTCACGAAGGTGGCAGTGTTCAACCGCGACGGAAGTGCCATCAGACAAGTACGCCTGAGGGACTTCGAAGCGACGATGAGCGGCGCGTTCTACCTCGTCGAACGATGCGATGAACTTTTCGACTTCTTTGAGCCCGACCGAGAGGTTGTTGTCTTCGACGAGCCCGAAGAGCTCGTCGAGAAGGCAACCTACTACCTTGCGAACGAGACAGAGCGCACGCGGATCAGGAAGGCGGGACTGCTGCGCGCGCGCCGCGACCACACATGGCATGCCCGCTTCCGCATGGTCTTTGCGAAGATTGGTCTCGTCTAGCCGTGTGCGGGATCGCCGCCATCATCGGCATGCCGTCCGGTTCGGCAGCAGAGATGGAACGCATGAATGCGTCTCTCGCACACCGGGGCCCGGATGCTCAGGGGACCTGGCTCGATTCGCGCTGTTCCCTCGGAAGCACGAGGCTCGCCGTCATCGACATCGATGGCGGCATCCAACCCATGTTCTCGGCTGACGGACGCCTGGCGATCGTTTTCAACGGTGAGATCTACAACTTCCTTTCGCTTCGCGGTCAGCTCCTTCGCGACGGTGCGACGCTTCGGACCAGGTCGGACACCGAGGTGATCCTCGAAGGCTTTCGGCTGTACGGCGAACAGCTCGTCCCTCAGCTGAATGGACAGTTCGCATTCCTCATTTGGGATATCGAGTCAGGCAGCGGCTTTGCTGCCCGAGATCGTCTCGGCGAGAAGCCCCTGTACTGGGCGAACCCTTCGCAGGGCGAGTTGGTGGTGGCCTCTGAGATTCGCGGAATCTTGGCCTCCGGTCGTGTCATCCCACGTCTCGACGCGGCTGCGGTGGATGCGTATCTCGCCCTCAACTACGTGCCTCCCTCGCTCTGCATCTACGAGAACGTTTTCACGCTGCCACCCGGGCACACGTTGACTTGGGAATCGGGAAAGGTCCACATCGAGCGTTACTGGCGTCCGCGTCTGTCGACCGACGACGTTTCCTTCGATGAAGCCGTCCGACATGTGCGAGTGCTCTTCGAAGCAGCGGTCGATCGTCAAATGACCGCTGCGGACGTCGAGGTCGGCTGCTTCTTGAGCGGCGGCCGTGATTCGACGAGCGTCGTCGCGCTGATGGCTCAGTCATCTGCCCAGATCAAGACCTTCTCTGTTGGATTCGGCGACCTCATCAACGAGCTTCCGTACGCACGTGAAGTTGCCCGAGCTTTCAACACCGATCACCGCGAGCTAGAAGTTGATGTCAACCTCGGCTCGGTGCTGGAGGAAGTTGTCGCGGCGTTTGACGAACCATTCGGTGACTCGTCGAATGTTCCGATGTATCTGCTGTCCCAGTTCGCACGGCAGGATGTCAAGGTCGTTCTGAGTGGCGATGGTGGGGACGAGCTCTTCGGGGGGTACGAGTGGTACCGACCGGCTGTCGTCGCTCAAGAGCTGCGCGAGCGGGGGGCGGCAGCCGCCGGTTTGCGCGCCAAGGCGCTCTCTCTCCGCGCCTTCGCCAAAGCGAACCTTGTGTCCGAGGACAGGTTGGCTAGAGCGCTCCACCAACGGGCCGGGGTCGACCTCGCACGAACGCACGCCGATGCTTTCAACGGCCACCTTGCGTTCATAGCGAACCGGCCGTACCCGGCGGGTAGTGATCGGTCGATAGGGATGATCCAGTCGCTGTACCGCCCAGGCGATGACGTTCGGGGCGTCGATCGTGCGGTTTCCTTCGATCTCGAGTCCTACCTTCCCGGTGACATCCTCGTTAAGGTCGATCGGGCGGCGATGGCGAATAGCCTTGAGGTTCGCTCGCCGTTTCTCGATGCTGAGCTGGTCGACTTTGTCCTGTCGACTCCTGCGGCCCTCCGCTTCGACGCCGCATCCAGCAAGCCACTTCTGCGCGCGGCTCTTTCTGACCTGTGGCCGAAAGCAATCGCTTCGCGTCCGAAGCAAGGCTTCGGGGCACCCGTGGGAGAGTGGTTGAGCAGACCGGATGTGAGCAGTCTCGAGAAGCGAGTGTGGGCGCCGGACTCGCCCCTGAGACACGTCGTCGGTGGTCATGGTCCTCGGCCGGACGGGCCGCAGGATCGCTGGACGCTGCTAAACCTCGGGCTCTGGCTGGAAAGGAACGTTGCTTGTCTCAGCCTCGCGTGACCGTGCTCATCGCCGCGCGAGACGCCAAGGAGTTCGTCACGGTGAGCGTGAGGAGCGCGCTGGCCCAGACGTACGACGGGGTACAAGTCCTTGTAGTCGACGACGGTTCCACCGACGGCACCTCTGAGATCCTCGCATCGCTTGCGCGTTCGGATTCTCGTGTCGCGGTAGTTCGGAGGGAAGGAAGCGGTGGACTCGCCGCGGCGCTTGCTGAGGGCGTCCAACGCGTGGAGACGGAGTACATCGCGCGCCTAGATGCGGATGACGTTGCGCTCCCAAACCGGATTGCGCTTCAGGTTTCGTACCTCGAGGAGCGACGCAACGTCGCAGTGCTCGGAACCGCCTGTGAGGCGTTCGACGCGACCGGTGGCAGCCAGATCTGGAGGATGCCCGGAGATCCCCTTGCTGTCCGATGGCGATCGCTGCTCGCAAACCCGTTTTTGCACCCGACCGTCATGCTCCGTCGTTCCACGCTCGGCGACGACCTGAACTACGACTCGACGCTCGATGTCGCGCAGGACTACGACCTCTGGTGTCGTGTCCTTCGGAGGGGTGCAGGCGCGAACCTTGCTGAGCCACTCGTTCGATACAGACTCCACGAGAGAACGCTCACGCAGACGAGACGCGAGCAGCAACTCGCGACGCACGATCGGATCGCCCTGCGCACCATGCGCGAAGTCATGCCCGAGATCGAGATGGACGCGCGCACCATCAGCGACCTGCGAACGCTCCTTTTTACCGACAATGCTCCGAAACTGGACCTGCGATCGCTCTCGGCGACGTTTCTCGATCTTCTTGAGACATTCGTGCAAAAGTACGGCGACACGCCGGGCAGTTCGCATCTGCTCCGCGCCGAGTCTCGTCGACTCATCCAGGTCCTGGTGAGGCGACGCGCGGTGCGCACTCTCAGTGCAGTCGGTGCGCGACTCCTGCGCCTTGACCCTGGTGCACCGTTGGAGCTTGTCGCGGTCGCGGCTGGGTTAGCTCGCCGCCCCGGACTTCGGCGACCATGAGGATCCTCCAGGTGAGTCGCTCGAACCTCGGCGGCGGCGCGGAACAGGTGGCCACGAATCTACACGCCGCGTACCGGCGCCTCGGACATGAGGCCGAACTCGACGTCGATCTGCCTGCCGGACGTCGTCGCGATGGGATCGCCCAGATCAAGGCATCGAGCTGGCTCGATGAGACACGGCGGTTCGCTCTGCGTCGAGGCTGGCCGCGCACTGCGCGGGTTCTCAGGATGGCCGGCAATCCGAACGTTGCGCTAGACGCGTTGCGCGGTCGCGAGGATTTTCGGTTTCCGGCGACGCGCAACCTCGTCCAGCGCGCGGTGTCATTCGACATTGCTCAGCTGCATAACCTTCATGGCGGTTACTTCGATCTGCGGCTGCTCCCTGCGCTCGCGCGGTCCACTACGGTCGTGCTGAGTCCGCATGACATGTGGCTTGCGACGGGACACTGCGCGCACAGCATCGACGGCGATCGGTGGTGTCATGGATGCGGCTCATGCCCCCACCTACGTACCTATCCGGCCTTGCTGAGAGACGGCACCGCGGAGAATCTTCGTATCAAGGCCGAGATCTATCGAGACGTACGCGTTCATGTTGCCGTTCCGTCCCACTGGCTCGCCTCAGTGATCGAACGTTCCGTGTTAGCTCCTTCGATTCGTGAGTTGAAGGTGATTCCGAATGGAATCGACCTCGACCTGTTTGCCCCTGGACATCGGGACGAGTCGCGACGTCTACTCGCCATCGACCCCGAAGAGTTTCTGATCGTGCATACGTCGCAGGGTGGCCGCTCGAACGAGTTCAAGGACATCGAAACCTTCGAACAGGCGTTGGACATACTCGCGGACGGCGATCGGAAACTCACGGTTCTCCTCCTCGGAGACCCCAATGCCTCGGTCCGCGTAACTCGCCGTGTCACCGTTCGGTCGGTCGGACGATGTGCGCCCGGCGACGTTCCCGGGTACCTGCAGGCGGCGGACCTTTACGTGCACGTCTCCAAGGCCGAGACTTTCCCCCTTGCGATCCTCGAAGCGCTCGCGTGTGGTGTCCCTGTCGTGGCGACAGCAGTTGGCGGGATCCCCGAGCAGATCACGCCTCGTACCGGGCTCCTTGTGGAACCTCGCGAACCGCGCCAGTTGGCCCGTGCGATCTGCGAGTTGGTTGATGATCGGTCACGACGCCGGTTGATGGCAATCGCGGCAGCCGAAGACGCGCGCGAGCGGTTCGGGCTGGATCGACAAGCAACCACTTATCTTGGCTGGTTCACCGAGATCCTCGCGTAGACGTCCCCGAACAACGCGCTGTGGGTCATTCCAAGGCTCCCGAGTCGGCGAAGGAGCGTCGCCGCGTCCGTCCACGCGTCGTGATGGAGCTCGAGGGTCTCGAATAACGAGAAGTTGAATTCTGTCATGCCCAACTCCACGCACCGTGCGATGCAGGCCTCGGTTGCGTCGACAAATTCATTGGCGTGCTCGAATGAGACGGCACGGAGAGGTTGGGAAAGCCCCGCCAGCACAAGCTGCTCGGCCCCTTCTACGTCGATCTTGCAAAACCTGGGCTCCCCGTGCTCGGCGATGAGTTCGTCAAGTGTGGTGACAGGCACGACCAGACGGTCGGTCCACGTGTGCGTGAAGCGCCCACTGCCTTGGATCGCGTCGATCCATTCAGGAGACATTGATGCCAAGGTCGTCTCATCCGTGAGATGGAGCACCGTCGTTCCCTGTTCGGCCCCGACGGCGGCTTGGACGACGGTTGCTGCGGTCGGTAGTCGCTGGGCACACTCAGGTTGCGGTTCAACCGCGACGACGTTCGCCCCGACTGCGAGTAGAGCACGCGTCCTCTGGCCGACATTGGCTCCGATATCGAACGCTAGATCACCCGGTTCGACAAAGTTCCTGTAAAGCGCTCGGCATCTTCGATCGAGAGTACGTTGCTGCAAGATCCAGCGAACCCGAGCACCTGCCTGGGAGGGGTGTCTCACACCACGCAGCACACGCGACGAGATGTGCGCCGGCCGCGTCGTCATCCCCGTTGTCGCGCGTTCGTGTCGGCGGAAAGGGTCGATACAGTGGCTGCTAGCGTCAGGCCGTGATCCCGACGCTGCGACGATGCGTGCCGCCGCCCCTGTGGAGATCTGCCAGTCGCGTGCGCCTGTGGCGGGATACCCATAGAACCTGGCGCCTGCACGGAACGCACGAGGGGCTGAAGTTCACGATTCGGGACAGCCACGAGCGACAGTATGTCTACGCGCCGTATGAGCCCGACGTAGCTGCCGCAATTTCAGGTGTTTTGAGGCCGGGGATGGTTTGCGCGGACGTCGGTGCTCACATCGGCTACATGACGGTCCTGATGGCGAAGAAGGTCGGACACGCTGGAAGCGTCTACTCGGTTGAGCCCTCAACAAGGAATCTGGCGCAACTCCGGAAGAATCTTCGACTCAATGGCGCAGAGAACGTTCAGGTGGTCGAAGCCGCCGCAACCAACGCGGACGGCACGGCATATCTCGTCGACGGTGAGGCTTCCGCGATGAACCGACTCGGGCCAGAAGGCACGAGTGTTCGAACGATCAGACTCGAGTCGCTGCTGGCGCAGACCGAGATTGGCTTCATCAAGCTCGACGTTGAGGGAGCGGACCGGGAGGCGGTGGAGGGAATGGGGACTCTGCTGACCGTCCAGCGCCCCGTCATCCTGATCGAGGGCCATGACGAGCCGACAGTGCTCGCTCTTGATCACTTGCGGAGTCTGAACTACCGCGTGCGACCCATCGGCGGTGGTAGGCACTTCTTGTGTGCGTCGACGGGTCGAATGACCACATGAGCCTGCGACCGCAGGACATGGCAGCGTCTGATCGCCCGCGCATCCTGGTCCTGAATCAGTACTACCGGCCCGGTGTCGAGGCGACGGCCAACCTACTGGCGGATCTCTGCGAGTCGCTGGCCGAGAGGTACGACGTCACAGTGGTGACGGGTCGGCTGTTCGGCCGAGACGACCTCCCGAGCGACGAGTTGCTGAACGGCGTCAGAGTGCTCCGCACTCGGTCGACGGCGTTCGACCGGACGAAGCTGCATCTGCGCGCGGTCAACTATCTCAGCTACCTCGGTGACACACTGGTTCGCGCCTCCACCGTGACGAAGGCGGATCTTGTGCTCTGCATGACGGATCCACCGATCGTCGGGGATATCGGGCTCGTGCTCGCCAGGCGGTACCGCGCTCGGCTGCTCGTGATCAGCGAGGACGTCTTTCCGGAGATCGCGACCGAGCTCGGCAGGCTGACGAACCCTTTCGTAATCGGACTGTTGCGCCGTCTTGTCGGCTACTACCTCAGGCGCGCGGACCATGTGGTCGCGATCGGCGAGCGGATGCGTGAGCGCTTGATCCGGAAGGGTGCCGTGCCTGCGCGCATGACGGTCATTCCGAACTGGGTCGACACGACGCGAATCGTCCCGGGATCGCACGACACCGAGTGGAGCCGTGAGCAGGGGCTCGACCACAGCTTCAACGTCATGCACTCCGGCAACGTGGGTCACGCGCAGAATCTCGACAACCTGATCCGCGCAACGACGTACCTTCGCGACCTCGACGACCTGTGCGTTCCGATCGTCGGGTTCGGGGCGCGACACGCCGAGCTCATCGAGTTCGCCGGGCGGCTCGAAGCGGACAAGGTGCGCTTCCTTCCCTACCAGCCTCGGGAACGCCTGAACGAGTCGCTCGGGGCGGGGCATCTTCACTACGTCGGGCTCGCGCGAGGCCTGTCCGGGTTCGTTGTGCCGAGCCGGCTGTACGGCATCCTCGCCGCGGGCCGGCCTGTCATCGCGGCGGCCGACGAGGACAGTGAGACGGCGCGCATCGTCGAAGAGGTCGGCTGCGGCGTGGCGATTCCACCGGATCGGCCGGACCTCGTGGCCAAGGTCATCCGGGATGCTCACAGCGGAGCGATCGACCTCGAGCGGATGGGCGCGTTGGGTCGCGAGTACGTCGTCCGCGAAGCGGACCGAAGCGTTGCGCTCCGACGCTACCGCGAGCTCGTCGACCGCCTGACGGCCTGATGGTGACCCTCTTCTCGCTTCCAAAGCCCTTCGGCGGCGACGCAGCAGCCGCGCAGGAAACCGCGCTCGCGAGCTGGCGCGCGCTCGGCGACGAGGTTCAGGTCGTTCTCGTCGGGGACGAGCTCGGCATCGCGGAAGCGGCCAAGGCGGCCGGTGTCGAGCACATCGCGGACGTGGCGCGCAGCCCGACCGGTACGCCGCGCCTCGACGACGCTTTTGCGCGGGTCGACGCGATCGCGCGGCACCCGCTGCGCCTGTTCGTGAACGCCGACATCGTGCTTCTCCCCGACCTGCTCGATGCGGTACGCGTCGTGCGGGCCGACCGCCCCTTCTTGCTGGTCGGCCAGACCCGTGACCTGCGTGTGGTGCGGGAAGAGCTCGAAGACCGTACGAAGCTTCGCGCCCGCGCGCTCGCCGAAGGCAGGCTTCGCGGCGCCGTCGCGATCGACTGGTTCGTCTTCCCCGCGGGGCTGTTCGATCCGATGCCACCCTTCCTCGTCGGTCGTGCGAGCTTCGACAACTGGATGATCTGGCGTGGACGGCAGGAAGGTCCGGTAGTCGACGCGACCGCCGACGTCGTCGCGATCCACCAGCCGCACGACTACGGCCATCTCGCCGGTGGGTTGAACGAGGCGTACTTCGGCGCCGAGGCGCAGGAGAACATGCGGCTCGCGGGCGGAAAGACGCGGATGTACACGTTGCACGACGCGAGCCATCGCCTGGTCGCGGGGCGCCTTCGCCGGAACCATGGCGCGATCATGCGCTGGCGCGACGTCCTGCGTCGGATCGCCTACAAGCTGCGTCGGCTTCGATGAGCGCGTCGCCGCCCGTGCGCGTCGTTGCGGTGATGCCCGAGCCGACGCCGTACCGCTCGCCGCTCTTCGACCGAATTGCCGGGCGTCCGGAAGTGGACCTGACCGTCGTCTACAACGCCCCGGCGATCGCCGGAAACGACTGGCGGCTCGCACCCGAGCACCCGAACGTGATGCTGCGAGGTCAGCGGGTGCCCGGCGCCGACCGGATCCTTCGTCACCACTACCCGATCACCCCCGGCGTGTTTCGCGTTCTCGAGCGGGTGCGGCCGGACTGCGTCGTGCTGACTGGCTGGAGCACGTTCGCGTCTCAATGCGCTATCGCCTGGTGCCGCGTACGGCGGGTGCCGTACGTCCTTGTCGTCGAGAGTCACGACCGCGGTTCGCGGCGCGCGTGGCGACGCGCAGTGAAGGGAGCCGTCGTCCCGTGGGTGGTTCGCGGCGCAACGAGCGTGCTCGCCGCCGGATCGCTGGCGCGCGAGTCGATGATCGCGCGCGGTGCAGACGCGGATCGTGTTCGAACCTTCGCGAACACTGTTGACGTCGCGGAGCTTGCTGCGCGGGTCGATGACCTCCGCGAGAGCCGTGACCGGCTTCGCGGCGAGCTCGGGCTCGCGGCCGACGACGTTGCGGTTCTGTGTGTGGCGAGGCTCGCCCTTGAGAAGGGGATCGACGTCCTCCTGCAAGCGGCAGCGCGTGTCGGGGCGCCGGTCTCGGTCCTGCTCGCCGGGGACGGGCCGGAGCGCTCCCGGCTTGAACAGCTTGGTGGCCGCGTCACCTTTCTCGGGGTGCGTCCATGGGAGAGCCTCGCCGAGGTGTATGCCGCAGCGGACGTCTTCGCGCTCCTGTCCCGCTTCGAGACGTGGGGTGTCGTCGTCAACGAAGCCGCCGCCGCCGCCTTGCCGCTCGTCGTGAGCGAAGGTGCCGGCGCCGCCCACGACCTCGTCCGCGAGGGCGAGAACGGTTTCGTCGTCGGGATCGACGACGTCGACGCGGTTGCCCAGGCCCTCGGTGCATTGGCCGCCGACCCGGAGCTGCGCAGGCGGTACGGCGATGCCTCCCGGCGGATCGTCGGCGACTGGGGCTATGAGAGAAGCGAGGAGGACTTCATCGCGGCGGTGCTCGAGGCCGCCGGCTCTACACTCGCCGCGTGACCGCAGTCGTCGTTCTCTTCTGGCTTTCGCTCGCACTGCTCGCGTGGACGCACGCCCTCTACCCGGCGTTCGCGCGGGTCCTGGCGCGGGTTGCCGAGCGCCCCGTTCGCAAGGCGGATCTCGAGCCCACGGTGGCGGTCATCGTCGCCGCGTACAACGAGGCGGCGTCGATCGGGCGGCGGATCGAGAACCTGCTCGCGCTCGACTACCCACAGGACAAGCTCGAGATCGTCGTCAGCTCGGACGCGTCCGACGACGGGACGGACGAGATCGCGGTTCAGTACCCGCGGGTGAAGGTCGTGCCGAACCCGAAGGGCGGCAAGGTCGCTGCGCAGGACCGCGCCGTGCGGCAGACCTCCAGCGACGTCGTCGCGTTCTCCGACGCGAACTGCACGTGGGCGCCCGATGCCCTGCGAAAGCTGGTGCGCTCCTTCGCTGATCCGGACGTCGCCTACGTCTGCGGCCAGCTGAAGATCCTGCGCGCCGACGGCTCGAACAAGGAAGGCGTCTACTGGCGCTACGAGCTGGGCGTACGTGAGGCCGAGTCCCGGCTCGGCTCGATCACCGGGGGCAACGGCTCGATCTACGCGCTGCGCCGCGCCGACTACGTCGAGGTCGATCCGCGCTTCGGCCACGACCTCTCGCTGCCCTACCTGATGGTGCAGCGTGGGCGCCGCGCCGTCTACGAGCCCGAGGCGCACGCGTTCGAGAAGCCGACGCCGACGAACGTGACCGAGTACCACCGCAAGGTGCGCATGTTCGAGCACTGCTGGCTGATCGTCTTGCGCGGGAAGATGCTGCGGCGGCTGGGTGTGACGTACGGCCTCGAGATCGTCTCGCACCGGCTGCTGCGCTACGGCTCCGGGATCCTGCACGTCGTGCTCCTCGCCACCTCGATCGCGCTCCTCGGTTCCGGCTGGATCTACGACGTGGCGCTCGGGCTGCAGCTCGGACTGGTCGGGGCAGCGCTCGCCGGCGTCGGGATCGCGCGCTACTACGTCCTCGTCACCTGGGCCACTCTCGTCGCGCTCGTGAACTACGTGCGCCGCGGCGTCCCCGCGAACTGGGAGCCGGTCCGTGAATAGGGTGCTCGACGTCGCGATCGCGGGTACCGGGCTCGTTCTCACCAGCCCCGTGCTCGCCGCCGGCGCACTGGCCGTGAAGCTCCAGGACGGCGGCCCGGTGCTCTACAAGCAGACGCGCGTCGGCAAGGACGGCGTCGACTTCGAGCTCCTGAAGCTGCGCACCATGATCGTCGGCGCCGAGAAGGTCGGGGCCGGGTTCGCCGTCGACAGAGGCGACACCCGCATCACACGCATCGGCCGGCTGCTGCGCCGTCTGTCCGTCGACGAGCTCCCGCAGCTCTGGAACGTCGTGCGCGGCGACATGTCGGTGATCGGCCCACGCCCGACGCTCCGCTATCAGGTCGACCAGTACGACGAACGGCAGCGCCACCGGCTCGACGTGAAGCCGGGGATCACCGGCTGGGCGCAGATCCACGGCCGCGCGTCGCTGCCCTGGGCGGAGCGGATCGAGCTCGACCTCTGGTACGTCCGGCACCGCGACTGGAAGACCGATCTGCTCATCCTGCTGCGCACGCCCCTCGCGCTCTTCGGCGGCACCTACAAGGGCGCCACCGGCGGCTGGCAGCAATGAGCGCCCGGTACCCTCCCGGGTCGTGACCGCCGTCCTCTTCACGTGCGCGGGGCAGCGGGTCGACATCGTCACCGCGTTCCGCCGCGCCGGCGCGACGACGATCGCGACCGACGTGAACCAGCTCGCGCCCGCGCTCTACCACGCGGACCGCCGTGAGCTCGTTCCGCGCGTCGACGACTTCGGGTACGTCGCGGCGCTCCGGGAGCTCGTCGAGCGGCACGACGTCAAGCTCGTCGTCCCGCTCACCGACCTCGACCATGTCGTGCTCGCGCAGTCCCGCGGCGAGCTCGCGCCGGCGGTCGTGCTCGTGCCGGACGAGGAGACTTCCGAGCGCTGCGCCGACAAGTACCTCGCGCACCGCTTCTTCGAGGAGCAGGGAATCGGCTCGCCGCCGACGTGGCTCCCCACCGAGCTGCCGGCCGACATCCGTTTCCCTGTGCTGGTCAAGGCGCGCAAGGGCTTCGGCTCGCGGCACATCTACCGCGCTGCGAACCAGACCGAGCTCGACTTCTTCCTGCGCTATACGTCGGCCGACTCGATGGTGCAGGCCGTGTGTCACGGCGTCGAGTTCTCGATCGACGTCTTCTGCGACCTCGACGGCCGCTGCGTCGCGGCGGTGCCGCGGACGATGATCGAGTCGAAGGGCGGCGAGTCGATCAAAGGGATGTCGATCAAGGACGACGGCCTGATCGAGTTCGCGCGGCGCGTCGCCGAGGCGCTCCGGTGCGTCGGGCCTGCCAACATCCAGTGCTTCCGCGAGCCGGACGGCGAGCTGCAGGTCACCGACGTGAACCCGCGCTTCGGCGGCGGGTTTCCGTTGCCGACCGCCGCGGGCTCGCGCTACCCGGAGCTCGCGCTTGCGCTTGCGAAGGGTGAGACAGTCGAGCCGCGCTTCGGCGAGTTTCGCGAAGGCATCGTGATGACGCGGTTCTTCTCCGAGGTGATCCTCGAGGAGCGCGACGGCGCGCTCGAGCCGGTGCAATGAGCCGCTACGTCGTCACCGGCGCCGCCGGCTTCATCGGCTCGCATCTCGCCGAGACGCTGCTCGAGCGCGGGCACGACGTCGCTGCGCTCGATTGCTTCACCGACTACTACGACGTCGCGCGCAAGGAGGAGAACGCGCGCGAGCTCGATGTGGAACGTGTCGACCTCGCGGAGGACGACCTCGACTTCTCCGGCTTCGACGGCATCTTCCATCTGGCCGGCCAGCCCGGCGCGCGCAGCTTCGGCGATGTCTTCCCGCTCTACCTGCGGCGCAACGTACTGGCGACACAGCGGGTATTCGAAGCCGCCGTCGCCGCCGGCGTAAAGGTCGTGTGGGCGAGCTCGTCGTCGGTGTACGGCGACGCCGAGCGCTACCCGACGCCCGAGGACGCAACGCCGAGGCCGAACAACCCCTACGGCGTGACGAAGCTCACGTGCGAGTCGCTCCACGATGCGTATACGCGCGTGTTCGGTCTCGAGGCGGTCGCGCTCCGCTACTTCACCGTCTACGGGCCGCGGCAACGGCCGGACATGGCGTTCGCGCGCATCGTCGAAGCGCTCGCGTCCGGCGGCGCCTTCGAGCTCTTCGCGAACACCTCGCGGTCGTTCACCTACGTCGCGGACGTCGTCGACGCGACGATCGGCGCGCTCGACGCCGCGCCCGGCGTCTACAACGTCGGCGGCGGCGACGAGGCGACGATGCGGGAGGCGATCGCCCTCCTCGAGGAGATCGCGGGGCGCGCGCTGCCACTAACGGAGGGGACGCCGCAGGCCGGCGACATGAAACGCACCAGGGCCGACACGAGCCGGCTCGGGGCAGCCACCGGCTGGCGTGCCTCGACGCCGCTCCGGGACGGTCTCGCCGCGCACTGGGCCTGGGCTTCGGCTAGGGTCGGCACCGCATGACGGCCCCCCATCTCGACGCGGAGCGCGAGGTCGACCTCGCCCGCTGGCGCCGCGCGGTCGTGGCGCTGTGGTGGCTGCCGGTCGCAGGCCTCGTTCTCGGGGCGATCGTGGGCGTCCTCTACTCGTTCCGGGGCGGCACGAACTACAAGGCGACGGCGCTCATCTCGCTCGGGCAGCCGACGTCGCCGGGCGGGGCGCTCGTGCCGAGCTACGGCACGAACCCGCGGGCCGTGTCGCAGATCGTGAGCGGCGCGAAGTATCAGGAGCAGGCCGCCGACGCCGCCGACATGCGCGCCTCGGCCCTGCGCGGGCATGTCTCCGTCGGGACAGTCGGATCGGCAGGCGCGGGCGCCACCCGGACGCAGCCGCTGATCTCGCTGACGGTCACCGGCGCGCACGGCAAGAACGTTGCCGTCGCGGCCAACCACTTGGCCGAGATCGTTGTGCAGCACACGACCGCCTCGTACGTCAACACCAAGATCGAGACGTTCCAGACGACGCTAAACAACGTCAAGACGCAGCTTGCCGAGATCACCTCACAGCTGGGGATCTACAACAAGGCGCTCGCCGAGGCGCAGCGGAAGAACGTCGACCCGTTCAACCAGCTCGTGATCGTCGGGCAGCAGAACAACGCCGAGACGCGGCAGGGCAACCTCATCGCCCAGGAAGAGACCCTGCAGCAGCAGCTCGTCTTCGCGCAGCAGGTCGAGGCGGCGCAGATCGTCGAGAAGGCCGCGCCCGTGAAGGCATCGGCCCACTCGAAGTCGACCTCGCTCGTGATCGGCGCCCTGATCGGCCTCATCCTCGGCGCGATCGTCGCGATCGCCGGCGAGTCGCGCTTCCGCAGGGCTTAGCCAGGCCGCGCCGAACCCTTCGGCATGCTCGAAGGCAAGCGCGTGGCCGTGGTGGTCCCGGCGCACAACGAGGAGCAGCTCATCGTCGCGACGCTGCAGGGAATCCCCGGCTTCGTCGACCGCATCTACGTCGTCGACGACCGCTCGACCGACGCGACCGCCGAGCGTGCGCGGCAGGTCGACGATCCGCGCGTCGAGGTGATCGTCCACGACCGGAACCGCGGCGTCGGCGCCGCGATCGTCACCGGGTACAAGCGCGCGCTCGCCGAGCGGATGGATGCGACCGCGGTGATGGCCGGCGACAACCAGATGGACCCCGACGAGCTCGAGCCGCTCTCGCTGCCGGTCGTGCGCGACGAGCTCGACTACGCGAAGGCGAACCGGCTCTTCACGGGAAGTGCGTGGAAGCTGATCCCGCGCAACCGCTACCTCGGCAACGCCGTCCTCAGCCTGCTGACGAAGGTGGCGTCCGGCTACTGGCACGTCGCCGACTCCCAGGCCGGCTACACGGTGCTGTCATTGCGCGTGCTGCAGCTCCTCGACCTCGACCGCATCTACGTGTCGTACGGCTTCCCGAACGACATGCTCGTGCACCTGAACGTCTGGAACGCGCGCGTGCGCGACTTCCCGTCCCGGCCGATCTACGGCGTCGGTGAGCGGTCCGGCATCCGCATCCGCCGCGTCGTCCCGCGCATCTCGTGGCTGCTGTGGAAGGGCTTCTTCTGGCGTATGCGCGAGAAGTACGTGATCCGCGACTTCCACCCGCTCGTCTTCTTCTACTTCCTCGGCTTCCTGATGACGCTCGTCGGCCTCGCCCTCGGCGTGCTCGAGTTCGTCCTGCGCGTGATGGGCAACAACATCACCCCGGCGACGATCGTTCTCGTCGCGCTGCTGCTCATCTCGGGCAGCCAGTTCACGCTGTTCGCGATGTGGTTCGACATGGAGTCGAACAAGGACCTGCGCTAGCCCGTCCAGGTCGTCTGCTCGATCGTCCCGTGGATTCCGACGTGCGCGGCCTCCTGCCGCTCTTGCTCGGCGACGTGCGTCGAGACGTGCGGGATCATGACGCGAAAGCGCCCGCAGGGATCGGCGGCGATCACGGTGCCCATGAAGCCGACCTTCTGTACCTGCTGCTGAAGCGCATGCGCTGCGCTGTTCGTCGGCACGTGCCCGAAGACGAACGCCGCATCCGCGGGGTTCGTCACCGGAACCTCGCAAGAGGGTGCCGCAACCGAGAACTCTCCGCGGGCGGAGGCGACGAAGACGAGCAGCAGCGCGGGGGCGCAAACCGCCGCTGTGGCGAAGGGGACGTTGCGATCCAGTAGGACGGCGAGGCGGCGCGGAACGAGCTGCGTGATGTCACCCAGCCTGGCGACCGCGAACGGCGTCACGAAGAGCCAGAGGAGGACGATCGACGCCATGTTGCGCCTTGCCGGAGTCAGGCTCGGGTGCGGATACCAGGCAAGCGGAAAGTTCAGGAGGCGGATGACGAAGACACCGAACAGGCCTGCCGAAACGAACAAGACGAACGGGACGACGCGTCCATGCCGGTCGAAGTAGACCGTCGCCGCGAGCAGCGGCAGGCAGACGAACGAGGCGAGGACCCAGTTCGAGGGGTCGAACAGATCCCAGGCTGCGACGTGCAGGGCGGCCGGCAGCTGGTCGATGTGCGTCTCCCCACCGGACCGGAGCAGCCGCACCGCCGGGACGCCGATGACGACCACGGCGACCGCGCCCACGAGGAGAGCCCACCGGCCGAGCCTCGCGACGTTCCAGCCGATCCCTCCGACGACAAGCGCGCCGATCGCGAGTGCCGCGTTGGCAGATCCCGCGGTGTGGAGATGCATCTGCGTCCAGACCCACCAGGGCGCCGCCACGAGGGCGACGAAGATCCCGCACGCCGCCGGCCCTCGCCACCGGTGACGAAGCTCGGGCGTTACGAGGATCCCGGAAGCGACCGAGAGCACGACGAAGGCCAACAACCCCTCGCGCTTGGTGGTCGCGGCTGCAGCGAGAAAGAGCGCTCCTACCGGGAGCAGATCGGTGCGCCGATGAACGGCCCAAAGGAGGACGACGACCGTTCCGAGTCCGAAGAAGTACTGCCAGGGAAGGTCCCCCTCGGGGGCCATGACGCGACGTACGACCTCGGGCATCACAACGAGCAACAACAGCGCCGGCCACACCAGCGCGGCGGGCGCGATCTGACGCAGAAGTGCGGCGGCCGCGAGCACGACGGCGATGAGCAGCACCACGTACAGCACGCTCGGCAGCATCGTGTCACCGCTGCCGGCGATGCCGAAGACACTTGCTTGCAGCGCAGGCGCGAAGATCGGATCGCTCGGCGCCAAGACGTTGCCGATCGAGCCCGCATCGAGGCCGAAGTAGTGCAGGATCAGCGCCTTCGGCACCCAGAATGTCCACGAGTCGTAATTCGCGACGCCACGATCCCAACTCGCGTCGAGCATCGCTGCGAGGACCACGCCCGTGACCGCCGCGCAGACGAGCCCGACGGGCGCGAACGGGCCGAGCGGGGGGCGGCGATCGAAGCGCGCCGTGCGAATCGTGAGACCGCGCCGCAAGGCGACGAGCGAGCCTGCTGCAGCGATGACAACGGCTACGGCGACCACCACGACGCGTGTCGGACGCACTCCGGCGATCGCGAGGTCCATCACGACGAGCGTCGTTCCGGCCAGGCCGGCGAGCCACGACACCGCCGGCCGGCTTCCGAGGGAAGCCCTGCCCGCAAGCGCCGCCGAGGCGGCGGTGATCCCGGTGCCCGCGAGGAAGTACAACGCCTGCGCAGCCGCGAGCGCAACGAGGTCGCCGGCTGTCACGGCTCGATCCGGCCGATCGCGAGCGGCCCCTCTTCCCAGCTGAACGACGCCTTCCCGTTCCAGCGATCGAGGTCGCAGCCGTAACAGATGAGCCAGGCTCCCGGCTGCGGCTCGGTGAGCGGACGGCGCGGATAGAGCTCGAACGCCGTCACCGGCTTGACCGACGGAGCCATCAGAGGATTCCCCGAGACGTACTTCGGTCCCTGGTCGACGTAGTAGGAGGCATGCTTCGGAATCGTCGCTTGTGCGGCGGCGAGGTAATCGCGGGGAATGTCGGTCTGAAATGCCGGCGCGTCCGTTCGAAGGGCCGGGATCACGGCGCGCGCGCGCGTCCCGTCGGCCGTGAGCTTCGACAACGCCCACGGTGTCTCGATGACCCCCGTGCCGAGAAGGACGGCTGTGAGGACGGAAACGACGATGCGGGCGTTCAATTCTCCGGCAGACGATGCAGTCGGGCGCACCGCGACAGGCTAATTCAGGCTAGAACGGCGGATAGCCGTCGTGCAGGCCGTACAGCATGAACCGGAGCTCGAGCACCGCGAATGCTGCGAGGGTCACGCCGAGCCCGAGACGCAGGCGGGGGAAGCGAGCGAGCGCGCCCCACGCGAGCCCGAACGACAGCGCCCAGATCGGCGCGGTGGTCAACAGGTAGGACGCCTTGAACAGGTCGCCGTCGGATGAGAGCTGTTCGTAGGACCTACCGAGATACCCGGCGAGCGCGATCGGCGCGACCAGGGTGGCGGCGAGCAGCTCACGGCGACGGCGCACGGCGAGCCAGGCGAGCAGGAACCAGCCGCCGATCGCGAGTGCGGTCGGGATGACGCCGATCCAGTTCTGGTTCCGGAGCGTCGACAGCACGCGCCCGGTCGGCGCTCCCTGGAAGGTCGACCATGCCCACGAGCCGATCCAGTCGCCCCAGATCTCGTCGTAGGTCTCGGGCAGCGCGGCGTTGACGAAGTTCGCACGGTAAGGCGTCTGGAAGAGCGACTTGAGCGGCAGCGTGAAGAACGCGCGATGCGACTGTGTTGTCTGCGTCGCGGTGTCGGCGAGGCTCGCGAGCGAGGCGTTATGGCTGCCGTTCGAGATCCAGAAGACGGTTGCGCCGATCAGCATCAGAACCGCCACCACCGGAGCGATGTTGCGGCGAAGCGACCGCACGCTCAGGCTCGGGAGGTAGCGGACCGTGAGCGCGATCGCGATCGCCGCACCGGTGAACACGATCGAAGCCCGCGTGCCGAGCCCGACCGCGAGCACGATCAGCACGAGCAGGAGCAGCGCCGCGCTGAAGTGTCGTCTGGCAGCGAGCTTCGTCGTCAGCCAGACCGCCGTCGTCGAGAGCAGCATGTTGAGCGGCTCGGGATGGATCATCCCGTCCGTCTTCGCGACAACCGGCAGGAACGCGAAGAACGCGACAGCCGCCGCCCAGACGGGCGGCGAGCGCGGTGCGGCCGTGCGCGCCAGCGAAAGCAGGAGCAGCGCCGTCAGGAGCGCGAAAACGACGTTGAGGATCTGCGCGCCGCGGTAGGAGTGCTCCGGCAGATCCTTCGTCGGCTCCTCGTGCCAGCCGAAGATCCAGTGGCCGGCGCGTGCCGCGAGCCCGCCGACGAGGTAGTACACCGGCGGCTGACGCGACTCGAGCGACTCCGTCGGCGTCGGAATCCGGTGGTCGTCGAGGAGCACGTGCATGTAGTCGGCGTTCGAGTTGTAGTCGTACCCGAGCGTGATCGGATACTTCGCAGAGTTCCAGCCGCCGACGAAGACGATCGTGACCAGTGAGAGCGCGATGACCGTCCACGCGAAGAACGCGCCCGGCGGGCCGAGCTGCTCGACGCCGGTGTGACGGCGCAGCAGCGCCGGCCAGTGAGACGCCGCGTCGGTCACGGCGCGAGCGTATCGGGGTCGTCGGCTACGAGACGCCGAAGGCGACGTCCGCCGCCGACGACGCGCGCACCGTCACGACGAGCTCGATGATGCCCATCCCCGAGTCCTTGACCGCCTTGAGAACCGTCGCGCCCGACGGGGTCCCGGCAGCGGTCGGAAGCGTGCAGGTCGAGTTCGAGGCGCAGCGAGCAGTGATGCCGGTGACGGTCAGACCGGTCGCATCCTTGAAGCGCAGCGTCCAGCCGGCTCCGGAGCCACGACCGTCGGCCACCTTCACCGGGATCGAGGTGGTCGCTCCCGCGGCGAGGCTCGTCGGCGCCGAGGCGACTGCGAGCTTGCCACCGACGAGACCGAGCTTGACGGTGATCGTGCCGCCCGCGGCCGGGCCGGCAATCGCCAGGCCGAGCAGAACCGGGAGGAGGCCGCGCCGCAGCATCGGACTCACTCTCGTCCCGGATTCACACCTGCGCCATACCCGACTCACTCCGCCCGCGGTACCTCCCACGGGGGATTCTGCATCACCCTTCCGGGCGGGTCTAGCCTTTAGAGGTTCGCTGCCTGGGCGCTCGCATCGCCGATGTCGCGCGCCATCAGCTCGAGGCCGCAGCTGCGGCACCGGTGCGGGAAGCGCCACACGCCGTCGGCGCCGAGCTCGCCTCGGTCGTAGGCGACCTCCCAGTAGTGGTCGCACGCCGGCGCCGCGGGCGCAGGCGCGGGCGGCGGAGGTGGAGGCGCCGCTGCCGCGGGCGTGGGCCCGGGTGGCGGCGGCGGTGGAACCGAGGGGGTATCTGGCTGAGGCGCCGGCTCGGGCTCGGGCTGGGCGGCCGGTGCGGCTTCGTCGTCGAGCCGTGGCGGCAGCGGCGGCAGCCGCATCAGCGTCTCGGGCTGCATCGGGGGTGCGGCCGTTCCGCGGCGCCGGCGCAACAGCCAGAGGAGGAGCAGCAGCAGGACGATGACGGCGGCTCCGGCGGCGGCGTAGACCCAGACCGGCAGCCCGCTCGAGCTCGACGAGCTCGTCGACGCGGTCGGGGGCGCCTGCGTGGGCTGCGCGGTGCTGAACACCTGCTTCACGTCCGCGTTCGAGACCGAGAAGGTCGGTTTCGAGGTGAGCACCTTCGTCGGCGCTCCGGAGACACCCGGCACGGTTAGATGCACCGTGGCCTGGTAGTCACCGGCGGTGAGCGCCTTCTTCAGCAGGAGCGGGTAGTCGATCGACGTCTGCGGCAGGAAGGTGTCGAGCGTGAACGGCAGCGTCTCGACGACCTGGCCGGTCTTCGTGTTCGTGATGACGACCGAGCCCTGCGGCTTCGCGAGGACGTTGCCGTTGTTCGTCAGCTGGATGAAGAGCTTCTGGAACCCGCGGCTGCCGCCCGTCGTGACCTTGCCGATCGAGAACGCGATGACCGGCGGCCCGGGGACGTTGACCTGCACCGCGACGATCGTCAGGTCGCGGATCGTGATCTGAACGCGCGTCTTCTTGCCGACCTGTTTTGCGGTGCTGCGGTGCAGCGCTTCGGCGACGATGCCGGCGACCCACTGCCCGGGCTTGGAGCCGCTGGGGACGTTCACGGCGAACGACACGGTCCGGTGCTTGCCGGGAGCGAGCGCGAACGACGTCTGAGAGAGATGGACCCAGGTGCCGGCGCCGGTCGGCGCGCTGCTCGTCTTGTAGACCGTGCCGCTCGTCGGGCCTGTCGTCCCGTCGGCGGTGAAGAGCTTCACGGTTCCGGAGGCGGTGCCGACGTTCGAGACGATGATCGCCCCGGAGCGCGCCGCGCCCGGCGTGAGGGTGTAGACGAAGTAGCCGAGCTTCGGGTTGCCGACCGCGCGCAGCCCGAACACCGGGCCTTTCGTGGTGGCGGCGCCTGCGGGCACGCCTCCGGCGAGTGCGAGCGCGGTCAGTCCGAAGAGGGCGATGCGGCGCACGAGCTGGATGCTAGGTGGGGCCGGTGGCGGCGGTGAGGGTCACGGTGGAACTGTAGGTCCCGGGGAAGATGTTGGCCGGGTAGGTGACCTGGAACGTGCTCGTCACGTTGAAGGTTCCTTTGCCCGTGCTCGTGTTCGCGTTGTAGATCGGCACGGCGGTCGACGAAAGTGTGATCGGGTAGCTGATGCCGGTTGGGCTCGGGTTGCTCGAGCAGGAGGAGACGCAGCTGTACGTGCCGTTCGTGACCGCGAGCGCGGGCAGCGTCTTCGTGCCGGAGGTCGGGGTCGTTGCGGCCGCTTCGACCTTCCAGCCTGCGGTGGCGTTGCCGCCGGTGTACGCCACCTGAGTGACGATCGTGAACGTCTTCGTCTGGTCGTCGCCGCTCAGCGTCACGGTGGACACCGTGATCGGGCTCGACGTCTGCACCGAGTACGAGAACGACGCGGCGAGGCCGGCGGGAGCCAGGGTCAGCGCGAGCAGGGGAACCAGCAGCCTGCGCATCGCCTCAGCTTACGGCCCGGCCGCGATGGCGACGGTCAGCGTGCTCGCATACGTCGCTGCGATCGTGTTCGCCGGAACGGCGACGCTGACGTTCACGTTCGTGTCGACCCGGCCCAGTCCGCTCGCGGTGGCCGCGTTGAGGAACTTCGTGGTCGTCGGCGAGATCGGGACGGCGAGGTTCGAGTTCGAGACGCTGTTGCTCGGGAGGGCGCAGGTCGAGCCGCTGTGGCACGCGGTGCTGACGCTCGAGATCGTCGAGGCGCTCGTCGGCAGCGTGTGACCCGCGCCGTCGCTGAACTGCGTGGAGGTGATGGTGAGGTTCCAGCCGCCGCCGGTGGCGAGCCCGCGCGCGTCGACGACCTGCAGCTGCGCTTGGTAGGTCGCCGTCTGGTCGTCGCCGTTCAGCGTCAGGTTGAAGCTCGGCGTGTTCAGCGACGAGACGGAGAGGGTCGACCCCGCGGCGACGGTCGCGTTGACCGTGAGGCTCGTGGCGCCGGCAGCCGCGGCGAGGACGAGGGCTGCGACTGCGACCGGGACGATGAGGCTGCGGCGAATCACTGTGTCTTCATTGTCGATCCGAACCGGAAGGCCTGCAGCGGGAAACGGTACGAAAACGGGATGGGTCCCGAAAAACGCCGAGGCCCCGCGGGGAGCGGGGCCTCGGGCGCGGATTCCGAGCGGCAGCGGTTGCCCGGAAGCTTGGCGTACTGCGCGTGAAGGGGACTAGGGGCCGGTTGCGGTGGCGAGGGTGACGGTGCTGGTGTAGGTGCCGGCGTAGCTGTTGCCGGGGATGGGGATCTGGATGGTCGGGGTGACGTCGACCTTGCCCATGCCGGTGTTCAGC
>Ga0070741_10003267_pt1 | contig 40770 bp, 36 predicted proteins | sample Coa_R1_4_FD_66440 | JGI IMG/M metagenome (GOLD analysis project Ga0070741, IMG submission 66440) | Surface soil microbial communities from Centralia Pennsylvania, which are recovering from an underground coalmine fire - Coalmine... | ecosystem: Environmental > Terrestrial > Soil > Unclassified ...
GCTTCGTACGCGCACCCGGCGCGAAGGTCACGCTGAGCAGCCGCAACTGCCGGGCGCCCTGCGCGGGGTCAACGAGCGGCTGGGTGTGAACCAGCCCCTCGAAGATCGCGCCGGTGTTCCGCTGGGGGGTCCCGCGGGTGGCGTCGAGCACGTACATGATCGCTCCTCTCCCGGGCGTCCGCGGACGATCGCGATCGGAGCCGCTACGACCGTCGCCCTGAAGGCCGCGCCCCGAGTTGGCCACGGGGCGGCGTACTCCAGGGCGACGCTGCGGGCATCCACGGCTGACGCGCGGCGCACCGCTAGCGGCCGCCGACCTCGACAAGCTGCGGCGCGGCCGGGCCGGCCACCTGGGTGTAGATCTGGGTGGTGGAGATGCTGGCGTGGCCGAGCTTCGCCTGCAGCGAGCGCAAGTCCTCGCCGTCGTTGAGGCGGTGCGCCGCGAACGAGTGGCGGAGCGTGTGCGGCGTGATGCTCGTAGTGATGCCGGCGTCGCGCGCCCGCGCCTTGATGATCAGCCAGAACCCCTGGCGGGTGAGCCGCTGGCCGCGGTGGTTCAGGAACAGCGGGCCGTGCGAGCTGGGCGCGCGCAACAGCGCGCTGCGCCCCCGCTCGACGTACTGGCGCACGGCCTCACGCGCCGTCGGGCGAATGGGCAGCACGCGCACGCGCCGCGCGCGCCCCACACAGCGCACACGCCCCTCGCTCAGGTCGAGGTCCTCGACGTCGAGCGACACCAGCTCCGTGACGCGCATCCCGGTGGCGTACAGTAGCTCGAGCATGGCGCAGTCGCGCAGCGCGTCGGGCGTCGTGCGGTCGCGTCCGTAGTTGAGCAGCCGCTGCACCTCGCCTACCGAGATGGCGCGTGGCAGGGGCTTGCCGACCTTCGGCGCCTCGAGGTGGACCGTCGGGTCCTCGGGGATAACGGCATTCTTGTGCAGGTAATGGAACAGTGACTTGATCGCGGCGATCTTGCGGGCGACCGTGGCCGGGGCATAACCGCGCTCGCGCAGCCCCAGCACGAAGTCGGTCACGGCGGCGCGATCCGCGCCGGCGAGAAGATCGCCGTCCGACGCGCTGCCGTCCGGGATCGAGTGGCCATTGCCGTTGCCACGCGCCCGGCGCGCGTGCAAGTAGTCCTCGAACTGGCGGAGATCGTTCTGGTAGGCGGCCACGGTATTGGATGTCAGCCCACGGTCGTCGTTGAGGAAGCGGAGGAAGCGAACGATGTGCTCTTCCATTGGGCCCTCCAGCCTGAGCGGTACTCGCTGCCTTGGTCTGGGATCCCGGGGACGCTGGCTAGGAGGTTGATCCAGCCGGCGGCAGCACGACGCGCCATCGCGCGCGCGACCACCGGTGCCAGGGAGCGCAGCAGCTCGTCGCTGAGATGCCGTGATGAGTGCGGGATCCTGGTTGTCGCCGCGCGGGTGGTTGGGGCGCGCCGCACCATCGGGGCGCGCCATCGAGAAGTGGTTTGGCTTGCAGCACTCCACGCCATCCGCAGGCGGGGCCGCCATGCCTGGGTGTCCAGCCTGGCCATCCCTCCGCCCCCGTCGCGTGGTCCATCGCCCGCGGAGCGCGTCGTCGCGCTCGGCGCGGCCCCTACAGGGTACCGGGCGCGCGCGGGCACCGGCAAGCTTACCGCAGTCCGCGCGGCTATTCCACCAGGCGTCCCTGCAGGTAGAGCCAGCGCATGAAGGTCAGGCGGCGCGCCTGGGGCACGGCGAAGCCGTCAGCCTGCAGCACGTACCGCCACTTGAAGAACGTCAGTCGCTCGCGGTCAGTCGCGGTCAGCGCCGCCTCCGGGGTGACCACCGTCCCCGACTCCACACGCTCGTCAGCGCACGCGCGTTCCTCCATCTGCACTCCTCTCGATTGCCGGCGGCCCGCCGTGTGCCGCTGGCGCCCGCCGCACAGCGGCGGGGCGCGTCGGCGGAAACGAGAGCGGGCGACGTGGGGGCGAGCCAGCCCGACCAGACGAACGCCGCCATTGTACAGAACGTCGATCACAGCCAGGTCACGGACCCACCGTCAGGCATCACGACCACATCACAGGCCTCTTGACAGCAGCGTACGCGGGGGCTCCGACGCGCGCCAGAGGGCGGCCCCCCAACCAGCGCGGGGGGAGGCCCCAGTCGCCAGGGCCGGAGCGGCAGTGCCGTCCGCTTACCCGTGTGAGCTCAGCGCTGCACCCACCGGGCGGGGGGCCAGGAGACGGGGCGGCGACTACCCATCGGCGAGCGTGAGCTGCTGCGCGCTGGCGGCCAGGGGTAGTGTGAAGCTGAAGGTGCTACCGGCGCCCGGCTCGCTCTCGGCCCAGATGCGACCGCCGTGCGCCTCCACGATGCCGCGGCAGATGGCGAGCCCCAGCCCGCTGCCGCCGACCTTGCGGCCCACCTCGTTGTCCACCCGGTGGAACCGCTCGAAGACTTTGGCGAGGTCCTGCCGCGCGATGCCGATGCCCTGGTCGTGCACGCCGATCACCACCCAGTCGGCGGACGGCGTGCGCGCCCCGTCAGCACCCTCGCCGACGCCTGCTCCGCGCGCGGCGTGGACGTGGATCGTGCCCCCGTCAGGCGAGTATTTCACGGCGTTCTCCAGCAGGTTGTGGAGCACCTGCCGCACGCGCCGCGGGTCGACCTCGACGTACAGATCGGGGGGCACGGATGCCTGGAAGCGGTGCTCCGGCGAGTGGCTGGCGACGGCCTTGACCGCTTCGGCCACCAGCGTGGCCACCGACACGGCCTGGCGATCGAGCAGCAGCACGCCGGCCTCGATCTTGGTCATGTCCAGCAAGTCCTCGATGAGGCCCCGCAGGCGGTCGCTCTCCTGGTCGATGATCTCCAGGAACTCGCGCTTCTCCTCGCGGCTCAGGCGCCGGTCGTGCTCCATCAAGGTGGTCGTGAACCCCTTGATGGCGCCCAGCGGCGTGCGCAGCTCGTGCGACACCGTCTGCAGCAGCTCCGACTTGAGGCGGTCCAGCTCGCGGTACGTCTCGATCTCGCGCGCTTCCTCTGCCAGGTACAGGTTGCGGATCCGCAGAGCGGTCGCGGCCGCCAGCGAGAGCACCGTGCGGAAGCCGACGCCCGTGTACGCCTGCGGCTGGCTCGTCTCCAGGTCCACCACACCAAGCACCTGGTCGCCGAGCTTCAGCGGCACCGTGAGGCGCACCTGCATGCCCTCGTGCAGGAACTGGTGGTCGCCCCGCGGCACGCCGTCTAGCCGCATCGGCTCGCCGGTCGTGGCCACCTGGCGCAGGATCGGATCGGTGAGGTGGGTGCTGAGGCCCGGGGTGCGCGCCCCCCGACTGCCCTCCACCGACAGGATCGGACCATCGTCCTCGGCCACCGCCACCGGCACCAGGGGCCGGGCGAGCCCCTCCGTGCGATACACCGCGGCGTGTACGAAGCCCAGGCGGTGGCGCAGCACCTCCAGCAAGGCGCACGCCACGTCGCCAGCGGTGCGCGCCTGCTGAGTGGCCTCGCTGAGCTGGTACAGCGATTCCGCCTCGTGGGCCCGCCGGGCCAGCTCGCCGTAGAGGCGCGCGTTTTCCATCGCGCCGACGGCCTGCGCCGCCAGCAGTTCCGCTTTGATCACGTCATCGGCCACGAACGCGTCCGGGTTTTCGGAGCCGAAGACCAGCACGCCGAGTGGCCGCCGGTTCGAGACCAGCGGCACGGCGAGCAGCGCCTGCGAGCGGGTCGCCGTCGTCAGGAAGCCATCACTGCGGTGGCCGGGCAAGCTGGGCGTCACCCGCTCGGTGCGGGCGCTGTTGAAGACGCGCACGGCCAGCGCCTGATCGTTCTCCAGGTCCAGCGTCCGCCCATCGCGAGCGAAGTCGCGCGCCGGACTGCCCACGGCGGCGACCGCCTCCAGGCGATGCTGCCGCGCGTCCGCGCGCCAGAGGATCACCGTGTCCGCCTGGAAGACGCGCTGGCCCGCCTGGCAGACCAGATCGAGCACTTCTGGCTGCTCCAGGCTGCGACTGACGGCCAACCCGACCTCGCGCAGCCGTGCCTCTAGCTCGCCGGCGACGCGCAGCCGGGCGATGAGCCGCGCGTTGTCGACCAGCGTGATGAACTGGCGGCTGACGACCAGCGCGAGCAGCCCGACGGAGCCCAGGTACATCGCCGGCCGCACGTCGCGCGCCAGCAGGAGCTGGAGGGTACCGATGACGAGGACGACGGCCGCCGCGGCCGTGCCGGCGAGCGGGAGGTTCCAGCTCGGCCACCAGGTGGGGAGCAGCGCTCGCCCCATGGCCGGCCGGCGCCCGCGGGCGCTGCCGCGCGCGCCCATACGCCCGGACGCCGTCGCCGGCGACTCGACGATCATCGCCTCGAAGGCTTCCAGGCCGACGAGCAGGAAGCTGACCAGGAACGCCGCGTAGGCCGCCAGCTCGCGCATGCCCCACGGCGCCAGCGTGTCCCAGGCCAGGAGGAACGCGCCCGCCACCAGGCCCACGGTAGCCCAGACGAGGTAGCCCCGCGACGCGCCGGCCGCTGGCGGCCCCCCCATCGGCAGCGCGGCCGGCGCGACAGTGCTCGGGGCCGGCCGCAGCGCGCTCGGGTCCAGGCGCCGATAGCCCAGCACGGTGCCGAGCGCCACCGCGCAGTAGGCGACCGGGTAGGCCACGACGAGCAGCAGGTGCAGGTCGCCGTTGGCGGGCACGTCGCCGTCGTGGCCCAGCATGAGGTAGGTGAGCAGGCCGAGAGCGGTGGGCAGCACGATGGCGTCGATCGCCAGGCGCGCCCGCGAGAGCGTCGCCGAGCCGGGCGGCAGCGCCAGCACGATGCCGGCCAGGAAGCAGGGCGCCAGCCCCAGGAAGCCCACGTCAGCGAGCAGCAGCGGCTGCAGGGCGCTGCGGCCCGGTCCGGGCGCGAACGGGCCCCAGCCGTGCCCCAACCCCGGCAACAGCCAGCGCGCCAGCATGCCGGCGGCCCACAGCGCACAGCCCGCCGCGATCCAGCACCAGGGGCTAGCCAGGATGGCGAACGCGCCCCAGCGGGCCAGCGCCGGCGCCAGGCGGCCGGGCGCGGTGCTGTTCAGGGCGCCCCAGGCGGCCATCGCGGCCGCGCCGCCCGCCGCGGCCACCAGGCACAGCTCGCGCCAGGGGCCGAGCGGACGGCCGATCACGAGCTGCAGCAGCTCTCCGCTCGCGAGCAGCGCCAGGCCGCCGGCGATCGCCCAGAATGGCGCCGCGCTGACGTGGACAAGGGGGAGCGCGACCTGGCCGGCCGACCGCGCGCGCCGCCGCTCGGCCTCCCGCTCGCCAGCGTGTCCCGGGGCGGCCCCGTGCGGGCGGCGGCCGGCGCCAGCCCAGGCCCGGCGGGGCGCCGGGCGCTCGCGCGGGGGGCTGCCCGCGGGACGCTCGCCACCGCGTGGGCTGCTCCGCGTGCCGGCGCTCGCCACGCGCACGCTGCGCATCGGCACCGCGGGGGTGGTGCGAGCAGCAGGCCTATTCTCGCGCAGCGGCCAGGCCTCGTCCATACCGTACGAACCTATCGGTTCAGGCACGCGGACCAGCGGTCCCCGGCCAGCGGAGGCGGTTGTCAGCCCCGGCCCGCCGGGCGCGCCCCGTGCGGCCGAGCGAAGCGAGCAGCCCTGCGGCGCGACGCTCGCCGCGCGGCGAGAGGGGCGTTGGTCGCGGCGTCGCGAAGCGGATCATACCTCGGAGCGCCCGCTCCCGGCAACGGCGGTCGCGTCCCCAAACCGTCGAGGTGGGTGCCAGGTCAGACTCACGGAACGAGGCGCCGCAGCCCGCTCACCAGGGGAAGTCGCGCAGTGCCCGCCATTCCTCGGGAGTCGCCGTCCCCCACTGGAAAAAGCTCGCGCCCACGGCGCCCGCGTCTTTGCTTGCCTGCAGCGCCGCGGTGATCTCCGGCGCGCCCGGACTGTAGGCACCGATGCCATTGCGCCCAAACGTATCGTACATCTGCCCAATCGGCGCCACGGCGTAGCCCACATCCCCCGCGTCCAGGCGAAGGTCCTGGACCGCACGGCTGACGTAACGATGGACCTCGTTGGCCGAGAACTCGCGCCGCGCCTCGCTCCAGTACGCCATCGGCGCGAAGAGATCGACCCAGCCGGCCATCACCTTGTGCTGCGGGTACCGGCGGGCGAACTGGTGCAACGGCGGGAACACCGTGCCAACCAGCAGGTAATCAGCCCCCAGGCGCGTGCGCAACACCTGGATGTACGCCCGCACCTGATCGACATCCATCCGCTCCTCCAGGTCGGGCGCCAGACCGTCGAGGCGGTGGCCGTCGGGCGTGGTGTATTGCGCCACCTGGACGCTCAGGTCCACGTCGGCCAGCGGGTCGGCGAGCGTCGGCCAGATCCAGCCGACGATCCGCAACCCCTGCGCGTGCGCCAGCGGCAGCAAGGCCGCGAGCGCATCCTGGTTGTAGAAGCCGCCGCGTGAGCTGGCGATGTCCACGTACAGATGCGTCAGCCCGAGGGCCTTCGCCGCCTCCACCAGCCGCGTAGGGTTGGCCAGCGGCAGGAACGGCCGGGAGACCCACATGCCCTTGCCCGCCAGCCGGGCGGCGGCCTGCCCGCTCGCCGTGCCGGGCGGCGGGTCCAGCGACAGGTTGGCGCCGTACACCCAGCCGCTGCCCTCGTCGAGCCGCAGCTCGAACCAGGCCTCGGTGTCGTCGTCGGTCGCCCAGGCGGTCACCGCGCCGCTCGTGCCGGCCGGCAGCTCTGCCAGCAGCGGCGCGTGCTCGTTCGGGGCCGCCCGCAAGCGGGCGTTCCAGATCGTGTGCCCGGTCGTGGCGAGCGCCGCGGGGCCAGTCGCGCCGGCGAATGCTGGCCGTGCCGCGGCGGCGCCCCCGCCGCCCGGGCGCTCCCACGGCGCCGGCACGCTGTCGGGCGGCTCGTCCACGAGCACCTCGACCGCTCGAATCCAGCCCCGCAGCACGCCCCACAGTTCCACCTGGTACCAGGCGGGGCCGTCGGCCGAGTCCACCACGCCGAGCAGCGGCAGCGGCGTGTCGTAGAACAACTGCGATAGCAGCTCTCCGTCCGGGCTCGGGACCGCGCGCACGTAGGCCCCGCCGCGGCGGGCGTAGGCCGTCTGGCCCGGCGGGAGGGCACGAAAGCCGGGCGGCGGCTGCGCGGCCGCCACGGCCTGGGGCTCGGTCGAGATGGCGAGCAGCCGCGCCGATCCCGCGCCTGCCTCGCCGGGCGCGGCGCCAGGTCCGGCGCCGCCCGCCTCCGGCGCCGGCGTGGAACGCGGCCCGAGCGCCACGGCCAGCCCGACGAGCAGCCCAAGCCAGAGCACGCGGTTTGATCGGAAGCGTGTCAGCCGGTCCAGCAGTGCCTCCCTGTAATCGTCTCCAGGCAACTCTCCACCCGCGCTCGCGAGCGCTCGTGGAACTGTAGCAGAGCCTTCCGAGGGCGACTAGATTACCGGGGGCACGGCAGGCGTGGTGCGCGCCGAGCTCCGTGCTCGGGAGACCGTGGCGCCCGAGGATCGCCGCTCGGCTCCCGCATTGGCCCGCTGGGGAGCAATCCGGTACCGTACATGGTAGAGAGGTGGCGCAGCGGCCACCGGACCGCGGACGATGGAGAGCATGATGGCGAGCGACCCTACCGAGACGGCGGCGCCCGACGAGGGCGCCCGGGATGGCGCACCGACCGCGACCGAATCAACCAGTTCGGACCCAGCAAGCGCGGACGCGGCGGCCCCGGCGCCCACTCTGGAGAGCGTGACCGCCGAGCGCGACGCCGCGCAGCAGCAGGCGCAGGAATACCTGGCGCTGGCGCAGCGCGCGCAGGCCGACTTCCAGAACTACCGCCGCCGCGCCGAACAGGAGCGCGCCGAGGCCTTTGATCGGGGCCGCGGCGAGGTGCTGATGCAGGTATTGCCAGTGCTCGACGACTTCGAGCGCGCCATGCAGGCGCTGCCGCCCGAGCGCCGCGACGAGGACTGGGTGCAGGGCCTGGCGCTCATCGAGCGCAAGCTCCGCGCGGCTCTCGAGGCCATGGGCCTGGAGCGCATCGCCGCCGAGGGCCAACCGTTCGATCCCTGGGAGCACGAGGCCGTGCTGCACGAGGAGCGGAGCGACGTGGCCCCAGGCACCGTGGCCGCGGTGGCCCGTCCCGGCTACCGGCTCGGCGGCCGCGTGCTGCGCCCGGCGCAGGTGGTCGTGGCGAAGGAGCCGTGAACCCAACCGAGCCACCTGCCGCACCCCCGCCGCTCCCCGAGCCGGAGAGCGGCGGGGCCGACGCGCGCCTCGCCCGCTTTGACGGCTGGCAGGCCACGCCCCAGCCGATCCGCGTCGCGCCCTCGCCACGGCCGAGCCGCCTGCCGGGGCTGCTGCGCTTCCTGCTCGGCGTCGTGCTGAGCGGCCTGCTCGCCGCCGGCCTGGTGTTGGCCGTTCTGTACCTCGCGCCGCCGGCGGTGCTGCGCCGCGATGGCGGCGCGCCGCCCATCGCGCGCGCCACCGCGCCTCCGCTCGCGGCGCCTCGGGAGACGGTGGCGCTGCCGCCGCCCGGACCGGCCGCCGTGCTCGCGCCGCTCGACGACGCCATCGCGCGCATCTACGACGAGGTGGGGCCGTCGGTCGTGAACCTCACGACCACCGCTTATGCCTATGACTTCTTCCGCTTCGCCGTCGTGCCCCAGCAGGGCAGTGGCTCCGGCTTCCTGATCGACGACCAGGGCCACATCGCCACCAACGAGCACGTCATCCACGACGCCAGCACCCTCGAAGTGACGCTCGCCGACGGCACTAAGCTGCCGGGCACGCTGGTCGGCCGCGACGCCTCCAACGACTTGGCCGTCGTGCGCGTGGACCTCCCCGCCGGCACGAGCATCCGCCCGATTCGCTTTGCCGACTCCAGCACGGTGCGCGTCGGCCAGACGGCGATCGCCATCGGCAACCCGTTCGGCTTCGAGCGCACGATCACCACCGGGGTCATTGGCTCGGTCGGCCGCACGCTCCGCACGCCGCAAGGGCGCCAGATGCGCGGCGTGCTGCAGACCGACGCGGCGATCAACCCCGGCAACTCCGGTGGCCCGCTGCTGAACGCGCGCGGCGAGGCCGTGGGCATCAACACCATGATCTTCAGCCCCAGCGGCGGCTCGGTGGGCGTGGGCTTCGCCATCGCGAGCAACACCGCGCGCCGCTGGCTGCCCGAGCTGGTGGCGCAGGGCCACGCCAGCCACCCCTGGACCGGCTTCCAGGCCCAACCGCTCACGCCACAAGTGGCCGCGGCGCTGCGCCTGCCCCAGCAGCAAGGCTTGCTCATCGCCGCGGTCACCCCCAACGGGCCGGCCGCGCAAGCGGGCCTGCGCGCGGGCAACCGCCAGATGCGCGTGGGCAACCAGCAGCTCGTCATCGGCGGCGACGTGGTGACGGCCGTTGACGGGCGCGCCGTGAGCGATCCGGACGAGCTAGACGCCTACGTCGACGACAACAAGCGCGTCGGCGACATCGTCCGCCTCGATCTTCTGCGCGACAACCAGCCCGTGAGCGTCGAGCTGCGGCTGGGCGAGCGCCCACAGTAAGCCGGCATGCGCGTCGCCTGGACCGGCCATCGCCCCGAGTTCTTCGCGGCCCCCGAGGCGGTCCGCGACGCCATCCTGCAACGGGCACGCCAACTCCAGACCATCCACGGGGCCGCGCTCGCCTTCTGCTGCGGCGGCCAGCGCGGCGTGGACACCTGGGCGGCCGCCGCGGCCGAGCGCCTGGGCATCCCCCTGCACCTGTACCTGCCGCTGCCGGTGGCGCGGCTCGCGGCCGACTGGTCCGCGGCCGATCGCGCGGCGCTAGAGGAGACCTGGCGCTATGCGGTCGAGCGGGTCGTGGCCGATCCTGATGGCCAGCTCGGCGCCGCCGCCTACAGCCAGCGCAATCGGCTGCTGGCCGAGCGCTGCGACCTCCTGGTCGTCCTCTGGACCGGGCTGGGCGGCGGCGGCACCGCTGAGACGATCGCCTTCGCGCGCGACCTCGGCCGCCCCGTCGAGGAGCACCGCTTCGCGCCCTCCGGCCGCCTGCCCCGGCCCGGCGAGCGCGGCGTATAGGCAACACCACGGGTACCGTACGCCTGGCACGCCGCGGTGGTAGACTGCCCTCACGAGATGCCCGCACGTTCGGGGCTGACAAGGGAATTGACTATGACTTCCAAGCAAGCGCTGCACAACCTAGTGGATCAATTGCCGTCCAGTCGAGTCAGCACCGCCGTGCGGCTACTGGAATCACTACGCAGTGGCGACTATGACCCCGTACTCCTGGCGCTCCTGACGGCGCCGGTCGATGACGAGCCAGAAACCGACGAAGAACGCGCCGCCGTCGAGGAGGCGAAGGCCGACATCGCCGCCGGCCGCGTCGTCACGAACGAGGAGCTGCGGCGTGAGATTGGCTGGTGACTTGGGCGATCATCTGGTCACAGCGCGCCGCTGGGGAGATGCGCCGCCTGGATAGCGTGGTCGCGCGCCGTATCGGCCAGGCAGTGACCAGGCTCGCGGAGACCGGCCAAGGCGACGTGAAGCGGCTGCGGGGGAGCCAGGGATACCGCCTGCGAGTTGGCGGCTGGCGCATACGGTTCATCTACCACCACGACTCGCACAGCCTAGAAGTGCTGCGCGTACTGCCGCGCGGCCGCGCCTACCGTGATTGACCAGCCGCCAACCCGCTGATAGCGGATTACACGTCGTAGCCGTGCTCTTTGAACCACTGCGCGGCGCCCGGGTGGAGCGGCACGTCCATCGGCGTGGCATCCGACTCGCGGCCGATCTGACCGATCCCCGTGTACGCGCCCTCCTCCCAGGGGATCTCCTCGGCGCGCTGGGCCACGGCGTCGCACACCTTATAGGCGATCTCGTCCGGCAGCGAGGCCCGCGTATACAGCGGCCAGCCGCTGTAGTCAATGCCCCAGTGGTCTTCCTTCAGGTGCGGGAACTCGCCGTGCCGCCCGCCAGCCGGGATCATCGCGCGCCGCCAGCCGATCGTCTCGAGCTGCTTCATCAGGTCGTCTTCGAGCGTGATCGGCCGCATGCCGGCCGCGAGTGACTTGTCGAACCACAGCGGGATGCCCTCGTCGAAGACGGCGTCCACCTCGCCCTTCTCGATCGCCTCCAGCCGCCGCCGGTCGCCGGGGCCGCCGTTGAGCTGTAGCGAGCCGCCCCACGACACCAGGTCGTCCAGCGTGAACCCGAGCAGCGCCAGCTCCTGGTCGAGCAGCACGCGCGTGGAGTGCGTCGCGTCCTCGCGGATCGACAGGCGCAGCGGGTACTTCTGCTCCTTGATCTGCTTCAGCGACGTGATGCCCGTGCGCTCGTGGATGCAGTGGACGTAGCGGTCCCACGACGGGTAGCTCACCACGATACGCACCGGCAACGGCTCAGAGAACAGCCCCGTGCCGCGATACGCCTGCGTCACGAAGGCCGAGGGGTTCACGAAGGCCATCTCGATCTCTTCGCGCACCACCGCGTGCGCCAGGATCGGCGAGCCCACCGACATACGCAGGTACGGCTTGTAGTGCTCGCCCGACGCGTTGCCGACGTCGATCTTGATGTCGCGGTTGCCGTAGTAGGGGATGTTGATGTCGCCCGCGACGCCCAGGGCGATCTCCCACAGCATCTTGGCGCGGACGAACTGCGCGCCTCGCGGCAGGGGCTCCATGCTGGCCTCCTCGGCATGAATTTCGGCGACGGCAGGCCCGCGGGGCGCCGCCGGCAGTCAGTGTACACCACCCGCCACACGCGCGCCCGGCTTCGCCTGGACGCCGGCCGGGCGCGCGCCTATGCGTCCGCGAGCGACTGGTGGCCGTCGTTGGGCCGATAGACCTCCTCGCGGAAGAGGCCGAACGGCTCCAGCACCGGCAGGTCGCTGTAGCGGAAGAACAGCGCTTCCTGGCCGGGGTCCACCACGTGCTCGGCCCAGGCCCAGGCCGGCACAACCAGGATGTCGCGGTCGGCCCAGTCGTAGCGCTGGCCCTCGATGACGCTGTAGCCGCTGCCGCGAATGCAGAACAGCACGGTGCTATTCGTCTGGCGGCGCGCCTTCGTGTGCTGGCCCGCGCGCAGGAGCTGCAGGTAGCAGGCCATGGTCGGTAGTACGTGGCCACCGGTGATCGGGTTCACGTACTCGGCCAGCGTGCCATCGTACTCGTCCTCGTCGCCCGCCGCCTGCATGCGGCGCAGCCCGTCGTAGGCGTGCTCCCACTTGTAGAGGTTCAGCGGCGAGTACAGCGAGCGCGGGCGGTTCTTCGCCGGCAGCACCCCCGCCGCGCCGAAGTGCTCGTACGAGTCAGGGCCGGCATGCTTCAGCGGCTGCGCCCGCCGGCCTGGGAAGTCCTGAAAGACGCACCCTTTCAGCGACCGCACGAACGGCACGTCGAGGCCGTCGAGCCAGACCATCGGCCCCTCGCCTTCGCTGCCATGGTCGTGCCACGTCCAGCCCGGCGTGAGGATCAGGTCGCCGGGGCTCATCGGCAGCTTCTCGCCCTCCACGACGGTGTAGCCGCGCTGGCCCTCGATGATGAAGCGGAACGCCGCCATCGTGTGGCGGTGGGCCGGCGCCACCTCGCCCGGCAGGATGAGCTGCAGCGAGGTGGTGAGCGTGTGGGTCGTGCCGAGCAGCGGCTTCATGCCGGGGTTGATGAGCGTCAGCACGCGCCGCTCGCCGCCGGTCTCCAGGTCCATCATCTCCGTCGCGCGCGCCAGGCGCGGGTACAGGTCGCGCCAGCGCCACACGCCCGGCCGGATCGTGTCGGGCGAGCGCGCTCCCCCGGACTCGTCCACCCGCCACAGCGGCGCGACGTTCAGGTCCTCCAGCTCGGCGTAATACTGGTCCGCATCAACTGCCTGCACCATCGTCGCTCCTCCACCGCCCGCGCGCGGCGCTCTCCCCGCACGGCCCTCGACCCGCCGCGGCACGACGCACCATCGGCCGGCCTGAGCGGCGCCGCCTACGCCCGAACGGTAGCAGCCGCCCAGAGCCTTGTCAACCGCGATCACGCCGCGGACGCGGCCCACCGGGCGGCCCTTGACAGATCGAACCGCGCGCGGCATCCTGACGCCGATCGTTCCGCCCGCGCTCGCCGCCTGGCTCACGGCAAGGCTGCCGCGAGCCATCACCACCCGGCCGGGCGCAAGAGACTCCGGGGAGCAGTAACGTGGACGGCGTGCTCCAAGGCGCGGGGCTGGTCGCCTTCGCGCTCAGCGCCACCTGGGGCCTGTCGCTCCTGTTGGGGCGCGCGCTCACGCGGCACGGGCTCGCCCGCTGGGTATGGAACCGCTCGGGCGTGGCGGGCGCCGCGCTCACCCTCGGGGGGTTCGGGCTCGCCGTCGGCGGCCTCACCCAGCTCGGCACGCCGCTCGGCAGCTCGCTGCTGCTCACCGGCTCGCTGCTGGGCTTCGCCGGGCTCTGGCTGCTCGGCCCGCTCTTCTAACGGGCCGCGCCGTCCACGATCTCTTGCACGAAGCGGTTGTCGATGAAGTCCTCGGGATGCGCCGTGCGCGCGGCCGGCACCTCAGGCGCGAGCTGGTCCAGCACCGTCTGGATCGTGTCGGGCGTCGTTAGCGGCACGCGCTCCATCGAGGCCAGCGAGTCGTGGTACGCACGCTCCAGGTACGCCGGGTTGTCGATGCCCGTGTACTTGCCCATCACCTGCTTGCTCTGCTCCTTGTCCGTGGCGAACAGGTTGATGGCCTCGACGTGCGCGCGGATGAAGCGGCGCACGATGTCCTCGTGCGCGGCGATATAGCCTTTGCTGGCCGTGGCGCCGCTCATCGTGTACGGGATGCGGTAGTCGAGCGTGTCCACGAGGCGCTTGAAACCGGCCTCCTCCAGCGCGTAGGCGCGCGGCGCCAGCACCCAGCCCGACTCGACGGCCCCGCCCATCAGCGCCGTAAAGATCTCCGCGTCGCCGCCAAGCTGGCTCATCGTCAGGTCGCGCTCCGGGTCGAGCCCGGCCTTGCGGACCGAGATGAGCCCGGCCAGGTGCAGCCCGCCGCCGAAGCGCGTGACGCCCATGCGGGTACCCCGCAACTCCGCGACGCTCGTCACGTCGGGCTTCGTGTACAGCCAGAAGCGCAGCCATGGCTGGAAGCTGCTCAGCATCACCAGGTCGGCGCCCTGTAGGTCGGCGGCCACCGTGCCGGCGCCGGCCGAGTACGCGACCGCCAGCTCGCCCGCGATCAGCGCGGGCGTGATCTGGGCGCTGCTCTGCATAGAGACCAGCTCCACGTCCAGGCCGTGCTTCAGGTGAATGCCCGCGTCCTGGGCGAGCCAGATGGGCGTCTGGTCGGCCGTGACGGCGTTGTAGGCAACTTTGATCTTGTCGGGCGCGCGCTGCGGCGCGGCGGTCGGAGCGCTCGCGGCCGGCGCGGCGGTGGGCGCCGCGGGCGCCGGCGCGGCGGGCGCGCTCGCGCCGCCCGTAGCCCCGCTGGGCCGACAGCCCGCCACGGCCAGCATCAGCCCGATCCCCCACAGCAGCCCCGCGCGCATCGTCGCCTTCATCCCACCCTCACCAAGCGTCCGGCGCGGCCCCTGTCCGGCCGCCCTTGCACCGAGTCTATCATCTGGCCCGCGCGCGACCAACCGCGCGCAGAGCCCCGCGCTCCACTCCCCCCGGCCCATGCCCCACGGCTCACGCCCCGGGCACGGGCAGTAAATAGAACGCCAGCCCAGCCACCAGGTACACGGCCAGGAGCTGGAGCCCTTCGAGCCAGTTCGACTTCCCATCAATGCTCACGTAGGCGAAGATCGCCGTGGCCAGGCCCAGGATGGCCAGCTCCAACGGCGTGAAGATCACGTCCATCGGGTGGCCGAGCGCCAGGCCGGGCCATCGGCGCCACTTTCAGCCCCTGTTCAGGCGCGTGTGGCCGTTCTTCAGCCACCGCCGAGGTCACGCGGGCGACAATGCCCGGGATGAGGTCGTCCGCTGGTGGTGCCGGGACGCCGCCCCGGGACTGGGGCCTGCCCCGCGAGCCGGCAAGCTCCTGCGCGCGGGCCTACGGGGACCGTCCGAGCCGCGGCCGGCGCGAGGAGGTAGCTGTGCTCACGAAAGAGAAGCGTCAGATTCCGCTCCTGTCGCATAACGGCTGGCGGGCCAATGGCTGGACGCCCTCTGCCCAAGAGGCCGACGCCCTGGCCGCCGAGCTGCGGGACGCCGTGCGGGGCGAGGTGCGCTTCGACGACGGCGCGCGGGCGCTGTACGCCACCGACCTCTCGATGTACCGGCAGGTGCCAATCGGCGTCGTGGTTCCGTGCGACGCCGAAGACGTGGTCCGCACCGTGGACGCCTGCCGCCGGCACGGCGTCCCGATCCTTGGCCGCGGCTGCGGTACCAGCCTCGCCGGGCAGACCTGCAACGTCGCGGTCGTGATCGACTTCTCCAAGTACATGCACCACGTACTGGAGCTGGACCCCGCCGCGCGGACGGCCTGGGTCGAGCCGGGCGTCATCTGCGACCAGCTCCGCGACGCCGCCGCACCGCACCACCTCACGCTCGCGCCGGACCCCGCTACGCACCGCTACTGCACGCTCGGCGGCATGATCGGCAACAACTCCTGCGGCTCGCACTCGCTGATGGGCGGCAAGACGTCGGACAACGTCGAGGAGCTGGAGATCCTAACCTACGACGGCCAGCGCCTGCACGTGGGCGCGACCAGCGAGGCCGAGCTGGCGCGCATCGTCGGCGAGGGCGGCCGCCGCGGCGAGATCTACCGCCTGCTCCGCGACCTGCGCGACCGCTACGCCGACGAGATCCGCCAGCGCTTCCCCGACATCCCGCGCCGCGTCTCCGGCTACAACTTGCCCGCGCTGCTGCCCGAGAACGGCTTCCAGGTCGCGCAGGCGCTCGTCGGGTCGGAGAGCACCTGCGCCCTCGTGCTGCGCGCAAAGGTGCGCCTCGTGCAGAGCCCGCCCCACCGCGCGCTCCTGGTCATCGGCTTCCCCGACCTGTGCGTGGCCGCCGACCGCGTCCCCCAGCTCCTGCAGCATCAGCCGATCGCGCTCGAAGCGTTCCAGACGCACGTCATCCAGAACATGCTGAAGAAGGGCAAGGTGCTGGCGGGCGCCCACCTGCTGCCGGCCGGGGAGGGCTGGCTGATCGTCGAGTTCGGCGGCAGCTCGGCACAAGAGGCGGCCGACCGGGCGCGCGCGGCGCAAGCCAACGTGGAGAAGGCCGGCGCCGGTCAGACCGGCCTGAAGGTCTTCGACGACCCCGCCGAGCAGGCGGCCATCTGGCAGATCCGCGAGGCGGGCGTGGGCGCGAGCCGCGTGCCCGACGTGGAGGAGGCCTGGCCGAGCTGGGAGGACGCGGCGGTAGCCCCCGACAAGCTGGGCCGCTACCTGCGCGATTTCCTGGGGCTCGTCCACCGCCACGGCTACGCCTACACGATGTTCGGCCACTTCGGCCAGGGCTGCGTCCACGTGCGGATCACCTTCCAGACGAAAACGGCCGAAGGGGTGCGTCAGTACCGCGACTTCATGAACGAGGCCGCCGATCTCGTGGTGAGCTACGGCGGCTCGCTATCCGGCGAGCACGGCGATGGCCAGGCGCGCGGGCCGCTCCTGCCGAAGATGTTCGGCCCGCGGCTCATGGAAGCGTTCCGCGAGTTCAAGCGCATCTGGGACCCCGCCTGGAAGATGAACCCCGGCAAGCTGGTGGATGCCTACCCGCTCGACACGAACCTGCGCATGGGCCCCGACTACCACCCGCGCCCGGTGCTTACACACTTCCAGTTCCCCGACGATCACGGCAGCTTCGCCGCCGCGACCGAGCGCTGCTTCGGCGTGGGCAAGTGCCGCGGCCTCGACGGCGGCACGATGTGCCCCAGCTTCATGGTCACGCGCGAGGAGCAGCACACCACGCGCGGGCGCGCCCACCTGCTGTTCGAGATGCTGCGCGGCGAGGCCATCCGCGACGGCTGGCGCGACGAGAGCGTGAAGGCCGCGCTCGATCTCTGCCTGGCCTGCAAGGGCTGCAAGGGCGACTGCCCCGTCTCCGTCGACATCGCGACCTACAAGGCCGAGTTCCTATCGCACTACTACGAGGGCCGCCTGCGGCCGCGCAGCGCCTACGCCTTCGGCCTCATCATTTACTGGGCGCGGCTGGCGGCGCTGGCGCCGGGTCTGGCCAACTTCGTCACTCAGTCGCCGGGCCTGCGCGACCTCGCCAAGCGCGTCGCCGGCATGGCGCCCGCGCGCCGGGTCCCGCCCTTCGCGCCCCAGACGTTCCGCGCCTGGTTCCAGCAGCGGCCGCCGCGCAACGTCGGCAAGCCGCCCGTCATCCTCTGGCCCGACACGTTCAACAACTACTTTCATCCCGAGACGGCACGGGCGGCCGTGGAGGTCTTGGAGGCCGCTGGCTTCCAGGTGCGCGTGCCGCCACGGACGCTCTGCTGCGGGCGGCCGCTGTACGACTACGGCATGCTCGACCGCGCCGAGCGGTTCCTGCGCCAGGTCCTCGACGCACTGCGCCCCGACATCGAGGCCGGCGTGCCCGTCGTCGGCCTCGAGCCAAGCTGCGTCGCCGTCTTCCGCGACGAGCTGCACGGCCTCCTGCCCAACGACGAGGATGCCCGGCGGCTGGGCCAGCAGACATACCTGCTCAGCGAGTTCCTGGCCAAGCAGGCGCCGGACTTCGCCCCGCCCCGCCTGGAGCGCAAGGCGCTCGTCCACGTCCACTGTCACCACAAGTCCGTGCTCAAGTACGATGCCGAGGAGGCGCTGCTTCGCAAGCTCGGCCTCGACTACGAGATCCTGAACTCGGGCTGCTGCGGTATGGCGGGCGGGTTCGGCTTCGAAGCCGGCGAGAAGTACGACGTCTCGGTCAAGGCCGGCGAGCGCGTGCTCTTGCCCGCGGTGCGGAGCGCCCCGAAAGACGCCCTGGTCATCTCGGATGGCTTTAGCTGCCGTGAGCAGATCGCCCAGACCACGGACCGCCAGGCGCTGCACCTCGCGCAGGTCGTCCAGATGGCCCTGCACGCCGGCTCTGAGGCGCTGGCCGGCCCGTACCCCGAGCGGAGCGACGGCCAGACCGCCGCGCACACCGTCTGGCGCACCCCGGCGGCCCTCCTCGGCGCGAGCGCGCTCCTCGCCGGCGGGCTGCTCTGGCTCGCGCGCGGCAGCGGGCACGCGCGCTAACGTCGGGCCGACCTCGGGGCCAGGCGTGGCCCCGGCAACCCCGGCGCCCCGCCCCCAAAGTCACGCCCGCCCCCGCGGTCCGTCCCGCCCCGCGGACCGTGGCGGCGGACACGCGCCAGCGGCCCCGCCGTTCGTGCGCTGGCCCCAGCGTCATCGCCCCTCTGGCCGCGCGGTCCTCCCCCAGGCCAGCCGCCAGCCGTCGCGGCAGGGGCCGCGCGCCCAGCGTTCCTGCCGTCTGGCACGCGGTCTGCGCCTGGAACCCAAGACCTGGCCGGATTGGCGCGCGCAGGCGCGAGAGGAGCGAGCAACATGGCAGATGCACACAAGGCAGCGGTGGGCGTCTTCCGGGACCGCGCGGAGGCAAGCAACGCCATCGAGGCCCTGAAGAACGCCGGGTTCTCGGTAGACGATATCAGCATCCTGATGCCCGACGCGGAGCACGCGCGGGCTGGCGAGGACACGAGCAACACCGACTTCGGCGCGGCCGGCCCGGCCGTTGCCGGCGGCGTGCTGGGCGGCGCGGCAGGCTGGCTGGTCGGGCTGGGCTCGTTCGTCATCCCCGGCGTGGGGCCGTTCATTGGCGCGGGCGCCCTGGCCGCGGCGGCCGTGGGGGCCGCCATCGGAGCGAGCGTCGGCGCGCTGGCCAGCGGTCTGATGCAGATGGGCGTGCCCGAGGAAGAGGCGCGCTGGTACGAGCAGGAGGCGCGCAGCGGGCGAACGCTCGTCACGGTGCGAGCGGGCGACCGCTACGGGGAGGCGCGGGACCTACTGCGGCGTTTCGGCGCCTACGACGTGGAGCAGCGCGAGCCGTCGACGATCGGCGAGCCGTATCACGGCATCCCCCACCGCGGGACGTAGCGGCCGCGCGACCGAACCACGAGGGCCGGCGCCGCGGCGCCGGCCCGCCTATCTCTGGAGTCGCACCGGAGGCCGACTTGAGCGCCCGCACGCTGTCCGCTACCACACCACGAGTCCCGGCCGGCCGCCTGAGCCACCAGCGGGTGCTCGTGGTCTTCAGCGGCCTGCTGCTCGGCATGCTCCTGGGGGCGCTGGACCAGACGATCGTCGCTACTGCCCTGCCCACGATTGTCGGCGACCTGGGGGGGCTGGAGCACCTGTCGTGGGTGGTGACGGCGTACCTGCTCGCCTCGACCGCCTCCACGCCGCTGTGGGGCAAGCTGGGCGACCTCTACGGCCGTAAGCACGTCTACCGCGCGACCATCGTGATCTTCCTGGTCGGGTCCGCGCTGTGCGGGCTGAGCCAGAGCATGTGGCAGCTCATCGTCTTTCGCGGCCTGCAGGGGCTAGGCGGTGGCGGGCTGATCGTCACCTCGCAGGCGATCGTGGGCGACGTCGTGTCGCCCCGCGAGCGCGGCCGCTACCAGGGCATCTTCGGCTCGGTGTTCGGCCTGACCAGCGTCGCGGGGCCGCTGCTCGGCGGCTTCTTCGTGGACCATCTCTCCTGGCGCTGGGTGTTCTACGTGAACCTGCCCATCGGGATCATCGCGCTCGCCGTAACGGCAGCCACCCTGCCCGCCATCGCGCGCCGCGTCCAGCACCGCGTGGACTACCTGGGCACGGCGCTCCTGGCCGGCGCGACCACCTGTATCGTGCTGCTCACCACGTTCGGCGGCAGCGTCTACCCGTGGGTCTCGCCGCCCACGTTCCTGCTGGGCGCGGGCGCGATCGCGCTTCTCATCGTCTTCGTCGCGGTCGAGCGGCGCGCGCCCGAGCCGGTGCTGCCACTGCGGCTGTTCCGTAACCGGGTGTTCACCCTGGCCGGCGCGATCGGCTTCGTCGTCGGCTTCGCGCTGCTCGGCACCACGACGTTCCTGCCGCTGTTTCTGCAAGTCGTGCAGGGTGTGAGCCCGACGCTGTCCGGCCTGCGCATGCTGCCCCTCATGGTCGGCGTGTTCGTCACCTCCGTGGGCAGCGGGCAGCTCATCACCCGCTGGGGACGCTACAAGCCGTTCCCGATCGTGGGCCTGGCGACGATGGCGGTCGGGCTGTTCCTGCTCTCGCGCATGGACGAGCAGACCAGCCCGCTCCTGACCTCCCTCTACATGCTGGTCCTTGGCCTGGGCCTGGGCCTGGTCATGCAGGTGCTCATCATCGCCGTGCAGAACGCGGTGGACTACCGCGACCTCGGCGCGGCCACGTCCGGCGCCACGTTCTTCCGCTCGATCGGCAGCGTCTTCGGCGTGGCGTTGTTCGGCGCGGTCTTCAACAACCTGCTCGGCGCGAACCTGCAGCGCTTCCTGCCGCCCGGCGCGGCCCAGGCCGGCGTGGGCACCGGTATGGGCGCCTCCGATCCCGCCACCCTGGCCCAATTGCCGCCCGCCATCCACGCCGGCTTCGTCCACGCCTACGCCGCGTCGCTCCAGCCGGTCTTCCTGGCCGCCGTGCCGTTCGCGGTGCTGGCCTTCCTGCTGGCGCTGGCGCTGCCCGAAGTCCCCCTGCGCCAGACCGCCGGCGCCACGGACCCCGGCGAGACGTTCGGCATGCCGCAGGACCGGGACTCGCTCGACGAGATCGCGCGCGCGCTCAGCGTGCTCGCCGGCCGCGAGAAGCTCCGCCCGGCCTACGAGCGGTTGGCCGCGCGCGCCGGCGTCGCTCTGCCGCCCGCGTGCTGCTGGCTGCTCTTCCGCCTCGACGAGCACGCGCCCGCCCCGCCGGCGCAGCTCGCCGCGCGGGCGCAGGTCGTCGAGGCCGCGCTCGCGCCCTACGTCGAGCGGCTGCGGCAAGAGGGGCTAATCGAGGCGGAACCTGCCAGCCCCGGCCAGGCGCCCAGCGCCATCGCGCTCACGCCGCGCGGTCGGGCGGTGGTCGACCAGTTGCTCGCCGCGCGGCGGGAGGGGCTAGCCCAACTGCTGGCGGAGTGGGCGCCGGAGCAGCACGCCGAGCTAGCCGCCGCGCTCGGCCAGCTCGCCCGCGCGCTCACCACCGGCGGCCGCGCCGACGAGGTGGTAGCGCGCTAGCGCGCGCGGCCGCTGACCGGGGCGAGCGCCGCGCCCGCCCCTGACGAGCGCGCCCCCGACGCGCCTCAGGCGGCGGCGCGCTGCGCGCCGCGCAGGCGCGGCAACACGTCGCGCCCGTAGCGCTCTAGAAAAGCGCGCTGATCCGGCCCCGCCGAATGGAAGAACAGGTGGGTGAAGCCGAGGTCCACGTACTGCTGGGCGAAGCGCCGGTGTGCCTCGGGGTCCGGCGAGATGCAGGCCTTCTGCTTTAGCGTGTCCGGGCCGACCACCTTGCCGTTCTTCGCCGACATCGCCGGCGTGTAGATCTTGTGCGCGTACAGCGCCGGCACCATCGCGCCCGCCCAGTACTGCCGCCGGCAGGCGATGGCCGCCGCCTCGTCGTCGGTGTAGGCCACGCCGAGTTCGACCATGCGGGGCAGGCGCGCCGGGTCCTTCCCCGCCTCGCGGGCGCCGGCCTCGAACTCCCGCAGCATCTGGCGGTAGGTGTCGGGCTCGTCGCCGCCCACGGTGATCAGCCCGTCGCCGTGGCGGCCGGCGAAGCGGGCGCTCTCCGGCGCCATGCTGGAGACGTACAGCGGGATCGCCTCCTCGGGGCGCGTGTACAGCCTGGCCTTCCGCGTGCGGTAGTACTGGCCGTCCCAGCTTACCGGCTCGCCCTTCCACAGCTCGCGGATCAGCGCGATGGCCTCGGCCAGCCGCGCCTGGCGCTCGGAGTAGGTCGGCCACTCGTGCGTCGCCGCGTACTCGTTCAGCGCCTCGCCCGTGCCCACGCCGAGGTAGGCCCGGTCGGGCGCCATGCAGCCGAGCGTGGCCGCCGCCTGGGCGATGACGGCCGGGTGGTAGCGTAGGATCGGGCAGGTCACGCCCGTGCCGAGGTGGATGCGGCTCGTCTTGACCGCCGCCGCGCCCAGCCACGTCCAGGTGAAGCACGCCTGGCCCGACTCGTCCCACGGGTGGAAGTGGTCGCTCACGTCAATGATGTCAAAGCCCGCCTGCTCCGCCGCCACCGCGTAGTCCAACAGCTCCAGCGGCGGGTACTGCTCCGGCCCCGCCTTCCAGCCTAGCTGCACCATCGGTCCCTCCAACTCGTCATCTGTTGCCGCTCGTGGGCACGTAAAGCGGACGCAGGCCGCATGCCACGGCGGAACCCATCTTGCGAGAGCAACGGCGCCCACGCCTGAGACGCGTCGCTCTACACTGGGAGGGAGGCCCGCGGCGCGCGCGACCGGGCAGGTTGGGCAGTGTCGTCGGGCCGCGCACGTGGCCCCCGGCGTGGCCGGTGGCGAGTGGACCAGGATGAACGCGACACAGCAAGTGCGAGACGCTAAGGTGCTCGGTCGCCAGGCCGTCGCGCTGCCCCTCGCGCTCGCCACAACCATCGCGGGCGCTGCGCCCGCGGCCGCGCAGGCGGCAGGCGCAGCGCCGACGCCGGGCAACGTATGGTCGGCCTGGAGCTGGGACCCGCTGGTGCTCCTTGGCATCGTCGCGGCGGCGGCGGTGTACGCTCGCGGCCTGCGCGTCTTCTGGCGGCGGGTGGGGATAGGCCGTGGCGTGCGGGCCTGGCAGGCCGCGGCCTACGCGGGCGGGCTGGCCGCGCTCGTCGTCGCGCTCGTCTCGCCGCTCGACGCGCTCGCGGAGGCGCTGTTCGCGGCCCACATGGTCCAGCACCTCGTGCTGATGCTGGTCGCGGCGCCGCTGCTCGTGCTGGGCGCGCCGCTCGTGCCCGCGCTGTGGGCGCTGCGGCGCGGGCGGCGGCACGCCCTGGGCCGCTGGTGGCGCCAGGCGCGCAGCCTGCGGGCCGCCTGGGCAGCGCTCAGCCAGCCCGGCGTGGTGTGGGCGCTGTACGCGGCGACGCTCTGGCTATGGCATGTCCCGGTGCTATACCAGGCAGCCCTCGCCAGCGCCCCCATCCACGCGCTGGAGCATCTCACGCTGCTAGCGACCGCCCTGCTCTTCTGGTGGACGGCGCTCCACCCGGGTCGGTCGGGGCGGCTGGGCCACGGCCTCGGCGTGCTCTACGTCTTCACGGCGGGCTTGCAGAGCGGCCTGCTGGGCATCCTGCTGACGTTCGCCCGCGCGCCATGGTACCCCGCCTACGCGCCCGGCGAGGCCGCCTGGGGCCTCAGCCCCCTGGAGGACCAGCAGCTCGCCGGCCTGCTCATGTGGGTGCCGGGCGGGCTGGCGCATCTCCTGGCGGCGCTGGCCCTGTTCGCCGTCTGGCTGGCCGGCGCCGAGCGCGAGGCGCGCCGTCGCGAGCGGGCCGCGGAGGTGTAGCCGGCCGCGTACGGGCGCGCGGCCGAGCCAGCACCCCGAAATCCACCGTTTCGCTATGATGGGGGAAAGCCCCTCGCGCGCCCCAGGGAGTGGACGGAGCGCCATGCCCGCCCCGTTCGTGTCAATCGTCATTCCGGCCTTCAACGAGGCGGAGCGGCTGCCCGCCACGCTGGCGCAGCTTGGCCAGTTCCTGGGCGGCGAGGCCTACCCCGCCGAGATCGTCGTGGTGGACGACGGCAGCACCGACCGCACGGTAGCGGTGGCGGAGCAGGCCGCGGCGGCCGATCCGCGCGTGCGCGTGCTGCGTGCGCCCCATCGCGGCAAGGGCGCGGCGGTGCGCCGCGGCATGCTAGAGGCGCAAGGCGCCGTGCGCGTGATGTGCGACGCCGACCTGTCCATGCCCGCCCACGAGCTGCCGAAGCTGCTGGCGCCGCTGGCGGCCGGCGCCGACGTGGCGCTCGCCACGCGCGAGGGCGCCGGCGCGCGCCGCATCGGTGAGCCCTACCTGCGCCACCTGATGGGCCGCGTGTTCAACACGCTGGTGCGGCTGCTGGCCGTCCCCGGCCTGCACGATACGCAGTGCGGCTTCAAGGCGTTCACGGCCGCCAGCGCCGTGGCCCTGTTCGGCGCCAGCACGGTAGACGGCTTCGGCTTCGACGTCGAGGTGCTCTACCTCGCGCGCAAGCGCGGCCTGCGCCTGGTCGAGGTGCCGATCGCGTGGTACTACCAGGCCAGCAGTCGGGTCAGCCCCCTGCGTGATACAATCCGTATGATCCGCGACGTCCTGCGCGTGCGCTGGAACGACGCGCGCGGCGTGTACCCGTGCTGAGTGCTGAGTGCTGAGTCAGGCGACTCGCTCAGCGCTCAGCACTCAGCACTTTGCACGGGTGAAAGATGACTGACCGCTATCTCGTCTGCGTGGCCTGGCCCTACGCCAACGGCTCGCTGCACGTCGGGCACATCGCCGGCGCCTACCTGCCGGCCGATATCTTCGCGCGCTTCCATCGCCTGCAAGGCCACGACGTGCTGATGGTGTCGGGCAGCGACGAGCACGGCACGCCGATCACCGTGCGCGCCGAGCAGGAGGGCGTGCCGCCCCAGGTCATCACCGACCGCTACCACGCCGAGTTCCTGGAGTGCTGGCAGCGGCTGGGCATCAGCTTCGACCTGTTCACGCGCACAGGCACGGCCAACCACCGCGCCGTCGTCCACGAGGTCTTCCTGACGCTGCTCGACCGCGGCCACATCTTCAAGCAGACGATGGTCTCGCCCTACTGCGAGGTGGACCGCCGCTTCCTGCCCGACCGCTACGTGCAGGGCACCTGTCCGCACTGCGGCTTCGACGGCGCGCGGGGTGACCAGTGCGACAACTGCGGCCGGCCGCTCGATCCGGGCGAGCTGATCCACCCCGCCTGCCGCTTCTGCGGTACGCCGCCCGTCTTCCGCGAGACCGAGCACTTCTTCCTGAACCTCGCGGCGTTCAACGAGCAGCTCCTCGCCTGGGTGAAGGACAAGGACTACTGGCGGCCCACCGTCCAGCGCTTCACGCTCGGCCTGCTGGAAGCGGGCCTGCTGCCGCGCCCGATCACGCGCGACATCGAGTGGGGCGTACCGGTGCCGCTGCCGGGCTTCGAGGACAAGCGCATCTACGTCTGGTTCGAGGCCGTGCTCGGCTACCTCTCCGCGAGCGTCGAGTGGGCGCAGCGCCAGGGCACGCCCGATGCCTGGCGCGCCTGGTGGGAAGACGCCGACGTGCGCGGCTACTACTTCATCGGCAAGGACAACATCTCGTTCCACACGATCATCTGGCCGGCCATCCTGCTCGGGCGCGGCGGCCTGAACCTGCCCTACGACGTACCGGCGAACGAGTACATGAACCTGGAAGGGCAGAAGATCTCGACCAGCCGCGGCTGGGCCATCTGGGTGCCCGAGCTGCTGGCCCGCTACGACCCGGACGCCATCCGCTACATGATCGCGGCGAACCTGCCCGAGACGCGCGACACCGACTGGTCCATGGACGAGTTCTTCCGCCGCAACAACGACGAGCTGGTCGCCACCTACGGCAACCTCGTCCACCGCAACCTGACGTTCATCCAGCGCTACTTCGACGGCCGCGTGCCCGACGGCGGGCCGCCCGAGCCGGCCGTCGTCGAGCGCGTGGCCGCTACCCTCGACACGGTGACGGCGGGGATCAGCGCCGCGCGCTTCAAGGAGCCGCTGCGCGAGATCATGGCGCTCGCGCAGTACGGCAACCGCTACTTCGACGAGCGGGCGCCGTGGAAGCAGGTCAAGGAGGACCGCGCCGCCTGCGCGGCCACGCTCACCAGCCTGCTCTACCTGATTGACGGGCTGAAGGTGCTCTTCGCGCCGTACCTGCCGCACTCGTCCGCGCGCCTGCACGCGCTGCTCGGCTACCAGGACGACCTGGCGGCCCAGGGCTGGCACGCCCGCAGCCCCGCCCCCGGCCAGCCCCTCCCGGCCCCCAAGCCCCTCTTCGTCAAGCTCGACCCCGCGACCGCGTAGCGACGCGCCGCCACCCTCTCGATGACATTCACCGCCTCCGCTAGGATGCGCTCGCGTAGCTGCGGCTTGAGCGCGGGGCGTGTGACGAGGTCCACGGGCCGGCCCAGCAGCCCCTCAAGGTACTCCTGCAGATCCAGAAAGGCGAACAGGCCGACTGGCCGATCGAATTCGACCAGCAGATCTACGTCGCTGTCCGGGCGCGCTTGATCGCGTGCGACCGACCCGAAGAGGGCCAGCTCCCGCACACCATAGCCAGCCAGCTCGGCCTCACGTGACCGGAGGAGCGCAATCAATTCGTCGCGTCGCACGGCAGCAGCCCTCCCGTTAGTACGATACCCGATGTCAGAGGAGTTCGGGGCTGCTACCGCGGCATTGGGCGGGCGGCGCGCGGCGTGCGGCGCCAGGCGCGGGCGCGGCGCGCCTGGGCGAACAGGGGCCGGCGGCGTAGCGCCAGCCACGACGCCGCGTAGAGCGCCAGCGCGATCAGCCCCAGCGCCCGAAAGCCCGTGACCATCGAGACGTACTCCATCAGCCCCCCGGCGAGCGCGCCGAGCAGGTTCGAGCCGAAGGCGCGGCTCGGCGTCGGCGTGCGCGCGAACAGCGTGGCGAACACGACGCCCGCGAACAGCAGCGGCAGCGCCAGCAGCAGGCCCCCGAGGGCGCCGCGCAGCAGCGGATCCAGCCCGCTCAGCAGGCCGAGCGGCCCAAGCTGGTCTACCAGCAGCGCCAGCGCCAGCAGCGCGTACGCCGGGCCGACGTGGAGCGGCCGCCGCCAGCCGACGTACAGGTTCGCCACGAGCGCCAGCACCAGGATCGCCGAGATGATGACGGCGTTCACCACCCAGGTCGAGCCGAACAGCAGCGAGAGCTGGCTGATGCTCTTCGTCTCCAACAGCATGAACGCCGCGCCCAGTAGGAACATCGGCACGTCAATCCCCGTGGCCGCGGGGACGGCGGCCGGGGCCGGCTCGACGGCGCGCAACCGGTGGGCCGTGGCGGGTCGAGGCGGAGTCTCCGCCGGCCGTCCGCCGGCCGCCTCGCCGCCGCCCCGCAGCGCCAGCAGCACCAGCCCGCCGCCCAGGATGAGCAGCAGGCCCAGCATCACACCGTAGGGCAGCAGCGGTACGCTGTGGTCCCGCAGATAGAGGAACGGCCAGTCGTCGGTGGCGAGCGGCACCGGGGCGCGGAGCGGCGCCGGGTCCACCGCCAGCGCCCGAAGGTCCGGATCGGCGGCCAGCCGCTCGTGAACGTCCGGCCCCGCGACGTACAGCGTGCTCACGTCGTAGCCGAGGCTGAGCGCGACCGGCTCGGCGCCAAAGGCGGCCGTCACCATCTGGTACAGCCGCCCCGCCAGCCAGTCCCAGCCGCCAAGCGACGCGGCGAAGGTGAGCGCCAGGTGGCCGCCCGGCGCCAGGTGGGCGCGCGCCTGCTGCAAGCTCTCCACCGTGTAGACGTAACTATCGAGGCGGAGGCTAGAGAGGCTGGAGAGCAGGGTGTGCGAGTCGAGCAGCCCGAACACGATCAGGTCGTACTGCTCGTCCGTGCCGGCCAGGTAGGCGCGCGCGTCCTCGTTGATGGCCCGCACGCGCGGCGAGCCGTACGGCCGCTCCGGGTGCAGCTCGCGGCCGAGCGCCAGGATCGCCGGGTCAATCTCCACGGCGTCCACGCGCTGGGCGCCGTGGCGCAGCGCCGCCGCCACGTCGTTGCCCATGCCCGCGCCGACCACGAGCACGCGCCGCGGCTCGGCGAAGCGATACGGCAGCTCGTAGGCCAGGCGCGGCGTCTCGAGCGCCGGGTGGGCGCGCACGAACGCGTCGCCCAGGTTCAGGGCGTTCTGGTGGTAGTCGTGGTTCACCGTCAGCTTCTGGCCCGCCGCGTCCAGGCCGCCGCTGGCGTTCGGCACCAGGTAGGGGCTGAGGTCAATGCGGTAGTACGGCGACCAGCGCGTGGCGCCGGGAGCCAGCGCGACCGGCGCCAGCGCGCCGCCCAGGCAGACCAGCGCGAACAGCGTGCGCGCTAACCTACCCCCCCGGCCCCCCTCCCTCTCAGGGAAGGGGGAGGCGACCGGACCTACCCCCCCGGTCCCCCTCCCGGTGCGGGAAGCGGGAGACGACCGGCCCAGCCAGCCATCAACTCCCCCCTTCCCTATCAGGGAAGGGGGGCCGGGGGGGTTAGGTCGCCCCGGCACGCAGTAGCGCAGCACGACGAGAATGCCCAGCGCGAACCAGCCGGCGGGCGGCCAGCCCAGCCAGGAGAGCGCGGCGAACACCCAGATGCCGGCCAGGCTGGCCGCCAGGTTCACGGCGTAGGCGCGCGTGGGCGGCAGGGCGTCGAACAGGGCGCCCAGACGCGCGCCCAGGCTGGCGAACAGCGCGACGACCAGGAAGAACAGCGCCAGCACGACCGCGTAGAAGCGCACGACGAGCCGCGCCGTGGGGAGCTGGTGCGTCTGCCAGTTCGCGTCGTTCCAGGCCCACACGTCTTCCTGCGGGAAATACAGGTGTACCAGGCCCAGCGGCTCGGCGCAGGCGACGATCGCCGCGAACGCCAGGCAGAGCGGCGGGAACCAGCCGCTCGCCCCGCGCGCCCGGCCCGGCGCCAGGCCGGCGCGCGCGCAGCCAAGACCCAGCCCGAGAAACGCCGCGAGCAACGGCAGGTTCTTCAGGTAGGCGAACACGCGCACATCGGAGGCCAGCCAGCGAATGGCGATCATCTCGAAGTAGAGCGCGACGAAGCTAATGAGGGCGAGGTCGAGCGTGGGGCCGAGGCGGCGCGCGGAGCGAACCACGTACTGGCGCACGCGCCCTCCTCGCTCGGTTCGCGGCGGCGCGGCCGGCTGCCGCGCGTCGCCGCTCGTGGCTGGTCTGGACGCCCCCCGCGCCTACCAGCTTAGGGGGCCGGGCGACCCGCTGTCCAGCCCTGCCGCCTGCCCGCGCCACACCATGCCTGGTATATTGAGGCAACACCGGCCCGGCTGACCGCCATTTGCCACGCGCCCGCCCGGCGGACGGGCGCCGCCCGGGCCCGCGGCCCGGCCGTCCCGCGCGGCGCGGCCGCCGAGAGGGAGAAGCTCCGATGGCTACCACTAGCTCGCTCAAGCGCCAGAGCCGCGAGGTGACCGAGGGCGTCGAGCGCGCCCCACACCGCGCCTTCCTGCGCGCGATGGGCCTCGGCGACGACGATCTCAGCCGGCCGTTCGTCGGCGTGGCGAGCACCTGGAACGAGGCCACCCCCTGCAACCTGGCGCTCGACCGCCAGGCCGCCGCCATCAAGCGCGGCGTCTCCGAGGCCGGCGGCACGCCCCGCGAGTTTGTCGCCATCGCCGTCAGCGACGGCATCGCGATGGGCCACGAGGGCATGAAGGCCTCGCTCGTCAGCCGCGAGGTGATCGCCGACTCGGTCGAGCTGATGATGCGCGCCCACTGCTACGACGCGTTCGTCGGCCTGGCGGGCTGCGACAAGAGCCTGCCCGGCATGCTGATGGCGATGGCGCGGCTGAACCTGCCCAGCATCTTCCTCTACGGCGGCACGATCCTGCCGGGCCGCTTCCAGGGCCGCGACGTGACGATCCAGGACGTGTACGAGGGCGTCGGCAAGGTCGCCGCGGGCAGCATGACCGAGGCGGAGCTGCACGAGCTGGAGTGCGGCGCCTGCCCGGGCGCCGGCTCGTGCGGCGGCCAGTTCACGGCCAACACGATGGCCTGCGTGGCCGAGGCGATCGGCATGGCGCTGCCCGGCAGCAGCTCGCCGCCGGCCGTCGAGACCGCCCGCGACCGCTACGCCGAGGAGTGCGGCCGGGCCGTGCTCCGCCTGCTGGAGCAGGACATCCGGCCGCGCCAGATCCTGACGCGCGAGGCGTTCGAGAACGCCATCGCGATCGTCGCGGCCACCGGCGGCTCGACGAACGCCGCCCTGCACCTGCCGGCGCTCGCCCACGAGGCGGGCCTGCGGCTCACGCTGGACGACGTGGAGCGCGTGGCCCACCGCACGCCGACGATCGCCGACCTCGTGCCCGGCGGCCACTACATGATGCTCGACCTGCACCGCATCGGCGGCGTGCCGGTGCTGCTGAAGCTGCTGCTCGACGCGGGGCTGCTGCACGGCGACTGCCTGACCGTCACCGGCCAGACTCTCGCCGAGAACCTGGCCAGCGTCACCGCCGGCGCCGACAACCGCGTCGTCTACCCGCTCGACCGGCCGCTCAGCCCCACCGGCGGGCTGAAGATCCTGCGCGGCAACCTGGCGCCCGACGGAGCCGTCATCAAAGTCGCGGGCGTGAAGAAGCTGCACCACCGCGGCCCCGCGCGGGTGTTCGATAGCGAGCAAGCCGCTTTCGCCGCCGTCGAGCGCCGCGAGATCAAGGCGGGCGACGTGGTGGTGATCCGCTACGAGGGGCCGAAGGGCGGCCCCGGCATGCGCGAGATGCTCTCGACCACGGCGGCCATCGTCGGCCAGGGCCTCGGCGAACAGTGCGTGCTCATCACCGACGGCCGCTTCAGCGGCGCCACCAAGGGCCTGATGGTCGGCCACGTCGGCCCCGAGGCGCAAGTGGGCGGCCCGATCGCCCTGCTGCGCGACGGCGACATGATCGTGCTCGACGCCGAGAACGGCCGCCTGGAAGTCGAGCTGGACGACGCCGAGCTGCAGCGCCGCCTGGCCGCCTGGCAACCGCCCGCGCCCCACTACGCCGGCGGCGCGCTCTGGAAGTACGCGCAGCTCGTGCGCCCCGCGAGCGAGGGCGCCGTCACGCACCCCGGCCTGCCCGCCTGAACGCGGCGCGGCCACCGCCACGCGCGCCGTCGCGCGCGGACGTGCCTGGGCCACGCCGACCAGGAGCCTCGCCCGGCGTCGCGGCCCGGCCTCCCGCCGCGGCCGTGCGTTAGCGTGGTCGCCCATCCGTAACAGCCGGGCGAGCGCCAACGCGTGTACGATTCGCCTGAGCGCGGCCCGCGAGCACGGCCCGGGTGAGGAGGAACGGATGGGCAAGACCCAGCTCCTGGTCGGCCAGCAAGGGCAGGCCTGGCGCCAGGCGCCCGACGTCGAGCAGATCAGCGACCTGCTCGGCGACCGCGCCAACCTGCTCTGGCTCGACATCTCGGACCCGGGGCCGGCCGACCTGGAGCTGCTGCGGCGGGAGTTTGGTTTCCACGAGTTGGCGCTCGAAGACGTGGCGCGCGCCCACCAGCGGCCCAAGTGCGACACGTACCGCGGCTACTACTTCATCGTCGTCTACGCCGCCACGCGCTCGGCCGACCGCTTCCTGCCCACCGAGCTGCAGATCTTCTGGGGCGAGAGCTACGTCGTCACCATCCACCGCGGCGCCCTGCCGCTGATCGACGAGGCCCGCACGCGCTGGGCGGCGCACGAGGGCGACCGTCCCGAGGGCATGGGCTTCCTCGTCTACACGCTGCTCGACGCGCTCGTGGACGGCTACTTCCCGCTGATGGACTGGGTGGCCGAGCAGGTGGACGACCTGGAGGAGAGCATCTTCGTCCGCGCGGACAACACGGTCCTCTCCGACCTGTTCCAGCTTCGCAAGGAGCTGCTGCGTATGCGGCGGCTGCTCGCGCCCACGCGCGACGTGCTGAATGAGATCGTGCGCCGCGACTTGCCGCTCTTCCCCGAGGCGATGCACCCCTACTTCGCCGACGTGTACGACCACTCGCTGCGCGTGCTGGACAGCCTCGACGTGTACCGCGACCTGCTGGCCTCCGCGCTCGACCTGCACCTCTCGGCTGTATCGAACCGCCTGAACCAGCTCGTGAAGCGCATGACGGCCCTCACGCTCATCGTGATGGCGCCCACGCTCGTCGCGGGCATCTACGGCATGAACTTCAAAGACCCCTGGCCCAGCTACGACGAGCCGTGGGGCTTCGCCTATAGTATGGCGCTGATGGCCGTGCTCATCGTCGGCGGCCTCATCCTCGCCCGCCGCGCCGACTGGCTATGATGCCGAATGTCCGCTACAGATGAGGCACAGATCGATCCCGACGATGCGCCAGCAGAAGACATAGCAGCGCGCGCCTCACTCCAAATCCCTGGAGGGTGCCATCCTTCGACCAGCCCCTTCCAGGTCAGCACGGAGCCATGCGTGCCGCTATATAATCCGCCAAGTCGCCGCGTAGATGTGCAATCCGAAGAAACGTCGCGAACTCGTGCAGTTTTAGCACTGCTTCGGTGTCTTCGCCATGATACCCTGGGAATTGACCAGTGATTTCGCATGCTGGCGACAGAATCACCTGCCGGGCAAGGCCCGAACGGGCCGTGCCAGTACCGCGCCGGGTAGCGGAAGCTGCCCAGGCTCCCGGAAAATGCCAAAGCAATGCTTAGTGGAGCGGCTTGGTCAGCTATCGTCGCCGTGCTTCCTGCGATGGCGCTTTAACAACCCCAGTTTCCTGGTGGCGGCGCGCGAAGCGGCGCTGTTGGGAACCGCCCCGCCAACGCTGCTGCCAGCAGGTCAGGGGGGCTGAACGCTTACGACGGGCCTTGCTTGCACAGGCCTCGGCTCGGGTCAGAAGGTGATGTAGGTCTCGCCCTCAGTGACCTCGGGCGGGGTGATGGAGGCCCCTAACACGTTGGCGCGCACCCACTCACCTGCGCGGCGGGTGGACTCGTCGGTCCCGGCCTTGTCATCGCAGACGGTGATCGTCGCCGCGGCGTCCCCACCGCCCATCCGAGCGGCATAGTAGGCCCGGAACCCGGGCACGGTGCTGATCAGCTCCCGGACTTCCTGCTCCCCCCGGACCATGGCGTCTACCAGGGCGGAAGCCCCAGTGTAGCGTCGTAGGACTATGTGCATCGTCCCACTCCTCTTTCGCATCACGCTGGCTGGGAGGCTGGGGCAGGCGCCAGCCCACGGCTGCAGCACCGATCGGCCTGAGGAGGACGTGCCCCGACCGGCAAGCTGGCACATCCTCTCCCGGCACATAGCCAGGCCGGTGGTCAGCGGACTTTCTCGAGAATGCGGCGCATCTCCTCGGCCGAGAAGGCGCGCAACGTCTCAGTGCGCAAGTTGCCGAGCTTGCCGAGGCTCAGGAGGAAGGCCGTCGCCGTCTCTTCGTCCGGGAAGTCGGTGATGGCGATGATGTCGTAATTTCCCTGGGTCCAGTAGATGGCCGGCATGCGCCCGCCCATCTGCTCAATGGCCTGGCGCGCCTGCTCAGCGCGGTCAACGGAACTCTTGACGTCCTTGATGCCCTGCTCAGTCCACTTCAGCAGCGTCACGTAGGTAGGCATGGACAGCTCCTTGTTCACGCGTCCGCTGGCCTGGCCGCACTCGCAACTATACCGGTCGCCCGCGGGCGCGGCCGAGGCTCCTGCTCAACTGCTCCCGGCAGCAGCCTCCCGACTGGGCGGTCGTGCGCTATGCTCCGGGCAGACGCGCCACCATCGCCTTCACCTCCGGGACCGTATCGGCGTGGTGGTGCACGATCTTCCAACCGTCGGCTTCTCGGCGAAAGACGTTCGTGACGCGGCCTTCGAAGCGCAGCCGCTCGCCTGCCAACGCGAACTCGGCGTGCTCGACGCCCACCGTGTAGGCGAGATCCCCGACCACCTGTATTAGGAGGTCGCTCACCGTCACCTGGCCGTCCGTAAGGACTGCCGCGAACCCTTCCCAGGTTGCCCGCACCGCGTCCCAGCCCACGACCCGACCGCCGTCCGGGTGCAGGGTGCTCACGTCCGGACTGTGCCCCCAGATGTCCAGCATCGGCTGGACATTGCCTGTGACCACTTGCCTGAGCGCGGCGTAGAAGTGGTCGGAGGCCTGTTGCACTTCGGCCCTGGACATCGATGGTAACCTCTCTGGCGCCTGTCACGACGTTGCCACCGATCCGTCGCGAGAGGTTCCGCTGCCCGGCCCATAGCCAACTCCACGATGGCCGCAGTATAGCGCGGACAGCTCCTGCGGTCTAGGGCCCGGCTGGCGAACCGCCACGGACTCCGTTTGCCACCAATGCTGCACGCCGGTGTAAAGGAGGTCGTGCCTGGGCTTGTCCACGACGGCCGTCTGCTGGGCTGTTGCCCGGGCTTCCTCAGGCGGGCCTGAACGCTTACCAGCGGCATGCCCGTCACGCCCCCTATACGCCTTCGGGAACTGCTGTGCAGATCTCACGCCGTCGCCACGCCGAATCTGAAGCGGCCGTGCCGCGGTTCCCTGCCCATCACCAATATCCTACGGCGAAGATGTCGTACCGGCTCAGCAAGACAGCCTTGGGTATTCGCGGTGGGCATCGTGGGCGCACGGGTTGCGAGTGCGCCAGCCGGTCGAGCATGCCGAGCGGCCCAAATCTTGCAGCCAGCCCAGAGACTATGGCGACTGAGAAGGGGGTAAGGGTGGCCCACCTCTGGCGCTGGTATCAGGGGCTAGCGGGCCGCGAGCGGGGCCTGGCGACGGCGTTCGTCGCGATCATCGTCGGCACGCTGCCCTGTTACGCTTTCGGCGTGGCGCTGCTCTTCGCCGCCCCCAGCCCATCACGCGCGGCCGCCCCGGTGCGGCCTGCCGCCGCGGCCGCGCCCACGGCGCCGGCCCCCAGCGCCACGCCCGTCCCGCCCCCGACCGCGCGCCCGCCCACGCGGCCCGCGCCGGCCACCGCCGCGCCCGTCCCCGCCATCTCGGGCCAGCCACCGGCCGCCAAGCCGCCGCACCAGGAGGCCTCGCGGCGCGCTCCACGCGGCAACGCCCGCGGCCACGACCGCTAATGGGCCACTTCACGACGCGAGCAGGCCGACGCGCCCGAGCGCCGCGGGACCTCGCCGACTCGGCACGTCGCGCGCCCGGCGATACAGCGGCAACGGTAGGTGCAGCACGCTCGCGAACGGCACACCATCTACCTGCGCCGTCGGCCGGGGACCGCGGTCAATCAGCGCCACGACGCGATTGACGCGCAGCCCGTGCGCCTCCACGAGCTGGCGATAGCGGCGCGCCTGTCCGCCCAACGTGTGGACATCCACCAGGATCGTCACGCTAGCCCGGTCTCGACCGCGGCGAGCGTCTGGTGCGCCAGAAACGCGCGTAGGGCCGTCCGCTCGTCCATGCTGCTCCGCGACCCGCGTCCCCGGGCGAGAAGGCGCGGGCATTAGCCGCGACGAGCGTCGGTCCTATCCCCGCCGGGCCGGCTAGAGCCTAGCACGGCGCCGGCGGGGCGTCAATTTTGGGAGCGCCCGCAAACTGGCGGCCGGGCGAGCAGCACACTACCATTGGAGTAGCAACGGGACAGGCGTTCGGGAGGGAGAGTGGGTTTGCACGTTTCTTGGGGGTCGCGCGCCGGCGCGCTGGCGCTAGGCCTCGCCCTGGTGCTGGTTGCTTGCCGCGCCGCGCCGCCGGCTCCTACCAGCAGCGCCCCGGCCGGTAGCGCCCCTGCGGCTGCCGCCACGACACCGGCGAGCGCGCCCGCGGCCACGGCGCCCGAGCCCGCGCCGCGCGTCGCGTTACGAATCGGCTATAGCTCGGTAGACGCTAGCCAGACGCCCCTCTGGGTGGCGCAGGACGCCGGCATCTTCGCTGCCAACGGCATCCACGCCGACCTGCTGTTCGTGGAATCCGGCAGCAAGGCGCTGCAGACGCTGGTGGCCGGCGAGGTGCCCGTCGGACTGATCGGCGCCGCCGCCGTGGTGAGCGCCGTGGCCGGCGGCGCCGAGCTGGCGATCCTGGCGAGCATGGCCGACCGCTACCCCTACAAGCTGATGGCGGTGCCGAGCGCCCGCCAGATGGCCGACGTGCGCGGCCTGCGCCTCGGCGTGAGCCGCTTCGGCTCCAGCTCCGATCTGGCCACGCGCGCGGCCCTGAAGCTCTCGGGCCTGACCGACAACGACGTGCAGCTTATCCAGATCGGCGGCGACGTGCAGCGGGTCGCCGCCCTGCAGTCCGGCGCCATCGACGGCGCGGTACTGAACCCGCCCGCCACGACGCTGGTGCGCAAGGCGGGCTTCAACGAGCTGGTGGATCTCAGCCGCCTGCCCGACGCCGACTACCAGCACAACACGGCCGTCGCCACGCGCGCGTTCATCGCGTCGCAGCCCGACGTGGTCCAGCGCTTTGTCCGCGCGCTGGTGCAGGCGATCCGCTACGGCTATACCGAGAAAGAAGCAACGAAGCAGGCGATCAAGCACTACAACGAGCTGGAGGACCCGGAGGGGCTGGAAGAGGCGTACCTGCAGTACTACGCCCCGGACGCGATGATGCTGACGCATGCGCCCTACGTGAAGCCCAAGTCGCTGGCCACGACCATCGAGGAGGCGGCGGCCGACCGGCCCGAGGCGCGGCGGCTGCGCTACGAGGACCTGGTGGACGACCGGTTCGTGCGGGCGCTCGAGGACAGCGGCTTCATCCGGCAGCTCTACGGCGAGTAACAAGCACGCGCTCGTCTCCGGGCGAGTACGGCCGCGCCCGCCATGAGCCGAGGCGCGGCCAACGGCGCGACGAGGAAGCCTATGCAGCAGTATCCCCCGCGGCGCGCCCGGGGAGTGGGCCCGGTGTCCTTGCAGGAGGCCCTCCGCACCGTGGGCCTTGGGTTGGACGTCGGCAAGGTCGCCCGCGTCGAGTTGACCATCGACCAGGCCGGCATCCATGTCATGACCACCAGCGCCTACGGCGTGCGCAGCTATGCCTGGGAGGAGATCAAGACCCAATCGCGCGCCCAGCAGGAGCACCGCCGCGCCCAGCCGCGGGCCGCGCCGTGGATGGACCCGGCGGCGCTTACGCGGTGGTCGGTCCTGCTGCGCGTGGTGGGCCAGCTCCTCGACGCGCAAGGCGTCTCGAACTGTGTCATCGACGCGACGGTAGCGTCGCCAGACGCGCCCGAGAGCTGCCGCGTGCAGGTCACGGCTGAGGGGCGGGCCGTGCTCGACGGCGAGGCCGTGCGGCTCCAGCTCTTGCGCCTGCGAACCAGGCACGTCGAGGCCCGCACGCAGGCGCCGGCGGCCCCGGCCGCGCGGCCCTGGTGGGCCTTCTGGCGGCGTGATTAGCCGAGCCGGGGGCCGTTTCGGCCTGAGGCACACAACGGTAGATTCTGGAGCGAGCGTGCTGATTCGCCTGGTTGACGTGGTAAAGGTGTTCGAGACCGGTAGCAAGCGGCGCCTGCGGGCGCTCGACGGCATTACGATGGACGTGCGCGATGGCGAGTTTGTCAGCATCGTCGGGCCGTCGGGCTGCGGCAAGAGCACGCTGCTCAGCCTCGTGGCCGAGCTCGAACGCCCAACGAGCGGCACCATCAGCTTCATCGGCGAGCAGCGCTGCCAGACGCGCACGGCCATGGTCTGGCAGGACTACCGGCTCTTGCCCTGGCGCGTGATCGAGACCAATGTCGGCCTGGGCCCGGAGTTCCGCAAGCGCCCGGAGGACGAGCGGCAAGGCGTGGTGCATCGCCTGCTGAACAAGGTGCGTCTGACGGGGTTCGAGCAGTTCTTCCCCAGCCAGCTCTCGGGCGGCATGAAGCAGAAGGCCGGCATCGCCCGCGCCCTGGCGAACGACCCCGAGATCCTGCTGATGGACGAGCCGTTCGCCCACCTCGACGCGCTCAATCGCCGCATGATGCAGCTCGAGTTGCTCAACCTCTGGGAGCAAACGCACAAGACCGTTATCTACGTCACCCACAGCATCGATGAGGCGGTGCTGATGAGCGACCGCGTGGTTGTGATGAGCGCGAGCCCGGGAACGATCCTCGACTTCGTGGAGGTCGAGCTGCCGCGCCCGCGCACCATGGAAATGATGACGCTGCCCACTTACGCGGCCACCACGCAGCGCATCTGGGAGCTGCTGGAGCGCGAGGTGCGTCGGGCGCGCCCGCGCCAGGTCGAGGGCGAATAGGCCGTGGCGCGCGCTGGTCACAATCCAGTCTCGGCACGGCCCGGCGCCTTGACCCGCGCGGGGGCGGCTGGTAGCCTGGGGCCGCCTGGCGCGTGCCAGAGTCCTCCCTGGGAGCAGCGATGGCTGTCAATCACTGGCTCATCGTCACGTCGCCCGAGAACATCGCGACCACCCGCGACCTTGGCTATACTATGCAAGGCATAAAGAGCAGGCATCGAAAGAAGGCCGAGCGCATGCAGCCTGGCGACCGCATGGTGCTCTATGCGACCGGCCGGCAGGCGTTTGCCTTCACGGCGACGATTACCTCGCCGTACTGGGAAGACCATACGATGGTCTGGGACGGCCGCAAGAAGGGCGAGGACTATCCGTTCCGCGTGAAGATCCAGCCCGACGTGGTGCTGCCCGAGGCCGACTACGTGCCCGCGGTCACGCTGCTGCCGGCGCTGGAGTTCCCGCGCAAGTGGCCGGCCGAGCACTGGCACCTGGCCTTCCAGGGGAACGTCCACCTGATCCCGGAGGCGGATTTCGCGCGGATCGAGGCGGCGCTGCGCGCCGCGGAGCCCGCCGCCGCCGCGCCGTAGGGCCGCGCGCGGCGCCAGCCGCTGGAGCGGCCATCCCGCAGGGCGGCCGCTCCCTCGCGCGGCGCGGCAGGGGCGGCAAGGCCGAGAGGAGGCACGCATGCAGCGGACCATTCGCTGGCAGGACCCGGACGCGAGCCCGTTCGCGCTGCCCGAGCTGCCCATCGACCCCGAGCGCACCGCGCTCCTCGTCGTAGACATGCAGAACTACTCCGAGCTGCCGCGGCGCGTCCTCGACACCAACCTGGCGCTCCTGGAGGCGTTCCGCGACCACGGGCTGCCCGTTATCTTCCTGCGCGTGGGCTCGCTGCTGCCCGACGCGCGCGACCAGCACGCGCGCCGGCGCGAGAGCTGGACTCGCCGCCCGGGCGACGCCGAGCCGCCGCGGGTGCCTCGCGGCTCGATCGGCTTCGAGGTATGCCCCGAGCTAGCGCCCCGCCCGACCGAGCTAGTGATCGACAAGAACGCTACCAGCGCCTTCACCGCCTCGGCGCTCGACCTGTACCTCCGCAACCTCGGCGTGCAAAACCTGGTTGTCACCGGCACCTCGACGAACCACTGCGTGGACAACACCGCCCGCGACGCCGCCGACCGCGGCTTCAACGTGATCCTCGTCGACGACGCCTGCGCGGACGGCAGCGTCGAGGGCCACTGCGCCACGATGACCGCCTTCCCGCGGCACTTCGGCATCGTGCGCCGCGCCGACGAGGTCATCAGCCTGTTCGCGGAGCTGCTCGCGCCCGAGCCCGCCGCCGCCCGCTGACCCATCCCGGACCTACCCGCCGATGCAGGAAGGGGAGAAAACCAGCGCAGCCAGCCACCAGCTCCCCCCTTCCCTGATAGGGAAGGGGGGCCGGGGGGGTTAGGTCCCTCCGGTGCTATACTGGCGCGTCGCAGCAGGCCCGGCCGTGGACAGCAAGGAGTGACGACCAGGCCTCACGCGATCCCATCACCCTGCGGCCGCGCCGCCGGCGAGGCTCGCGGCGGATACCAGTATGAAGACCGGGCAGGCGCGGCGCGCGCGGCGCGCGATGGTTAACCGGCTGAACGACCTCACGCCGCGCGAGTGGATCAAGTTCCAGAAGAGCTGGTTCATCCACAACCCGCCGCCGCGCGAGCCGGGCGTCGTGCAGCACCCGGCGAAGTTCCCCGAGACGCTCGCCCGCGAGTTCATCGAGTTCTTCACCAAGCGCGGCGAGTGGGTGCTCGACCCGATGGTGGGCACGGGCAGCACGCTGCTCGCCGCGCGAGCGGCCGGGCGGCCCAGCATCGGCGTCGAGCTGGCCGAGCCGTTCGCGCAGCTCGCCCGCGAGCGGCTTGAGCAGACCGCGCTCGCGGACGAGGCCGATGGCGCCGCGGCCGCGGCCGTGCGCCGCAGCGCCGGCCTGCCGCCGGCCCGGGCGCCAGAGCCGGCCGCCTGGCTGGTGGTGGCCGACGCGCGCCATCTGGGCGCGCTCGACGTGCCCCCGATCGCCTACTGCCTCACCAGCCCGCCGTACTGGGACATGCTCCACCGCCCCGGCTTCGAGACGCAGGCCGGGCGCCGCCAGCGCGGCCTGCCCGTCACGTACTCGGGCTCGCCCCACGACCTGGGCAACATCGCCGACTACGAACGCTTCCTCGACGAGCTATACGCCGTCTACGCCGCGGTCCACGCCAAGCTGCGCCCGCGCGCCTACCTCACGATCATCGTGAAGAACGTGAAGAAGGGCGGCCGCGTCTACCCGCTCGCCTGGGACCTGGCCCGCCGCCTGAGCGACCTCTACGCGCTCAAGGACGAGCGCATCTGGGCGCAGGACAACATTCGGCTGGCGCCCTACGGCCTGTTCAATGCCTGGGTGAGCAACACCCACCACCATTACTGCCTGACCTTCCGCAAGGAGTAGGCAGCCGCCTACAGCTCGGGCAGGCGGCCGTCCTGCGCGGCGGCGAGCGCGGGGTCGTCGGTCGCGAAGGGCGACGATGGTGCGCTCGCGGCGTAGCCGCGGAAGAGCAGCGGCAGCAACGGCGGTACAGCCAGCGTCGTCAACACGCTCATCACGACCACGACCGAGAACACGGCGTCGGGGATGGCGTGCAGGCTCTGCCCGACGCTCGCCACGATCAGCCCCACCTCGCCGCGCGGCGCCATGCCCACCCCGACGATCGCCATGCCGCGCGGTCCGAGGCCCCACGCGCCAAGCCCGCATCCCACCACCTTGCCCAGAATGGCCAGGGCGGTGACGACGAGCGCCAGGCCCACTACCGGGCCATCGAGGAAGACCCGCCAGTCCACGCTTGCGCCGGTGATCACGAAGAACATCGGCACCAGCAGCTCGTAGACGGGCAGCGTTTGGTGCTCCAGCGCGTACTGCTCGCGGGTCTCGGCGAACGCCAGCCCCGCCAGAAACGCGCCGATGATCGCGGCCAGGCCGATGATGTCCGCGAGCGCCGCTAGCCCCAGGCACACCACCACCGCCACCGCAAACGGCGCGTTGCGGATGCGCAGCAGCTCCAGCCGCACGCTG